>ERZ773099.1248-NODE-1248-length-19220-cov-13.220610_pt1 | contig 19220 bp, 20 predicted proteins | sample MGYA00511120_ERZ773099 | MGnify/ENA primary metagenome ERZ773099 (study PRJEB29015, sample SAMEA2738012) | human oral metagenome | biome: human oral; feature: human-associated habitat; material: dental | place: China | collected 2104 ...
TTAAGGGCGACACGGCGACGGTGACCACCTCACTCGAGTTCAAGCAGAGCGGCTGGTGTGGTATGGGGGTTGTCCTGGACGGAACCTACGTGCGCCAGAAGGTGAAAAAGTAGCCAGAACGCGAGAGAGGGGAGCGCCATCCACCACCGGCCACGCCACGGTGTTGTTCGCGCGCCGAGCGGAGGCGGACACGGTACACGCGGGCGGACCTTCCGATCGAAACGGACGGTGGGGGGAGGGCCGATCCCGGCCATAGCGGCCTTACCACACGAACATAAAAAAAGCGAGAAAGGCCCGGGCCGGCCCTTCTCGCTTTTGCGTTATTCCCTTCCGCACCGGTCCCCGCGATCAGGGCTTGGGGGCGGCGAGCTTTTCCATGTAGGTCTTGCCTGCGGAGTGTCCGTCCCCGAGGTAGTCCCCCAGGCCGAAGTAGCCAGTGTTGCCCTCGCTGCGTCCGGGGATGTAGAAGGCGATCTCGGGCAGCCCGGCCGGCTTGGGATTGACGGAGGGCTTCTCGTTGGCGTACCCCTCGTCCACCCAGGTCTTCACCACCTTGAGGACGATGAGGTCGAAGGGAGAGTCGGGGTCGAGGGAATCGCACTCGACCAGCTCGCACTCCAGGGAGATCGGAAACTCGCGGAGCATGGGGGCGGCTACGGCCTGTCCCTTGTCCGCCGTCAGCTTGGTCATGGCCAGCTTGTCCGTGAACTTTCCGTCCTTCATGCCGGAGAGGCACCCGAAGAGGTCGGCCTCGGCCAGCTGGGCGACGGAGGGAATGTTGATCGTCGCGGCCTTGCGCTCCAGAAGGTTCTTATGCGTGTAGGACGTCTTGCGCATGGCGACGACGATATGCGTCTGGGGCGCCGACGTGGCGATCCCGCCGCGGTCGAAGAGCCCGAAGTTTGCGCGGTCCTGATCGTCGTAGGTCCCGATCACCAGCAGGGACGCGGGCATAACGCGCGCGGGGACCTCGGGACTGGCCGGGTTCTCGACCTTGGCCGCCCACGCGGCGCCCGCCCCGACCAGGGTGAAAAGGGAAAGCAACAACAGCGACCGGAAAAAAACGATACTCTTTTTCATCTTCACCAATGCCTCCTCACTGCTTGGCGTCGGGGTACTTCGTCTTGAAGAGCTCCTCGCTGGCGCCCTGGCGCTGCCCGATCGAGTAGAAGCCCGATCCGGCGCCGCCGCCGGGGTAGTAGAGGATCGAATCGACCTTCACGGGGTTGGGGTATCCGGGGAACTTGGAGTCGGAGCCGTTCAGGACGGAATCGTCGATCCAGACGCTCTTGACCTCGGCGATGTACATGGTGTGCGAGCCCTCGCCGAAGCTCTTGGTCTTGACGACCTTGCACTCCATGGAGATGGGGCACTCCTGGATCATGGGCGCGTCGACCTGGCTGCCCTTCACGGGGGTCAGCCCCGTAATGGCGAACTTGTCGATGTACTGGTCCCCGGAAATGGCGGAGACGCTGCCGCAGAACCCCGCCTGCTCCAGCTGGGACCTGCTGGGGACGTTGAGCGTGAACACGCCCTTCGCGTCGATGTTCCTGGCCGTCTGGCGGCTGGGGCGCACGGAGACGTAGACGAACATCTTCTCCTTGCCCACGGCCCCGGCGATCCCGGCGCGGTCGATGACGGCGGCGTCCGGGCGTCCCTCCTTGTCGCTGGTTCCCACCAGGAAGAGCGTTGCGGGTATGATGCGCCCGTTCGCCTTGGGCAGCTCCACCTTGGCGGCCATCGCCGGCCCCGCCGCCAGGGCGAACAGGACGGCGACGCCGAATACGGACATCAGTTTTCTCAATAGACTCGACTCCTTCCTCGAAAATAAATTGTTGAGGCCCCAAACACGACGCGGTATTCCCCTCCCAAACGGCTGAGCCCTTCGGCAGGACCCGCAGTGCGGTTTGCCCCTGCAAACTCGTTCGATTATAGCACAAACATGAGTGAGCAAGTAGGGCTTGCTCGGGCAGTCCGCGCCTGGACTAAGCGGCGCCCTCCGTCCTTCCGGCCTACGCTCCTCCGTCGGGAATGGGGGAGGGGGTCGGGCCCGCTGCGGCCGCTGTCCCGGCCTTGTAGCGCGTCCCCCACTCCAGCATCGCCTCCAGGACCGGCCGCAGGCTGCGCCCGGTCTCCGTCAGCGCGTATTCCACCCGCGGCGGCACCTCCGCGTAGGCGGTACGGGTCAGCAGCCCCGCCTCCTCCATCTGGCGCAGATTGGTTGTCAGCACCTTCTGACTGATACCGCCCCTAGTGTTGCCCAGCAGCCTCTTCAGCTCGCCGAAACGCTTGACGCCGTCCAACAGATCCCAGAGAATCAACACCTTCCAGCGGTTGGAGATCAGCGTCAAAGTCATCTCGATCGGGCAGTCCGGCATGTCCTTTCTCATCTCAACCCACCTGTTCGCACAATGGTATCTTTTTGGTACCTGCAGAACAATAATGTGCCTGCTTTACATGGGATACTTGATGGGCTATTGTAATGCAGAGGGACGGCGGGGACAAGCCCCGTGCCCTAGGATGCGGAAGGGCGGCGGTGTCGTGGATCGGATTGGGAGTCGGATCGAGGACCAGGCCGGAAGGCTGGAGTACCTGCTTCATTTTCTGCGGGACGAAAACCCGCGCTGCCGCGGCATGGAGATTCCGGACGACGGGGAGGGCCGACGGCGGCTCCTTCGGGCCCTGATGAACGTCCGTCCCCCCTGGCCCATCGGCGGGGACTTCCTGGAGGTGCAGGACGCCTATCTTCGGGAGGAGACGCGAAGGAAGGGAATCGTGGACGCGGAGGCGCTGCCCGTCGCGGCGGAGGAGCCCGGCGCCTCCTTCCTCTCGGTGTGGAGGGGCGACATCACGACGCTGAGGGCGGACGCCGTCGTCAATGCCGCGAACGCCTCCCTGCTGGGGTGTTTCGTGCCCGGCCACGGGTGCATCGACAACGTCATCCACACCTACGCCGGGGTCCAGCTCCGCCTGGAGTGCGACGCCCTCATGAGGCGGCAGGGTCACGAGGAGCCGACGGGCGGCGCGAAGATCACGGGGGCCTATAACCTGCCCAGCCGCCACGTCGTCCACACGGTGGGACCGATCGTCGCCGACCGCCCGACGCGGAGGGACTGCGCCCTGCTCGCCGACTGCTATCGCTCCTGCCTGGAGCTTGCGCGCTCGCACCGGCTCGTCAGCATCGCGTTCTGCTGCATCTCCACGGGAGAGTTCCGTTTTCCGCAGCAGGAGGCCGCGGAGATCGCGGTGGAGACCGTCAGGGGGTTCCTGCGGGAACATGGGGCGGGGATGAGGGTGATCTTCGATGTGTTCAAGGAGAGCGACCATGATATCTACCGGCGCCTGCTCGGATGCGATTGAGAGGCTGAGGCGCGGGATCGCGGAGGCGGACGCCGTCGTGGTGGGAGCGGGGTCGGGCCTGTCGACGGCCTCCGGCATGACCTATTCCGGGGAGCGGTTCGAGAGGAACTTCACCGACTTCATCGGGAGGTACGGCTACCGGGACATGTACACGGCCGGCTTCTACCCCTATCCCACGCCCGAGGAGTATTGGGCCTACTGGAGCCGTTACATCCACCTCAACCGCTACGCCCAGGAGGCCGGCCCGGCCTACCGCAGGCTGCGGGCTCTGATGGGCGGCAAGGACTGTTTCGTCATCACCACGAACGTGGACCACTGCTTTCAGAAGGCCGGGTTCGACGAGCTCCGCCTGTTCTGCACCCAGGGGGACTACGGGCTGTGGCAGTGCGCAAAGCCCTGCCACCAAAGGACCTACGACAACGAAGCGCCGGTGCGGCGCATGGTGGCCGAGCAGAGGAACATGCGGATTCCGTCGGAGCTGGTCCCCCGCTGTCCGCGGTGCGGCGGCCCCATGGCGAACAACCTCCGCAGTGACGATACCTTTGTGGAGGACGAGGCCTGGCACCTCGCCGCGGGGCGGTACAGGGATTTCCTGCGGGGGCACGAGGGCGCGCGGCTCCTGTTCCTGGAGCTCGGGGTGGGCTGGAACACGCCGGGCATCATCAAGTATCCTTTCCAGCGCATGGCCGCCGGAAATGAAAGGGCGGTCTACGCCTGCGTCAACCTGGGGGAGGCGGCCGCCCCGCGCGAGCTGGAGGGCCGCTCGATCCTCGTCGATGGGGATATCGGGGAGGTCCTGAGGGAGCTCGAGGAAGCGTAATTCAGGGTTCCGATTGATCGTTTACTTCGTCGTTGTCGCCCGCCTTGCTCGGCATGTCGTTATGTGGAGGCAAACGGGCTTCATGCGCCGCTCCCGGCGCGGCGGAAACATGCCGGGAGAACAAAAAAGATGAAAATTTTTGAAGGGTGGAGGAAGAAATCATGAAAATCGCTGTGGTCTGCGCCAATGGAAAGGCGGGGCGTCTCATCGTCGAGGAGGCGGTGAGGAGAGGGCTGGACGTCACGGCCGTGGTGCGGGGGGAGAACCGGAGCGCGGCGAAGCGGTCCATTCAAAAGGACCTCTTCGACCTGACCGCCTCCGACCTGGAGGGGTTCGACGTCGTCGTGGACGCTTTCGCGGCCTGGACCCCGGAGACCCTGCCGCAGCACAGCGCCTCGCTGAAGCACCTGTGCGACACCCTGAGCGGCCGGAACACGAGGCTGCTGGTCGTCGGCGGGGCGGGAAGCCTCTACGTGAACGCCGATCACACGGCGCAGCTGATGGACGGGGCCGGCTTTCCGGACGCCTTCAAACCGCTCGCGTCCAGCATGGGCAAGGCCCTGGAGGAGCTCCGCGCCCGAGACGACGTGAGGTGGACCTACGTCAGCCCCGCCGCGGACTTTCAGGCCGAGGGGCCGAGGACCGGCAAGTACATCCTGGGCGGGGAGGAGCTGACCCTGAATTCCAGGGGCGAGAGCGTGATCAGCTACGCCGACTATGCCGTCGCCATGGTGGACGAGGCCGTAAAGGGAGACCACATCCGGCAGAGGATCTCCGTCGTGGTGGCGTGAGCGCGGCTGCGCGGGGCGGTCAGGGGTCTTCCCGGCGGCCCCGTTCCCTTCTCCCGCTGTCGTAAAATCGCGTGAGGAGGATCGGTCCCTGCCAGGGCCGATCCTCCTTTTAGCGGAATCAGGCGTCGGCGGCGGGTTTCACCACCCCGTCCTCGATGCGGATTCTCCCCTCGGCCTCGAGGCGTCGCAGCACGGAGCCGGCGAGCTCCCTCGGCCAGCCGAGGTGCCGGTGGATGGAGCCGACCCCCAGCTCCTCGGCCTCGTCCCCGCTGCCCTCGTGGTGGCGGAGGTGGATCAGCACGATCCGCTCCCGATACTCCATCTTTTGGCGGGCCCGCCGCCGAACGGCGCTCAGCAGCCCCCGGCTGGGCGACAGGACGAAGATGCCGAGGAACGAGAGCCCCGTCGCCACGGCGATGCTGCCCGCGATGGAGACGTCCAGCCACGCGGCCGCCCAATATCCCGCCAGGGCGTTCAGCACCCCGATGACGGCGCTCAGGACGATCATCTTCCTCAGGTCGTCGGTCAGCAGATAGGCGCCCGCCGGGGGACCGACCATGAACGCGACGACCAGGATGGACCCCACGGCCTGAAAGGCCGCTACGGCGGTAACCGACACGGACGCCATCAGGCCGTAGTGCAGCCACGCGGGCGCGAAGCCCAGGAGCGCCGCCAGGATGGGGTCGAACGTCGCCAGCTTCAGCTCCTTGAAGAACAGGAGCAGGGCGGCGAGGTTGAGGAACGCCACGCAGCCCATCGACCAGACGGCCTTGGGGCCGAGGTCGGCGCCGCCCACGATCATGCGGTCGAAGGGGGCGAAAGCCAGCTCGCCCAGCAGGACGGCGTCCGCATCCAGGTGGACCGAGTCCGCGTAGTGCGTGATCAGGATGATCGCGATGCTGAAGAGCAGCGGGAAGGTCAGGCCGATGGCGGAGTCCTCGGAGACGCGGCGCGAGCGCTGGAGCGCCTCGGCCAGCCAGACCGTGAGGAGCCCGACCGACGCGGCCCCCAGGATCAGGAGCGGGGAGGTCAGGCTGTGCGTGGCGAGGAAGGCGAGGACGATCCCGAGCAGGAGCGTGTGGGTGATCGCGTCGGACATCATGGACATCCGGCGCAGCACGAGAAAACAGCCCGGCAGCGCGCAGGCGACGGCGACGAGCGCCGCGATCAGCTGAATCTCAAGCTCGGGAGACATGGCCCGGCGCGCCCCCTTTCCGGCCCCGGCCGCTTCTCGCCCTGCCGAGGGCCAGGCTGATCAGCACGAGGACGTCCGCGGCCACCACGATGGCGGGGCCGGCGGGGAGCTTCGGCAGCGCGGAGCTGGCCAGGGTCCCCGCCACGCCCGAGACGGCGCCGAACAGGGCCGCCAGCCCCACCATGACCCCCAGCCGGTTCGTCCACTGTCGCGCGGCGACGGCCGGGGCCACCAGCATCGCGCTCATCAGGATGACCCCGACGGTCTGGAGCCCCGCGATGATGGCGGCGACGGTCATGGCGGACAGAAGGACGTTCAGGCTTCGGGTGGGGAGCCCCAGGCTCCGCGCGAACTCCGGGTCGAAGCTCAGCAGCTTGAACTCCTTCCAGAAGAGGAGGGTCAGCGCCAGCAGCACCGCGCCCGTGACCGCGATGACGAGGATGTCGCTCTTCAGAAGCACCGCGGCCTGGCCGAAGATGAAGCGCTGGAGCCCCGCCTGGTTCGAGTTCGGGATCTTCTGCACGTAGGTGAGCAGCACCAGCCCCAGCCCGAAGAAGACCGACATCCCAAGCGCCAGCGCGGTGTCAAACTTGACGCGGGAGTAGCGCACGACGCCGATGATGAAGCCGGTGGCCGTCAGCCCCGAACACAGCGCCCCGATCAGGAGCCACACGGTATCCTTCGTCCCGGTCATCAGGAAAACGGCGGCGATGCCCGGCAGCGCGGCGTGGGACACCACGTCCCCCAACAGACTCTGCCGGCGCAGCACCGCGAAGCTGCCGATCATCCCGCTGGCCATCCCCAGCAGGGCGGCCCCCAGCGCGACGACCTGAAAGGTATAGTCGTGCAGCAGGGGAAACGCGTTCATGACGCGCCCTCCCCAAGGAGCGTCTCCGTGCTGCGGTAGGCGCGCCGGACGTTCTCCTCCGTAAAGACCTCGTCGGTCGGTCCGGCTGCGATGAGCCGCAGGTTGAGCAGCACCGTCCAGTCGAAGTAGCTTCGGACCGTCTGAAGGTCGTGGTGCACCACGACGACGGTCTTTCCCTCTCCTTTCAGGCGCTTGAGCAGCTCGACGATGACCCTTTCCGTCCGCGCGTCCACGCCGCGAAACGGTTCGTCCATCAGGTAGAGGTCCGCCTCCTGGGCCAGGGCCCGGGCCAGGAAGGCCCGCTGCTGCTGGCCGCCGGAGAGCTGGCTGATCTGCCGATCGGCGAACTCGGCCATGCCCACCTGCTCCAGCGTCTCCATGGCGATCCGGCGGTCCGCAGCCCCCGGGCGCCGGAACCATCCCAGGTGGCCGTAGCGCCCCATCAGCACCACGTCGCGGACCGTGGCGGGAAAGTCCCAGTCCACGCTGCCGCTCTGCGGCACGTAGGCGACCCGCTCCGAGTGGATGCGGACCTCGCCCGCCACGGTACGCACCAGCTTCAGCACGGCCTTGATCAGGGTGCTCTTGCCCGCTCCGTTGGGGCCGATGACCGCGGTCAGGCTCCCCCGGGGAATGTCGAGGTCCACGTCCCAGAGCACCGGCTCGATATCGTAGGCGACGGTCAGGTCCTCGACCTCGAGAGCCCATGGGTTCTCTTCACGCATCTCCATTTTTATCCGTCCCTGACCGGAATCGGGGATCACTTCAGGGCGTTCGTGATGGTGTCCACGTTCGCCTTTACGGTCGAGATGTAGGTCTCCGCCCCGGAACCGGCCCCGCCGAGCGAATCGGAGTAGAGCTCGCCGCCGATGCCCACGTCGAACCCACGGGCCTTCACCGCGGCCTGAAGGGCCTCGATGGTCTTGCGCGGGACGGAGGACTCCACGAAGACCGCCTTGATCCTGCGCTCCACGATGAAGTCGGCCAGGGCGCTGACGTCCGCGGTGCCCGCCTCGGCCGCGGTGCTGATGCCCTGGAGGCCGCGCACCTCGAAACCGTAGGCCCTTCCGAAGTAATTGAAGGCATCGTGCGCCGTCACCATGACGCGCTGCCCCTCGGGAACCTCCCGAACCCTGTCCTCGATGTAACGCTGGAGGTCCTCGAGGTCCTTCTCGTACCTTTTGGCATTGGCCTTGTAGTCCTCCGCGTGGTCGGGGTCCGCTTTCTCCAGCCCGCGGGCCACCTCCGCGGCGGCGCCCTTCCAGAGCCGGACGTCGAACCAGATGTGCGGGTCCGGGATACCCCCTTCGTCCGTCAGGATATCCGCCCGGTCGATGCCGTCGGCGGCGCAGATCACGGTCTTGTTCTGCCGGTCCAGCGCCGCGAAGACGTCCCCCATCTTGCCCTCGAGGTGCAGTCCGTTGTGGACGACGACGTCCGCCCTCCGCATTTTGCCGACGTCCCCGGCGCTGGCCTGATAGAGGTGCGGGTCGATTCCGGGCCCCATCAGGCCGTCCACCGCGACGTGGGGTCCGCCGACGACTCGGGCCAGGTCGGCGAGCATCGTCGTCGTGGCGACGACCCGCACCTCGGCCCACCCGACGGCGGAGAACGACAGCAGGAACAGGAAAAACATCGGAAGCGCCGTCATCCTCTTTTTCATCGTTTCAAAATGTTTCATCGCAAAAAATCTCCTTGGGAAAAGTTCTTCTGTGCACAGGAATCGCATAGAAGGCAAGAGGGATACATAAAGTTTGATTAACAAAACTTTACGATTGAGAGGATATTCTTATCGACGAGAAAAATCAATGCGTAAAGTTACGTAGCGAGCGCCGCGGCGGCGCAGGCGAATCCGCGCCCGGGTCCGGCTGGAGGTTCCCTTGTCTTGACACTCCAGTTTTTTTGACCTATGCTCTTACAAGGACATCGAATTGTTTTGAAAGATAATTTGATCGTTCCTCCCCCGATCCTTCCGGGCAGAGGGGGCGAGTCTGGGGTTTCCATGCGCGCGTTCGGAGCGACGGATCGCCATGGGCTGGCCGTTCGGAGGTTGTGAGATGGGGTCGAGGGATCGGCTTTCGAAGGAGTACGGTCGCGTTCGCTTTTCCGTCCCTCCCGTCTGGGGGGCGGCGTTCCTTCTTGTCCTGCTCTTCTGCATATCCTTTTCCCTGGGGCGTTATCCCGTATCGTTGGGGGATCTGTTCCGGGTCCTTCTCTCCCTGCCCCTGGGCGGGGACGGCGGCGTCCCTCCCATGGTGCGGTCGGTCGTGCTGAGGGTGCGGATCCCGCGCGTCTGTGCCGCCGTGTTGATAGGGGGGGCGTTGTCCGTCTCGGGGGCGGTCTATCAGGGGCTGTTCCGGAACCCCATGGTCTCGCCCGACATCCTGGGGGCCTCCGCGGGGGCATGTTTCGGAGCGGCTTTGGCCATCCTTTTTTCCCTCCCGTTCGTCCTCGTTCAGCTTTCGGCGTTTTGTTTCGGCCTGGCTGCCGTAGCCCTTTCCTATGCTATTTGTCTGCTCGTGAGCCGCGGCAAGGAGTCTCTGTTGGTCCTGGTGCTGGCCGGCATCGTCATCGCCACGCTTTTCTCCTCGCTCGTCAGCCTCGGCAAGTACGTCGCCGACCCCTTCGGGAAGCTGCCCGAGATTACGTACTGGCTGATGGGCGGCCTGTCCTCGGTGACCGGGAAGGACGCGCGGCTGCTGCTGCCTCCCTGCGTATTGGGGCTCCTGCCCCTCGTGTTGCTTCGCTGGCAGCTCAACGCCATGGCCTTCGGGGACGAGGAGGCCATGGCCATGGGGCTCGACACCGTGCGTCTGAGGGCCGTCTTCATCTCCGCCGCAACGCTGCTGACGGCGGCCTCCGTCGCGGTCGGCGGGATGATCGGGTGGATAGGACTGGTCATCCCCCACCTGGCCCGAATGCTCGCGGGCCCCAACTGCCGGGATTTGATCCCCACCTCCTTTCTGGTCGGAAGCTGCTTTCTCCTCTTCGTCGACAACCTGGCGCGCCTTTTCTTCACGAGCGAGATACCCCTGGGGATCCTGACGTCCTTGATCGGGGCGCCCTTCTTCGTCTACCTCCTCTTCCGGCGCAGGAAGGGATGGGTATGAGGCTCGAGGCCGTGGAGGTCCGCGCCGGTTATGGACGGCGCGACATCCTGGGCGGCGTGTCGTTTGCCCTGGAGACGGGCGAGGCGCTTTGTCTGCTTGGGCCGAACGGGGTCGGGAAATCGACGCTGTTCAAGTCCCTTTTGGGGTTCCTGCCCCTGCACGGCGGCTCGTTCCTGATCGACGGGAAAAGGGTTCCGTATCGGGACCGCAAGGGGATGGCGAAGCTCATCGGTTACGTCCCTCAGAGCCACGAGCCCCCCTTTCCCTTTCGTGTCCTCGACGTCGTCGTGATGGGGAGCCTGGCCCGATCCGGAATCTTTTCGGGCCCCTCGCGGGAGGAGTTCGAGCGGGCTGCCCGAATCCTCGACCGGTTGGGGGCCTCCCACCTGAGGGACTGCGTTTACACGGAGATCAGCGGCGGGGAGAGGCAGATGGTGCTCATCGCCCGTGCCCTTATGCAGGAGCCGCATTTTTTGGTCATGGACGAACCGACCGCGAACCTGGACTTCGGGAACCAGATGCGCGTGCTCCAGCAGGTGAGGCTGCTGGCCCGGAGCGGAATGGGGATCATGATGACCTCCCATGTGCCCGATCACGCGTTCTTCTGTTGTTCCCGTGCCGCGATCCTGAGTCCGGGGCTTCCTTTCCGGGTCGGAGCGGTCGAGGAGGTGCTGACGGAGCCCGCTCTGCGGGAGGCCTACGGCATAGATGTGCGGATACTCCGGCGGCGGGAGGGCGGATGGACCATCAAGACCTGTGTCCCGGTTCCGTGGGAGTCGCCGGAGGGATGAGGCCATGGGGCGTCGGAGGACGCCGATTTCGGGAGGTCGGCCGCCGCGGCGGTTTGGGCCGGCCCGATAGGGAAGGGGGACCTTTGATGATGAGGCGGTACTCGTTGAAACTGGCGGCTTTTCTGCTGGGGATTGCGGTTCTGGCGGGACTCGGCGGAGCGGCCGGGGCGGGGGAGACGGTGGTCGATGCCGCAGGGCGCGACGTCGCCGTTCCCGGAAAGGTGGACCGTCTGGCGATCACCTGTTATGGCGGAACCACTCATGAGGTCGCCGTCCTGGGATGCGCGGAGAAGATCGTGGCTCAGCCCGGCATGAAACGCTTCCCACAGCTGCTCAGGATGTTTCCCCGGTTTGCGGAGGTCGTGGACCCCGGCTCCTTCGACAAGGTCAACGTCGAGGAGCTGATGAAGGCGGCGCCGGATCTCGTCCTCGTGGGGGTCAGCTCCAAGAAGGGAAACAGGCTGATCGAGGAGGCCGGAATGCCCACCTATACGATGCTCATCGGCTGGGCGGCGGTGGACAAGCTGAAGCAGGAGTTTCTGAACCTGGGCACGATCCTGGGCCGGGAGACGGAGGCCAGGAGGCTCGTGGACTACTGGAACGAAAAACTGGGATGGGTGGAGACCCTGGTGGGGCGCGTCCCGGAGGAAGAGCGCAAGGTGGTCTACTACACCGGAAAGACCATCACGAAGGCGAGCGCCAGCGATTGGGGATGGCACTGGATTCGCGGCTCCGGCGGCATCTGCGCCCTGGAGGAGACCCCGAAGGGCGAGATCGGCGTCGAGCAGGTCATGCGGATCGACCCGGACATCATCGTGACCCAGCAGGGAAACGGGACGGCCGATATCCTGGAGGACCCCAGGATACAGGACCTCAAGGCCGTCAAAAACAAGGCCGTCCACGAGTGTCCCATCGGAGCCTTCTGGTGGGACCGCCCCTCCCCGGAGTCCCCGCTGGGCTTCATGTGGCTGGCCAAGCTGCTCTATCCGGATTATACCCGGGAGATCGACCTGGAAAAGGAGACCCGGGAGTTTTTCAGGGAGTTCTATCGCTATGAGCTGACGGACGAGGAGTACCGCTCGTTCTTCGGCAGGGAGCCCGCCCTTTGAGTCTCCGTTTGGGGCACGGGGCGCGCGCACTGCCGCGGCCGTGCGCTGTTGAGTCGTGCGAGCGTTGGAAGGTGAGGGAACGGACATGCTGGAAGCCTCCGGCGGAGGGCGTTATTTTACGGTCAAGCTGAGCCTGCTCTATCTGCTCATCCTCGCGGGCGGAATCCTCGCCTTCCGGGTCGGGCGTTTTGCGATCTCCCCCGGGACCCTGGCGGAGATCGTCCTCTCGCGTCTCGGGATGGCGGCCCCGAACGGGGACCCGACGCTCGAGACCGTCGTCCTGAACGTGCGCCTGCCCCGCATCCTGCTGGCGATCCTGACGGGGGGCGCCCTCTCCGCGGCCGGGGCGTCGTACCAGACGCTGTTCAAAAACCCCATGGTCTCGCCGGACCTGCTGGGGGTCTCCGCCGGGGCGGGGTTCGGGGCCGCCCTCGCGATGCTGAACAACCTCGCCTGGTGGCAGGTCCAGGTCTCGGCCTTCGCGTTCGGGAGCCTGGCGGTCCTGATGGCGAGCGCCATCGGCTACGCCTTCGCACGTCAGGAGATCACGGTGATGGTCCTGGGCGGCATCGTCGTCTCCAGCCTCTTTCAGGCGCTCCTCTCCATACTCAAGACGATGGCGGACACGGACAACGTCCTGCCCTCCATCACCTTCTGGCTGATGGGGAGCCTGGGGCGGGGCTCCAACCACGACGTCCTGGTCCTGCTGCCGTTCCTGGCGGTCTCCCTGCTTCTCCTGTTCCTCTTTCGCTACTCCATCAACGCTCTGGCCGCGGGCAACGAGGAGGCGGCTGCCCTGGGGGTGAACGTGGGGCTGGTCAAGGCGGTCGTCATCCTCGCCTCGACCCTGATGACGGTCGTCTCGGTCAGCATCTGCGGCATCGTCGGATGGGTCGGCATGGTCGTGCCGCACATCGCCCGCCTGCTGGTGGGGGCCGACTACTCGCGGCTTCTCGCGACCTCGTTCGGCGTCGGCGCCCTCTTCCTGCTCGGGATGGACACGATCGTCCGGGGCGTTCCGGGGGTGGAGCTGCCGCTGGGCGTGCTGACGGCCCTGGTGGGGACCCCCATCTTCGTGGTCCTGCTCTCCCGGGTCCGCAAGGGGTGGCTCTAGTGCTGGAGGCGCAGGGGGTCGGCTTTCACTATCATCGCGGCCGAATCGTGCTGGAGGACATATCCTTCACCCTGCCCGCGGGGCGCGTGATGTGCCTGCTGGGCCCGAACGGCACCGGGAAGACCACGCTGCTCCGCTGTCTGCTGGGCCTGCTGCGGCCGGACGAGGGGCGGTTCCTCTGGGACGGGCGGGATCTGTCCGCCCTGACGCGCCGCGCCCGCGCCCGCCTGATGGCCTACGTGCCGCAGTCCTCGGCCCTGACCTTTCCGTATGAGGTCCAGGAGGTCGTGCTGATGGGGCGGGTCGCGCACCTGGGGCTCGGGAACGCCCCGGGCCGCGAGGACCGGCGGAAGGCGGCCCTGGCCATGGAGCGCCTGGAGATAGGACACCTGAGGGGCCACGTGTTCCAGCATCTGAGCGGGGGCGAGAGGCAGATGGTGCTGATGGCGAGGGCTCTGGCCCAGGAGGCGCGGCTTTTGGTGCTGGACGAGCCCACCGCGAACCTCGACTTCGGCAACCAGGTACGGGCGCTTGGGACGATACGGGGCCTCGCCCGGCAGGGCTACGCCGTGCTGATGACCTCCCACTCGCCGGACCACGCCTTTCTCACCGCCCACGAGGTGCTTCTGCTGAAGGACGGCGCCGTGTTCGCGCGGGGGGCGCCGGACGAGGTCATCGACGACGCGGTTCTGTCCGGGCTCTACGGAACCCCGACCGTCGTCGCCCGTGCGCCCGTCGCCGGGGGCGGGTGCGTGAAGGTCTGTGTCCCCGTCCTGGACGACGGGGGGAATCCCGGCGAGGGAACGATGCGGAGAATGGAACCCAATAATAGTGAAGGAGGCATAGTATTATGAGGGGTAGTGTCATGAGGGGTAGTGTCATGAAAATTGGAAGGAACATGAGGAAGTTTGTGCTGCGGTTGGGAGTTTTGTCGTTCTGCCTGGCGCTTGCCGTATCGGTCGGCAGTGGCCCCGTGTTTGCGCCCCGGATGGCGCTGGCCGCGGATGCGGCGTCGGCCGACGTCAGGACGGTCGTCGACATGGCGGGGCGGTCCGTCGTGCTTCCGGCGGAGATTCACCGCATCGGGACCCTGGGCTCGATCGGGGTCCTGAACGCGTTCGTGGAGCTGATGGGCGAGGGAAGCAAGATCTACAACCAGATGTCCGCCGGCTTCACCAAGACCGACCGGTGGAAGATGCAGTACCAGTTCGCCCCCCAGATCGCGAATGGCCCCCTGTTCGAGGACGCCAACAGGGAGCTGCTGCTGGAGAACATCCTCCAGGCCCGGACCGACGTGTGCTTCGCGATGACGAAGGAGACCGCCCAGGTGCTGGAGCGGAACGGGGTCGCCTGCGTCTATCTGGAATGGAAGAACGTCGACGACGTGAAGAAGGCCGTAACCCTGATGGGCGAGGTGCTGAACAAGAAGGAGACGGCGGACGCCTACATCGCCTATTTCGACGAGAAGCTCGCCCAGGCCGCCTCCCTGACGTCCGGCATCCCGGAGAAGGACCGGCTGAAGGTGCTCTACGGCGACCCCGTGGGGTTCACGCAGCCGCACATCATCGCGGAATGGTGGATACGGGAGGCGGGCGGCATCAGCGTCACCGACGACGGGCGGTCGTCCGGCGAGAGGCGGACCTACACCCTGGAGGACCTGCTGCTCTGGAACCCCGACGTGATCGTCGCCAACACCGCCAGGCAGATCGAGGAGATGCGGGGGAACCCCAACTACCGCGGGGTCGCCGCCGTGAAGAACAAAAGGTGCTTCGTCATCCCCACCGTGGCGCACGTCTGGGGCAACAGGACGGTGGAGCAGCCCCTGGTCGTCCTCTGGATGATGAACAAGCTCTATCCCGAGCTCATGCCCGAGGCGACCCTGAGGGAGGAGATCCGCAAATTCTACGCCACCTTCTTCCTGTACGACATGAGCGACGCGCAGATATCGGAGATCATCAACGGAAAGTGATTCGGGCAAAAGCCGGCCGGGGGCCTGAGCGGTCCCCTGCCTTGCCCGTGAATCCTGAGATTGAAAACTTTCGCGGCGGGAGGTCGATAGCGTGACGGACGTGCTGTTGAAGGATACCGTAGCGGCGGTGCGGGGCCGCCTGGGCGACGGGCTGGACGGGATGACCGTCGAACGCGCCGTGCTGGGAATTTTCTTCACGGGGGTCAAGCTCAGCGACGGACATGGCGGGCTCTCCTTCACGCCGATCAAGGAGATTCCCCAGGCGGTCTGCTGTCCCAGCTCCGCCCGGGAGATGCCCCTGTCCGGCAAACTGCGGGGGCGTCCCGTCGGCGCTTTCCTGGACGACCTCTCCTGCGGGAACGTCCTGCGCGAGGCGCTGGGGGTCGCGGTCCTCAACGCCCTGAGCGCTGCCTGCTGGGATCGGATGCCCTCGAAACCCTACGAGCTGTCCCTGGGGAGGGACGCGTTCGACGACGTCGAGCTGCCGAGGGGCGGCTGCGCGGTCGTGGTCGGGGCGCTGGTCCCGATGCTGAAGCGCCTTTTGGCGGAGTCGGTCGATTTCCGGGTGCTGGAGCAGGACCCGAGGACCCTCAAGGAGCGCGAGATGCCTCATTACGTTCCGGCCGACCGGGCGTCCGAGGTGGTGCCGCAGGCGGATCTTCTGGTCGTGACGGGGACGACCGTCCTCAACGGCACCCTGTCCGGCCTGCTGGAGATGGCGCGGCCGGACGCCCGGGTCGTCGTGGCGGGACCGACGGCGAGCATGCTCCCCGATGCCTTTTTCGAGCGAGGGGTCGACGTCCTGGGCGGGGTTCTGGTGACCCGCCCGGACGAGCTGCTGGACATCGTCGCCGAGGGCGGTTCCGGCTACCATTTCTTCGGGCGCTATGCGGAGCGCATGGTGATCCGCAGGCCCGGGCCTTGAGCGAGCCCTTATCCCTCTATGTCCTCCTTGTCGGACACTTCACGACCCGCTGAGGCCGAGGGGAGCATTCCGCCCGGAAGCATGGCCCTGAGCCGGTCGGTCACGACCGCGCCCAGAAGGCACTTGATGAGGTCCCCCGGGAGAGGAAGCAGGAAGCAGTAATAGAACAGGGCTTTGACGCCGAAGGGGGTCTTGAGATAATAGTTGGCGATGGGGTAGTAGTAGGCCATCCCCAGGGCATAGAGCACCGCCAGGTTCGTCAGGCCGGCGAGCATCCAGGTCCTCATCCCCGGCCTCAGGCGCTCGGCGACGAAGCCTGCGGCCCAGGCCCCGGCGATGAAGCCGACGAGGTAGCCGAACGTGGGGTGCAGCACGTAGGCGACGCCCCCGCTGCCGCCGGCGAAGATCGGCAGCCCGGCGAGCCCCGCAAGGACATAGCCCGCCGCGGCGAACGCACCGAGCTTCCGCCCCAGGAGCAGGGCGGCGAGGTTGGTGAAGAAGAACTGCAGCGTCAGCGTCAGCATGGGCAGCGGAATCCGAATGTACGCCCCCACGGCGGTCAGCGCGGAGAAGAGCGCGCAGAGGACCAGCTCCCGCGTGCTCAGAAATTTTCCTTTTCTCATCTAAAATCTCTCCCCAAAATCAACATGGGGGCCTTGCCCCCATACCCCCAGCCAGGGAACAAGTTCCCCGGCGCCCCTTTTTAATGCATCCGAACCGGGCGCACCTGATGCACCTCTCCGGACCTCAGGGCTACGACCGTCCCGTCCTCCTCCCGAAGGAGCAGGCAGCCCTGCGCGTCGATATCCAGGGCCAGCCCGCGGCACTCCGCCCCGTCCCGCATGAAGCGGACCTCCCGCCCCAGGAGCAGGGAACGGTCCCGGTACTCCCGGATCAGTTCGGGGTCGCCGAGGCGCTCCTGACAGTCCATCAGACGTTCCGCAATCCCCGCCGCCAGACGGTTCCGGCTCACGCTTCCCGGAAGGAGGGAGCCCGCGATACGGGCCAGGTCCGGGGAGAAGTCCCGGGTCGAGACGTTGAGGCCGATGCCGACGACGACGCTCTCTATCGTCCCGCTCTCCACGTCGCTGACCGCCTCGGTCAGGATGCCGCAGATCTTGCGCTCCTCGCCGTCGGCTCCCTCCAGGCCGTTGCCCCCATCCAAATAGATGTCGTTCACCCACTTGATGCGGGGATGGCGGCATGTCAGGGCCTCGATGGTCCGGCAGACGGCGACCGCCGCGGCGATGGTCACGGCCTGAAAGCGCTCCAGCTCGATAAGCGGGCGCAGGATCAGGCTCATGTAAAGCCCCGTCCCCGGGGGCGAGAAGAACGAACGTCCGCGCCGGCCGCGCCCCGCCGTCTGCCGGTCCGCGGCGACCAGCGTGCCGTGCGCCCCGCCCGAGAGCGCCAACCCCTTCGCGTAGGTGTTGGTGGAGTCCACGGACGCGAGACACACGACGCCGCGGACGGGGGACCCCTCCGAGAGGCAGGCCCGTATTCCCTCCTCGGACAGGACGTCGCTGTCCGGCTCCATCCGGTAGCCCCTGCGCGTGGACGCCCCGATCTTGTGCCCCTCTTCCCTCAGGGCCCTCACCGCCTTCCAGACCGAGGCCCGCGAGACGGAGAGGCGTTCCGCGACCGATTCCCCGGACAGGGCCTCGCCCCTGTGCTCCTCCAGCATCCTCAGAACCTCGTCCTTCAACGACATCTCCGCACCCCCATATCCGAACATGCGCACCCGCCGAATCGAGCAAAGACTATAGCACGGCGACGGATAAATGTAAACTTAAAGTATATATATAGTTTACAATATTGCGGGGAAAAAACGGGGGCCGGGGTTCATCCCCGTGCCCCGTGGAAGGAAGTTAAAGTGGAAAAAAGTCAGGGCAGCAGGGCGGCGTTCTCCTCCCGTCCCGCGCGCAGGGCGTAATCGCGCGCCCGGAGCCCCGAACGGTTCGAAAGGGCAGCCAGCGCGCCGCGGTCCAGCAGCAGGCGGATGAGGTCGGGAGAGCCCAGGGCGGCTGCGGCCATGAGCGGCGTGACCCCCTCCTCCTCCCACAGGCTGAAGGTTCCGTTGATGTCCGCCCCGGCGTCGAGGAGCAGCCGTACCTTTTCCGCGGAGGGGTGAGGGGACGTGACCGCCGTCTCCAGGGGGCTGCGTCCCGTTCCGTCCTTCAGCCGTACGTCCGCTCCCTTCGACAGCAGAAGCTCCAGCTGCCGCACGGAGGCGGGTTCCCGCGCCGCGGCGTTCAGGGGGCGCTCCCCCTCGGAAAGCCCGCCGGAGAACCCGGCCGGGCCGGGACCGTTGGGGTCGGCGCCGAGCTCGAGAAGGAGCTCGGTCACCTCGGTGAAGGAGCGTCCCTTGTAAAGGGAGAGGAGGAGGGGGGTATCGCCCCCGGGGGCTGGTGCGTCGATCTTTGCCCCGGAGTCCGCGAGCAGGCGGATCACCTCCAGGTGCATGGAGAGCGGGGCGTCCACCCCGGCGCTCACGGTGCGGCAGAGCGGAGGGCAGCCGTGCTCGTCGGGGGCGTTGGGGTCGGCTCCCCCGGCGAGGGCGCTGCGGACCGCCTCGACGTCGCCCATTGCGCAGGAGAACGTCAGGGGATCGGCCCCGGCGGACGGCGCCGTCAGGAGCGACACGGCAAGAAAAAAGGCGGCGATGGGAGGGAACGCCCCACGTCTCTCACATCTCATCCTTGCGGGCCCCCGTTCTACCCGGCCTTGCAGATGGCCTTCAGCCCCTTGTAGAACCTGTCGTAGGCCGGGGTCGGAACTCCCTGGATCCGCCCTTCGCGGCAGACGTGCCCGACCAGGAACTCGAGCTCCGTGGTCTTGCCCTGCTCCTGGTCGAGCTGCATGGAGGTCTTGGTGTCGGGGGCGAAGGAGCGGGCCTTTTCCAGGGTCAGGTCCGCAATGTTCTGCGGCAGGGCGACGCCGAGGGACCGGGCCAGGTCCTCGGCCTCCCGGATCAGGTCCATCACGTCGGCCAGCCCCTCGGGGTCCTCGATCACCGCCCCGATCGTCCTGCGGCGAAGCGTCGTGACGGCCGCCAGGGGGGACAGGAACAGGAATTTGGCCCACATCTCGATGTCGATGCGTTCCGTCAGGGTGATCTGGATGCCGGTTTTTCTGAGGATATGCGCCAGGTCGGCGTAGCGTATGCGG
>ERZ773099.1250-NODE-1250-length-19213-cov-2.721631_pt1 | contig 19213 bp, 17 predicted proteins | sample MGYA00511120_ERZ773099 | MGnify/ENA primary metagenome ERZ773099 (study PRJEB29015, sample SAMEA2738012) | human oral metagenome | biome: human oral; feature: human-associated habitat; material: dental | place: China | collected 2104 ...
TAATATTTTAAATAAGATAATATTGTTATAAAAATAAATTTATAATATGATATAATATATATATAAATATGAAAGTAATCTAAACTTAGTATAGAAATAATAAGGAGGTTTAATATGGGATTTATACAAGCAATTAAGGGGGCAGTAGGAGGAACTTTGGCAGACCAGTGGCAAGATTTTTATGGTCCTATGACAGGAGTATCCCCAACAGCAGCAATATTTCCAGGTATTCCTATGGGAACTAACAGGGGTAGAGGTGAAAATTACAAGGGAAATGCAAATGTAATATCTAATGGCAGCAAGATAATAGTGCCTGAGGGGACAGCCCTGATAACTGTCCAGGAGGGAGCTGTTACTGGTATTATAACTGAGCCAGGTGGATATATTTACAACAATCAGGATATAAACTCAAAGTCTATATTTGCAGGTGATGGATTTATAGATTCCCTGGTTAAATCATCTTGGGAAAAGTTTAAATTTGGTGGCATACCGGCAGCCAACCAGTTGGTATTCTATGTTAATCTTAAGGAAATACCTAACAACAAGTTTGGTACCCAGTCTGAAATATACTGGGATGATGCCTTCTTTGGTACGCAGGTAGGGGCTCTTACAAGGGGAACTTATAGTCTTAGAATTATAGACCCTATCCTATTTGTAAAGAACTTTGTTCCAGTAAAATACCTGACTACAGGTGGGGATATATTTGATTTTCAAGACATGGATAATGACGCTTCTGAGCAGTTGTTTAATGAAGTGGTATCAAGCCTATCAGCAGCATTCTCATTATATACAAATGACCCTGGCAAGGGCAACCGTATTTCAAGGATCCAGTCAGACCAGATTGGTTTTGCCCAGTCTTTGTCAAGTGCTGTAGAAGAAGGCTATCAGTGGAAGTCTACAAGGGGTCTAGAAATCGTAAAGACAGCAATTGTATCAATAGAATATGATGAAGATACTAAGCAACTAATGAAGGATGTTAAGGCAGCAGATGCCCTAGCAGGAAGCAGGGGAGATTCATTTATGAAACAGTCTGTAGCCAGGGGTATCCAGGCGGCTGGCGAAAATGGAGGAGGAGATGGTATAGCCTTTATGGGTATGGGCATGAATGCAGCCATGAATACTATGAATGCTATGGGTCAATCCAATAATCCTAACTCATATCAGCCTAACTTCAGTCAAAATCAACAGGCTATGAACCAACAACCTGTGAATAATCAGCAGGGAGAACAGCCACCAGTAGATCCTACTACTAAGTTGATAGAAATGAAAAAATTATTGGATGCAGGTGTAATAACGGAAGAAGAATTTAAGAAAATAAGGTTTGATTTACTAGGCATATAGTGGGGTTTTAGTCATGGGAGAAAGTATAAATAAGGCGAATACAATCGCCGGTAATGATGGCCAAAACAAGTGTCCCAAGTGTGGTGCTACAGATATAAGTGTAAATCCCAAGACAGGCAAATTGAGGTGTAACTTCTGTAGGTTTGAGTTTGAACCAGACCTAGTAGAAAATAGGAAGGCCCAAGACCTAGAAGGGATAGAGATAGGGGCAGGGGCCAGTAAAATTGAAGAAGATAGCCAGGATATAGTAACTTTAAAGTGCCAGTCATGTGGAGCTGAAGTAGTTATAGACACAGCCTCGTCTACCCAGGCCAGGTGCCATTGGTGTAGGAACACACTTTCTATAAATAACCAGATAGCCAACGGGGCGGTACCGGATGTAATCCTACCATTTAAGGTTACTAAGGAAGAAGCAAGAGATAGAATAGCAGGCTTTGTAGGTAGGAGAAAGTTTTTTGCCCACCCTAGGTTTAGGAAGGAATTTACAATTGAAAATATAAGTGGTGTATACTTACCTTATATGATAGTTGACATGAAGGCCCATGTGGACCTAAGGGGCGTTGGTGAAGAGACTATATGTGAATATACAATTGGGTCTGACGACAACAAGAAGGTAGTATATGATGTAGATGTATATAATGTGTCCAGGAGCTTTGATATAGAGATTGATGACCTGACTATAGAGTCTAGCTCAGACAAGCTAGACCAATCTAACAGGCGCAAGACCAACAACATTATAAATTCCATAATGCCTTTTGATACAGATAATGTGGTCAAGTATAATTCAAACTACCTAAGAGGCTATACATCTGAGAAGAGGGATACCAATGTAGAAGACCTAAATGACATATCTAGGATACAGGGGTCTGATATAGCCAGGTATTCAGCCAACTCAAGTTTAAAAAAATATGACAGGGGTGTCAGGTGGGACCAGGAAAAATTTGATATAAGTGGCCAGTCCTGGACTGCCGCCTACCTACCAGTATGGCTATACTCCTATATGGAGAAAAAGGGTAGTGAAAATATCCTCCACTATGTTGCAGTAAATGCCAGAACCAAGGAGACTATGGGAAGTGTACCTATAAATATGGGCAGACTTATATTTATATCAGCTATAGTTGAGCTATTTGGTATATTAATAGCCTTTCTCCTATCCATGAATCCAAATAGGGATTCTGACTATGTTTGGGTATTCTACCTATTAGGATTTATATTCTTTATAATCAAGTATTTGAGGTATAGAAATTCAAATGCAAGACATACCTATGAGCGAGAAACCCAATACAATATAAAAAATATGGAAACGAGCGACCAGAAGGTTAGGACTATGCATAGGGTCGATTCAAGTTCAATGGCCGAAGCCAATAATAATCTAATCAGGGGTAAAAGGTCTAGCTTTAGCTTAGATGATTTTAAGAATATGGTTGGTAAATAGATATAAAAAGAAGACTAGTCTTTGGCTAGTCTTCTTCATCGTCATCATCTTTAAAATTAGAGGATATGTCATTCTTTTTGCTAATCAAGTATCTCTGGATTAGGAATAAAAGACCTATTGATACTACACCTAAAATAATATCTACCATACCGTGGTCCTTTGGTAAAAGGAGCATCTTTCTAGCTATACCGTATAGAAGGACTTCTAGTAGGGCTGAGTGTTTGTGTAGGGCAAGCATTATGGCTATCTCCACACCTATAACTAAAAGTAATATTTGGGCAAAAATATAATTTAATTGCGAATAGTCTATAGGTTTGCTAAAATTGATTATATAAGTAGTAAAAATGATCCTAAGAGTATCAAATATGCCTAGAAAAACAGAAACTATAAGTATAAATGCTAGTAGGTATTCTAGGACAAAAGAAATAAACAGGATCGGTTTCTTTGCATCTTCTTTTTTTATCATAAATTCCTCCTGTAAATATAATACAACTATTATAACACAGGATAACCTATAAAAAATATAGAAAAATTAAAAAATGCATAAGAAAAGTAATAAAAATAGAAGATAATTAGGAAAAGAAAATAAATTTTAGGTTTTTGATTAATAAAAATTGAAAAAGAAAAAGAAACAAAAAATATCCCGAGTATAAATATGGAGGTAGCTATGTCTTTAGAAGAACAAAATGAAAATTTAGGAACCCTGGATAAAGAGGGCCTTAAGCTTGAATCCGAGTTAGAATCTGATAATAGGGAATCCCTACTTGTGGGAGATGATGGAGGTCAGATGAGTCCAGAAGAAAAAGAGGCTCTAGAGCGTAGAAAAATGGATGCTTTTTTGACTTTGGGTCTATTTAGTATTTTGGAGCTCGTGCTTATCTCCTTCCTAAACAGAAAGGGTATTATTCCCCATACCCTACCTGCTTTTGTTGTTACTGTAGTTATAGGTTTTATAATATTTGCTATAGTCATAAAGGTCCTAGAAAAGTACTTTAAACTTTAAGCCTAGATAAACAACTAATAAGGGCCACCTAACTCACGATACTGTGAAAAAGGGTGGCCCTTAGCTTATACAGAATGTCTCAGTACACGGACACTTAAAATTTTCTTGATATCAACCTCCAGGGCTATAACTGAAGATATAATAATTATAGCTCCCAAGATTTGTATAGACTTCATTACTTCACTGAAGACAAAGAAGGCTATAACACTAGCAAAAACTGGTTCCATTGCTGACATCATACTTGGTAGAGAAGTTCCAATATACTTTGTAGACTTGACATAAAGCGATATGGCTACAAAGGTACATAGGATACCTATAATCAAGAGGTTGGCAACGTAAAACACTGGTCTGTCAGACCCAGCTACCTTGCCAGCTATATCCCCTATATCTACGAAAAAGGCTAGACATATGGTAGCAGCCCAAAACCCATATAACAGGAGGCTGTCCTTGGATACCTTGTGTTCGACAAATCTCGGTAGGACAATTTGTAGGGAAAAAGTCATGCCATTTAGGATTCCTGCAAGGACACCAATAATATTTAACTGGGCTCCCCTGGCTGAAAATATATCTATAATACACATACAGCCGATTAGACAGAGTAGCATAATAACCAGTTTTTTACTACTGATTGTATCACCAAAGAATATTTTTCCAAATAGGGTTGCCCAAATTGGATTTGAAAACATTAGGATAGTTGCAACGCTAATAGGTATATTGTCTACAGATAGGCTATAGAAGGACATACCTATGGCAAAGCATAAAATCCCGTAAAAACAGGCAAAAATCAAGCCCTTGACTGGTAGTCGAAAGGCAGACCTGTTTGTGAAAAATAAAAAAATTGTAAGCATAATTGCAGCAGATAGGGCTCTTATAAAAGATATGTCTACAGAACGCAGGCTAATCTGGTTGAGAACCCTGCTAGACACCCCCATATAACCCCATAAAAGTGTGGCCAGCATCATCATAGATACGCCGACCTTTTTACTTGTTGATCTCATTTATTAACTCCTTAATCTCAAAAAATATCTCTAACCTCTTTTTGGAACATCATCAAAAATGCCACTAAAAGAAGTAGGGCTACCAACCATATTGATGCCAATCCAATAAGATCAGCCATTAGGGCACCGATAGCAGCTCCAAATGAAAATACTAATATTATAAAAAAGTAGTAGAAACTTTTTCTGCGAAGGTCCTTATCACCTGTAGTATGGTACTTGCATAAAAGCGTTGTAGCACTTTTCAGGTTGCCAGTGCACATAGTAGTAGCATAGGTATTGCCGTGGAATTTGCTAAAGGCTATTACCTGTATACCGCAGACAAAAGATATCATCATATTTGCTGGACTATCATACTCGTTGGATAAAAATCCGATGGCTACCACAAACAAGATCTCTATAGCCAGGACAATCTGACGCCAATGGATCCTTTTGGCGTTCTTATAGGCTAGCTGGATTTTTTGACATAGGTAGACACCCAGGGCAAAAGTTATGATAGGTAGTATATACTTAAGTGCATTGTGGAAATTGGCTTCAGCCAGGCTCTGGCCCAATAGGACTATATTTCCCGTTTGAGCATTGGCAAAGACCTTGCCCCTGCATATATAGGAATAGGCATCCATAAAACCACCTGCTAGTGACAGGAATATTCCAATACGCACTGATTCAGACATTTGTTTACTAGATTTCATTGCTTCACCTCCTAGTAAGACAGCAAGTATATTTTACCACAAATTCCAATATCTAAACGCCAAAGATAGAAAAAAATTTGGATATTTGATATAATAAGTTGTCAAATACTAGGCGAAAATCATATATATACTGGGTATACTAATTTTAATGATACCAGGTGATGGCAAAGCACTTTAAATTAAGGGTACAAATTATGATTTGACTGATAGAAAATATAGATAGGGCGTAATTATTGGCCTAATATGTGATATAATGATTAGATAGGTGTGCGTATTGTGGAGGAACGAATGGAAAATATAATAAAAGTCGATAACTTAATATTTGAATATACAAGTGATGAAACCACTTATCGTGCCATAGATGACTTTAATCTAGATATCAAGAAGGGGGAATTCGTGGCCATTATAGGTCACAATGGGTCAGGTAAGTCAACCCTGTCCAAGAACCTAAATGCCATCTTGGTGCCAACTAGTGGAGATATAAATATAAAGGGTATGAATACCAAGGACGAAAAATACCTATGGGATATAAGGCAGACTGCAGGTATGGTATTTCAAAACCCTGACAACCAGATTGTAGCGACTATAGTTGAAGAGGATGTAGCCTTTGGTTGTGAAAACCTGGGTATACCTTCAGAAGAAATCAGGTTAAGGGTAGATGAAGCCCTAAAAAATGTAGATATGTACGATTTGAGGGAGAGGCAACCACACCTCCTATCAGGGGGCCAAAAGCAGAGGGTAGCCATAGCAGGTATAATAGCTATGAGACCGGAGTGCATAATCTTTGACGAGGCTACTGCCATGCTAGACCCTTCTGGCAGGCAGGAGGTTATGAATACAATAAAGAGATTAAACAAGGAATACAATATAACAGTCTTACATATTACCCACTTTATGGAAGAAGCTGTAGAGGCTGACAGGGTAATAGTAATGGAAAAGGGAAAATTGGCCCTAGAGGGGACTCCTAGGGAGGTATTTTCCAATGTGGCCAGGCTAAAGGAAATAGGTCTAGATGTACCATATATGACTGAACTAGCCCACCTATTAAAGGAGGATGGACTAGATATCAGGGATAATATACTGACTGTTGATGAAATGGTGGGTGAACTATGTCAATTAAGGTAGAGAATTTAACATACATTTATGATGAGGGTATGCCTTTTGAGCATAGGGCCCTGGATGATGTCAGTTTTGAAATACAGGACAGGGACTTTGTAGGCCTTATAGGTCACACAGGTTCAGGTAAGTCTACCCTTATACAACATTTAAATGGCTTGATGAAGCCTAGCAGTGGAAAAATATATATTAACGGTTTTGATATTACCCAAAAGGACCAGAACCTTACAGATATAAGAAAGAGGGTTGGGATAGTATTCCAGTACGCTGAATACCAATTATTTGAAGAGACTGTAGCTAGGGACATAGCCTTTGGCCCCCAAAACCTAGGCCTAGATGAGGAAGAGGTAGACAGGAGGGTCAGAAAGGCCATGGCAGATGTAGGCCTAGACTATGATCATTTCTCAGAAAAGTCGCCATTCGAGCTATCGGGTGGACAAAAGCGTAGGGCGGCTATAGCAGGAGTTATAGCTATGCATCCAGAGGTATTAATCCTAGATGAGCCTACAGCCGGTCTAGATCCTGGTGGTAGGGATGAAATCTTTGAACTTATAAAGGATCTCCATGCCAACAACGATATGACCGTAATCCTTTCATCTCACAGTATGGACGACATGGCCAAGCTGGTAAATACCCTAATGGTAATGAATAAGGGTAGGCTTGAAATCATGGGGTCACCTAGGGAGGTATTTAAGGAGAATGCAGACAGGCTAAGGGGTATGGGCTTAAACATACCACAGGTCCTAGAACTGGCCATCAAGCTAAAGGAAGCAGGTTACGATGTAAGGACGGATGTAATAACTATAAAAGAAGTAAGGACAGAGATAGAGAAATGTCTATTGGAAAAGGGAGGGTCTACAAATGCTTAAAGATATAACACTTGGGCAGTTTTACCCTGTAAAATCTCCCATACATTCACTAGATGCCAGGACCAAATTATTGGGAACCCTATTATTCATGGTTGCTATATTTGTAGTCAACCAGTTCTATCCATATGCATTTATGTTTTTATTGATATATGTGGTATCCAGGATGGCAAATATACCTATCAAGTATATAGCCAAGGGCATAAAGCCACTTAGGTGGATTATCCTCTTTACCTTTGTAATCAATATCTTCTTTATCAAGGGTGGAGACCTTTTGTTTGCCCTGGGCTTTATGAAGATATATGCAAATGGTATCAGGACAGCAATTTTTATGGCTTTCAGGTTGATTCTTTTGGTTGCCGGTACATCCATACTGACTCTGACTACATCACCTATATCCTTGACTGATGGTATAGAAAATGCCTGTGCACCACTTAAGAAGTTTGGTTTCCCAGCCCATGAACTGGCTATGATGATGACTATAGCCTTGAGGTTTATACCTACTTTGCTGGATGAAACGGACAAGATAATGAAGGCCCAAATGTCTAGAGGGGCTGACTTTGAGAGCAAGAATATAATATCAAGGGCTAAAAACATGGTTCCCCTACTGATACCTCTATTCGTATCTGCCTTTAGGAGGGCTGATGAATTGGCCTGGGCTATGGAGGCTAGGTGCTACCGTGGAGGAGACAATAGGACCAAGATGAAGCAGAGCCTCTTGGGTAAGAGTGACTATATGGCAGACTTTGTCATGGTTGCCTTCTTGCTACTGATGATAGGTTCAAGATTTATAAAATTAATATAATGGATTTAGTGCAAGCTTGATTAGTAGGACCCCTATTCAAATACGATAAGGGGTCTTTTATTATGGGCTTAGATAAAGCCAGGGTCATATGCTATAATAGGACTATAAAGACAATAAGGCTATAAAGATAATAGGACTATAAAGATATTAATACTATAAAGTCAATCAAAAGAATAAGATAATAAAAGATAAAAAGACCATAAGATAAAATATAAGGAGGTAGGCTGATGAATCTGGTTAAGTATAGGGATAGAAAAAATACAAACTCTGTAAAGTGGGACAATTTAAAAAATATATTTGGTCAAAAGGACCTCTTGCCCCTATGGGTAGCAGATATGGACTTTGAGGTGCCTACCTGTGTCAAGGAAGCCCTTTACAAGTATATCGAAGAAGGTGTATTTGGCTATAGCCTACCAGATAGGGGCTATGCCAAAGCCTTTATAGATTGGGAGTATAAGTACCACGGCTACAAGGTCGACAAGAAGTGGATTAGGTTTGCCCCAGGTGTAGTTCCGGCCATATCCTGGATAGTAAATGCCCTGACACAAGAGGGTGATCCGGTAATTATTACACCACCTGTCTACTATCCCTTTAAGCAGGTTGTGACCTCTAACAAGAGGACCATGGTTGAAAGTCACCTGGTAAATATTGATGGCTATTATAGGATAGACTTTGAAGATTTTGAGGAGAAAATACTAGACCAGGGAGTCAAGCTATTTATCCTATGCTCACCCCACAACCCTGTAGGTAGGGTATGGGATAAGGATGAATTGGTCAGACTCTTAGATATATGTAAAAAGCATGGTGTATATGTGATTGCCGATGAAATCCACCAGGATATTATTATTGGTGACAAGGTCCAATACCCAGCAGCAAGCCTGGGTGATTATAGTCAAATCTTGGTTACCCTTACAGCAGCAACAAAGACCTTTAACCTGGCTGCCTGCCAAAACTCTTTTTTAATCATAGAGGATGAGGACATAAGGGCCAGATATGATGCCTTTGCAGAAAAAATTCGCAGTACTTCAGGCAATGCCTTTGGTTATATAGCAGTCCAGGCTGCCTATGAGGGTGGTAGGGGTTGGTTTGAAGAGGTCTTAGGTCTTATAAGGGCCAATTACTCCTTGCTAAAAGAAGGCCTAGCCCTAAGGCTTCCAGAGGCAAGATTGACACCATTAGAGGGGACCTACTTGGCCTGGCTAGACCTGGGGGCCTACCTTGGTTCAGATGATATAGAAGATATTATAAAAAATAAGTGTGGTCTGGCAGTCGACTTTGGTTCCTGGTTTGGTGGTCAAAAATACGCCGGCTTTATCAGGATAAACCTGGCCACTAGTAGGGAAAATATAGAAATTCTGCTGGATAGGCTGGCACTGATAAGGGAGGATAAATAGATGGCAAAGATAGGTAATATAGTTCTTGGTCAGGGCTTGCCCAAGATATGCATACCCCTGGTTGCAAGGGACGAAGAAGGAATAAATAGGGAACTAGACCTGATGGCAGGCCTAGACTTTGACATAGTTGAATTACGCCTAGACTACTTTGAGGGTCTTAAGGATTATACAAGATTAAAGGACCTGGTGGGACTAATAAAAAACAGGCTAAATAAGCCCCTTATCGTAACTCTTAGAACAAAAAATGAGGGAGGTAATGCAGACTTAAGTGAGGCTGCCTACTTTGGCCTCCTTAAAAAAATAATAGAGGATAGGCTGGCTGAGGCTATAGATATTTAATATATGAGAGAACAGGAAAGGGTGGTAAAGCTAGTTGCCTTAGCCAAGGCCAGGGGCCTTACAAGTATTCTGTCAAACCATGACTTTAACTCTACACCAGCCAGGGAAGAGATAGTTACTAGGTTAGAGACTATGATAGGAATGGGGGCAGATGTAGCCAAGATAGCCCTGATGCCGACCTGCCCAGAGGATGTATTAAGCCTATTGGGGGCAAGTAGCCAGGTCAAGACCAAGTACCCAGACCAGGCCCTGATTTGTATATCCATGGGTCACTTGGGGATGATTTCAAGACTGGCAGGCCAGATATTTGGATCAGATATGACCTTCGCATCAGGTCTAGAAGCATCAGCACCAGGCCAGTTATCTGCTGAAAACCTTAAAAAGCTACTAGAGGTCCTAGCCTAATCATATCATTCCAGGCAAAGATAAACAAATAAAAACACCAAGGAACTATTAGGAAAATATTTTTATTATATTGATTGACAATATATATCTTTTAAATTAAAATTAAGGAAATAGTTTGTAATGACTATAATTATAAGAAAAAATATGCATAACAAAATAAATTGTAGTAAAAAAGTTTTTTATAAGGAGAGAATATATGATTGCTAAGAAAAATTTGTTTTTAATACTTATTGCACTTGTTTATTTGACTTTTAATATGGTGGTGTTTTATGTTGAAATCAATAGACATTTAATGTTTTGTATAACTATCATAGGTCTGATACCAGTACTTTTCTTGGATGCAAGCCCCTTAGGATGGAAAAGTAGAACAGTGTCCTTATTACTAGCATTAGTAATAGAGGCTTTAATAATACTTATTTCTGCCTATATATTTGAGTCAGGGAATATACTAACAATTTATAAAAATTTTTTTGATGCAGGAAGTAGATTGGTACCTACATACTGTACTGTAGGAGTATTAGTAATTTATAATTTGATAATTTATATTTTGCACCTTAGAAAACTTAGGAGCCAGTGGGTAATTAAATAAATATAGTGATATTTAAACATATTTTCTGTACAGTGTAAATATATGGGGTAAAAATGTAGCTTATAAATTTTATCAAAAATACTATAAAGTATTATATAAGTCATTAATAAAGAGGAGCTCGTAGATTAAAACCTACAAGCTCCTCTTATAATGCTTAAATTTTAATTTATACTAAGTGAAGAACAAACCTGGCTATTAGGGTCACCAATATGATTGATATGATTGTTCTCTCAAGGAATATTACAAATAATTCCCATACCCTAACCGGTATCCTAGTACCAACTATTAGGGCTCCGACCTCACTCATGTAGATCAACTGTGTTACTGATACAGTAGCTACAACGAACCTAGTCAATTCACTAGAGATTTCCTTACTAGCTATGATAGATGGAACGAACATATCAGTGAAACCTACCAACATAGTCTTAGAGGCAGATACTGCTTCTGGCAATTGGATTAGGTTTAGTAGGGGGATAAATGGCTTACCTAAAATTTCAAATATTGGAGTATAGTTTGAAAGTATTAGAGCTATTGTACCGAATCCCATAACGACTGGCATTACGCCTATCCACATATCAAGGGCATTTTTAAGGCCATTCTTCAGGAAATTGCTAAGGCTGGCATTGTGTCTAGCTGTCATAACTGCCTGGTGTAGGGCCCAACTAAAGTAAGTTTCTCCCTCAGGAATACTCTCATCAAGAGCTTCTCCACCCTTGTAGTAGTTGTCCTTTTTCCAAGATAGGGGTGGTATTCTAGGAACTATAATAGCGCAGACCACACCTATAAAACATATAGTCAGGTAGTAAGGCACGAACATATGGGCCATATTTACCTGCTTTAAAACTACTAGACAGAAGGTAATTGACACGGCTGAGAAAGTAGTAGATATAATCGAAGCTTCTCTAGCTGAGTAGTAACCTTCTTCATACTGCTTAGCCGTCAACATTACACCCAGGGTACCATCGCCCAACCATGATGTAAAACAGTCGACTGCAGACCTACCTGGTAGGGTAAATACTGGTCTCATTATCTTGGCTAGCAGGGTTCCTACAAACTCCAATAGACCGAAGTCAAGTAGGAGTGGTAGCAACAAACCTGCAAATACGAAGATAACTATTAGGGTAGTCAAAAGGTCTCCCAGTATAAAATTACCCGTATCTGCTGAAATGATGTACTCAGGTCCCACCTTGAAGTAACTCATTGTTATAAAGATACCTGCCAAGACCCTAGTTATAGTCCAAAAAGTTGTCTGGGCAAACAGGTTTTTGGCAAAATCTGATTTTGGCTTGTAGATATTCAACTTTGTAAGCAGACTTCCCAAGGCCGATATCAAGACAATTATCAATATAAGTGTAGGTAGTATGCTACCAATGTTATTTTGTATAAATGATGCTACAAAGGCAATAGGTATAGTTATCTTATCCTGGTTTATCTCAGGGTCATATTCCTTTATAGGCAGCATAAAAAGTATAATACCGATTAGCGAGGGTATTACGAATTTCAATATGTCAGAAGGAGTATACTTTTTTCCTGCTGGCAAGTTGGTATTCTTTTGTTCTTCTTGCATTTTGCACCTCTCTTTAATTTATTTTTACAACCAATTATATAATAGCATAATTTTAACAAAATAAAAAGGGACTTATAAAAGCCCCTCTTCAAGTATATCAAATATACATTAGAAGTCTTATTATTCAACTGTTACTGACTTGGCAAGGTTTCTTGGCTTGTCAACGTCTAGTCCCTTCTTGCTTGATACCATTAAGGCTAGTATCTGCATTGGTATAACAGCTACAATAGGTGATAGGAGGTCATCTGTCTTAGGTATGTAAACAACCCTTTCAGATACCTTTTCTACACCAGTATTACCTTCCTGGGTAATTGCCACCACATAAGCACCCCTGGCCCTTACTTCTTCCATATTTGAGACCATCTTTTCATATAGGTCATGCTGACTAGCTAGGGCTATTACCGGAGTCCCATCTTCAATTAGGGCTATAGTACCGTGCTTTAATTCGCCGGCAGCAAAGGCCTCAGCATGGATATAGGATACTTCCTTAAGTTTTAGAGAACCCTCCATTGCCAGGGCGTAGTCTATACCCCTACCTAGGAAGAAGGCATTATGCTTATTTACTATATCATCAGCAATCTTTTCTATGTCAGACATATTTTCAAGTACTGCCTCAATCTTTTCTGGTAGGTCAGTCATCTTCTTAATCATATCCATATAGTAGTCCTGGCTAATTTTGCCCATTTCAAGGGCGAAATTAAGGGCTATCATATATAGGGAAATGATCTGAGTAGTGTAGGCCTTAGTTGAGGCTACTGCTATCTCTGGACCTGCCCAAGTATAGAAGACATCATCAGCTTCTCTGGCTATTGATGAACCAACTACATTTGTCACGGCTAGGATTCTTGCCCCCTTAGACTTTGAGTCCCTAAGTACAGCCAAAGTATCAGCAGTTTCTCCAGACTGGCTAACCAGAATTACTAGGGAATGTTCATCTACAAAGTTATCATTGTACCTGAATTCTGATGCTATATCAGTAATTACTGGTAATCCCATCAACTTCTGCATAGCAGTCTTGCCTAGGACACCTGCATGGTAGGCAGTACCACAAGCAACTATATAAATCCTATTTATATTTTCCAGGTCTTCCTTAGTCATCTTTATACTATCAAGAACAATTTTTCCGTCCTTGTCTAGTCTTCTCTCAAGAGTTTCCTTTATGCCTTTTGGCTGCTCAAAGATTTCTTTCTCCATAAAACAAGAATAGCCACCCTTTTCAGCAGCTTCAATATCCCAGTCAACATGATTAAGTTTTTTGTTTACCAGTTCCCTATCAGAGTTGTAAATCTTAATGTCCCCACCCTTTATATGAACCACTTCTCCATTGTCCAGGTAGTATACATCCCTTGTATACTTAAGGATAGCAGGTATGTCAGAAGCTATAAAGGCTTCACCATCGCCTATACCAGCTATTAGTGGGCTGTCCTTTCTAACTGCTACCAACTCATCCTTGTCATTTGCAGATACAACTCCAAGAGCATAGGCACCCTTTAACCTAGCTATAGTTGCATATACTGCATCGAGTAGATTTCCTTTATAGTACTTGTCCAATAGGTGGGCAACTACTTCTGTATCGGTCTTTGACCTAAATTTTACCCCTTCAGCTTCAAGTTCAGTTCTTAGGTCCAGGTAGTTTTCAATGATACCATTGTGAACTACTGCCAAAGTACCTGCTTCATTGAAGTGGGGATGGGAATTGGCATCTGATGGTTCACCATGAGTGGCCCACCTAGTGTGACCTATACCAATATGACCCTCTATATTTTTTTCTTTTAAGCTATCTGAAAGTACAGCTAGCCTTCCCTGGAACTTTCTGATTTCAAGACCACTACCGGTGTTTACAGCAACACCAGCAGAATCGTAGCCCCTGTATTCCAGCTTAGCTAGGCCGTCTACAATGACGTCTGCTGCATTCTTCTTTCCAAAATAACCTACAATTCCACACATTCTATTACTTCCTCCTAAATTCTACTTCTAAAGAAGAGTACTAGATGAAAAAATCCTCTGTTACAGGATCACTCCTGATTTTTATAAATTTTCTATCGATGCTAGTTCACCGCAGGGCATCCGCCGAATTTTCGATAACCCTGTCCTCGTTAACTGTATTTCTACAGTCTGGCGCTAAGTGAAAGGGTGAGTTAGCATTATGCCAAGTTTTATATCGTGGTGGAAATACTTCTACTTACCATAAATGCCTATTTCACTTTTTATTATAGACTCCTCTTTGGGCGATAGATTGCTCATAAGACTTTATATCTCAACCTTTTTACAGGTGTATTTTAACATGATACTCCAGAAAAAAGGTGAAGTTTCACGCATGCTAATCTACGGCCATACTACTATTCTACCACAAAAACTTAATTTTAACTGACTTATTTTTATATAAGAGGGGGCATCAAGCCGGCAATAGACTAGAGAGTCTTTGAAACAACTATTCTCCAGGCCATAAGTGTGGTATAATATATGCAGTAAAAGAGGAAACTTGGAGGAAAACTAACCAAGGATAGGGTTCAAGAGGAAGGTAGATTATGGCAGAGAAAAATATAATGCTTGTAGTGGCCTATGAGGGGACCAGGTATTGTGGTTGGCAAAAGCAACCAGACTCACCAGGTATACAGGGAGAATTGGAATATGCCTGTACACAAGCTTTTAATAAAAAAAATATAAACATCACAGGGTCTGGTAGGACTGATGCGGGGGTCCATGCCCTAGGCCAGGTGGCAAACTTCACTGTGGATACAACCATACCGGTAGACAGGATACCAGAGGTCCTAAACAACAGGTTACCCAAGGATATAGCAGTCCTAAGGGCCCAAGAAGTCAAGTCTGAATTTCATGCCAGGCATTCAGCCCACAAAAAAACCTATAGGTACCAGATATACCCATCAAGGATCAGGAGTCCCTTTTTGAAGGACTTTGCCTACCAGGTCAAGTATGACCTTGACCTTGATAGGATGAAAGAAGAGATAATACACCTGCTAGGCCAGCATGATTTTAAGGGCTTTATGAGCAGTGGATCTGACATCAAGTCAACGGTTAGGACCATATACAGGGCTGATATCTACAAAAGGGGTGACCTGATAGTCATTGAAGTTGAAGGTAATGGCTTCCTCTACAATATGGTCAGGATAATAGCAGGAACTATGGTAGACATAGGCAGGGGGAAAATTACCGAAAGCCTAAGAGATATTATAGGGTCTGGAGTCAGGGCTAGGGCAGGTCATACAGCCCCACCACAAGGCCTATTTTTGGTAGGGGTTGACTATCCAGAGGACCTAAAAAACATATAGTTTTTGTATTCAAGTTATGGTTTTAATCTTGCAAGATTAAAAGCACAAGTCTTTTTAGTAATAGGGGCTAAAAGTAGGCTTAGATAATAGTAAAGATATACAAAATGGACCTTTAGGCCGAATTATAAAAGGCTTCAAGGTCTATATTTTTACGCATAAAACAATAAAGATAATCAGATAATAGTTATAAAAATGAGACTTTTGAAATAAAAAAATCAGAAATTTCATTTTTTGTATTGACAGATAGGCCATATGGGTTTAGAATATAGATAATTTAAAATCTAGCAAAGGAGGTTAGAGTAATGGCTAGGAAACTATTTATTCCCGGTCCAATAGATGTCATGCCAGATGTATTAGAAAAAATGGCGACGCCAATGATTGGTCACCGAGGAAAGGATGCGAGTGCTTTACAAGAAAGCGTTAGCAAGAAGCTACAGAAACTATTCTATACAGAAAGTGAGATACTATTGTCCACATCGTCCGGTTCGGGCCTAATGGAAGGTGCTATCAGATCCTGCACATCCAGAAAGGCAGCTGTGTTCTCCTGTGGTGCATTTGGAGATAGATGGTATAAGATGGCAGTGACAAACAATGTCAAGGCAGACTTGTATAATGTGGATATGGGTAAGGCAATCACACCGGAAATGGTAGACGCTGCTCTAGCAACCGGTCAGTATGATTTAATTGCAGTTCAGCACAACGAAACTTCTACGGGGATAACAAATCCGATTGAAGAAATAGCTGAAGTAGTAAACAAGTATAAAGACGTAATCTTTTGTGTAGATGCTGTAAGTTCAGCAGGCGGGGCAAAGATTGAGGTTGACAAGCTAGGGATAGACATCCTGATAACATCAACTCAAAAGGCCTTGGGACTACCCCCAGGAATGGCAATATGTACATTCTCTGAAAGGGCAATCAAGAGGGCTGAAACAGTAGAATTCAGAGGAACATACTTCGATTTACTAGCAATGTATAAGTATCTTAAGAAAAAGAATTATCAATACCCTTCAACACCTTCATTATCACATATGTTTGCGATGGACTATCAACTTGACAATATCTTAAAAGAGGGCTTGGACAAGAGGTTCAAGAGACATGAGCAAATGGCCAACCTAGTTAGGGCCTGGGCTCAAAAACACTTCGAATTATTCACTGACAAAAATCATTTATCAAATACACTAACAGTCATAAAGAACACTCAAAATATAAATATATCACAGTTAAATTCAAAATTAATGGAAAAAGGAATGCAGATAGCAAATGGCTACGGCGATTTAAAAGAAAAAACATTTAGAATATCTCATATGGGTGACTACCAGTTAGAAGATATTCAGTATCTTTTGGATACAATAGACGAAATTTTAGGCTTTTAATCAATAAAAGTATCTTTATAGTCCTAAATTTAATAATATTCATAGGATTTTTTACTCAAAATTGATTAGGGTTTTCAAAAAAGCAAAATGACAGGTAAAAATTTAAGTAAGTAGTAATAGATATGATTTAGTTCAGGGGGATAATAAGATGATGAAGATATTAGTTACAGATGGTATGGATAGAAATGCAATAAATAATTTAGTGAATGAAGGTTTTGAAGTTGAAGAAAAGTTTTATGAAGAAGAAGTATTAAAAGAAAAGATAAAAGATGTTGATGTGATAGTAGTCAGGTCAGCAACAAAGCTAAGAAAAAATATAATCGATGAGGCGTTAGAAACAGGACGTTTGAAGCTAATCATCAGGGGTGGTGTAGGTCTGGACAATATAGATGTCGACTATGCAGAGACTAAGGGCATCATGGTAAGGAATACACCAGGGGCAAGCACAAATGCAGTTGCAGAGCTAGTCTTGTGTGAGATGCTAGTGCTTGCAAGAAATGTGAAGATAGCAAATATAAAGCTGAACAATGGTAAGTGGGACAAGAAAAACCTGAAGGGTAGTGAAATCCATGGCAAGACTCTTGGCCTGGTAGGCTATGGTAGGATAGCCAGAAATATAGCTGAGAAGGCCCATAGATTAGGCATGAAGATTCTTTACACTGATGTTATGGAATACCAGGATGCCAGGGAGGATTTTTGCTACACAGACCTGGACAATATAATTGAGAGGGCAGACTATATAACAGTTCATACACCACTTACAGACCAGACTAAAAATATGTTTGGATGGCAAGAATTTGAAAAGATGAAGGATACAGCATTTTTCCTAAATTGTGCCAGGGGTGGTATAGTAAACGAAAATGACCTCCTAAGAGCCATAAACGAGGGTCAGATAGCAGGTGCAGCCCTAGACTGCTTTGAAAATGAGCCTATGCCAATGACAGAATTGGTTACCCATCCAAGGGTAACAGTTACACCTCATATAGGGGCTGCCACTAAGGAAGCCCAGGAGAGAATTGGCTACGAAATAGCAGACATTATAGTAAATTATAATAAGGAGGCCTAATATGGTTACACTAAGACCCTTTAAGGCCTTAAGGCCAGATGAAAAATATGTAGACAGGGTTGCAGCCCTACCCTACGATACAATGAATACCCAAGAGGCCAGGATAATGGCCAAGGGCAACCCATATAACTACCTGAGGATAGATAGGGCAGAGATTGACCTTCCAGAGGGGACAGACATACATTCTGACCAGGTCTATGCCAAGGCAGGCCAGAACCTAAGGGCCTTTATAGAAGAAGGAATACTTGTAAAAGAAGCTGAACCCGCCCTATACATATACAGGGAGGTCATGGATGGCAGGGCCCAGGTAGGTATAGTGGGATGTGTAGCTGTTGATGAAAGCCTAAATGGAACTATCAAAAAGCACGAACATACCAAGCCAGACAAGGTTGAGGACAGGACTAGGCATATAGAAGCCTGTCAGGCAAATACAGGGACCATACTCCTTACCTATAGGGATGATGCCAGGGTAGAGGCTATAATGGCCAACAAAATGGGAGAAAAACCCATCTATGACTTTGTATCAGAAGATGGGGTAGGCCATACTGTATGGAAGTTAGACGGTCAGGAAATGGAAGACTTGGTTGAGGCCTTCAAGGGCATAGACAATCTCTATGTTGCAGATGGGCACCACAGGACTGCAGCAGCTGAGAACTATGCTGTAAAAATGAGGAAGGAAGTAGGAGACTACACTGGTCAGGAAGAATTTAACTACTACCTTGCCATGATAGCCCCAAAAAATAGCATGTATGTAATGGACTACAATAGGGTGGTAGAAGACCTAAATGGACATGACTTTGAGACTTTTAGAAACCTGGTTGGTGAAAAATTTCAAATAGACCAGGTAGACAAGGCCTACAAGCCAAAGGAAAAGTATGAATATGGCATGTATATAGATAGAGCCTGGTATAGACTTAGGGTGAAGGATGAAATCATA
>ERZ773099.1251-NODE-1251-length-19211-cov-3.382648_pt1 | contig 19211 bp, 19 predicted proteins | sample MGYA00511120_ERZ773099 | MGnify/ENA primary metagenome ERZ773099 (study PRJEB29015, sample SAMEA2738012) | human oral metagenome | biome: human oral; feature: human-associated habitat; material: dental | place: China | collected 2104 ...
CAGTTTTTAACCTCGTGCATGGTCGCAGAAGCTTCGCTGGTTCAAATATTGGAGGCATTAGAGAGACACAGGAGATGTTAGATTTCTGCTACCAGCACAATATTTTAGCAGAAGGGGAGGTCTTGCCAATCACTCAAGCAAATCAAGCTTTTGAGAGGCTAGAGAAGTGAGATATTCACTATCGCTTTGTCCTTGATATGCAAGAACTCTAATTATTCCAAATAAAAGAAAAGTCTGATTCCCTCGATGGAAGTTAGATTTTTTTATTCAAGAGTCTTTACGCCCTCTTCATCAACTCGTAACGCTTGCGTATTAGAGATCGCCTTAAGAGTCAAAGATTCTCCATAACGCGAGATAACTTCTTTGGTTGCTTTCTCAAAGGGGAAGCATCAGAGGTGAGGGACCGTTGAAAAATCTACAACATTCAGAGCGGCAAAACTTGACAGTTCCTTTCCTTTCTCTGGATCATCCATCAAAGAAACATACTCAATATTGGGAGCGGTAATCACTGCACCGGCAGACTCACCAATATAAAGTTTCCCAGCAAGAATATGTTGTTTAATTAGTTCATCTGTGCCAGTTTTTTTGAGCTCTTGAACAAGATAAAAGGTATTCCCTCCTGAGACATAAATACAATCTACATTTTCGATAGTGTTCTTTACTTTTGAAGCTTCTGTCGTGCTGATATTCAGCTCGGTTATTTGCATTCCTAGATTTTCTAGAGCTTCCCATCACTTTTTTACATAAAATGTTACTTTCTCTACCTCTGCTGCTGTCGGAATAAAGGCAACCTTCATACCTTGCAGATTTTTTACACAGTCTGGGAGAAATTCTGCTACGTCTGCAAATGAAGAACAAAGAAAAAGCTGAGTCATATCTTCTCTAATAAAACATAAAATCTGAGTATAAATATATGAAAATATAATACAAATACAATCTCATTTTTATCTATCTTCCAACCAATATAATGCTCAAACTCTTCAAAAGTCATAAAAAATTAAAAAAAATCCTTCTTCGAATTTTAGGGTATTTGCTACTTAATCTACTAATAGTTCTTACTTTTATCTCTATATTTTCGGTCTGAGAGTATGAATATAACTGCACAAGTACTGGGCGAAAACTTTATTTTTGTGCTATTTGGGAAGTATTATTCTCAAGCTCGTTTTGGTGAGGGCTAGTCAATTATCCTATAGTTTTTTTTAGCGTTTCCCTTGTGATTGGATTAATAGTATATTGACTTACCAGAAGCTTTATTGATTGGAGAGTCTTGTTTGATGACTATCTTATTAGTGATTATGTCATAATAGGAATAGGAAGTTCTCTCCTCATAACTGGAATCATTTTCTGAATAAGATACCTTCTAAGAAAGTGAAAACAAAAACAATCTGACTAAATCCACTCACAATCCAAGAATCAGCAAAATCCCTTGAAACAAAAAGGCTTTTCTATATAAATTAACACAATTCAAAACAAGGAAAAATCAGATTTTTTATTCCTTTCAAATCCCTTTGCTGATGCTTGAAAAACTCAATACGATCATCTTAAAATATGAACATCTCAGAGAACAATCTCTCCAACCTGAGATTTTTGAAGATATGGAAAAAGCCAAGAAGGTTAATAAGGAACTTTCAGCTATGGAAGAGACCTATAATCTCGCCTGCGCCTACAAAAAAGCCCTTGAAACTCAGGCAAATGCTCAGGAAATGCTTGCTTCAGAAACTGATCCTGATATGGTAGAAATGGCACAAGATGAGCTAGATACAGCCAAAGAGCAGATCGAAACCCTTGATCATGATCTTAAGATCGCACTTCTTCCAAAAGATCCAAACGACGAGAAAAATATTTTTCTAGAAATCAGGCCTGCAGCCTGAGGAGATGAAGCTGGACTGTTCGCATCAGAACTACTAAAAATGTATCTCAGCTATGCTCAGAGAAAAGGGCGAAAACCTGAAATCGTGGAGGAGCAACTTTCAGATATTGGAGGAGTAAAGTTTGTGATGGTCAAGATTGCTGGAAATAATGTTTATTCACTGATGAAATTTGAGTCTGGAGTGCACAGAGTTCAGAGAATCCCTGATACTGAGTCTAATGGTAGAGTGCATACTTCGACCGTTACCGTTGCGATTATGCCAGAGGCTGAGGATGTAGATATTCAGATCGATCCAAAAGATATTAGTATGGATACCTATGCTGCTTCTTCTTCTGGTGGACAAAATGCAAATAAAAACCAGACTGGAGTGAGACTTCATCATCTCCCAACCGGACTAATTGTAAATATCTGAGATAGCAAATCACAAATGCAAAACAAGGAAAAAGCCTTCGCTGTCCTTAAATCAAGACTTTATCAAATTGAACTAGAAAAGAAACAAGCTGAGGAAAAGTCTCTTAGAGGAAATCAGATTGGAACTGGGGATAGATCAGAAAAGATCAGAACCTATAACTTCCCTCAGGATAGAGTGACTGACCATAGAATTCACGAATCTTGGTCAAATCTCCCAAATATTATGCTTGGAAATATTGATGATATTATCGGGAAGATGGTGCTTGAAAATCAGACGATGTTGCTCAATCAGCAAATGAATTCAGCTCAATAAAAAATAGTAGAAATCTGACCAAACTCATTTCTAAAAGGTCAGTTTTCTTTTCTCTTTAGTTAAATAGAGTAATAACTACATGCATAGACCAATGATCGTGGCTCCTGGAGGATCCCACAACAAAGCAATTACTGCTGCAAGATTCGGAGCAGAGGAGGTATATATGGGGGTGCCCTTTACCTCACTCAGAATGAGATCAAACAAACTCTGAGATTTCTCAAAACTCAAAAAAACCGTAGATGCAGTTCATGAACTCGGAAGCAAAGTCTTTTTGACGATGAATATTTTCCCAAGAAATGTAGATATCAAGATCTTTGAGGCGGTAGTAGAAAAGGTTTCTGATATGGGAGCTGATGCGATTATATTCTCAGATCCAGGAACCTTCCATGTTCTCAAAAAGTATATGCCAAATACTCACCTCCATCTCAGTACTCAGACAACAACAATGAACTATTCTGCTGTTCAGTTCTGGTATGATATGGGAGTTAAGAGAGTAGTCCTTGCTCGTGAACTTCATATTGACGAGATTAAGGAAATCAAAGAAAAAGTCCCAGGTATTGAACTCGAAGTTTTCGTTCAAGGAGCGATGTGTATGACATATTCAGGAAGATGCTTACTCGGAGACTATATGGGTGGAAGACCAGGAAATAAGGGGGAATGCAACCATGCTTGTAGATTCAACTACAATGTTTATCTAGAAGAGCCGAGAAGACCTGGAAAATTTTTCCAACTTGAGCAGGGAGAAGATTGAGGAAGCTTCATTATGTCCTCAAAGGATCTCTCAGTGATCAATAGACTCGCTGAGGTGCTTCCTTATGTTGATGCACTCAAAATCGAATGAAGGAGTAAATCAGAATTTTATGTTTGATGAATGGTAAAAGCCTATAAACATGTGAGAGATGCAATCATTGATGGAACTCCAATTGATCCAGAGATCCAAAATCTTGTAAATGTGATTCCTCATAGAGAGTATTGGGATGGTTTCCTTTTCAATAAGCTTAAGGATTATCCGGATAGAGAGGAGGAACTTACAACAGATATTCCAGTAGAGATGAAACCTGTATCTGAGCGATGAAATAATGAACCGACAGCAACAACAGAAAATACTGATCTTCCTCAGCTCGTTCAAGATGGAACAACGACACAAGCTACGCCTTGACCATTATTTGCGAGAAATTATTATGGATTTGTATCAGAGGAAACTCTTGAATATAATGGAAAAAAATACTTTAAGACCTCTCCAAAAGAGACAATCAGACCAGGAATTCAACTCCGTTATCTGACACCAGATAGTTATGGGAAACTCACAATTACTGGTATCTTGAATGAAAAAGGTAGAGAATTAGAAAAAGCTGACTGTAATACGCCAAATGTATACATTACGACAGATTATCCTCTAGTCTGAGGAGAGATCCTTTATGTGAATCCATCAGAAGCGGTACAATAATCTTTTTGTAAAAAAGAAATCTGATCTCAGTAATTGAGTTCAGATTTTTGCTTAATGAGCAACTTATTTTTTCGCATTTCTCAAAAGTAAGTATCAGAAAGTATAATTTTACCAGAATAAGATCACTATAGAACCTACTGAATCTTATACACATAAAAAAGCTGATCTTCTGAAGTATATACACATTTAGTATCTTCTGGTGTCGCGATTTTTAGTGTCGTTCATTTTTCAATTTCAGTGCAGAGATTATTGAGTTGTCTTTCTTCACATTCTTTAGCCGGATTTTTATACGAACATCCAAGCCAAATACTATTCCCTGTTGTTATTCCAGCATCTGCTACATAGTTTGCGGCATCTGGTGTTTCCATTTGAGCTATAAGTACAGCTCTAAAGAAATCCTTTGTAGCAGATCTCTTTATTGCTTGATAAAAATATTCTCAATCTTTAAAAAAGTTGCTATATTTTGGACCAAAAGCATCACAGTCTTTCATATATCTTCTATTATCTTTAGCACAAGTTTCATGGAGTAGTTTTACACTCATTCTTTTATTTGATTCAGTCGGAAAGTCTGAAATATAACGGGAAAGTGGAGATTTCAGTCCACTTGCTGGTCCTGCATACTGTCGTGGAAAGTCAGTACCTCGTCCTTGGTAGAAATCAGTCCTCTGTGGGAACTCTCCACGAGCATCTCGATATGCTTGAATTGCAGTTCAAATAGTTCTGAGATCGGCAATTCTTTTCGTATCTCTACTTCTCGCCATTGCACCAGTGAGCCTTGGCAATATTGCAGCAGCTAAAATTCCAATAATGATCACGACAATAAGCATTTCTACAAGAGTGAAACCAGATTTTTTTCTCATTTTATTTTTTATAAATATTTTAAAATATACAATAAAACTAATTCCTATTGATTTCCAAAAATATTTAGCCTACTACTTTAATTTGATATGCAGGAAGAATATAGAACTTATCAAGCAATAAGTATTTATCGATTTACCTTAAAAAAGCAAGTATAAAACTAGCTTCCTCACTATTGTTTTCTCTTTTCTATAATAAAACAATAAAAAAACTGACGATTTTTTTGCATTTTTTTTATTTTTGTAGTATAATTGAGTATACAGTTTTATATGTATATGTTGTTAGACAATGAAAAAACAGATTTCTTTAGTAGCACTTGTAGCCATTGGATTGACTACATTCACCTATGCAGCTACACCATTGCTCAATCTGAAGAATGTATTTCCAGCAGACCCTACAAAGAGCTTTGAATTTGGATATACGGAAAATCAAAACATTACCGTTCAAGGATTTAAGCCAGCAAAAGAAGGAGCTGAAAATGCTGAAAAAAACTTTGTAATTACATCTCCTTTTCTAAAGGATGCTTATGATGCAGATGCTGAATCTTATACTGTTCTTCTTGGAAAGAATGTTATGAGTAGCTATGTGACTGGAGATCAGTCAGACCTCTCTGAGTATGAATTCAAGCCAACAGCAGAAGATAAATCGGTTGGAGAGATGAAGATTTCTCTTGCAACTAAGGATCTAGAAAAGAATACTTATTATCATGGAATCGTTGTGCCAGTAGATGATAATGTTCAAGAAGGTAGACCATCGAAGGAATTCTGTTTCAATATTGAAAAGGGAGCTTTCGCTGAAGGGGTTGCCTGTGAAACCTTTGGGGTATCTGTAGCTCAGCCTGTAGCAGTAGAGACCGCTACTACAGAATCTACTACTGAAGCTGATGAGGAACACTCAGCGGCTGGGGCTGATATGAAGCTTGCAGATATCTCTCATACAATAGAAGGTAATAAAATTTATCTTTCTTGGACTGCTCTTCCTCAATCATCAGATGTTTTGATCGAGCTTTTCAATAAAGAAACTAACGATTTCGTCTCACTCGGAACAGTTCCTATGAGCCAGCAAAAGTTTGAATATACAATCAATGGTAATGAACAAGAATTCCTCTTTATGTTTACACCTAAAAATAGTAGAGGAAGACAAATCAGATACCCAGTTAATGTTAGACATGAAACTGAGGTGACTCCAGATTTAAAGCCTGTAGAAAAGATCAAGGTTGGTCCTGTAGAAGATATGATGCTTATCCTTGGAGTAACACTCTTACTCTATGTTGGATATAGAGTATATGCTTCTAGAAAGGCAGAATAAAAACTTAACTTTCAATAGCTAAAAATCCCCAATGTTGGGGATTTTTTCTTATTTGAAATTTTAAATATGAGAGTAATCAGAAGAAGAAACCAGATTTTTATCTTTGCAATAGAGATGGTTCTCTTTTCTCAAGTTTTTCTAGCTTACCTCCTCGCTCCAGCATATCAAAATCACTTCCTCTCTCAAACCTCCTCAAAAGAAGATTATCATTAGCATCTGGATAGTTTTTATTGAAACTTACATGATGAGTAGGAGTGTATTGGTGTGCTTCCATAAAGACTCTAAAACTTCTCTCTGGCTGGTGAGTAAAGTGAAGTCTTGCATAAGGCTCAAATTCTTCATCAAACTTGAAGCTAATACCATAGACATATCCTTTTTCAAACTCTGGTAGCCAGTACTCCAAAAAGTCAGCTTTTTCTTTTGTATTAAAATTCATCTTATCAAGCTTATTATTGAGGAAGAATTCTATATCTTCCGCCGCTACAGACCATCAGCGTGTATTATTTTGATAGTTAGGTCGCAAAGTAGAGTAATACAAATAAGGAAAAATCTGACCATGTACAGAGATACTGCTTTGTTCATCAGTTGTGAACCTCCAAGTCCTGCTCTGAGTCTCAAAGTCAGGAATCACTTTAGTAAAGCGACTTTTCTCTGGGAGTGTTACTGTGAGCGAGTTCTCTCTTTTTAGTTTATCATAGGTGTATACTACAGGTTTGCAGCCAGCTCCTCCGTTAGAAAATGTCTGTCCCTTTGCTGGATAGAGATAGTAATAGCCCTTCATAGGAGCTTGCTTAATACTAAACAGTGGAAGAACTTTTTTATTGAACTTAAAGTCTGTACTATAGTGTCATTCTTTGATAATCGTATCTAGCTTTTTCTCTTTATCTTCATCAAAGAAGACCATATCATGAAGTGTTCTCCTTGGGCTCCACCAATCCGGTTTTTCTCAACAGATATCTTCGAGTTCTATTCCTAGATAGATTTGTCCAAGTTGAGTACAGATAATTTCTCTTGTCTGTTCAAGATCTATGAGGTTCCCAGCTTTATCTAGTTTAAGATTTCATGAAAAAGGGAAGATATTTTCAGGATTTTCTTGTTTGTTTTTTCTCCAGTTTTGATTTGTATATTGGATATAGAGCTGCGGAATATCCTTGAAATGAACTAAATAGGTAGCATAGATAACTCATGATTCCCTGATTTCCTTTGTAATATATTCAATCATTTCCTTTTCGCTTTCAAAGGGTGCTGGTATATGCACAATAGCTCAATATTCATTTGATGTTCCATATCCAAATGCTGTATAGTGATTCAGAGGCATCAGCGTGTAGGTTTCTCAGAAGATAGTTAGAGCTTTAGAAAGCTGAAATCATGTCGCTCATTGAATGTGTTGATAAACAGTATTGGTCAAACACCCATTATTAAGCGACTGCTCAATTGTCCCTATTGATGAGTGAATAATGATATCAATATCCGTCGCCATTAAACCATTATTCACATTAATAGCGGTCCCAGAGTCTTGGTGTTGAAGAATGGTAAAATCTGATTCTTCTTCTGGATTTTCAAACTTTTGGAGGATCCATCACTTGTATTCGTATGCTGGATATCTTGGATCTAAACAAACACTACCAATGCATTGCTCCTCTGTATAACCAAAATGTTCATACTGAAGCTCATCAAAACTTATTGTTGCAATAGGAATAAGTTTCTCATCTCAACTTTCTTCATTGATTATAGACTTTAATAGTTTGAATTTCGGATTTTTACCCATTCCTCTCATAAAAAACTGCTGTCTTTTTATCATATCATATGCTGCGCCTTGTGCCTCTGTAGACCAAATATCATAGTGTTCGTTTGTTCCTTCATTCTCAAAGCGATAATACCTCGATCCATCGAAATTAAAATCTTTGAGCACAAGACCATGATCTCGAACTAGAGTTCATTCTTTTTTCCCTTTAACTCGTTCTATAGTAAATTGAGGTGATTCTGCCTTATTTTCTAGAGAAGTTGGAGTTCAGATTTTTTTAAGATTTCCAGTTCCTAGGGCAAACATTTCGATAATTGTATTTTGCTGCTTCTGCTCTAGGGGAAGATCCTTCAAGAGAGTATTAACCAATGAATTAGTATTAGGGTCAGGATGATATTGAGGATCTTCTGGGATAGTTTCTTTATCAGTACTATGATAACTTATCCCATCTCGATAACAGTACGTCCAAGGAATCTCAGATCCAGAAGTCGGTGGTTGAATTCCTCGTTTCCCATCTGGAGACAAGGGACGATTATTGTTTTTCTCAACACATTCCTTGAAATTCAATGGTCGAGAAATGAGGTTCCTATCTAGACCTTCTCAAATTTGATTAGCATCTTTCTGTTCTCCAAAAGATTCTGACGAATTAAAGTCCCCAGTCTCTGATCAGACTGTTTGTCTCTCTGTATCAGATGAAGGTAATTTTGAGCAGGCAGTCAAAAACACTATTGCCAAGAGACAAAAAGAAAGAAAAATCAGACGTTTCATTCAGTTTTTTTTCATAATCTTCTTGAGAAAAGAAATAAAGATATCCGCTATCTTAGCTTTTCTCAATAAGAAAGCAATCAAAAAAGACAGTTAACTAACTGTCTCATTTTTATTTCTCTCGCTATTTATCTTTGCGATAGTATTCTCAGATTTTTTCGCATTTTCTGCGAGATGATGATAGTAGCTTGGTCTTCAAAACTTACGGTAGGGAGTAATCTCCCTGACCCTATATCATACTCCAGCTTTTCATGTCCTATTCCCATATTCATCCATCGCGTCTCTATTCTTCGCTGAACCAATCGTCTTAACATACCATTTTCCATTCTCTTGATACGGCTCTCAGACTGTCATCTCAACATGGTAGATATCGCTATGTTTATTTGCTCATGGCTTACTCTTCCAAAACATAAAATCTCCAGCCTTCACCTCCTCTTTATTGATCTTTTTATTTGAGTCAAAGAAGGTTTTTGCAGTAGGACGATAATTAAAATCGATGCCTTGCTTTTTAAATGCATACATCCAGAGACCAGAACAGTCAAATCCTGATCTTTCAGCACTACCTCATCGTCTATATTGTTTTCCGATCTGACTTTTTACTGTCTCAAGAACTGAGGTAATGTAGGGAGCTTCAATCTGATTTTTCTGTTTTTGAATAACAGCGAGCTCTTGGACAAATTCTGGATTATTATTTTTAAAGTTTCTTAGGGCTTCCGCTGTCTCTCTTCCCCGTTTCCCATCAATCTTTTTCTCACTCACTTCCCCATTTGCATCAGGTTGATAGGCTCCTTTCAAAAAGAGAAAAAGCTGAAGCATTGCCACGTTCTCAGGCGTTCTTCTTTGAGAAGATTGCTCAATCCCTGTAAAATCAATTTCAGATTTTAGCCTTGTAAGCATCTGTTCAGTATGGGTATAGAGAGGTTCCTGAGCGAGTTGATTTTTTAAGATATCAACAGTGGTGCCTTGCTGATTTTTATGCTCAGGAGAAAAATCCTTTTCTAGCTTGGTCTCCATAGTTTTTAGAGAGTAAGCTAGTGATTGAAGTTCAGCTTTTTCTCTCTGTTCTAGCGAGGTATTTCTGTCTTCTATAATATCTTCTGGCTTTGTAAATACCATCTTCTAGGTAAATAAAAAGTAAAAATCTGATTTTATGCTGCTTTTGATTCAGAGATGTCTTGAGATTGAGTAGTCGGCTTTTTATAGTTTAAGACATCAAGCTGTTTTGGTTTTGGAGCATTAGGAGCTGAGTTAGCAATGATTTTGTTGATATAAGTTCAGATTGTCGCATTCTTACCGATCTTGAAATCGTAATCTTTCCTCTTGTAGGCTTTAATACCTGCATATCCTCCTAGATTAAATGCTGCTGCTTCTCAAATATCATTGTTGCAAAAATGTAGGAGTGATTTCTCATATTTTATTGCTACATCTGTCGCAAAATTATAGTCGGTCAAAATTCTCTTGACGAAGCGCTGAAATGACGCAAAGTCCTTTTTGTATTCAGCCCCAGTCTCGTCTGTTCGTTTTGGAAGCTCTTTCCCTAGTCTCTCCTGTTTAAAGAAACCATGTAAGAGCCCAGAGTCCTTCTCACCTCTGACTACCCATCCATAAATACCGAAGGTCCCTCTGATATCTTCTGGCTTAACATTGGTATAATCAAGAGGACCTCATTTTTGATGTCTTCTCATACTGAACTCTCCCCCAAGCTCTGCCTGAGCAAATCCTGTTGAATATGGGTTCTTCTTTTTTACTTCATTAATAAACCTTTGTTCTCAAGGAGATCTCTTGAGGATCTCAGCTTTATAACAGGCATCCTCGGTTTTTTTACCTCGTTTCCCATCAATATTTCTAGAACTTTCTACATCCGCTTTCGTTCACTCAGCATAGGCCCCTTTCAAAAAGAGAAAAAGCTGAAGCATCGCCACGTTCTCAGGAGTTCTTTTTGCTGGATTTTTTGCGATTTCCTCTAAATTGAATTGACTTTTGATGCTTTCAATTGTCCTTTGTTTATAAGATTCCCAGTTGGATTGGCTTACTTGGGATTTTAGCTGAGGTAAAGGTCAGATCTTTTTCTCTGAGTCAGGCATTCAGTTCTTTTTTTCTTGTGAATTGAGATTTTTGTTAAGATAGATCTTGACCTTGTCTCAAATCTGATTAAGCTGTTTAGCAAAACTTTGGAGCTGTGACTTCTCCTTTTTATTGAGTGTATTATCTTTATCCTGAAGGATATTTTCTGGAGTTAAAAATGGCATTTTCTCAATCTTTATTTTACTAAAAGTTGTTCTTCCAAAAGCTTGTCTGCATCAGCTTTTTCCTGTTTTTCGATAGCTTGAATTTGCTCTAAATACTGCTTAAACCTTGATATCTTTGAATCGCTTTCTTCAACTGCAAGCTGATAGTAGTCTTTAATCATTCAAAAAAGCATTGATTTTAGTTGAGATCTCTCACTTCCCGCACAGGAGCTTCGCGTCTGAGCAAGTGCTAAAAAATGAGGATTGCTTTCTGAAATATAGTCTAGAAGCAGAGTCATCTCTTCATCTGTTAGCGGTATCTCCTTTGGGATACTTACTATTTGTGGTATCATGATCAAGAGTATAAAGATAAAGTCCTACCTTAAGTATATTCAAAATCTAAAAAAGAGCAAAAAAATCAGATTTTTTTCGTGGAATATAGAGGAGTGCTCATTATTTCAAAAAAATAAAAAAGTTCTCAGTCTGAGAACCTTTTTATTTGTCATAATGTTTAATCATCATAGTCTTCAATATCCACATCAGTAATGATCCCTCTTTTGAGCTCTACCTTTACCCTTCCGAGTACAAAATCAGTTGCAGGCGGCATATCGATATCATCTTGTTTAGTCACACGGATAGCTTCACCTCTTTGTTTAGCAAGAGCTTGAGCCTCAGCAAGAGTCTTTCCAATATAAACTCTTTCAGCTTCTCTTTCCTTTATATCATCATAGTCGTAGAATCCTTCATCATAGTCATAGAATTCTTCACCATAGTTTGGAGCAAAAGTCTGAGTTGCTTGAGCTGTAGATTGCTGATTAGAGGTTCATGAAGGTAGACTCTGAACATTTTGAGCTTGGTCATCAGTTGTAATTTGGTCTTCTGAAGAAGGATACTGTGTTTCAACTATTCTAGAAACTGCATTTTTACACACTCGTCTATTAGTGTTTGTTTCAAAAAAGAGAACATCCTTATTTAAACATTCATACCATACAGAATCCTTCATATCAATGGAATGTCTTGAGGAAATGTTATCAGATAGTCCAAGTGTCGAATTTTTATAGTTGATTGTCATATCTTTTGGAACTGAGATTACAACACGTCTCTGAGCACCAACAAATGGAACAAGAGATGAGAACATCTGTGCAGGAAAATGAATAGATAATTCTGAATTCTCTTTATCGAATTTAGACTGAACTGGAGAGAGTTTTGAAACTATTGTTTCAGGATTTTCATTGATAGGGAGGAACTCAGTCTCTACCCATGCACTAATGGTATCATTTTCTGATGCGATGAATTGAATATGCTCAGCTCGTCAAAACCTTCCTTCTATCCCAAAAAACCAACCTCCATAGGTCCCGAGTGGAGAAAGATATCTCTTTACATCAGAATCAACAGTGATCTTCAGATTTTTTCAATCTATTTTTTCATTGGATAGAAGCTGGGTTTTATGTTCTATATGGTTGGTTCCCAAGATCTGAAATCATTGATTTGCCCCAAGAATTCCTCCAATTACTCAGCTAAGTAAAAGGGTAACAAGAGCCGTTAAAATAATTCATTTCCTAAACCACTGCTGTTTAAAGAGTGCTCCTAGCGAAGCAATAAGCAAAATACTCAATGCTACCATACCGACTCAAGCAACTGGATAGAATCGAGGAAGAACCCATTGTACTACCTGACCACTAATTGTTGGAAAGCTCGAAAATAGAGTTATAGCCATTACTCCTCAAAGAAAAAGCCCTCCGAGAGTAAACAAAATCATCAACCAAAGTCCAATTCTAACTAGCTCAAAAAACAGATTTCAGTTTTTTCATGTTGTTTGTCCTTTATCTTTGAATGGTACAAACAGTGCTAAAACTGGATATACCCAGACAGAGAGTCCCCAGAAAGGAATAGCAATAAGAAAGAACAGACGAACCCACATTACAGGGATATTTAATGATTTTGAAATCCAATAACAAACTCCCCAAATCTGAGGTCTATTTACACCAAACCATCTCTGAAAAAGGTTGGAAGGCTCAGAGTTTTCTCTCATTTCACCCATATCTCTTCAGTCAAAGATAGCCTCAGGTTCTCAAATATTCTCCGCAAGATTCATTACAAATGCTTCTTTGATTGGTGTTGGGCTAGTGTAGAGCTTCTCAATAATGTTATATTTGATATCTTCAAGAATATCTTTGCTAATCTCTTGTTCCTTTGCATAGGTATCAATGCGGTTTACATAGCTTTCTAGAAAAGAATAAGCACGATCTTCCATTTGAAAAACATGTCAAAGTAATTTATAGGTTTTCATCTGTCTTTTTTCAAGAAATAAAAGTAAATACTTAATGATCAACATTTTTTACTGTAGTTGCCAGTCCTTTTCGAGTATTTCTCATCATTGCAAGTGCATCTTCTCATTTTTGACTTAGACGATAGTACTTTCTAGGAGGTCACTGAGGTGATTCTACCCAAGTGTAACTTAAGAGTTCTTCAGTCTTTAGTCTGGAGAGCAGGGGATACAAGGTGCCTTCAACAAGGATGAGATTATTGTCCTTGAGCGTTGTGATAATATCAGACGCATAGACCTCTCACTTTGCAATAATAGCGAGAATAATATACTCTAGTACCCCCTTTTTCATCTGTGTGGTAATTTTATCTTCCATTACATAACAAAGAAGTATATAAAAAATGGTACTATGTATCACATAGTAGTGTATAAAAAAAACAACCAAAAGCAAGAGATTTTTTACATCAAAAATCAGGCTTAAAAACTACTATTTCTTTCAGAGGAGAAAAATAATGCTATAAAATGATAATAAAAAAAAGAGAAAAATCAGACTTTTTTCTTTACTTGTATTAAAAAAACTCCTCAAAAGAGGAGTTAAATGCTATTAAATATTCCACTTCCCATGTTCAAAAAACCTAACTTCTTCTCAATTTTCTCTGATTCCAGTAATGCTCAGTTTCTCATTCCCAACCATAAAATCTACATGAATCAAGCTCTCGTTCATCCCAGCGTGATCTCTTTGCTCTGCGTTCATAGCTTCTCCATTTGCAATCGTGTCAGGATATGAACTCCCTAAAGCGAAGTGGCAACTAGCATTTTCATCAAAGAGGGTATTAGAATAGATCAATTTTGATTCATATATAGGAGAATTGATAGGTACAATCGCTACTTCTCAAAGTCTTTTAGCTCACTCATCAGTCTCTAAAAGGGCTTTCAAACTTTCATATCCTTCTTCAGCTCAGAAGTCAATAACCTTCCCTTTCTCAAATTTGAGCCAAAATTTATCAATCATCTTTCCATTATGTTCGAGAGGAAGTGTTGATGAAATGATTCCATCTACCTGATATTTATGTGGTGCAGAAAAGACCTCCTCAGTTGGTAAATTAGGACAAAAGCTGATTCCATCACGAGTAGTCGTATTTCCAGCACATATCCAGCGATGTCCTCTTGGCAATCCAACCATTAAATCAGTATTTTCTCCTTGATAATGGAGTGTCGTAAATTGCTGTGAGCTGAGATATTCAGCGTATTGATTGAGGTTTTTGATGTGATTTTCCCAGGATCAGAGTGGATCTTCTTGGTCGACTCTCACAAGGTGGAAAATCTGATTCCGGAGTTTTTGTATATTTTCTTCAGTATTTCCCGACTGATAAATATGATTTGCTCGACCAGCAGTTGGAATCGCTGCAATCGTCCAGTTGGTCCAGTTTTCAGAGATAAGCTTACGATATTCATGTTTTGACCTCGCTTGTGCCTGCATGAGGCGAGAAACCTTCTTTGGATCAACCTCCTTCAAGATTTCGGGGTCCTGCATATAGAGACTCAGCTGTGCGCAGTTATTTTTAAGTTCATGGACATAGCCATCTTCTATCCACTGGGGCACAGTATCAAAAACCTCCTCAGGAGCATGCTGGTATTTAATAAGGTCTAGTTCTTCATTCCCTCGCCTATAAAAAATCTCTTTTGCTCAAGCCTGATATGCTGCCTTGGCAACGAGCTTTACAAATTCAACGGCCTCCATTGGCGCTTTGATCAAAAGGTTTTGCCCCTTTTGGAGGTTAAGTCAAAATCATACAATAAGTTCAGCATATTCTTTTTGCATTTGTTCAAAAGTTTTCATTTCCTTGTTTATACAATATAAATACTATTTTCTTCCAAAGTCAGCAGGAATTTCTCACCATTCTTCAGTCTTTCGCTTAAGGATTTGAGTCTCATAACTATGTTCTGAAAGCCACTGCTCAGCTCTTTTTATAAGCTCAAAAAGTTTCTCAGTTTCTGCCGTATGTGGAAGATTTGTTTTGCATTTTCCCTCGTGTACCCAATTTATGGCAATTTTTGAGTCGGAGTACAAGTTATACCCAGATTTTTTCTCTTTTAGATAGGAAAGCCCATGAACAATCCCTAAAAATTCTCCAATATTATTTGTCCCATGTGGACAAGAAAAATGAAAAACCTGAGCTCAACTGACTAAATCAATTCCTTGATATTCCATTATTCAGCTTGCGCTCGAGCATGCCGCATCCACAGCAATGCTTTCTTTGAGAAAAGGGAGCTCTTTTTCATTTCGCTTTTTTTCTGGCTGATAGTAGCGTTCTCGACCTTCTCAGAGAGCTTGCTCGGCCTCTATTTTGCTAGAAAATCATTTATATTTAGCTCATTTGAATCCTTTTACCAATGTCTCAACAGTTTTCCAATCAGCAAAAACTCAGCTTTCTTTTCCTTCCCAAACCGTATATCGTTTGTTCGCCATATCGCAATATTTCTCAATAAAACTCAGCCTCTGACTATAGGACTTTTGCCTAAAAATGCAAACAAAAAAAGAACCTGACAATATGCCAAGTCCCCATTCCCAAAAGAAATGAAAACTCTCTATCTGACCTCAAAGCCTACGAGGATTTCAGAAAAACTCTGAAACTATCTAATGCTCTAGGCATTCCTAGAACTTATTTTTTATTAGATACCATAGTTTTAGTATGTTTAGAGGAGAATAGTTATATATCAACAGGTTATTTATCAGCCAATCAATATACAATATTGCATCCAATCATCATAAGATAGCATCCCTTCCTTTTGCAGAGGAGTATTGCTTACAATGATACTAACCCCAAGAAAAAATCAAGAACTTTCCAAGAAATACTTATAAATAAGATGAAATCTGATTTCTCATTTTATATTCTATCTAAGGTCAAAGGTAAACGCTAAACAGAACATAAAACTACAAGCAAAACCAAATTTTTGGTCATCAAATTAAAAATATCCTCTTGAGTTGCTTAGAAGAGTAGTTATCCTCAGCTAAGTAGTAGCCTATCTCCCTGATAGTGACTACAATGATACTCAATTTCTTCTGAATAAAAGCCAAACTTCTTACTCCAAAAAGAAGATAAAAAATCTGATTTTGATCTTTTGTTGTTTTCAAAAGATAATCTCGTAAGATCCATAAGGAAATACCTTATTTTCTCTACAACTCTAATCCAAAAGCAAAAGATGATTTTTTCTGATAGTGAGTTTTGTGGTAAAGAACATCTCTTTTAGTTTCATCATTTCAGAGTAAAATATTTACTGCCTCATTGATGACGGTATAAGTATATCCGATTTTTCCTATTTTGCAAATTTTTGATGACTTTTTTTGATTTTCTTATTTAATGGCTTTAGACCCAGTATTACGAGAATTTTTGTTATAAAAAGAAGAAAGTAGTATTGCAAGTAATAGCGAAGCAGTGTCAGTGAAACGCGTCATTGTGAACGAAGTGAAGCAATCCAGGATATGAAGGAGAAGAGAATTATACCTATAACTTAATACATCTCTTTGAATATCAAAAAAAAGAAGTCAGTCTTTCTTTTATTTTTTATAAATCAAATCTTGCATTTTAGCGGAACTTTACTATTATACAGAGAGTTTATTATATTTCGTTTTTCCAAATGCTCAATCAAGCTCAACTCCTCCAAAAATATGGAGATATTATCAAAGAAGAAGTAAATGTAAAAGAAATCTGACCATTTCTTAGTGATTCTCCAATCAAGAAAATATTTAAACCAATCGGATCACAGCTTTCTGCTAAATTTTGAAAAGATACTGGACAAATTATCTCAAATGGAAAGCAGTGAAATATTAAAGAGCTTGAGGACTGAAAAATCCTTGTTTTTTCTCCTGCTGGTGGTGAGTGGATTCTAGATTCAGATTCTTATGAGGTGAGCTATGAATGACTTGATAGTAACGATATCGCAATTGATGGGAATATGATTGCAAAGCTTGAGCTAGAAATTACTCCAGAACTTGAGAAAGAAGGAGTTGCTAGAGAACTCTCAAGATTTCTCAATCAAATGAGAAAAGACGCTGATTTCTCAGTAGAGGAGAAGGTACATCTGACCTATACAACAGAGAGCCAGTCTCTCAGTGCAATCATTTCTGAGTTTTCTGACTTTCTCCAAGGAGAAGCTCTTCTCGCTTCAATTTCAAAAAAAGCAGAAACCTGAAGTATTACTGCTGTTTTCTCTAATAATCAAGAAGCAATCACTTTAACTCTCAGTAGATAATTAGCCTTTGCTTTTCTCTCCTCAAGGCTGAGGATCAATTTTAATTTCCCAAGGTATGTATTATGGCAAAATCCTGTTATGAATATGCAATGGATATCCTTGCTAGATATCCAAAAACTGAAAAAGAGCTCAGAATCAAAATGTATCAACATGGTTATGATTCAGAAATGGTTCAAAAGACACTTCAGAAGCTGAAAACTGAAAATTTCTTGAATGATGAACTTTTTGCAGAAAGCTATCTCCATAGTGAAGTTGTTAAAAAAGGGAAGCCATTGCTTCTTGTGATGCAAAAGCTTGAGCTCAAAGGTATTGAGAAATCTCTTCTCCAAAAACTCGCAAAAGAGCATTCTGAAGATATTGCTGAGGGAATTCATCAAAGAATCGCGAAGGAAATCCAACTTTACAAAAAAAAGTGAGTTGACGGCTTCGAAATTATTCAAAAGCTGATGAGAAAGGGATATCGCCTCGCCGATATAAAGTCAGTCATTAAGCCTCAAGATGACTAAAAAAATAAAAAGCTGATTTCAGTGCAGGAGTCAGTTTTTTATTTTTATTCCAAAATTTTTTCCTAGCAAAAAAGTCCTCGTTATATGGAGGACTTTAAAGTTAAAAAAGTAGTAATCACTGAGAGATTAGCTAAAATCCCTCATCATGCTATCAGAGCTTTTTGTGTTGGATATAAACTACTCATATCTATACAACTAAACAACTCTTTTGGAAGTCTACTAGGAACTTTGAACTTTCTCATCAGCTCTTCAAGCTTTATGATATTGTCCTTTGTCACTGGATTTTGCGTTTGTCTTACCTCTCTATTCTGAATACGATTGATAAGAAACACAACTTCACTCTCAAGATACTCACGAGGATTCTCGCAGCTCTCTTTTAGCAGATTATCTACATTCTCAATAATATGAACTAGGACCTGACCTAGATCAAAACCTTTAGGTCGAGGCTTCTCAGCCTGTTTTGATTTTTCTTTCATGTTATTAATGAATTTTTTATTTTTATTTAACACCAAGGACTATACTATTTTGCTAGATAATATCAAGAGAAAAATAAAAAAGAGAAAATCTATTTTCTCTTTTTTATTAGAGGTGCAAAGGATCCGAAAAAGATCTTACTCCAGTCAATTTTTTACTATGGATTAGGAGTAGGATTAGGATTAGGAGCAGGATTAGGAGCAGGAGCAGGATTAGGAGCAGGAGTAGGAGATTTTTTCTTCCAAAATGCTAGCTTTGACATTCGATTATCTCAGGTTGGCTTCTTGTATGCTAGTTTATCAAAGCTAAAATCTGAAACCGGAACATCGGTCCTGAAAAGCCGACGAATTCCACTTCCAAAGTTAGTAAAGACGTTTGCAACCGTATCACGTGCATTAAGGATCAGATTTCTTGTAGGTTCTATGACAGTTCTAACTGCTCCTTCAATGACCTCCGCGCTCCAGCAAATGGAGAAAGTGGGACTTGGTAGAGCTTATTGTACCATTTCCCTGTATTCCATGCTGAGGTAAGAGTTTCCCAAAGTCTATCATTTGTGTCTTTTGCTACAGTTGCCATATCTGAAGCTATATTTACTGTGCTTTGTGCCCCATCAATTACTCATCTGACACCAGTTCCTACAACTCTAGGAGCTACTCCAACAGTGTTCCCTGTAAATCTTCCTGTACTTTTCCAAAATCCCATTTCTCATTAGTTAAAAAAGATAAAAGTCTGATTTCTTTTTATTTTTCATCTTCTTCAGGGAGCTC
>ERZ773099.1253-NODE-1253-length-19181-cov-6.430618_pt1 | contig 19181 bp, 13 predicted proteins | sample MGYA00511120_ERZ773099 | MGnify/ENA primary metagenome ERZ773099 (study PRJEB29015, sample SAMEA2738012) | human oral metagenome | biome: human oral; feature: human-associated habitat; material: dental | place: China | collected 2104 ...
CTGCGTGTACAGTTCGGCGACGCGCAGCGTCATGGCGTTGGACTCCGCGTTGAGGGCAAAGGACTTTTTCTGCGCGTCCGAGTAGCCCGTCTGTGAGGCCTTGGCCAGGGCCTCCCTGCGCAGCGCCTCGGCCTCCTTTCCGATCTCGCCGAGCCGCGGCTTGTACTCCCCGTCGATTTTTCGCACCAGCTCCTCCCGAGTGTGGATCAGCAGGTCGTTCAGCACCAGATACAGGCCGCTGTAGCGGCGGTTGACCTCGAGATTGTCCCGGTCCTCCCGGGAGAGCTCCGCCAGCTTCTCGACCACCACCCTGACGTTGGCGAAGACCACGGCGTTCTGCAGCAGGTCGTCCCCCGTCACGGAGCTCAGCAGAACGTCGATCTGCCGGTCGTCCAGCTGGAGTCCCAGGGCGCGGAGCGCCTCCGCGAGCTGCGCGTCGACCGCTGAAAGGGCCCTCTCCCTGTCGGCGATCTCCCCGTCCAGCTCGGAGAGCCGTTCGTCGATCTTTGCCCGCGTTCGGACCCAGGGCAGGCGCGAGCTCTCCGGGGCCGAGATGCGCCGATTCCGAAGCCCGTCCGCCTCCAGGCGCAGCTTCGGGATCTCCGTCCGGAGTTCCAGGGCCTGACGCCGCAGGTCTCCGGCCTGCCCCTGAACCAGGATCTCCAAGGCTCGGTCCAGCAGCTCGTCGATCTTTCGGGCGTTGCTGGTCCGGTCCGCGCCGAACCACGCGGACGCCGGCAGCTTCTCCTGTCTGTCCCTCAGGGACAGGGCGTCCGACAGCGTTCCGGTCAGGCTCCCCCACTTCTCGACCAGATAGGAGGGCAGGGAGTCCTCCGACGCGGCGAAAACCGACGACGCGGACAAAAGGAAGAGAACGACAAGCCCCGTTATCGCAACGCGTCCTGCCGACGCCCTCCTGCCTTTTGAAGCATATTTTGAAACATACCCCCCGGCTTTTTCACGAAGGCCCGGAAACCTCATCCCATGCAGCCCCACGCCGAACACCTCCTCGAAGACGATGAATCGTCAAGCGGTCAAAGATTTTCCGGCGAAATGATATCATAACTTCCGCCGTTGCCCGTACCGTGGCATCGACGTATCTCGAGCGTTCCAATACCGGCGCGGAAAAGGAGGGACATGAAAAACGCCGCGTCCGGCATCCGTCGGAACGGCGGGAGACGGCATACAGACAATATCTGTCACATTTCCCGTTTTTTCCATTTTTCAAGGAGGCATTGTCAATGTCCAGTTCTTCGTCACCAGTGAAAACCGAGAAAATCGGACTCGGGGGAGCCTTGGGGATCTTCGGCACCATTCTGCTCATCATCGTCACGGGGCGCCTTGCCCTTGGCTTCGACGTCGCGCTCCTGCTGATGTTCTGCGGGATGTTCACGACCGTGGTATTCTGCTTCCGTTATGGCTATTCCTGGGACGAGCTCTTCGATAAGGGCGTCGTTCCCATGGTTGCCCGAGCCACGGGCGCCATCATGATCCTGCTGACCGTCGGGCCGCTGATCGCCGTCTGGATGGCCTCCGGGACCATCCCCTACCTCATTTTTGCCGGTCTCAAGATCCTGAGCCCCAAGGTTTTCCTGCCCGCGGCCTTTCTCATCTGCTGTCTCTCCTCCTGTTTCACCGGAACATCCTGGGGAACGGCGGCTACATTCGGGGTCGCATTCATCGGCATCGCACAGGGTCTGGGCGTCTCCCTGCCCGCAACAGCGGGCGCTATCGTCGCCGGCGCGTACTTCGGCGACAAGCTCAGCCCCGTCTCCGACACAACGGTACTGGCCGCGGCTGTCGCCGAGGTCGAGGTGGTGGATCACATCCGTTCCATGCTCTGGACGACCGTCCCCGCCTTTCTGGTCGGCCTGGGGCTCTATGCCTACGCCGGCTCTCATGCCGCCGGAGAGCTCGACCTGTCGCAGGTCGACTCGATCATCAAAGCGATAGAGACGACGTTCCGGCTGAATCCTATAGCCCTGGTGCCCCCGTTCGTCGTCCTGGCCCTGGCCTACAAGCGCTATCCAACCCTTCCCGTCCTGTGGGTAGCCATCGCCGTCTCCATCCCCCTGGCCCTGCTCCAGGGCTATGACCTTTCAACGACGATCAAATTCATGGCCTCCGGCCCCAAGATTGCGACGGGACTCGAAGCTCTCGACAAACTGCTGAGCCGCGGCGGACTGGCTTTCATGTCCAGTTCCGTCGTCGTCGTGTTCTTCGCCTACCTCTTCGCAGGACAGTTGGAGTGCACCGGTACCTTCCGCATCCTGTGCGAATCGCTCCGCGCGAGCTTCATCGGAAACAGCCGCGGGCGATTCGTCATGTCCGCCTCTCTGACGGGCATCATGACCGGCCTGGGGACCGGAAACTCCTACCTCAGCGAGATTGTCCCGGGCACCATGTACAAGGATCTTTGCGACGAGATGAACATATCGCGCCGCGTCCTGTCCCGCACCCTGGAGGACTCCGGGACCGTCGTAGTCCCCCTGATCCCCTGGTCGGCCGCCGGCATCTACATGTCCACGGTGCTGGGCGTTTCCGTCGCCGAATACGCTCCATGGGCCGTACTCTGCTACATGGGCTTCCTGACGGCATGGTTCTACGGATTTGCCGGCATCGCCATCTGGCCCTCGGATCGGAAGGAACAGGCCTGACGCCATGTTGCTGATCGAAAACGCGGACCTGTTCTCCCCAGCCCCCCTCGGGCTGGGGACGGTCTCGGTCGTTGGGGGCAAAATCTCCGGCATCCATCCCGCCGACTCCGCCAAAGAGCTGAGGCTCCACATGGAGCGGCTCTGCCCCGAGGTGACGGTGCTCGACGCAGAGGGGGGGAAGGTACTGCCCGGCATCATCGATCGCCACGTGCACTTCAACGGCGCGGGCGGCGAGGGAGGCCCCCGATACCGAACTCCGCCGCTCCAGCTCTCCGCATTCGTCCGAGCCGGGGTGACCTCGGCGGTGGGGCTCACGGGGACCGACGGAACCTGCCGGGGCCTGCGCGACCTCCTGATGAAGGCTCGCGGCCTGGAGGAGGAGGGACTGAGCACCTGGATACTGACGGGCAGCTATGCCCTCCCCTCCCCGACCCTGACGGGCGGCGTCATGGACGACCTTTGTCTGATCGACAAGGTGATCGGACTCAAGATTGCCCTGTCGGACCACCGCAGCGCGCATCCCACGGTCGACGAACTGCGCCGCGCCGTCTCGGAGGCCCGCGTCGGAGGGATGCTCGCCGGTAAGGCCGGGACGGTCTGCGTCCATATGGGCTCGGAAGCTCCGGCCTTCGAGCCGCTGCTCGCGGCCGTCGATGGGACGGATATCCCCCTGGCGCAGTTCGCTCCCACCCACGTCTCGCGCAATGAAGCGCTTCTGGAGAGGGCCGTAGAATACGGTCTTCGGGGCGGAAACCTCGACATCACCGCGGCCCCCGGGGAAAAGCCCGTCTTCGGCATCCCGACGCGTCGCGCCGTAAAACACCTGCTGGCCGGCGGCGTGAGCCCCGAGCGCATCACCCTGAGCTCCGACGGCAACGGCAGCATGCCGCGCTTCGACGCGGAGGGCAAATTGGCAGGCATGGGCATCGGCCCCATCGAATCCGTCCTGGCCTGCATCCTGGAGTTGATGGAGGACCCCGAGGTGGGGCCGGAGAAGGCCGTCGGCATGGCGACGAGCCACGTGGCCGACCAGCTCTCCCTGCCGCACAAGGGGCGTATCGAGAGGGGCCGCGACGCCGACATCCTGGTCCTGGACGACCGAAACGCCCTGCGCCACGTGGTGGCGAAGGGCCGTGTGATGATGAAGGACGGCAGCGTACTGGCCAGGGGAACGTTCGAATAGGGTCCGCGGGCTTGACCCTCCCCCTGGGGGAGGCCCTATGATGCTTCCTGCCGGAGGATGAGGGCGGGGTGCGAAGGGAGGAGGAGATCCATGGGCAATCTGCTGACGATCGGGGAGTTCTCCAGGGCGACGAGGCTCTCGGTGAAGGCGCTGCGCTTCTACGACGAGAAGGGCATCCTGAGGCCCGTCTGGGTGGACGAGGCGACGGGGTACCGCCACTACTCCGCGGGGCAGTTCGTGGAGGCCCTGCGCATCCGACGCCTGAGGGAGCTGGACGTGCCCCTGGAGGAGATTCGCGCCTTTCTGGGCGCACGGGACCCCGATGCGATCGCCGCATTTCTCGACCGGCACCGCCAGGTGCTCCAGGAACGCCTGAAGAAGGGAAACAGGGACCTGGAGCTTCTGGAAACACTCACTCTGGAGAAGGAGGCGTTTTTCTTGTCCTACAAAGTTACGGTACGCGAGGTGGCGCCTGTGCGGGCGCTGACGCACCGCTGCATCGTCACGATGGAGAACCTGTCGGAGGAGAGCCATCGGGCCTTCACGGAGCTGTGGACCCACCTGGAGCGGCACGGCAGTGCCTACGGCGGGGAGTGCTTCGACATCTACTATGGGGAAGAGTTCGACCCGAACGACATCGACGTCGAATACTGCCTGTCCTTCACGAACCCGGTCCCGGACGCGGACGGACTGAAGGTCCGCACGGTGCCGGGCGGCCTGATGGCCTGCACCCTGCACAAGGGGCCTTACGACCAGTTGGAGGGTGCCTACACCGCGCTGCGGCACTGGATGGAGGAGAACGGCTACGAGCCCGTGGCCGGCTCCGACGGCGCGCGAAACGTCTACCTGAACAGCCCCCACGAGGTCCCGCCGGAGGAGCTGCGCACCGAGGTGCAGTGGCCGGTGCGAAAGGCCTAGCGCCCCGGACGCCTCGTCGGTTGGGCGGCGCGTCGTCGTGCGAGGCGTCGCCTTATATCATCGTCCAAGAGGGGGGCCCTGGCAGGCCCCCCTGTTTCGACGCCCCGCATTCTCCCCGCACTGAGATCACGGGGCTCCATCCCATCCCATCGTCCTCCGCTGTCTGCGCCCGCGCTGGAGCGCCAGCGGCGCGAGGGCCAACAGTCCGGTCAGGCCGGAGGCCCCGGCGTCGCATCCGTTGCTTCCAAGGGTTCCGTCATCGACGGAGAACTTCTCAATGTGCTCGTACTCGGTCCCGTTCATCCGCCACCGGAGCTTCATCCTGTGCCGCCCCCGCTCGGCGGTGAACTCGAACCGGACGCTCCAGCGGCCCCCGTACCGGCCGTCCTCGTACCCCTCGCGTTCGGGATAGAGGGTGCGGTCGTCATAGAGCCCGGAGAACAGCCCGCGCCGCTCGATGATGAGCCGCACGGAATCGGGGTCGGGCTGCCGCTCGAACAGCGCGTTGGTCCGCATTTCGTCGCCGTCGTACCGGGCGTCGCGCGTCACGCGCCAGCTGACCAGTCCGCCACCACCGAGGTCCGTCCCGTTTCCGCCCACCGACAGCGTCAGGACCGCGCGCTCGGGGTCGGCCTGATCGCTCCCGTTGGTCGGGCGCCACGCCAGCCGCAGCTCGGCGTACCCCGGCTGTGCCGTGAACGACGCGCGGTACAGCCACTCGCCCGTTCCGCCCTCGACCGGCGTCAGGAACGCCGGGTTCAGCTCCCGCTCGCTCCACTCCCGGACGACCCCGCCGTCCCGGCCCAGAAGCGTGAGCGTCACGGACCCCTGGCGGGGCCTCATGTCGGGCTTGAAGCGGGCCATCACCATCACGTCCTGTCCGGCGCTTGGACTCTGTGGGCTCGCCGTAAACCCGATGAGGTCCGCTCTGTACGGCTCCGCCGCCGCGTCCCGCGGGAATACGGCCACCGAAGCCAAAGCGCAAACTGCCAGGATAAACGTCGCAAACCATCTCATGATAGACCTCCTGTTCCTCCCCTCGTCGTCAACCGCTTTCATATAGACTGTAGCGGTCGACCTCCGTCGTCCACGCGAATACTTTACCCCGAAAACGCCTTCGGCACAAATGCGTTTGATGGGGACGGGGAAAGGGGCACCTGGCCTAATTCTCACGGAGAGCCGAAGTGCCCTCGTCCCGCGGACCCCCGCGAAAATAACGGTGTTAGAATACCTGTGGGAACGCTGGCTAAATCGTTGAGGGCGATCAACCGCATGGCCTCCTCCAAGGGGATGCAGCCCCATGTTAAAATTTCAGGGAGGCGCTGAAGGATACCCGCCAAGATGCCCTCAGTGATCGCTCAACCATTAGTCAGCGCTTCTCTGTATTGCTTCACGTTCATTTTCCGAGCGAACCCGAAAGGAGCCTGCCACGTTGGGGGCCCATTACCTTAGTCTACGAGGAGGCGGGTCATGCCGCACTTGATCGTCATCGAGGGCCACGAGGGGCAGCGGCGTCAGCTGGAGGAAACGCTGACGGCCCTGGCGCGGGAGGACCGCCAGGTGTCGGGAAAGTTCGACGCCGACGGGACCTTCCCCGACTGGCGCGCCCTCCTGGAACGGGTGGGCAGCCGCGGGCTCTTCTCCGCGCGGGAGGCCGTCGTCGCGGAGGGGTGCGAGGCCCTGGGGGCCTTCCCCGACGGCCTGGCAGGCTCCCTTGAGGGACCGGAAGCGGACGCCGTTATCGTCGCCACCTTCGGCGGGGAGGCCAAGAAGGTCTTTTCCAAAGAGGTGCTGGCCCTCAAGAAGGTCCGGTTCCTGAAGGCGGAGGCCTCCGTCCCCCCCTGGAAGCGAAAGGACTGGCTCCTGAAGCTGGCTCAGGAAAAGGGCTGGCGCTTGGCGCCGGACGCGGCCCTCCTCCTGGGGGAGTCCATCGAGTCCACGGAGGAGCTGCGGAGCGAGCTCGCCAAGCTGGCGCTCTACGCCGACGGGCGGGAGATCGCGCTGGCGGACGTCCGCGCCCTCTCCTTCGACGAGGGAGGGCGCGCGCTCCTGACGTTCCTGGACGGCGTGTGCGCGGGCAACGCCCCGGACGTAGCCCGTGCGCTGAGCCGCCTGTCGCGGGACCCCCTGCTGCCCGTCCTCACGGCGCTCTGCAACCGCCTGCGCCCGGCGCTCTACATCGCCTCCTTTCCGGGGAACGAGGCCCAGGCCGCTGCGGCCGCCGGCGCGAACCGGGAGTACGCGATGCGCATGGCGCGGGGGGCCCTGCGCCTCTTCGGGGCGGAGGCCGTCAAGGACTTCATGCTGCGGGCCGTGCGGCTCTCCTTCGCGGAGAAGACCTCCGCCGCCCAGGGCTGGCCGGGCTTTGAGCTGATCGTCTGGGACCTGCTGGCGGGGAAACAAAGCCCTCAGCGGACAACCGCCTCCCGGCGCTGACGGCCCCTGAGCGCAGGCCGGTGCAGACAAACGGACTCTTAGGGTATGGCATGAGGCTGGCTGGTGCCGCCTTGTCGTTCCACTGCGGGGGCGGCGCTTTTGCCCCGCTTTTATGCTACAATGGAACGAAGCGGGAGGCAGACGCCCCCCACGCGGTCAGCGAACCGCTCTCAACCTTACCTGTTTTCTGCGAAACGGAGGCGAAGTTCGATGGAAGTACGTTTTGTACAGCGTGGAACGGAGATCGACAGCAAGCTTCGGGACTATATGGACTCCAAGATGTCCAAGCTGGAGAAGTTCTTCGACAAGATCCAGAACTGCCAGATCGTCGTCAGCCACCACAAGGGCAACTTCAACATTGAGACCACCGCGAACGCCAACGGGGTGATCCTCCGCGCCGAGGAGAACGCCACGGAGCCGCGCAGGGCCTTCGACCTGTCGCTGAAGAACCTGGAGCGCCGCATCAAGCGCTACAACTCCTACCTCAAGGACAAGGGGCAGTTCAAGGGCGGTGCCGACTTCTCCTTCAACCTGGAGGAGGGGCAGGAGCCTGTGGCCAGCGACGTGCCGGTGATCGAGAAGGTGAAGAAGATCCCCGTCCAGCCCATGAGCCCTGAGGAGGCCGCCATGCAGATGGAGCTCGTCGGACACTCGTTCTTCATGTTCCAGAACGCGGAGACCGGCGACGTCAACGTCGTCTACAAGCGCCGGAGCAGCGACTACGGCCTGTTGGAGCCGGTGCGCTGAACCCGTTTCAACAGCTTTAACAATAACTTTAACAATCGAAACCAAAGAGCGGAGCCGCGCGGCCCCGCTCTTCTTTGCACCTCTCGAACGCCAACTCCCGCCGGCGCCCCGACTGCCCCAGGACGGGCTAGAGCGCGAGCTCCGAGCCGACGCCGGCCCAGTCCGTGTCCGGGTGCGCCTGCGCCAGGCGCGCGGCGGAGTGGAAGCCCGTGCAGTGGTTCAGGCGCCATCGCCTCACGCGCCACGAGGCCATGAGCGCCACCCAATCCTCCACCTCCTCCGGCGCGAGGCTCATCATGTGCGCGCCGCCAGCCACCAGATCGAACTGCTCCACGCCGAAGAGGTCCCGGACGCGCGCGACGATGTTGGGCAGCGCCGCGTGGGCGCACCCCAGGAGCAGCGCCCATCCCCTGGGTCCGCGGACCAGGAAGGACAGGTCGTCGGCGAAGGTGTCCGGACGGACCGTTCCGTCCTCCCCGCGCTCGTACATGAGGCCGCGGGAGGCGTAGCGCGGGTCGCGGCCCTCAGGGGGGACGTCGAAGGCGAAGACGCCCGGCAGCAGCTCAACGGCCCCCTGAACCGGCCGCAGCGGCACCCCCCGCAGCACGGCCCCGCCGGCGGGGCTCAGGTCCTGCCCCTCGAAGCGCTCCCTCACAGCCAGGGGCGAGGCAAAGACGCGGTCCCGAACCTGGGGCGCGGCCTCCAGAAAGGCGGGGAGGCCTCCTGCGTGGTCGTTGTGGCCGTGGCTCAGCGCCACGCAGTCCACCGACTCCGGCGAGAGCCCCAGGACCCGCATGTTGTTCAGGAGCGTGTGCCCCGTTTCCCCCGTGTCGATCAGGAGGCTGCCCGACGGCGTCGTCAGGAGGGCCGAGTACCCCCACTCCCCCAGAAGCCCCGCCCTGGGCGTCGTGACCCAGTTGTCCACAAGAACCGTCAGCTTCATCATGACGAAAGACCACCCTTGAAACAAATTTTTGCCTCCCCGAAGCGGGGGAGGGGTAGTGCTCCGGCAGCTGGTTGGGCGTCCTCAGGACGGGTCGCGGATGAGGTTCAGCAGCTCCTCCGCGGAGAGCTTCACGGCGCGGCCGCTGTCCTCCAGGAGCCCGTCGGCCAGGTCGCGCTTCCAGGCGTGCAGCGCCACGATCTTTTCTTCTATGGTGCCGCGGGCCACGATGCGGTACACCGTCACGGGCCGGGTCTGTCCGATGCGGTGGGCGCGGTCGGAGGCCTGTTCCTCCACGGCGGGGTTCCACCAGGGGTCCATGTGGATGACGCAGTCCGCCGCCGTCAGGTTCAGCCCCGTCCCGCCAGCCCTCAGGCTGATGAGGAAGCAGTCGCCCTCTCCCGCCTGGAAGGCCGCCACGCGCCGCCTCCGTTCCTCCGGGGGCGTCGAGCCGTCGAGGTACTGGAAGGGGATCCCCCGCTCCGTCAGCCAGTCCCGCAGGATGGCCAGGTGATCGACGAACTGGCTGAAGACCAGGGCCTTGTGCCCGCCGCCGCGCACCTCGCCCAGCAGGTCCGCGAAGGCCTCCAGCTTCGCCGAGGGCATCTCCGCAGGGCTGCCCGCCAGGACGACGTTGCAGCAGGCGCGCCTGAGCTTCATCAGCGCCGCGAAGACGTGGATCTTCTCCGCGGGCTCCGGCCCCGCGGCAAAGTCCTCAAGCGTCTTCCGCCTCAGCGCCTCGTAGAAGCTCCATTCCTTCTCGTTCAGGTCCACCGTCAGGGTGATCTCCGTCTTCTCCGGCAGCTCGTTCAGGACCTCGTCCTTGGTGCGCCGCAGGATGAAGGGGCGGATCATGCGCCGGAGCTGCTGCCGGGCCACCCGATCCCCGTCCCGCTCGATGGGCACGGCAAAGCGGCGGTTGAAGCTCTCCGCCGACCCGAGGTAACCTGGGTTCAGGAAGCGGAAGATGTTCCACAGCTCGCTCAACTGGTTCTCGATGGGCGTCCCCGTCGTGGCGACGCGGAATCGGCCGTTGAGCTTCATCGCGGCCAGGGAGCGCTTGGCCCCCGTGTTCTTGATGGCCTGGGCCTCGTCCAGCACGACGACGTTCCACGGGACCTTCGACAGGCGGGCCCGCTCGCTCTGAAGGAGGCCGTAGCTCAGGACCAGGAGGTCCATGGGGGCCAGACCCGCCAGGACCTCGTCGCGGCCGGCCTGCTTCAGCTCCTTCACGTTCAGGGTCGGCGCGAAGCGCCGGGCCTCGTCCGCCCAGTTGGGGCAGACGGAGGTCGGGGCCACCACGAGGGAGGGGCCCTCCGGGCCGCGGGCCACCAGCAGGGCCAGCGTCTGGATCGTCTTGCCGAGGCCCATGTCGTCCGCCAGACAGGCCCCGGCGCCCCAGTGGGCCAGGCGCATGAGCCAGCGAAAGCCCTCCTGCTGGTAGTCCCGCAGCTCGCCCCGCAGCGTGGAGGGCACCTGGGGCACGAGCTTCTGGGCCTCCTTGATGCGCCGACAGTCGGCCCGCCACTCCGGGTCCGCGTCCACCTGAGCGGCCCCATCCAGGAGCTCCTCGGCCAGCCCCGCCGCCAGGGGCGGCAGCCGCACCTCCTCGCCCCGCATGTCGCCCAGCTTCACCAGGGCCTCCAGCCGGCGCTTAAAGTCCTCCGCCAGGGGCAGGAACTCCCCGTTCCCCAGGTTCACGAAGCGGCCGTAGCCCTCCTGAAGCCCCTTGATGAGCCGCCCCATCTGAAGGACCATCCCCTCGTCGACCTGGACCTCGCCCGACAGGGCGAACCAGTCCTGGGAGCGCCGGAGGGAGGCCTTGAAACTGCTGCCCTCCACGGAGCGCCCCACGAGCTTCATGCTCTGCCCGTGCGGCCACTCCGTCGTGACGGCGTCGCCCAACTCGTCCACCTGGCTCAGGAACTCCAGCGCCAGGGCGGGGTCCATGAGGAGCCAGTGGGCCTCCCGCGTTTCCTCCCCCTGGGACAGGGCAGGGCAGGCCCTGAGGAAGGCGGCCAGCGCCTCTGCCTCCCCCGGCAGGTCCCGCAGGGCCTGCACGCGGCGGCCGTCCAGGGAGCCGAAGAACGTCGTCCCGCCGGCCCCAGGGCGGCAGGAGGCCCCGGACGGGCCCAGCGGGCGCACGACGGCCTCCACCTCCAGGCCGTCCCCGTTCGGCTGGATCTGGACGCAGATCCGGCCATCCGCCCGCACCGTCTCCGCCCGGCTGCCCACGCCCTCGACGTCCGAGTGGACGACGATGGACGGAGGCAGCTTCTCAAGGGTTTCCATGAGCCTCTCCCGCATCGGGTCGGGCAGCACGACCCCGTCCTCGCCCACGAGGCTCGCCATCCTGAGGTGCTCCCGCGCGAAGTGCGTCACCGCAAGGCGGTTCGGCCCGTCCAGCACGACGCGAAAGGCCGTGCCAAAGGAGGAGGGGTAGGGCGTGAGCTGCAGCCTGCACCCTCCCTTCTCCTGATGGACGGTAAGGACCGGCTCCACCTCCAGGACCTCCACGCGCTCCGCCCTGTCCTCCCGGATCAGGAAAGGATGCCCTGCGAGGGCCAGCAGCGCCTGCTCGATGTCGATGCGGTACTCCACCCCGTAGTATCCCTCCATCCGGGTGATGGCCCGCGCGGCGCGCAGGTCCTGTTCCGTGACGCCGGCGATGGAGTCCCCCGTTTCCGAGAGGCGCTTGAGGGCGATGCGGCGCCCCTTGCTCCAGGCGTTCTTGCGCCGGCTCTGCTCGATGGGGACGAGGCTGTGGACCTCAACTTCCTTGTCCTGCTCGCCGTAGACCGTCCAGCCCACCTCCCAGAGGATGCGGCGGTCCGCCCCTCTCGCGTCGGCAGGGGCGCTGCGCCCGCCGATGTTCTCCAGGGCGTCCAGCAGGCGGTCCCACTCGCTTCCAGTCGCCAGGATGCCGCTCAGGGGGTGCGGCACGGCCCGCCGCTGCGCCTCGTTCCCCCACACCGCCCGAATCTCCGAGCTGACGAAGGTCAGCCCCCTCTCCTCCAGCCAATCCGCCGCCTTCAGGATGGCGGGCGCGGCTTCCTTCGAGTCCAGGCCCAGCCAGTGCGCCAGGAGCAGCCCCGGAAAGGCCGCCAGCCCGTCCTCGATCAGGCTGAAGCGAGCGGCGAGGTCCTCCCGTTTCCCCGGCAGCTTCAGAAGGGCCTTCAGCATGGGAAGCAGGGGCTTCAAGGACTCCGACGTCCCCCAGGTCTTCACGCCCGTCAGGTAGCCCTTGATCTTCGCGCCGCTGGCTCCCGCCTTCATGAGCAGGATGGGGTAGAACATCCCCGCCCAGGACGCGAAGAAAGGCCGCCGCACCCCCCGGCGCCGCAGCTCCTCAAGCCCCGCCTCCATCAGGGCCAGGGCCCTCCGCTCGTCCCCGTCCTCCGACAGGACCAGGAGCGCCGACAGGCAGGCACACGAGGCATCCTCCACCCCGTCCAGGAAGGCCCGCGCCTCCTTCAGGCGTCCGTGCAGGATCAGGCGCTCGGCGTACAGCAGCCTCAAGGGCTGGGGGCAGTCCCCACCCCGGCGGGCCACGTAGTGAAAGAGCGCGTTCGCGGAACGGCAGTAGGCCTCGGCGTCGGAGAGCGTCAGGAAGAGCAGGGCGGAGAAGACGAGGTTCGCGACGAGGGGAGGGAGGGCCTCAAGGGCCCGCTCGTCCACGGGATTGGCGAAGGCCTCGACGATGGCATGGTCCGAGCTCAGGGTCCTCGACTGGCTTTCCGAGGTCAGCATTTTGGCCCAGACCTTGAAAAAAAACTCGTCGTCCTCCAGCGTTGCGGTCCATCGCAGGGCTCTGACGCACTCCGCCTCGTCGTTGAACCTCCCCGGAAGGAGGGCGGGGGTGCGCAGCTTCAGGACGTCCTCCACGGCCCGGTCAAGGATTTTCCACTCCCCGCTCAGCGTCGCCTCGCGCCAGAGGGGCCCGATCAGCAGGGGGTCCAGCGCATAGCGCGTCCTGCCCCAGACCTCCCTGGTCCGCAAGAGCCCCGATCGATCCAGATCATCCAGCACGGGGACGATGTCCTTCACCCTCCAGAGCCGACTTCCTCCGGTCGGTTTGAAGCCCGCCCTGTTCATCGTGTCCGCGATCTCCCGTGCGGTGACGGAGAGGGAGATCACGGCCAGGAGGCGACACAGCCTCTGCCGGTCCTCCCTCTCCGCCTCGTACTTCCGGAGGAGCGACGCCCGTTTTTTCTCGTCAAAGAGCATGAACCTTTCCCTTTCTCTGCGGACAGTGCTCAGCGGGCGCTGAGTGACCCCGCGCCGAGAGGGGCGGAGCGGTTGCTCAGCACGACCATGCCGTCGTCCTCCATCAGCCTGTTGATGTTTCCGGGGAGCGGCGCCGAGGGCTGCTGTTTTTGGGGGATCACCAGGAACGCGCGGCCGTGGTCCTCCCACAGGAGGTGCAGCGCCGTGTCGGACAGGCTTGCCCCCCGCTGCCGCGTCAGGCCGGGCACGAATGGAGCGTTCACCATGGCGTAGTTCCGCAGGGTGTAGAAGTACATGGAGGGACGGTTCACCGCGTACTGCACGATGACGTCCCCGCGCTGCACGGAGCCCCGCAGGGCCAGCCCCACGTCCCGGATCGCGCCGTCCTCCGCCAGCAGGTCGAATATCCCCGTCAGGGGCATGAGGCACAGCAGGGCGGCGGCGCTGACGTTGCGGGCGAACTTCAGGAGCTGCCGCGTCCTGGCGTAGTACCAGCCGGCGACGACGCAGAGCACGACGAAGGAGAGCCACGGCACCAGCGAGAGCATGGCGCTGCTCAGCCCCGGTATGGCACGGAGGGCCAGCGGCAGGCCGAGCGCCGCGAGGGGCACGATGATGACGATGTTCAGGGCCACAGCGCGCTGCACCTCTCCCACGCGCCCCCTCGCGATCCACTCGTCGAGCGAGTCCCCCACCAGCGCGGCGAGGGGGGGCACGGCGGCGGCCATCGACAGGTAGTCCCCCATCATGACGGCGAAGAAGGCAAAGGCAAAGGCCCAGACCACCAGGAAGAAACGGGGGGCGGGCTCCTCCCCCTGCAGGGCCTCCAGGCTGCGGGGCACGGCGCCCATCGCGGCACGGACCACGAGGCCCGGCCAGGGGACCATGCTCACCAGGATGAAGAGCAGGCTCAACATCCCCCCCGGCTGGAGCAGGGGAGGCGCCTCGTAGAGCATCAGGGTCAGGATCATGGGGTTCCGCGTCGCCAGCAGGGCGACGTAGCCCGACACGCCCGCCAGGGAGACCAGGGCGGCGGGCCAGTACCTCCAGCACAGGATCAGGGGGCCGAAGCCGCTCGTCAGCGCCGAGTGGAGGATCAGGGTCATCCACGGCAGGAGGAGGCCCTCCGGCCCCTGCACGACGAAAGCGGCGAGGGCTCCCGCGTGGGCCAGGAGCGCCCAGCGACGCCCCTCGCCGCGCTGAAGGCGGACGAAGGCGGCCATGGACATGGCGGTGCAGCAGGCGTAGAGCGCGTGGGAGGAGGCCAGGTGGGACACGGTGAAGCCCATGACCATGCTGGCGGAAACCGCGGCGGCGATCCACGCCCCCCGTCCCCTCGACGCCAGCGCCGCGGCCAGCGCCATGCCCAGCCCCGCGGCGGCGGACCAGAAGCGCACGGCGAACTCCTCCCACCCAAAGGCCTTCAGGGCCAGCGCGTGGAGCCACCAGGTCCCCATGGCGCGCCCGGCGTAGGGGGCCTCCCCCACGCTGGGGTGCAGGAGGTCGCCCTGGGTGGCCATGGTGAGCCCCACGGAGGCGTGCACGCCCTCCATGGGGTCCAGCAGCCCGTGGTCCCCGATGCCGCGAAAGTACAGGTAGGCCAGGATCGTCAGGAAGATCAGGAGGTTCCGGCGGCCGGGGCGCGCCTCATCGGAGACAGGGCGCCGGGGTTCCGGGGCGCCCTCTCCCGCGAGGGGCCTCTCAGCGCGGGACATCGGCATCGTTCGAGGTCACCTGAAGCAGGTTGCAGCCAAAGAGCGTCAGGGCGCTGGGCTCCAGCTCAAAGGGGTGCCGACCCACGTAGACCCCGTCGATCTTCACGTAGTCCCCTCCCCGGAGGCGGGTCAGCGGGTCCGTCACCAGAGGCGCGTAGAACACCGCCAGGAGGTTGTCCCTGGGCACCACGGAGAGGTTCGGGCCGGAGAGCTTCAGCACGTAGCCGTAGTCCCGCAGGCGCTTGATGGAGTTGACGTAGCCGCTGACGACGAGGCGCTTGTCCCGCCAGCGGAGGTCGAAGGACACTTCGCCCTTCGCGATCTCCCCCGTCAGGAACTCCGCGTCCAGCACGCCGTCCTTCTGGTCCTCGATGCGGCGGGCCACCTGGTGGTAGAGCGTCACGAAGGGCGCGTAGTTGGAGCCCGCCAGGGGCTCCAGGAGCGCCAGGGCGTCCTCCAGGCGGCGGCTGCCGCCGTGTCCGTTGGCGTAGAAGTAGGCCAGCATGTAGTCCGCGTAGGGGTCCTTTCCCCGCACCTTCTCCAGCTCCGCGCGCCACTCCATGGGACTCCGGGTTTCGCCACCCAACCCGTACAGGGAGAAGTTCGCCAGCTGCGCCATGGCGCGGCAGTTACCCTTCTCGGCCGCCCGCCGGTACCACTCCGCGGCCTGGTCCAGGTCCCGGCTGACGCCGTCGCCGCGCTCAAAGAGCCCCGCGACGGCGGCCATGCTGCGCGGGTCCCCGGACGTGAGCATCCACTGGGCGTAGGCCTCCTGAACGTCCCCGCTGGCCTGAAACGCAAGCCCCTCTTCGTAGCTGGCCTGGGCCGGGACGGCCGCCAGCGCCAGGGCCGCCAGGCAGAGCGCAAAGGGGCGACGCAGGGCCTTCATCGCGCCGCGCCTCACTTGAGGATGGGGAGGAGCGCCTTGAAGTGCGGCGTTCCGGCCTCGCCCATCATCTGGTAGATCACCGTTTCCGCCGGCACCACGAGGGCGCCGAAGCTCCTGGCTGCAGCCAGCGCCAGCTCGTGGTTCGTCCCCTCGCGGCTCCCGCAGGCGTCCGCGGCCAGGACGACCTTCACCCCCCGGCCCACGAGGTCCATGGCCGTCGCAAGGACGCAGATGTGGGTTTCGATGCCGAAGATCACCGCCGTGTTTCGACCCAGCGCGGTCACCACGGCGTCAAACCCCGCCGCGCCGCAGCAGGAGAAGGAGGTCTTCGTCAGGTTGGGGGTCCCCGCTGGGATCAGTTCCGCGAGCTGCGGCACCGTGGGGCCGATGCCCTTGGGGTACTGCTCCGTCACCACGAGGGGGACCGAGAGCTCCCGCGCCGCGGTCAGGAGCTTTGTGGCACTCCGGACCACGGCCTCCCCGTTCGAGATGGCCGGCAGAAGCCGCTCCTGAATATCCACCATCAGGAAAAACGACGATTGAGCGCTAACGAGCGTGTGCATGTAAGACCACTCCCTATCCTGCAAAGAGCTTCCGGCGAGAAAATTCGCCGTTCAGGACCTTTTTACTTTACTGATTTTCATTATACAATAAGCCCCATATGAAGGAGCAGGGGCCGACATACGCAAAACGCGGATGTCCCGGCCCGAAGGAGGACAGAGGACGTGGATCGAGGAAGCCTGCGCGGCTCGAAGCGCATCGTCGTCAAGGTCGGGACCAGCTCCATCACCTATCCGACCGGACGCATCAACATCGGAAAAATGGAGCGGCTCGTGCGCGAGCTCTCGGACCTGCACAACTCGGGGCGCAGCGTCATCCTCACGACGTCGGGCGCCGTGGGCGCAGGGGTGGGGAAGCTGGGCCGGATGCCCGAAAGCCTGCCCCAGAAGCAGGCCATGGCCGCCGTGGGGCAGGGCATCCTCATGCAGATGTACGAGAAGTTCTTCAGCGAGTACTCCCAGAGCGTGGCCCAGCTCCTCCTGACGCGGGACTGCTTCTCGAACCCGGAGCGCTACCACAACTCCCGCAACGCGCTCTTCGCCCTGATGGAGTACGGCGTCATCCCCATCGTCAACGAGAACGACACCGTGGCCGTCGAGGAGCTCAAGTTCGGCGACAACGACCGCCTGTCGGCCATGGTGGCCTGCAACGCGGACGCGGACCTCCTGATCATCCTGTCGGACATCGCGGGACTCTACGACGCCGACCCCCGGCGCAACCCGAACGCGCGCCTCATCCGCGAGGTCAGCGTCATCACGCCGGAGATCGAGGCCAACTCCACGACCCGCGGCAGCAACATGTCGAGCGGCGGCATGGCCACGAAGCTGGGGGCCGCGCGCATCACCATGGCGGCCGGTATCCCCATGGTTATCGCCTCGAGCGACGAGCCGGACGTCCTGCGCCGCATCGCGGACGGCGAGGACCTGGGGACGTGCTTCATCCCCCACCGGGAGGGGTACACCGCGCGGCGCCAGTGGCTGGCCGTCGGCAGCGCCCCCGCCGGGACGGTGACGGTGGACGGCGGAGCGGAGCGCGCCATCCTCCACCAGGGCGGGAGCCTCCTGCCCTCCGGCGTCCTCCGCGTGGAGGGGGACTTCCCCGCCGGCAGCGTCGTTTCCATCCGCAGCGCGGAGGGTCGGGAGGTCGCGCGGGGCATCAGCAGCTACGCCTCGGACGACGCGCGGCGGATACTGGGCCGCCGGTCGAACGAGATCGCGGGCATCCTGGGGGTCTGCGACTTCGAGGAGCTCGTGCACCGCAACAACATGGCGCTGGTGTAGGGGCCGGCTTTAACGAAAGGGACGTGAGATCATGGACACAGCGAGGATTGACGAGGTCCTGAACGGGATGGGGCGCCTCGCGCAGGAGGCTGCGCGAGAGCTCGCCGGGGCCGGGACGGAGCAGAAGAACCGCGCCCTCACGAACATGGCCGCACTGCTCCGGCAGCGCAGCGGCCACATCCTCCAGGAGAACGCCCAGGACCTGGATGAGGCGCGGAGCGGAGGGTTGTCCAACGCGATGCTGGACCGGCTGGCCCTCAACGAGGAGCGCATCGAGGGCATGGCCCGCGGCCTCGAAGAGGTCGCGGCCCTGCCGGACCCCATCGGCACGGCGTCCGGCGGCTGGCGCGCGGAGGGGGGCATCGAGATCACGCGCGTGCGCGTGCCCCTGGGCGTCATCGGCATCATCTACGAGGCGCGCCCCAACGTGACGGCCGACGCGGCGGGGCTGTGCCTGAAGTCCGGCAACGCCGTCATCCTCCGGGGCGGCCGCGAGGCGGGCCGGTCCAACGCCGCCATTGCCCTGGCCCTTCAGGACGCGGCCTCCGACTGCGGCCTGCTGGGCGCGGCCGTCCAGCTCCTGCGGCTTCCGGGACACGAGGCCTCCATCGCCCTGATGCAGCTCCAGGCGCTGGACGTGCTCATCCCGCGCGGCAGCCGGCGGCTGAAGCAGTCCGTGCTGGAGAACGCGCGGGTCCCCTGCATCATGACGGGGGACGGCAACTGCCACACCTTCGTGGACGCCTCGGCGGACCTGGACATGGCGCTCCGCATCGCCGTCAACGCCAAGGCCCAGCGTCCTGGCGTGTGCAACGCCATGGAAACGCTTTTGGTCCACCGGGACGCGGCCCCCGCCTTCATCCCCCGCGCCATGGCAGAGCTGGCGAAGCTGGGCGTGGAGCTCCGCGGGGACTCCGAGGTCCGGGCCCTCTGGCCCGACGCCAGGCCGGCCACGGAGGAGGACTGGGCGACGGAGTACGAGGACCTGATCCTGGCCGTCCGCGTCGTGAGCGACCTGGACGAGGCCATGAGGCACATCCGCCGCTACGGGACGAAGCACAGCGAGGCCATCGTCACGGACAGCTACGCGAACGCCGAGAGGTTTCTCGCGGGAGTGGACGCGGCGGCCGTCTACGTCAACGCCTCCACGCGCTTCACGGACGGCGGCGTGTTCGGCTTCGGCGCGGAGATGGGCATCAGCACCCAGAAGCTGCACGCGCGGGGCCCCATGGGCCTCGAACAGCTGACGTCCGTCAAGTTCATGGTCCGGGGCTCCGGGCAGATCCGCGGCGCGAACCCGACGCCCGGCTGTCGCTAGGGGGCGGCGGCATGGACCAGACCGCCAGGGAGGTGCAGGGGCGCAGCCACTTCCGCCTCCGCCTGCTCATCGACGGGCTCATCATCGGCGGCGTTGTCGGAGGCGTCATCACGGTCTACCGCCTGGGCATCTCCGCCGTCAACGGCTGGCTGCGCGCCCTGCTGGGCTCCGCGGTGGAGAAAGGACCGCTCCCGTACCTCTGCCTGATGGTCCTGATGGGCGCCGCGGCGGGGCTCTGCGCAAAATTCGCCCCGCTCATCTCGGGCAGCGGCATCCCGCAGGTTTCGGCGCAGCTCGCGGGGCGGCT
>ERZ773099.1254-NODE-1254-length-19175-cov-10.597646_pt1 | contig 19175 bp, 16 predicted proteins | sample MGYA00511120_ERZ773099 | MGnify/ENA primary metagenome ERZ773099 (study PRJEB29015, sample SAMEA2738012) | human oral metagenome | biome: human oral; feature: human-associated habitat; material: dental | place: China | collected 2104 ...
TTCGAGTTCTATCGAGTCAAGGCGTTGGAGCTCGGCTTCGCGCGGGTGGCCTCCGGCCCCTTCGTCCGCAGCTCCTACAGGGCCGAGGCGCTGTAGCTTTGGAGTACCACGTTTCGTTCAAATCAAGCCGGGGAATGCCCGAAACAACGCCTGGATGCAATTTACGATTCGATTAACCCGTTCATTGCTCCTATAATTGATCGTGTTGTAATTCGATGCTCATTCCTCTGCCTCTATACTGCCTCGCCGGCTCGACGTCCGCCGATGAGGCGGACTGCAGGGCGCCGGTGCGCAGCGGGGGCTTTCGGTTGCTCAGCACCATCAGCCTTCCTGCGTCGTAAAGCACGTTGACCTCCTGCGGCAAGGGGGCGATGAGCGGCTGCTCGCTTCCTATCAGCAGAAGGACCCGCTCCTTCCCCTCCCACAGGAGGTGCAGCGCCGTGTCGTTCTCCACCTTTTGCTCCGCGAACCCCGGCAACAGTGGACCATTGATCGACACGGAGTCCTCCAGCGTGTAGAAGAACAGGGAGGGTCGGTTCATGGCGTACTGAGCCAGGACATAGCGACCCGCCCCCCTCAGGGCCAGCCCCGCCTCCCGCATGGAGGTGTTCTCAGCCAGGAGGTCGAAGACCCCGGCGAGGGGGAGGAGCGCCAGCATCGCCGCGGCGGAGAGGTTGCGCATCATCTTGGACGGCTGCCGCGTCTTGGCGTAATACCAGCTCGCGCCGCCGAACAGGATCAGGAAAACGGCCCAGGGGACGATGGAGAGCAGCGCGGACAATAAAACGGGAAAGGCCCCGAGGGACAGGAAGAGTCCCACGGTGAGGGCGAGCAGCAGGCAGATCAGGTTGAGCGCCACGGCGCCCTGCAGCACGCGGACCCGGTCCTTTTCCAGCCACTCGTCGATGCAGTCCCCGGTCAGCGCCGCCAGGGGCGCGAGGCAGGAGACGAGGGCCAGAGCGTCGCCCATGAACACCCCGAAGAGGAGGAACACCCCGGCTCCGGTGAGCAGGAGGAGCCTCGGGCCCTCCGGGTTCAGCAGGTCCTCCCCGCTCCGAGGCCACGAGGCCGCGACCGCGCGCAGAAGGAACCCCGTCCAGGGAAGGCTCCCCGCCGCCAGAACCGGCAGGGCGAAGGAGGCGGAGGGCAGGGCCGCGGGCGTACGGTAGAGCATCAGCGTCAGGGCCATCGGGTTCTCCAGGCGCAGCAGGAGCATGTAGCCCAGCGCCAGCACCGCCGTGACCGCGGCGCCCGGCCTGTAAAGCAGGGGGCGGGTCAGAGCCCCGGGGTCGTCGGTCAGGACCGAGTAGAGGTAAAGGCAGAGCCACGGCAGAAGGATGCCCTCCGGGCCGTGGACGATGAAGGCCAGCGCCGCGGCGGCATGGGCCAGGACGGCGTAGCGCCGGTCGTCCCACGCCCTGACGAACCCCGCCAGGGCGAACGCGACGAGGCAGGCGTAAAGGGCGTGCGGGGCCGCCAGCTGGGAGGCGGCGAACCCCAACAGGGAGGTCCCGCAGATCACGGCCGCCAGACGCGCCCCGCGAACCCGGCCCCGCCGGACCGCCAGGGCCGCCGCAGCCGCCAGACCGAGCCCGGCGAGCGCCGGCCAGAAGCGGACGGAAAACTCCTCCCACCCCAGGATCTCCAGGGACAGGGCCTCGAGCTTCCAGAACCCCGTGGACTTTCCAAGGTAGGGGGTCCTCCCGATGCCGGGCCGCAGGGAGGAGCCCCGGAAGGCGGCATTCGCCCCGATGGAGGCGTGGACCCCCTCGAGGGGGTCCAGAAGCCCATGATCGCCGATGCCCCGGAGGTAGAGGTAGCCCAGGATCATAGCAATCAGCAGCGCAACCCGATGCCGGGAACAGAAGGACGTCAGGGACACGGTCTCACCCCATTGAAACGGAAACGCCGATCTTAACGGACATCGCCCGAAAGGGCCTGGAGCAGGTTACAGCCGACGAGCGTCAGCGCGCACGCCTCCAGGGCGAAGGGAAGCCGCCCCACGTAGACGCCGTCCAGCTTGACGTAGTTCCCCGGCTCGAGCCCGGCCAGCGGCGTCGCCAGGGACGGGGCATAGAACACGGCCAGGAGGTTGTCCTTGGGGATGAGGGATGGGGACGAGGGGCCGAACTTGAGGACGTAGCCGTAGTCGTTCAGCCGCTCCAGGGTGTTCACGTAGCCGCTGACGACGATGCGCTTGTCCTTCCAGCGCCGGTCGAAGGAGGCCTCCCCCTGCGCGATCTCCCGGGCCAGGACGCTCGCCTCCTGAACCCCCTCCTTCCGGTCCGCTATGCGCTGCTCCACGTCGCGGTAAAGGGGAAGGAACTGCTCGAACCCCTGACCGACAAGAGGTTCGAGCAGCGCAAGGGCGTCGTCCAGGCGGCGCTCCCCCCCGTGGGCGTTGGCGTAGAAAAAGGCCAGGACATAGTCCACATAGGGGTCCTTGCCCTTGGCCTCCTCCAGCTTGGCGCGCCACTCCATGGGCGACCGCCTCTCCCCGCCCACCCCGGAGAGGGAGAAGTTCGCCAGCTGAGCCATGGCCCGGTAGTCCCCCTTGGCCTCGGCCCTGCGGTACCACTCCCCTGCCAGGCCCTCGTCCTGGGAGACCCCCTCGCCGTAGTCGTACATGACGGCGATCGCCGTCATGCAGCGCGGGTCGTCCGAGGCGAGCATCCACTGGTTCAGGGCCTCCGTATAGTCCCCGGCCCGACGGGCCTCGAGCCCCTCCTCGTAGCTTCCGTCCGCCCCGAGGGCGAGGAACGGCAACAGCAGCAGGGCTATGAGTATCCTTTTCATCCCGACGCCTCCCTCATTCACACACCTCATTCGCACATCATTTGCGAGCCCCGTTTGCGGGCCTCATTTGAACAGGGGCAGGAGCGCCTTGAACCCCGGCGCCTTCGAGTTCCCCAACATCTGGTAGATGACCGTCTCCGTCGGCACGACGAGGGCGCCGCATCCCCGCGCCGCGTCCAGGGCCAGGGCGTGATTCGCCGCGTCGCGGCTCCCGCAGGCGTCGGCGACGAGGACGACGCTCCGCCCCCGTCCGATCAGGTCCATCACGGTGGACAGGATGCAGATGTGGGTCTCTATCCCGAACAGGACCGTAACGGGCCGGTCCAGCGCGTCCAGCGCCTCGTCGAAGCCGTCGTGTCCGCAGCAGGAGAAGCTCGTCTTCTCGATGCACGGCGTCCCCGGCGGGATGAGCGAGGACAGCTGGAGCAGGGTGGGTCCGATGCCCTTGGGGTACTGTTCGGTGACGAGCAGCGGCAGGTTCAGCACCCTCACGGCGGTCAGCAGGCGCACGACGTTCCGCAGCACGGCCTCCCTCCCGGAGATGAGCGGCATCAGGTGTTCCTGAATATCGACCATCAGCAGGGCCGAGTTCTTCGCTTCCATCGGTACGAACATCGAAACACAATCTCCTTCTTCCGTCGTGAAGGACTTTTTCATGCTCGGGGATCTGCGCGGGGTTCCGTTTCCCCCGCGTCCTCGGGATCCTTCAACTTTCCGGCGTTTTCATTATACAATAAGGGAAATTCCGGCGCTCGATGCCGGACGGGGGGCCCGCCGGGCCCCGCTCGGGGAGTGTGGAAAGGTGAAACGTGAAAGCCTGCGCGGCTGCAAGCGCATCGTCGTCAAGGTGGGGACCAGCTCCATCACCTACCCCACGGGAAAGATCAACCTGGAGAAGATGGAGCGGCTGGTCCGGGAGCTCTCCGACCTGCACAACTCGGGGCGCGAGCTGATCCTCGTCAGCTCGGGGGCCGTGGGGGCCGGGGCCGGAAAGCTGGGGCGGACCCCGTCCAGCCTTCCGGAGAAGCAGGCCCTGGCCGCCGTGGGGCAGGGCCTGCTGATGCAGATGTACGAGAAGTTCTTCTCGGAGTACTCCAAGAGCGCGGCCCAGATCCTCCTGACCCGCGACTGCTTCGCGGACCCGAGCCGGTACCTGAACTTCCGCAACACGGTCTTCGCGCTGCTGGACTACGGCGTCATCCCCATCGTCAACGAGAACGACACCGTCGCGGTGGACGAGCTGAAGTTCGGGGACAACGACCGGCTCTCGGCGATGGTCGCCTGCAACTCCGAGGCCAACCTGCTGATCATCCTGTCGGACATCGACGGCCTCTACGACGCCGACCCCCGCAGGAACCCCGACGCGCGCCTGATCCCCGAGGTCGCGACCATCACGGAGGCGATGGAGGCCAACTCGACGACGAAGGGCAGCTCGATGTCCAGCGGAGGGATGGCCACCAAGCTGGCCGCGGCGCGGATCACGATGTCCAACGGGATCCCGATGGTGATCGCCTCCAGCGACGAGCGCAGCGCGGTCCGGCGCATCGCCGGGGGCGAGCCGATCGGGACCTTCTTCGTCCCCGGCCGGGAGGGGTACGCCGCACGCAGGCAGTGGCTGGCGGTCGGCAGCACCCCCAGGGGCGTCCTGCGGGTGGACCCGGGGGCCGAGCGCGCTCTGCTCCATCAGGGCAAAAGCCTCCTGCCCTCGGGCATACGGAGCGTCGAGGGGGATTTCCATCTTGGGGACGTGGTGTCGATCCGCAACGAATCGAACCTGGAGATCGCCAGGGGAATCAGCAACTACGCCGCCGGGGACGCGCGCAGGATCCTGGGCCGGCACTCGGGCGAGATCGCCGCGGTCCTGGGCGTCTGCGATTACGAGGAAGTGGTGCACCGCAACAACCTGGCCCTGGTATAGGGATCGTGCGTAAAAGCCGTTGAGGGAGACGGAGCAGGTGCTATAAGATTGCCTGGAGAAAGTAGTGGTCTGTATGGAAGCACAGGTGTTGGAACGAGATGCAGAGCGTACCCTGCAGGAGGCGTTCAAGAGACTTCCATTCTTGGATCCGGTCGCGAAGGACACTCTTAAGGAGTTTGTGCGGAGGCTGGAGGAGGCCGAAGGGGAAAACCTGTTGAGAGTCGTCCTTTTCGGCTCGATGGCGCGCGGCGACTACGACGAGGAATCCGACACGGATGTGTTTGTGTTGCTTAGGGAAGGGACGGACATTCAACTTACGGAACGAGTGTGTAACATAGCTGACGATGTAGCTGCAAGTATCAGTAATTGCCGTGTCTATATTTCACCATTGATAGAGACAGCCGGTAGCATTGCCGAAGAGTACAAGGGGATATCACGATGGAGGTTTGAACCGGTGTTTGAAGCAATTCGTGAAGAGGGGGTCGTCTTGTTTGACTCTGGAGGCCGATGATCGTAAGGTCATGATCGAGCTGTATCTTGAAAAATCGGACAGAAAGCTTGAAAAAGCCGAGAGCCTGCAATCTATAGCTCCGGAAGAATCCGTCAGTGCTTCATATTATGCTGCTTTTCACGTAGTTAAAGCACTTTTTCTTCAATATGGGTTGGAGACGAGCAAAAAAAGAGGGCATAGAAGCGTCATTTCGTTGTTCAATGACAAATTTGTCCATGAGGGGATATTTCCAAACGAATTAAGAATGTTTTTGGGGCAATTGGAGACAGATAGAAACAAGGGCGATTACTCCATCACCGAAAGATTGACCAGGGAACATGCGGCAGTTGCCTTAAGTAAGGCGAGGCGAATCAACTCGGAACTAAAGCGGCACATTCGGGAACGACAACAGGAAGCAAATCGCAAAATTACTGAGCAAATGCAGGATACCCAGGAGATGGCGCCAGGCACGCAAGCCCGGGAGCAGGAACGGAAGCGTACCCAGGGGTGTGGAGGGGGCCTTGCACTGTGAGGACAACGGTCAAAATGAGCATACAGCAGGAACTGGCAGGTATGGGGGAGAGGGCGCGGGCTGCGGCCCGGGTCCTCTCCACGGCGAGGACGGAGGACAAGAACGGGGCGCTCCGCGCCATGGCGGCGGCGATTCGGGCGGACTCCGCCGCGCTCCTCGGGGAGAACGCGAAGGACCTCGAGGACGGGCACGCGGCCGGGCTCTCCGCGGCCACCCTGGACCGTCTCGCGCTCGACGAGGCGCGCATCGAGGGCATGGCCTCCGGACTGGAGGAGATCGCCGCGCTCCGGGACCCCATCGGCGAGGTGACGGGGATGTGGACCGTGGAGCAGGGCCTCAGGATCGGCCGGGTCCGCGTCCCCCTGGGCGTGGTGGGCATCATCTACGAGGCCCGTCCCAACGTGACCGCCGACGCGGCGGGGCTCTGCCTCAAGTCGGGCAACGCCGTCATCCTGAGGGGCGGCCGGGAGGCCCTGCGCTCCAACGTCGCCATCGCCCGGAGCCTTCGGTCCGCCGCCGCGGACGCGAAAATGCCGGAGGGAACGGTCCAGCTCGTCTCCGACCCCGGACACGAGGCCTCCCTTGCCCTGATGCAGCTCCAGGCCCTGGACGTCCTGATCCCCCGCGGGGGCAGGGCCCTGAAGAAGGCGGTGACGGAGAACGCCCGGGTCCCCTACATCATGACGGGGGACGGCAACTGCCACACGTTCGTCGACGCCTCGGCCGACGCCGGCATGGCCCTGTCCATCGCGATCAACGCCAAGACGCAGCGCAGCGCGGTCTGCAACGCCATGGAGACCCTGCTGATCCACCGGGACATCGCGAAGGAGTTCGTCCCCGCGGTCATGGAGGCCCTGGCGGCGCGCGGGGTGGAGCTTCGCGGGGACGAGGCCGTGCGGGCCCTCTATCCTCAGGCGAAGCCCGCTGCGGAGGAGGACTGGGCGACCGAGTACCACGACAGGATCCTGGCCGTCCGCATCGTGGACGGCATCGAGGAGGCGATGGACCACATCCACCGCTACGGGACGAAGCACAGCGAGGCCATCGTGACGGAGAGCTACGCGAACGCCCAGCGCTTCCTGTCGGGCGTCGACGCGGCGGCCGTCTACGTCAACGCCTCGACGCGCTTCACCGACGGGGGCGTGTTCGGCTTCGGAGCCGAGATGGGCATCAGCACGCAGAAGCTGCACGCGCGCGGCCCCATGGGCGTCGAACAGCTCACGTCCACCAAGTTCGTCGTCTACGGCTCCGGCCAGATCCGGGGCGAAAACCCCGCGCCGCTGCCGAGGATTCCATGATCTGGAAACCGATCGGCGGAGGGAGGCCTTGCGTATCGCCGGGGGCAGCCGTCCCCCGGGCGGCCTGCGGGCTCGTCGCCGGCGGCCGGACGGCCGCTCCGTCGGGCAACGGGTGAGGGGGACCTCACCCGTCGTCCAGCGCATCCGACGCTCCACAAGGACGGATCGCTATGCCTCCAGCATCTGCTGGATCTTCTGCGCTATTTCCTCCTCGAAAGCACGAAGTTCCTCCTCGGACATATAACCGCTCAGCCTCTGTACGGACCGATAGCGGTCGCTTTTGCGCGCGATGCCGTAAAGGCAGCCCCCTTTGGTTTCGGTCAGCAAAAGGCAGGCCTCCTCAAAGGGCAGGATTTTCTTGAGTCCGCTCCCCTTTTGCTTGAAGATCGTTCGGTTTTCCCTGTCGAACACGATTGTCGTCCCGACGACGAACAGGCCCCAGTAAATCAGGTACGCCGCACCCAGGGCCAGCAGGGAAAACATGATCTTGTCCCAGGCGGGATTGGCGTTGAAGAAGATAAAGATGCCGCCGGCAACCGCGGCCAGCGCCATGTACAGGACGTTTTTCGGGAACTCCTTTTTGAAGGGCTGGAAGCTGAACGTGCTCCCGGTCTCCTGTATATTGTAAGCGGACAAATTGTGCATGAGCGTCTCTCCTTATACTTCAGGCTGCACTTCGGGGTGAGGAAACCGAAACCCGGCTCAATGGGTTTTGAGGAGGCTTTCCGTCTCGTCGACGAGCTGCTGCGCCCATCGGGTCGCCAGGGTAAACAGGACCTGACGCAGAAGGATGGGGGCCTCCTTGCCCTCATCGTTCACGAAGTACGCCTTTACGGAGACGCCTATGGGGATGAAGCCGCTGTAGGTCTCCTTGAGCACTTCGATATGCGAGAACCGGTCGAACGAAAAGACCTTTTTGCTGCGGAGCAGCCCCGTAACCGCCGTCACCTCCCGGGTGCGGGTGTCGAAAACCACTTTTTTGCCGGCGAGGGATACCGCACCCAGCAGGAGCAGCGCGCCCAGGACCCTCGCCGTCCAAAGGGCCACTTTTTCATCGACGGTGTTCCCCTCGAAAAGGGTGGATGCGGCAAACAGCAGCACCGCTCCCAAAAGGAACCAGAAAAGGCTCAGCTTGTTCCTGATCAGCGTATACTCCGACCCCGTCTGCACGTAGTACTTCATTCCATACATCACAGCTCCTTGTTCTTGAGTAGAGCGCCATGGCGCAGATTTCGCGGCGCATTCGCCATTATACTATCGGCAATGCCCCGGCAACAAAAAATGCCCCCTGCGCGCCTCCGAAAACGGAGGAGGTATAATAAACGACAAAACGGAGGCCGACGGGAGAATGCCCCAAAGCCGCCGAAAGGGCGCAGCCTTCAGGTATTCCGTCTGAGGATGAGAAAGGATTGCTTTTGCGCGAAAATCCTCTCTGCCCATCTCTCGAGAAAGGATATGAAAGGATTTGAGCCTCACCGAACGCGAAAAGGCCCCAGCGGCAGACCCCATCGCCAGGGAGGTGAGGGGCCGCGGACACCTCAGGCTGTACCTGCTCGTCGAGGGGCTTGCCATCGGCGTCCTCGTCGGCTTGGTCATCACGGCCTATCGGCTGGGCATATCCATGACGGGGAAGCTGCTCCGGGGCCTCCTCTCCGGGGCGGGACAAAGCGCCGGCAGCCTGGCCGCCTACATCGGGCTGATGGCCGTCTTCGGGGTCCTGGCGGGGCTCTGCTACAAGCTCGCCCCGCTCATATCGGGAAGCGGCATTCCCCAGGTCTCGGCCCAGCTGGCCGGACGGCTCAGGGTCCGATGGCAGAACGTCCTGCCCTTCAAGTTCCTGGGCGGGCTCCTGACCCTGGGGGGCGGCCTGACCCTGGGGCGGGAGGGCCCCTCGGTGCAGATCGGCGCAGCCGTGGGACAGGGCTTCGCGGAGCTGGGCCGCAGGCCCTTCACCGAGCGCAAGTTCCTGATGTCGAGCGGCGCCGCGGCCGGGCTGGCCGCAGCCTTCAACGCGCCCATCGCCGGGGTCGTCTTCGCCCTGGAGGAGCTGCACCGCAACTTCTCGCCCGTCGTCCTGGTCAGCGCGACGGCCGCGGCCTTCGCGGCCGTGTTCACCGCGGGCACCGTGCTGGGGATACGGCCCGTGCTGCTCGTCGAGGGGCGCGACGTCCTGCCGCTCGGATACTACGGGCTGCTCGTCGCCCTGGGGATCGTCACGGGGCTGAGCGGGGTCCTCTTCAACCGGTGCATCCTCTGGGGGAAAAGCCTCTACGCGCGGCTTCGGCTCCATTGGGCCTGGTGCGGGCTCCTTCCCTTCGCCCTCACCGCCGCAGCCTGCCTCCTCTGCGGCGAACTGTTCGGGAGCGGGGAGCCGATGATCTTCTACGCCATGGGGGAGAACCCGTCGCCGGTCGTCCTGATCGGCCTCTACGCCGCCAAGCTGGCGCTGCTGGCGCTCTGCTTCGGCAGCGGCCTGCCGGGCGGCATCTTCTTCCCCCTGCTGGTGCTGGGCTCCCTGGTGGGGAACGTCTTCGGCCAGGCGGCCGCCTCCGCCGGGCTGATGGAGCCGCAGTACGTCACGTCCCTGGCCCTGATGGCCATGACGGGGCACTTCTCCGCCATCGTGCGCTCGCCGCTGACGGGCATCCTCCTGATCAGCGAGATGACCGGCTCCTTCGCCTTCATGCTGCCCCTGGGGCTGGTGGCCATGACCGCCTATGTCGTCGCGGAGGGCTTCCGCTCCGAGCCCATCTACGAGAGCCTCCAGAAGAGGCTCCTTTCGTCCGCCGCCTCCGACCATGAGAGGGCCCGCTCCGCATCCGCCCGGGATCGTATGCTGGTGGAGTTCGGGGTCGAGAACCTGAGCCCGGCGGACGGAAGGACGATCGCGGAGATCCTGTGGCCGGAGGATTCCCTGGTCATCGCGGTCAAGCGCGGCTCCGGCGAGATCGTGCCGTCGGGACAGGTGCGGCTCATGGCCGGGGACTACCTGGTCGTCCTGATCCCGCGGGGCGCGATGAGGGAGGCTCAGGAGCTGCTCGAGAACCTGACAAAGGGCAACGGCGGAAACGCCGCGAGACCGTGACGAAAAAGCGACAGGGGAAAAGCGGTAAGAAGGATGAGGAGGCATGAGGTCATGAGCTATCGCAGTTTCAACGAGCTCGCGGAGAGGGCGAAAAGCCTGCCGGACAAACGCCGGTGCGTCGTGGCCGGCGCGGAGGACGAGCATGTCCTGGAGGCGGTCTTCAGGGCCCGTCGGGAGGGCATCATCGGGGACCCCGTCCTCACGGGCCGCGGGGAGCTCATCGCGGACCGGATTCGCGCCCTTGGGGAGGACCCGGGGAGTTGCGTCATCGCGGACGTGCCCGAAGGCGCCGGAAAAAATCCCGCCCAGAGGGCCGTCGAGCTGATCGCCGAGGGGGCCGGGGACTTTCTGGTCAAGGGCAGGATGGACACGAAGGACCTGCTTAAGCCCGTCGTCGACCGCGCTAACAACCTGCACAGCGAGGACTCCCCGTCCGGCGGGCTGATGTCGCACCTCGCGTTCTTTCGGATCCCCGGCGTCGACCGTCTGGTGGTGCTGACCGACGGGGGGATGGTCGTCTACCCCAACCTGGACCAAAAGAAGGGCCTGATCCTCAACGCCGTGGGGACCCTGCGGGCAATGGGCTGGGATCGGCCCAGGGTGGCCGTGCTCTGCGCGGTCGAGAAGGTGAACCCCAGGATAAAGGAGACCGTGGAGGCCGCCGAGCTGGCGGAGATGAACCGGAACGGGGAGATCCCCGACTGCGTCGTCGAGGGCCCCATCTCCTACGACGTGGCGATGGACCCGGAGATCGCCGCGATCAAGGGCTACGAGAGCGAGAACTGCGGCCGGTTCGACGTTCTGGTTACGCCCGACATGACGGCCGGAAACCTCCTGGGCAAGAGCCTGCTCGTCTCGGCCCACGCCGAGCTGGCCGGTATCGTCGTCGGGGCGAGGATCCCCATCGTCGTCACCTCCCGCGGCTCGAGCGCAGGGGAGAAGTTCCACTCCATCGCGCTCTGCGCCGTGGCCTCGGCGGGACAAATGCCTCGAGGCGGCACGTAGCGGATTCGAGGGCGGCCATCCCGTCCCAGCCGGCTCTTGGAATCGGCCTCCGGAATCGGATTTCAGCATCGGCTTCCAGAAAGGGATAGATTCATCATGGAGAAACACGAGGACAAGCTTTCCGACGCGCGCGTCGCGTTCCACGACCTGCTCCGATACCGTTTTCTGTCAGCGCCCCGCTTCTCGCCCGACGGCTCGAGGATCGCCTTCGCCGTGCACCGGGCCGACCTGGAGGGCAACCGCTACCTCTCGGACCTCTGGGTGTACAGCCTGAACACGGAGACGTGCACCCCCCTGACCGCGTCCGGGGCGGAGCGGGCCTTCTGCTGGGACCCCTCGGGAGCCGCCCTGATCTTCGTCAGCGGCCGGGCGCACCAGCCCGCCGAGGGCGCTTCATCGGGCCCTGACGCGGACCCCGACGCCAGGACCGCCCGCATCTACAGCATCCCCGTAACGGGAGGGGAAGCGCGCCTCCTGGCCGAGGTTCCCCGCGAGGTGACCGAGCTCTGGGCGCTCGACGAGGGCCGCCTCCTGCTCCGGACCGTCGACCCCCGCGAGCCGGAGCGCTTCGAGGACGCGGACTATCGGGTTCTCGAGCAGATCCCGTTCTGCACGAACGGCAAGGGCTTCACCGCGCAGTCCCGCCGCACGCTCTCCCTCTTCACCCCCGCCTCGGGGGAGCTCAGGGACCTGTCGCCCCGCGACATGGAGGTCCGCCGGGTGCGCCTCTCGGCCGACCGCCGGCGGGCGCTGGTCACGGGGGTCGTCTACAGGGACGTGATGCCGGAGACGAGCGGCGTGTGGGAGTTCGACCTGGAGTCCGGCGAGATGGCGGAGCGCGTGCCTCAGGCCCACTTCGCCTGGTCCTGCGCGGATGCGTTCGCGGGCGGCCTGCTGTTGACGGGAACGGACATGAAGCGTCACGGGCACAACGAAAACGTGCGCTTCTACCTGGCGGGGGACGGCGCCCCGAAATGCCTGACGCCCGAGCTCGACCGGGGCCTGAGGAACTCCGTGATCTGCGACTGCCGGTACGGCCTGACCGACCAGGACCAGGCCTTCCAGGTGGACGGGGACCGGGCGTGGTTCGTCTCGACGGACGGATACCGCTCGCACCTGCACACGGTCGACGCGCACGGAGGCGTCGTGCAGGTCTCGCAGGAGCTGCGCAGCATCGAGGACTACGACGTCCGGGACGGCCGCGCCGCCGTGGTCGGGCTCGAGGGGCTGGGCCTTCAGGAGCTGTACCTGGTGGAGGCCGGGAGGGAGCGTCGCCTCACGGACTTCAACACCGCGGCCCTGGAGGGGAAGGACCTGAGCGTCCCCGAGTACGTCCGCCTGGAGAACGGCACCCCCGAGGGGCTGGACTGCTGGTACATGCGCCCCGTCGGCTTCGAGGTCGGCAAGAAGTACCCGACCCTGCTGCACATCCACGGCGGGCCCAAGATGACGTTCGGGGACGTCTTCGTGCACGAGATGCAGTGCTGGGCCGCGGAGGGGTTCGCCGTGCTGTTCTGCAACCCGCGGGGCAGCGACGGAAAGGGGGACGCCTTCGCCGACATCCGGGGCCGTTACGGCGCCGTCGACTACGAGGACCTGATGGCCTTCGTGGACTGGGCCTCCGACACGCTCCCCTTCGTGGACCGCGACCGCCTGGGCGTGACCGGCGGCTCCTACGGCGGGTTCATGACCAACTGGATCGTCGGCCGAACCGACCGCTTCCGCGCGGCCGTCACGCAGCGCAGCATCTGCAACTGGGTCTCGATGGCCGGGATCACCGACATCGGCTATTTCTTCGTCCCGGACCAGCAGGCGGCCGACATCTGGAGCGGCGTGGACGAGCTCTGGAACCAGTCGCCCCTCAAGTACGCCGACCAGGCGCGCACCCCGACCCTGATCATCCACTCGGACGAGGACCATCGCTGCGAGCTCTCCCAGGGGCTCCAGTTCTTCACGGCGCTCCGGCGCAACGGGGTGGAGGCGCGGCTGTGCGTCTTCAAGGGCGAGAACCACGAGCTGAGCCGGTCCGGACGCCCCAGGCCGCGCCTGGCCCGGATGCGGGAGATCGTGCGGTGGTTCGTGGAGAAGGTGTAGGGAATCGCCGCGCCGGAGGGTAGCCGCTGAGCCGCTGCCTAAGTCTGGTCTCTATTGGGCTAAGCTTCATCATTCTCATGGAAAATGGGGGCAAATGGAGGAGGCTCCCGGAAGGATTCGGAAACTGGCATACCAGCTACATGCGCCTGGGCCGATAATACAAGTCCGGTGTTCCGGACAGGGTTTTTGAACGCCTGCAGCACGGGCGTCTTTTCCGCAGGGTCAAAAGGTTTCGTCGTATTGTTGCGCGCTGCGATAAGTTGGATGTTATCTTCTTGGGTTTCCTGCTTTTTGCTTTTGTTGTCGATTTCTTCCTCTTGTGTTAACACGGCCTAGTTAAAAGGAGGAGAGTATCATCATGACTCAGAGCAAAAGTCCTTCAGCCACCTCAAAAATTCCGCACATTTTCATCATCCTGATATCGATTATCTTTTTAGTTGCTGTTATGAGCTATATTTTACCGGCTGGAGAGTATACGCGGGTGACTGGCCCCGGGGGGCGACTGATCATTGATCCTTCGTCTTTTCATTACGTCGACAAAAATCCTACTACGCTTATTCAATTTTTTGAAGCTATCCCAACGGGATTTGTTGAAGCGGGATGGGTGGTTGTTCTCACCTTTTGCGTAGGAGGCGGATTCGTCGTCCTGAAAAAAACGGGTACCATCCACAGCTGTATTCATTACCTTTCCAAGCGTTTAGCTAAGAGGGGCATCGTCATCATCCCCATACTGATGATGACCTTTGCACTGATAGATTGTTTTATCGGCATGTGTGAACTGACAATGGTGTACGTTCCTATAATCCTGCCTTTGATTCTCGCGTTAGGATTCGATTCCATTACTGCTTGCGCCATAGCCCTATGTGGTTCCGCGGCCGGTTTTACAGCTGCATTGGCCAATCCTTTTACTGTAGGTATCGGTCAAAAGATTGCAGGGCTTCCTTTATATTCTGGATGGCAGTTTCGCTTGGCAGTCTTCATTCTTATGACCTCCGTAGCCATCATCTATGTCATGCGTTATGCCCGCAGGATCCAAAAAGATCCTGAACGGAGTCAGATGTATGAACAGGATCAGATGACACGCAATGATCTTGAAATTCATGACGAGCCTAGAGTCTCCGTTCGACAAACCCTTGCTGGCTTAACGGCTCTTGGCCTTTTTATTCTGATGGTTTATGGGGTTTTCAACTGGTCTTGGGACATGCCGCAAATTGGAGCCATCTTTATCTCCATAGGAATTTTTTCCGGTTTAGTAGCTGGGATGAAGGGAAACCAGATTTGCGAGGCTTTTTATGAAGGCTGCAATGATGTGCTTTTGGGAGCTCTCATTGTAGGAATAGCAAGAGGCGTGGGAGTTGTTATGACGAACGCCAAGATCATCGATACCATTATCTACGGTCTGGCCTCAATGGTTCAGAATCTCCATGGTTCCATAACGTCGGTAGGAATGCTTATCGTTCAGACGCTGCTTAATTTCCTGATCCCTTCAGGCAGTGGGCAAACCGTCGTGAGTATGCCCATCATGGCTCCGCTTGCGGATATCGTTGGAGTTACCCGTCAAACCGCCGTTCTCGCTCTCCAATTCGGCGACGGCTTTTCAAATATTTTATATCCCGTATCCGGTTATTTCATGGCTACTCTAGCTTTAGGAAGGGTTCCATGGGAAAAATGGGTAAAATTTATCCTGCCGCTTTTCTTTATCTGGACAGGCTTGGCCGCTATTGTTTTAATGATTGCTCAAACCATACAATGGGGCCCTTTTTGAATTCAGAAAGGGGACTCAATCCATGAACGATATGCCATGGCGTTGAACGAAAAGGGCGTTTGTTGGCGACGTTATCTCCAGAGCATTTCCGTTAGTGAGGCTTGACCCAGTTATAGAAATTGACGAAACGAGCAAAGGCTTTCTGCGATGCCCCCGGTGACTCGAAATGCTCCTTATCGTGCCAAACCGACGCCACACAAGGAGCCCTCCCCTGCGGAACGCCGGGGAGGGCTCCCTTTTTATCCTTCGATTAAGAACAACGTCAACTTTCCTCATTCCCACCAAAGGAAGAATGGTCTTCTGCTTTGAAATTTCTAACCTTTCAGCGCTCCAATGCTCTCAGGGCTAATGATCTCGTCAAGCGAACGGGTTTTCAGGATATATTTTTTATTATAGTCGTCATAGATTTTCATGAACACGCCGCCCAATGCCAACATGGCGATGGAATTGGGAATGCACCATAACCCGGAGGAAATATCAACCACGGTCCAAACCAGTTCCGGCGTGTGTCCCAAGGATAGGAAACCTGGGATCAGCCAAAAAACACGCATGAAGAATTTCATCAAACGTGTCTTTTTAGGAAAGATATAGAAGAAGGCAGACTCATAATTGATCTCCCACCCCACCATGGTAGAAAACGCAAAGAGGGTGACACCTGCTGTAACGAGAATAGAACCACTGTATCCGTAGACCTGGCTGAAAGCCGCCATGGTCAATTCAACGTCCTTCATACCACCTTGCCAAATCTCTGGACTGCTACTCAAGATAGCAAGCGCTGTGGCACTGCACACTATGATTGTGTCGATAAACACCTCAAAACAGCCATACAACCCCTCTTTCATGGGGTGTGGGGTCATGGCGGTGGCGTGAGTGATGGCTGATGTACCACAACCCGCTTCGTTGGAGAAAGTACCACGGGCCGCGCCTTGGCGGAGGGTAAGTGACAGCGTGCTGCCTGCCATGCCCCCCACTGCTCCATAAGGGGTGAAAGCATAAGTGAAAATAGCTTTGATCGCTGAAGGAATGTTCTGGAAGTTGACGGCCAGGACGCCGAGGGCACCAATGATATAGAGGAGGCACATGATAGGGGTGAGGCGCTCACAAAACCGACCAATCCCCTTGACGCCACCGATCAGGACAAGGGCACAGACTGCTTCCGCAACAATGATTGTGATCCTTCGATCGATGCCAAAAGCATTGTCCAAGGCACTGGATATAGCATAGGGTTGAACAAATGCTGCAGTTCCAAGACCTCCGATGATGATACAAAAAGCAAAAAGCAGGGCCAGGGGCTTCCAGCCTCTCCCCATACCTCTCTCAATGTAGAACATAGGGCCGCCATAATAAATTCCATCCTCGCCTCGAATGCGATAGAATTGTGCCAAGGTAACTTCCACACACTTCGTAAGCATACCCAGCAGAGCGATCACCCACATCCAGAAGACTGCACCAGGCCCTCCGATAAAAATTGCTGTGGCAACACCTGCAATATTTCCCGTCCCTACGCACCCAGCAAGAGCCGTTGAGACAGCCTGCAGAGGAGTAAGCGTCCCGTCCCCGCTGGTCTGGTTGGTTCGCGTGAAAATCTCTCCAGCCGTATTCCTCATGATGTGGCCGAATCTACGGAACTGGAAAAAACCTGTTCTGATGGCAAAATAGACACCCACAAGACCCAGCAGGGCCAAGGCAGGCGGCCCCCATAGGAAATTAGCCGCATCTTTCAACCACATTTCCATTTGAACCCCTCCTCGTAATTTTTCCGCCTGTACCGCTTTACACTTCGTGATTATTATCTCAAGACTGCGCGAACAATCCCCTGGTATCCCTCACAGGCTTTATACAGCTGGTCAATTTCAATGTATTCATCAATGACATGGGCCAGAGACTCTGAAGATCCACCGAAACCAACTGTGGGAATCCCAGCCTTCCCAGCATAATAACTGCCATTAGTACAGAAAGCGAAATGAGACATCTCGGGTTTGAGTCCAGCGGAGAGAAGCCCATCCCATGCGGTCCTGATGAACCAGTTGTCCTCTGGAAACAGCCAAGCAGGCGCGTAGCGCTGGGCCTCTATGGTCACTCCTGTATAACACTTCTCGCTGCCAACGGCTATACTGACCCGAGCCTGGATCTTAGGGTTGCGCTTCGACTCCGCATCAATAATGTCCTGAATTTGCTTCAATACCCCGATTTCGGTTTCACCGACGAGCAGACGACGGTCGAAAGTGACACGGCACCGCTCCGGAACAACACTTGCTCCGGGATAAGGAGTGGAAATAATATCGGTTGGCTCCAAAATTCCCCTGCCCAGGACCTCTTGCTCCCCCGGCCTAAAATCTCGTTCAATGGCGGAGAGCAGATTCGTCATAGTCTTAATAGCGTTCAGCCCCATATCCGGATTGGAGGAATGCGCAGATTTGCCCTTCGTCTCCAAGACAACTTCCGCCCGCCCGCGCTGGCCGCGTTTGAGGTTCAGAGACGAGGCTTCGCCGATAATGACACAATCAGGCATCCAGCGCCTGCCCAGCTCCTCGGATGCCACGCCCTCAAAGCATTCTTCATGGACCCCGCCGCATACGATAAGCTCGCCATTGAGACCCAACGAGGCTTCCTTTAACAACTTGGCTGCCATTAACGCCGCCATCAGATTACCTTTCATATCGCTTGTGCCGCGGCCGTAAATCCTTCCTTCTGCCACTTCAGCAGCAAAAGGGTCATGGGTCCATCTGGAGCGATCCGTGACTCCCACATGATCCATGTGCCCTTCGAACAACAATTTCTTTCCTCCATTACCGAAGATCATACAGCCAGACACATTCCCATAGCGGTCACGTTCCGTCGAATCAAACCCGAAACGCTTCATGGCTGCTTCGACGTAGTCCGCCATCTCCTTTTCCTGGCCAGAGGGGCTAGGAAGCTGAATCGCCCCGCGGCACAGATCAACCAATTCTTCCTTCCAGATCTCATTCATTTCAAGAGATCCTCCTTCCTCCAGATACCACTGCCACATGTGGGCTGCTTAAACAAACCACCCCTCAATCACGTTAAGGTCATGAACCGTAACGTCTGGTCGCCTTCCCCTCCCTCTGCAATCCGCATTTCTTCAAAATCCCCGTTACGTTTGTATTGACAATCTAGGCAGATAATTCTATTGTTTTAAGGTAACACAACTCGGTGGATTGGGCAAAGTACAATGTTAACTAAGTGACATGAAAGAAATTCATGGAGAAAATCATGAGCCTTGTAAAGTATGAAATATTTGTGGAATCCATAAAACTGGGCAGTCTGAGCAGGGCTGCTGAAAAGATGGGGTACACACAATCAGGTGTCAGCCATATGATGAAAAGCCTGGAGGCGGAAGTTGGTTTTCCCCTATTTACCCGTACGGCTTTTGGTATCCAGCCCAATTCCGAGGGAAGGCTCCTTTTGCCCTTTATCTCAGACTTGCTAAAAAGGAACGAACACCTCAATCAAGCCATTGCCGCTATAAAGGGGCTCGAGACAGGAAACGTCAAAGTAGCCAGTTTTTCCAGTACCGCGATCTTCTGGTTGCCCGTCATCCTGCGTCGCTTTGAGCTGGCACATCCCAATATTTCCGTCCATATCAGCGAAGGAGGGGTAAAATTCATTGAAAACCTTTTGTCACAAGGTAACGTAGATCTGGCCATTTATGCCCGGACAAACCAAAGCGAGTTCGACTGGATTTCCCTGCAAGATGACCCGCTGTATGCGGTCCTTCCAAAAAACCACCCTCTCTCCAGAGAAAAATCTTTTCCTCTGGAAGCTTTCATGTACAATGATTTTATTTCTCCAGACGAGGATTTTGATTATCATATCCACATCGTCCTAAAGAACTTGGATCATTGTCCAAAGATAAAGTTCGTCTCAGGGAACGATTTTACCATCATCTCAATGGTCGCAAACGGGATGGGCATTTCCATCCTGCCAAGACTCATCCTTCAGGACAGCCTTCACAAAATAAGCGCATTGCCCATCGACCCACCTTTTTCCCGAAACTTGGGTATAGGAGTCCCCAACTTAAACGACCTTTCTCCCGCCACATCCCAGTTTATTTGCATGACGCAGGCAATGGTCAGGGAGTTCGCGAATTGACCTGTCAGACGATGGCTGGCAGGTCATTCAGTCCAGCTCCACGGACCCGGAGATGAAGCACTCCCACCCCCTGGCCTTG
>ERZ773099.1256-NODE-1256-length-19165-cov-14.666928_pt1 | contig 19165 bp, 22 predicted proteins | sample MGYA00511120_ERZ773099 | MGnify/ENA primary metagenome ERZ773099 (study PRJEB29015, sample SAMEA2738012) | human oral metagenome | biome: human oral; feature: human-associated habitat; material: dental | place: China | collected 2104 ...
CGGCCGAAACCGGCGACGAGGACGGCGACGTCCTGAGCCACGGGGTCGCGAAGGCGTGGCGGAAGGGCGCCGACCTCCTGGCCGTCAACGCCGTCGGCCCCGCCCTCGGGTTCGGTGACGTGCCCAATGCGGTCGTGGTCCTGGACGCCCAGGGCCGCGAGGTGGCCCGGGCCTCCGGCAGCAAGGACGACGTGGCCAGGGCGCTGGTGGACCTCATCGCCGAACGCCTGGAAAACGACTGATCACCGCTCCAACCGCGACCGCCAGCCGGCCCTGCCCGAGGAGACGATGATCCCACTCCGGAAATAGCTCCTCGACGGGGCCCGCACCCGGTGGGGCGGAGCGTGCGTGGCCGGTGGGAAAACGGCTCAGAGGTTGATGGCCATGTCGGCGATGACCCTCAGGTCCTTCTCGGAGGGCTTCGAGACAATCCAACGAGTCGGCATGGCGTCCTCGTGCCGGGTCACCAGATGGGGCAGACGCGCCATGAGATGCTCGAACCACACGACGTGCAGCCGGGTGTCGGAGACGTGGAAACCCACCCGGTCCACGCGTGGAATACTGGTGGTTTCCAGGTCGCAGGAGACGGCAGCCCAGGTGATGAATCGGTCGTCCTTCACAGCCACGTTGAAACCGGCAATGTGGTCCACCGTCCCGGGGGAGAACTCCTCCAGGTGCACCCGGCAGCCCTCGTGGGCGTTGCGTTCGGCGCGGAGTTTCAGCATCGTCAGGCGGCGCTGGATTTCCGGTGAGACCGGGGGCAGGTACTCGCGCCACCTGCCGTCGACCAGCATGTGGGGGACCGGATGAATGATCTCGCGATCATCGATGAGGGGTTCGAGGTCATCCAGCAGGGCGGCCCAGCCAGGTGAGGCCGAGTTGATGAGCACCAGGTCCTTCCGTAGGGCCGGGATCACCAGCCATGGGGTGTTCGTGGTGCGCTGGTAGTGGTCCAGCGCGTCGGCCAGCACCTCGGTGTGCGCGAACCAGGACGCCTGGTAGGCGTGCGGGGTGGTGAAGGCCACCACGTCGGGGGCGTGCGTAAGTTCCTGGACCAGTGGCGGCTGTGAGAGGTTCACCAGATTGATGCAGGCCCGTTCCCGCAGCCTGGCCACGTTCTCCGGGCTGCGATCCTCGGGGAGATCGCTGTTGTTCAGGAACTGGATCTGACTGGGGGTGTCGATCGCCAACCCCATGCCGATGAACTCGGTGAGCCGGTCCCACATCGGGGTCCGGAACCTACCACGTGGCATGAAGTAGTTGATGCTGCGCACCACCGGGACAGCCTGTTCGACGTCAACGACCTCGGAGATCTCCTCGACCGCCCAGCTGTTGACGATGCGATCGAGGCGCTCCTTCCAATCCTGACGCGACTCGCCCGGCCGCTGGTCGAACAGGCCGAAGGCCATCCCGACCTCCCGGCCGCCGTGGAACTTCACCCGGACCATGCCCGCCCGGGTGAACTCCTCGGGCTGCTCCAAAGGAACCTCCGCCACCACCGGGTAGCGAAGCAGCAGCTCACGAATGTCCTCGATCCTCATGCCCCCAAACCTACGTTCTGCCAGGACCATTCCCGATTCGCAGAAACCAATGCACAAACCGCGGGCCGCCGGCAAAATCCCTGACCAGAGCGGGTTTGATGAGGGTTGCGGAGGAGTCTCACAAATGTCTTGAATCACCCTCTGTTCCATAGCTTACCGTCCGAGTCGATCAGGTCGGTTCACCGCTCGATATGCTGCGTTCAGCCCCTCGCCTTCAGCTGCACGGGATTTTGATTTATGCGTGGACGTGTATGGCTTTTCCTGATCGGTCAGGCAAGTTCTGTTCTTGCTGGGTCCATGATGTTGCTCGCGCTCGGTGTGTGGGCCAAACAACTCACCAGCTCAAACACCCTCGCCGGGCTGTGCACCGCTGCCGTCATGGCGCCCCGGCTGCTCGGCATCTTTGTGGGGGAGCCCCTGGGCCGGCTTCCACGCAAGGCTGCTCTGCTGGTGGCAGACCTTGCGACAGCAGCGGCGCTGGGCACGATGATCCTCGGCGCTGTTCTGGTGGCCCACCTGGACTTCCGCATCCTGTATCTGGCGGCTGCAGTGGGACTGCTCGGCATCGGGACTTGGGGCGTCAAATACTCCGCCTGCTGACCAGCTCCCCCGAAAGGAACTGGATCGAGACGACGACCTGAGAAATCTGTAGCGGTCCAATGGAACTGCCCATATGCTTCTCGGCGAGAGCAGGAAGCTTTCAATGACACAACCGAGGTGGAGATGAAGAGGTCTCTTCATGGTTGCATCGTCGCGGCTGCGGCTCCCGTGGCTGTTGCGAAGCAGTCGATCCTGTGTGCCGGTCCCGATTACCGGGGATGGGGCGGTGTGTTCTCAAGGGCGGTGGGCAGGCCCTGCCGCACGTCGAGATTCCGGCTGGGGTGAGGCTGATGATGCAAGTTCCCGTGAGGGTCGTTGGGGTGGAGTTCAGCTACCCCACCCCAGCGGGTGCCGTGAGGGCGCTTGACGGGGTGGATCTGGAGGTGGCGGCCGGGGAACTGGTCTGTCTCTATGGGGCCAGCGGCTCCGGGAAATCCACCCTGCTGTCGGTGATCGGCGGGCTCGAGGTGCCGCAGACCGGTTCCATCCAGGTGGTGGGGCGCGAGATCGTCGGGTTGTCGGAGGGGGAACGCACGGATCTTCGGCTGTGTCAAGTGGGTTTGGTTTTTCAGGAACACAACCTCGTCGCCCAGTTCACGGCCAGCGAGAACCTCCAGATCGTGCTCCGGGCCCAGGGATGCCGGGACGCCGAGGCGGAATCCCGGCGGCTGCTTGACTTCGTCGGTATCGGGGAGCTGTGGAACCGGATGCCGGATGCCATGTCGGGCGGACAGCGGCAACGGGTGGGGGTGGCCCGCGCCTTGGCGGGGCAGCGGCCGGTCATGCTCTGCGACGAGCCGACGGGGGCGCTTGACAGCGGGACCTCGACAGCTCTGTTCGGGCAGATCAGGGAGCTCACCCGGCGGGCCGGGGTGGCGTGTCTCATCGCCACCCACGACCCCCTCGCGGAGAGATACGCCGATCGTGTACTAGAGATTGTGGATGGCCGGCTGTCATGAAACACCTGATACCGCTGCTGCTCCGGTCGCGGGTGTTCCGGGGACTTCTCGCGGCGGTGTGCGTCGTCGGTGTGGGTGCCGGGATCTTCAGGTGCAGCCTGGACTCCCTCACCCTCAGCCCCGAACAGACTGCTGAAAAGCTGCTCGGCTCGGCGGATGGCGTGCTGGAGACGTGGCAGGAGGGGCAGGTGGAGGTCGGAACCTATCCCGAGCCCCCGGCCCTGCTCGCTACCTCCACCGTGACCACGGTTACGGTCGAGTACTCGGGACAGGCGGACCTCGCCCAGAACGGTGAGGCCCACAGATTCGACTACACCGAACTGCCGCTGCCCTCTGTCGCCAGCTGGGGCCGGTATGAACTGGTGTCCGGGATGTGGCCGACGCGCCCCGGCGAATGCGTGGCGAGCGGTGACGCCGTGGGGCAGTGGTCCTCCACCCACCAGCAATGGTCCGTCAACGTCGTCGGAAGATTTCGCGAGATCTACTCCCTCAGCGGCAACCGGATGGCCTGCGCCCCCGGTACTTGGCGGGAGCGCGCCGGAAAGGGGAACAGCAACGAGGCCCTCAGCGCCAGCTACTACCTCGAAGGCCCGCGCGATGAACTGCTCAGGTTGAAGGCTGAGATCGGTGCGGGTCACGAGGCCTCCATCATGCTTCGCACTGACCTGCTGGAGAAGCAACAGGTCTCCGCGCAACGTTTCCTGGGAGGCTACTCGCTGGTATTCGCCCTGCTCGTGGGCATTCCCTTCGTCTTCTCGGGGATGGTGGCGCGGTGGATCCGGGGAATCCAGCAGGTCCTGGTCCGCTCCGGCATCCGCCCCGGCGTGATGCTCCGGGTCGCCCTGGCCGCTCTGCTCGGCGGGACGTTCGTCGTCTCAGCCGTCGCCTGTGCGCTCGGGATGCTCGCGACCCTGGCGTTGCGTCCCCTGCTCCAGCAGGCGAACAGCGGCCTGCCGCTCGGGCCGTGGGAGTTCTCGCTTGCCTGGCTGGTTCAGGTGGCGTTGCTGACCGCCGGCGGGGCGCTGCTCGGTTTCCTGGCGCTCAACGCCTCCCAGCGAGTGCGCGCCCGGCTCGCGGAACGCGCTCCGCGTCCGCTGTCCGCCACCATGTCCGGCGCGCTGGGCTGGGCGGCGCTGGGGCTGTGGGGATTCGCCATCTGGTCGCTGGTCACCTCCGCGGGAAAACTGTGGCCCATGAGCCTGGGTGTGATCTTCACCGTTCTGGGCACGGTGGCCCTGGCCCCGGGCATGGTCGCCCGGGTCAGTGGTGCCCTGGGACGCAAAGTTGCGTCGCCGAAAGACCTCGCCGCCCGGCTGCTCCGCGAGGACGGGGCCCGGTGGGCCGGGGTCAGCGGGGTGGCGACCCTTCTGATCGGGCTGGTGCTGAGTGTGTTCATCAACATCTCCGCATCCATGAGTGCGCAGATTCTGCTGCTGGCCCCGCAGCTCCCGCCGGGCACGGTCCTGCTGCAGATCACCGATCCCGCGGGGGAACGGATCCCGGAGGATGTGATCGCGCAGTTCGAGCGGGACAACGCCGTTCGTCCGGCCGCCACTCTCCACGACACCTCCTACGGGATCGACGGGGAAGGCGCGGTCCAGGTGTTCGATTCGGTGGAGGAGGCCACTGCCGTCCTGGGACTGACCCCGGAACAGGCGGCCGTGCTGGCCTCCGGAGGCCTGCTCAAGCTGGGCGGGGCCGACGAGGACATCGTCCTGACGGATTTCACCGACCCGTCGCGGACCATCCGGGCCCGCGACGTCGGGTTCAAACCCAGCCCCGAGAGGCGGCTGAACACTGGCTACGCCTTCGGGTTGAAAAGTACCGTGCCGGTCGCCGAGGGAAGGGCCGGTGTCTACCGGGTATACGTCGGCATGACTCCGGAGCAGGAAGCCGTTATGGGGCAGTGGCCCGTCGCCTCGGGACACGGCGACGTGCTGGTCAACGTGCACCGACCGGCAACCGGCGCCGATGCCCCGTTGTGGCTGACCATCGGTTTCACCGGTGTGGCGTTGCTGGCCATCCCGCTGCTGGTTTGGACCCTTCAACGCGAGGTCCAGGCGCTGCGTCCCCTTGCCCGGAACCTCACCGCGATGGGGATGCCGGAGAGCTGGGCACGGCGTGTCCTGTCCGGGGTGATCGGCCCCGTCCTGGCGGTGCCACTCGGTCTCGGTCTCATCGCGGGGCTCGTCTCGACGGCGCTGCTGCACTGGCTCTACCCGACGGTGTTCGACCTGGCGGGCGTCAACTTCCTCGGCCTGGTCCTGTTCACCGGGGCGCTGCTTCTGGCAGGCGCGCTGGCCGTGAGGCTCGGCGTCCGACAACTCCACACCACCAAACGAGCCCTGGTGATCTAGGTCCTGCCGCGGAACGCTGGCGGCCGGGGTCGCAGTCGGCTTCCCACAACTTCCCACTTAACTTCCCAGGGTGGTAAGCCAAGTGGGAAGTTGGGTGGGAAGTTCCGCGGATCGAATGGGGATCTTCTCGAAGCCGGGGCCGTGTCGAGGCCATTCCAACTCGAAGTTGGTTGAGTCGACTCAGCCGTTCGCTTCGCTCACGTGTTGGCTCAACCAGCTTCAGAGAAGGGGCGTTCACGTGCTGGCTTTAGTCGTTGAGCCTGATCTCCTGGTTGTAGCGGGCGATCACCTTTGCTCCGGTAGGTAGTCCGAACCCAGAGCACTGAGGGGGAGAAGGCTCGTCATGGTCGACAAGCTCGACGTTGATAGAGCGCTGGCCCGAGCTGTTCGTGTAGCAGCATGTGTTGTGACCAAAGCCGCTGGAGCAGTGCCCCTCAGCGGTGTGATGAATCCCAGCTCCCAAGGCATGGAGCATCCAGAGCAAGGACACTTCATTCATCGGGCACCGAATCATTCGTGACCTATCCGCTCCCATCCGCTCTCCCGGTAGCTCGACGGCGACATTCCGAACACTGCTTTGAAGTGACGGGCCGCATGTCCACGGCTGTGCCATCCCACTTTGTTCATCGCCTCGGCTATGGGCAGGTCGGTTTCCCGCAACAGTGTGGCCAGCAGATGTGCGCGAAGGTACATCAGGAAACGCATCGGGGTGCGGCCGAACCTGCGAGAGAACACTCGCCCGAGTTGTGACACCGAGAGATGGACCAGCGCAGCGAGTTCGTCCAGTCGCCAGTCGTGTTCAGGTCGTTCAGCCAACAGGCGCGCGGCCTGTTGAGCAGCGGCGAGATTCATCGTCGTCTCCTGCGGTTTCCCCGTGTGGGCGGGGCAGGTGGCGACGATCCCGTCGTCTTGAACAGGTCCACCCAGGCCTTCGGGTGCATCATTCGGGGCAGGGCTGAGGCATCGATGCTGTGTCTTCCGAGCCAGGCCCGGGCCGTCTGCGGGGAAGGGAAAGAAGTGGCGCGAGCAAGGATCTGGGCCAGTCCGTTTCCCGGTCCGGTATAGACGCGGTGGACCAGGGCGTGGAATCGGCACTGCTCAGTCACCGGTAGCAGCGGGTGCTTGCGACGGCGGATGGTGAGAATCCCGCCATCCACACCAGGGCGTGGAGTGAAAGCCCGTGCCGGGACGCGACCATGCAGGGTGAACGTGAACCACGGTGCCCATTGCGCGGTCATCATGGTGGCCCCACCAACACCAGCCCTGCGGCGGGCAACCTCCCACTGGGTCAGCAGGACGGCGTCGCTCCATGCGAAGGAGTGCAAGAGGCGTCTCAGTATCGCGGTGGTCTGGTGAAAGGGCAGATTCCCCACCACCACGTGGGGAGTACTCGGCAGCCGATGGGTGAGGAAATCACCTGTCACCACCTTCACGTGTGAGGGAAGGCGACAGCGCAGCCTCTGCTCCAGGCGGGCGTCGATCTCGATGGCTGTCACAGGGCGGCCGAGGCGCGCCAGCGGTACGGTGAGTGCGCCGTCGCCCGCTCCGATCTCAATGATGGGTCCGCGGGTTGCTGCGACGAGTTCAACGAGGGTGGCGATGACGGCTGGGTCGGTGAGGAAATTCTGACCGTGTTCATGACGGCCGTGATGAAAAGTGGGCACTGCTTGCTCCGTGATGGTCGTGGAGCCGGGCACGCTGAAGGACGCCGCCCGGCATGGAGGCCGGGGCGGGAGCAGCGACGGGGCGCTCCCGCGGTCAGCGGCTGCGCAGATGCAGCAGAGCAGTGCAGAGGATCAACATGGTGTTCAGCATAGGGAATCCGCCCTTGAGAGAACCAGCAAAAAGCCGCTGTGGAGGCAAAGATGCGCAGATTTGTATCAGTCCCGCGGTTAGTACAGGGCTCTATGTGCCCCCTGCCCTTCCCATCCGCTGGTCGATGCGGACCGCTCGCTCCGCATCGCAGGCCAGCTCGGCCAGCGGAGGGATAGCTCAGCCCTCGCTCTCTACGGGAGGCCTCCGTAGTCGCCTCCGAGCCACTTGGTCAGGCCCTTGTGGGGGATCACGAAGCCAGGTGAACAGGTAGCTCCGGGCAGCGGATCTGGGTTCGTTGCACCGGAGAGAGTCTTGCGACCACGGGCTGACCGGCGTCCCTGAAGTCACCCTTAGCGTCCCCGGAACCACGGCTCCGGCGGCATGTTCATTCTGAGGGTGCGGCTATCGTGCCGGTGTGGATTCGAATGCCCTGATCGGACTGATACTGCTGGTGGTCTTGGTGTTTGTGGGGTGGGTGACATGGCGGCGCATCCACCAGGAACCACGGCGACTGGCCAATGCCGGGTGGATCGCCGCCACCCTACTGCTCAGCATCCAAGTGCCGGCGGTCCTCGGCTTCGCGGCCCCACTGGTGGGACTGGGCGTCCTGGTGATCATGTCGCCTCTGCTGGCCATCGGCTTGGCGGGTTTCCTCATCCTCAACGGTTTGGTCATGCTCTGCAGGGAACGTTTCTCCCTGGCCCACTCGTTGTCCCTGCTCGCTGGCGTCGGACTCGTTGCGGCAATGGCCGTCTGCATCGCCGTCATCATCATCGGGGAACGACGGGCCTTTCCCGTCCCGATGTTCATCATGCTCACCACCGGTTGGGTGGCGCTGATGTTCTTCTGTTTCGTCGGGTACTCCTGGTTCTACCAGCGTATCGTCCGGAGAATCCACCCGGACTTCATCATGGTGCTGGGTGCCGGGGTTCCTTCCGGGAAGGTCACCCCGCTGCTGGCCGGGCGTATTGACCGGGCCCTCGGGGTGTGGCGGGGTGAGATCAAGGCTGGACGGCGTCCCCTGCTGGTGATGAGCGGTGGGCAGGGCCCTGATGAACCCGTCAGTGAGGCCCGGGCGATGGCCGACTACGCGCTGGAGCAGGGTGTCCCGGAAGCCGCCCTGGTGTTGGAGGATCGCTCCACGACCACCCGGGAGAACTTCCAGATGTCGACGGATCTGATCCGGGCCGAGCCGCGACTGGGGCCGGAGGCCACAGGGATCGCGGTCACCAGCAACTATCATGCGATGCGTGCCGCGTTGTTGGCCCACGACCTGGGCACGGGCATCCAGGTGTTGGGGGCGCGTACCGCGTGGTACTACTGGCCCAGTGCCATGTTGCGGGAGTTCGTGGCGGTGGTGCGGAGATCACCCAAAGCCTACGGGCTGGGCCTGGCCCTGGTGACGGTGCCCTTGACGTTGCTGGTGACACTAGTCTGGCTGTCCTGACGGAAATCACCGCGGCCCCTGCGCACCGCGATGTCACCGAGGGCATGGATGTCGACGAACTCGGCCCGCGCCACCCATCCGCTGAGACTCCACCCGGTCCGGGTGGGGGGCACCAGGGCAGGGAGCCGGGATGCTGTTTCCTCCACCTGTTCACCCAGTACCCTCACGGTTTGCGCGACCAGCACGAGACCTCGCGGACGGAACCGGGATCCCCGAGCCGCAGAAATTGAGACCCCGGGGACGCCGTTCAATCAGAAAAATCCTTGAAATAGCAATCAGAATCCCACATGGTGAAAGGGTTGCATACACAGTTGTATCCAGCTAGGCTTGCGTCCAGCTTGAGCATGAGGGAACCCCATCAGGAGCGGAGGCTGGACAGACCATTCAAGACGGCACACTGATCACGTCCGTCGTGATGCCAAACACCATTCCTGAATTGATTCCAGGGGGAAGTCAGCCACCCCGGAATCACCTATCGTGATGGAAATTCAACCGCAAGGGAAAGCCATGTCCTTGAACCACAAACTCAGTCGTCGCACCGTCTTCAAGGGAGCCGGAGGGCTCGCCGCGGCTTCCATCATTGGCGCCGGAGCTGCGTGGAGCGGCACCACTCCCGCCCATGCAGAGGGCCTCGAAATCGTCAGCCAGGAAACCGACGGACGCATGCAGACCTACGAATTTGTCACTCCCTCGGTCAAGAAACCCGAGAACCCCTCGTTCTTGGCCAGGAAGCACAATCCCAGCGCGATGAGAAACCTGCGTGTCAACGTTCTGCTCCCCGATGGCTACGACAGCGGCAAACGCTACCCCGTGCTGTACCAGTTCCACGGAGGCGGCGGTCAATACACCGAATTCGACGGATACAACATCCGAGAAATGACCGCTGGACGTGATCTCATCGTGGTCATGCCCGACGCCGGGCTCGGCTGGCACTGCAACCCCGTGAGTTCCAAAGTGGGCCCACGCAACTGGGAAACCTTCCACATCGAGGAACTCATCCCCTGGGTCGACGCCACCTTCCGCACCTTCCCCGAGCAGGCCGGACGCGCCGTCTCCGGATTCTCCATGGGAGGCTTCGGAGCCCTCAAGTACACCGCCAAGTACAGCGACAAATTCGCCTCCGTCAGCGCCCACTCCGGACCAGCAAACCTCCGCAGCCACCTCAGCACCGTCGTCCGTTGGGCGAATATTACCGCGACCTTGATTGAGCTCAATGGCGGCACCATCTACGGATTCCCGGAAAGCAAGTGGCGCCAGGACCTCATCAGCGCCGATAACCCCATAGAAAACATCGAGAGCTACCGCGGAAAACGCATCTTCCTGGTTTCCGGAAACAACAGGAACATCATCAATTTCCAGATCATGGGAATCATCGGAAGCGCTGCGAACGAACATGTCGTTCGCGAAACCCAACGCGAGTTCACGGCCGCACTCGACTCGGCCGGAATCAAGTACGAGCGCTACGAGGAACAGGGTGGCCACTTCGTCCGCAGGGAACGCCTCCAGCAGGACATCGACGGCATCGTCGCCCACCTCCGCAAAGCCGAATGACGCTCCCGCGTTTCATTCGCCACGAGGCCAAATCGGCTCGGAGAACGACTCCGCCCGTCACGCCTCGGGGAATCAGAACCAAAAACTGAACAACGACAAAAGAGAAAAATGAATTTGACATCAGAGAGATCATCTGGCATCAAATTCCTTCCACCACTCAACTCCAAGGAGAAAAATGCTCAAACGCAAGATCGCCGCCGCCATCGGAGCCACCCTGGCCCTCGCCACCTTGGCGACAGCAGCCCCCACAGTCGCACAGGCCACGGAAACTCTGCCCGCCCAGTCCCAGAGAACGGAAGTCGACCCGCGTACTGCGTCGTCAAGCGATTACAGTTTCTTCCGCCCCATATTCTGCTGGTTCCTGGGCGGCGACTACTGCAAAAAAGGCTGACAAAAATCCGTGAAACAGCGTCTCGTAACGATCACGCGGCAGCAGTCTTCATAGCCGGGTATCGCGACCGAAACAACGCCACCTGTACAAATCATGACAGGTGAACACCGATGGGAGACCGCCATTCACCAAACGTGGTGATGAAGCTCCCATAGGCATGAAAAGCACTTCAAAAACCAAGCAACTCGTAGGAGTAAAGACATGTCCAAACGCAAAATCGCCGCCGCCATCGGAGCCACCCTGGCCCTCAGCACCCTGGTGGTAGGGGCCCCCACAGTCGCACAGGCCACGGAGACCCTGCCCGCCCAGTCCCAGAGAATGGAAATCGACCTTGGTGGCTGGTCCTCGAGCGAGTACAGCTTCATCCAGGACATGCTCTGCAGGCACGTTTCACGCTTCTTCTGCAAACCGTGAAACAGCGTCACGGAACGCCTGCACGGCGATGACGTGACGTCATCGACATGGCTTCCTTCCCTGCAACGCCACACGCGAACACTTCAAACTGACGGATGACACGATCCCCTCGGCCCTCGGCGGTCGAGGGGATCGTGTCGCGCTCATCTCATGGCGAGCCCTCAGCTGATGTACCAAAGTAGGCAATTCACCCGACGACGGTCGTCTCTCGCGTGGAACTCCTCGATATCGATGTCCCCGGATTTGTGGAATGGCCGTGGGACGGCCACCGGCCACGAACGAGAGGGATGATCTTGATCGAGGTATCGCAGGTGACACGCCAGTTCGGCGAACACCGGGTTCTACGGGATGTGTCCTTCGAAGCACCCGCCGGCGCGGTGACGGGTTTCGTCGGCCCCAACGGCGCAGGCAAGACCACGCTGCTGCGCATCGTTGCCGGACTCGACCAACCAGATGGTGGACGGATCATCATCGACGGCACGCCTCTGCCCCGCGGCGCGGCACGAACGAACCTCGGCGTACTGCTCGATGCCGGCTGGGTGCATCCCAGCCGCACGGCACACGATCACCTGACGGCACTCGCGCTGATGCAGGAGGTGCCGCTCTCGCGCGTGGACGAGGTTCTTGAACTGACCGGTCTGCACGCTGTTTCCAAGCGCCGAGCGGGCAAGTTCTCCCTCGGGATGAAACAGCGTCTGGGCATCGCAGCCGCGCTTCTCACCAACCCCGGGAACGTGGTTCTCGATGAGCCGGTCAACGGTCTCGATCCGGATGGGGTGACGTGGGTACGCAACCTGGTCAGGATGTTGTCCGCCGACGGCGCAGCGGTGTTGATGTCGTCGCATCTGCTCTCGGAGATGGCCCAGACGGCTGACCGCGTGGTTGTCATCGGCAAGGGCGAGATCATCAGTCAGGCAACCATGTCCGAATTCACCCAACTGGCGAATCCCTCGACCTTGGTCTCGACCACCGACCCGACCGTCCTGTCGGAGGCCTGCCGCCGGGCAGGCGCCACTGTGGAAGTGACGGAGAAAGGGCTATTGCGAATCTCGCTCGAATCCGAGGCCATCGGGGAGATCGCGTTGACCGCCGGGGTTGCGCTGACCCACATGGAACAGGAGACGGTCAGCCTGGAGAAGAGATTCCAAGAACTGACCGCGGAACACGTCGAGTACCACGGGGGTCTCATCGCCGCCAGGAAGGAAGAGTCATGAGGGACGTCCGTGCGGAGCTGGTCCGTTCCAAGGCCTACCGAATCACCTACTGGGTATGGCCCCTCATCCTACTGTCCACCCTGGCCGCCGTCGCTTTCAGTTCCTCTGCCATCCAGAAAGCCCTGGAGGAAGGGGCAACGCCCACGTCGCAGATCGAGGCCGTCGCCTTCATGCCGGGGAGCCCGACGTTCTTCTCCGGCCTGTTGCTGGCGTTCTGGACGACGACCCTGGTGACCGCTGACTGGTCCTCGGGCACGATCAATCACATCCACATGGCCATGAGCGACGGCCGGATCCTCCGCGCAAAGCTCATCATGGTCTCAGCGGCGTCCCTGCTGACCACCGTCATCACGACGGGAACGGCCGTCGCGCTCTCCTTCTTGCTCCTGCCGTCCTCCCTCGTCCTGGCGACACTGCCCTCATCCGTCTTCTGGGTCAACGTTCTGGGCACGCTCGCGGTCCATCTCACGTGGGGCCTTCTGGCGCTGGTTGCCGCTTGGTGGCTCCCCAAGCCCGCGCTTTCAGTGGGTGCCGTTCTGGTCGTGGTGTTGGGCGCGCCAGCTCTGGAGACGGCTTTCGCGTCCGCTGGCGTCAGCACCCCGGTCTTCTCCTATCTCCCGTCCTCCCTCATGAATACGGCCACCTTGACCGGTTCCGAACTGGCGACGAAAATGACGCCCCTGGTGGCAGGCCTCCTGCTGGTCGCCTGGTGCGCCGTTGCTCTGGCATCGGCTCCCATCGCCCTGCGCCGGGGCCGCATCTACCGCTGAGCCTCCGAGAAGGCATTCCCGCATCGGTGAGCATCCCAACTTGGCCGCTCTACCATTACAGGATGGAAACACACATACGAGTGGTCATTGCCGAGGACGATCACTTCGCCGTCAATGTTTTGCAGAGGTACCTATCAGGGGCGCCTTCCATCGAGGTGGTCGGGATCGCACATGATGGCAGGCAGGCATTACAGATCGCCCAGGAGCTGCAACCGGATGTCCTCATCACCGATCTGTACATGCCTTGGCTCGACGGAATCGAGGTCACCAGACGCGTGCTCGCCGACGGGCTGACGTGCCGAGTGCTCATCTTCACCGCCGTGGCCGACGAGACGACGATGATCAAGGCCTTGGAGGCGGGGGCCACCGGGTTTCTCCTGAAATCCGACCACCCCCACATGGTGGTCAACGGGGTCCTCGCGGCCTTCAGCGGGGACACCCTCGTCTCCCCGAAACTCATCACCGCCCTACTGCCCATGCTGCGTCGCAGTACCGCGCCCACGGATCTCAGCGCCCGGGACCGCGAATTCATAGCCCTGATAGGCAAGGGCAGGAGCAACGCGGAGATCGCCAGTGAAACCCACTTGGCGGTAAGCACGGTGAAGTCTTATGTCAGCAAGCTACTGGAAAAATTCGGACGGCCCAATCGCACCGCCCTGGCAGCGCTTGCCTACGAATGGAACCTCATCGACTGACAGGCTCCAGGCTCGCCGCCCGCTCCCTCGTGACGTGTGGAGCGAGCAGACCAATGGGGAACTCGTCGAGAATCACCACACACAGCAGCGCCTGCCCGGGACGCAGCGCCCAGGACTCGGTCGACCCGAGGGTCCCGATCCGAACGAGCTTCAGCCCCATCGCACGGCCGATCGGACCCTGCCTGATGTCCACGAACAGGACCTGGCCCGCGGGGAGGATGAGTTTCCGGGTGACCTAGCAGCAACTGGACAGGACGAACACACCTGCTTCCGCGACGATCACGACCGCTACCAACCCGGCAACGAGCCACCAGATCGCTGCGGGCCACCTCAGGGCCATTGCAGCCACAGCACTCAGACCCACCCCCGCCACAGCCTGAGCGGTCCACAACCTGAGTGTCTCCACGGGCAGGCACGCACTAGAATCCACAACCGCATTCCCTTTCGCCGGAACACGACCAAAGAAATTCACGAACGAGATCCGGAGCAGGGCGTGCTACAGTGCTTTCCCGTCGCCACGGAAAGCGCATCACCCGGGGCTGGTGTCACTCCCATTGACACCAGCCCTAGGTTTTGCGGTAGAAAATTCTGATCAGATCCCCAGATACCTGCGAACCCTGACGATGATCACATCGAACGCCAGCCCGTTACGAAGCCAGTCAAGAATGATGTTCCTGTGTGACCAGATCCAGTTTACAACTTTTCGCCCAAAGTTCCAGGCGTAGGAAACGAGACGGGAGAAAAGAGCCATGATGCAATCCCTTCTTGAGTTACTGCGAATGAGTTCCGTGCCCCTCGGAGCTGTGACCAGTACATCCTGTTTCGCAGCGAACGGGAAGACCCTGTTGTCCGATAGCCAACCTTCGTGCCACAAGCGGATACCTTGGCGGATCACAAGATCAACCTTGGTATCGGATCCACCACCCAAAGGGCATGCGTCTCACGGGCGCCCTGAACACCGAACTCTCAAATGACCCGTCATATTGCCCCGCCACATTTCATTGAGCCGCAGAACTTATTCTGCGAGCGCCCGGGCTTGGTGTCAAGTGGTGGGAGCAGCGAGTAGACGTTCGTGTGCTTCGCGTGGAGCTTGGGCCGTCCCAGGCTGCTCTGGAGCGTCCGCCCAAGCTCTTCGGCAATCGCGCCTGTGGAGGAGACCGAGATACGTGGTGATCCGGATGCCCTCTGGACCAGAGGTGGTCACAGCGCCAACCCGCCTGTGCCCTCGGGTGATCGGCCAAGGGCCAGCACCCCCAGCCCCTTCGCAACCGCCACCCGGTCCCATACCGTGCAACGCACGTCGCACCAACAACCCCACCCTGACAAGCACTGTTGCCGCGACCCTAATGACACCATCGAGCGAGACTCGACACAGCAGAAGAGAACATCGATGAAAATTTCAATCAAAAGGCGGGGCGAACCCAAGCGCCGGGCATCCGGATCTCTCGAGAATACTGAAGAACTGATTCGCTTCCCTGTGCATACAATATTGTACACCCTATACTGAAACGCATGTCTCGGACCGACCGCATGATGCCGACCTCACGCGCCTTGAGGAGTGACTGGTCGGAGCCCCTGCTTGCAGCACTTGCGTTGACCCTGACGACCGTTCTCGCATTTGTCGGTTCGGGTGGCGCCACGTACTGGTTCATCAATGCGCTTCCATTCCTGAGCGCGGCCTTCGCGAAACGATTTGTCTGGCAATCCGCGGTTCTCACCACATGCCTGGCACTCCTCGGACTGTGCACGCCGACTGAAAACATGGGTATTGGTGCGGCCGCTCTATTGATTCACGTTTTTACGTTAATCCGTTTGCGGATCAAACATGCCACGTGGTGGACGACGATCTGGATCATCATCATGCTCGAAATCGCAATGAAGACACCTAATTCCTCAGAAATACCGATCGATGTCGCTTCCCTGTTCACGGGATCCGCGATAGCGGTGGGCGGAGCAATGCTGTTGCGAAGCGGAGAGGAACGCGTCGCGACCACAGAGGAGCTCGGGCGTCAGAAACTGATCTCCTATCGGTTCGAAATGGCTCGTGAACTGCATGATACCGTGGCGCAGACACTGTCCCACACAGCAATGCGGGCACATCTTGCCCTGACCCATCCGGACCTGCCGGAGAAAATACGTGTCGACCTGGAGAGGATCGCTTTTGATTGCAACACCTCGGCGTACGATCTCAGAAACCTGATCTCCTCACTGCGTACATCGAATTCCGGTGGTTACCGCACGCCGCCGAGTGATATCACCACATTGGCGGCAGAGACCAAGCGAGAAGTCGATCGCCTCGAACGGGCAGGATTCTCACCCGAGGTCACCATTGATATACGAAACATCACTCCCACCCGCGCCCTCACATTGTCAAAGATCACCCACGAGGCCGTGACCAACATGATAAAGCACAGCCCTCCTCGAAGTAGTGTATCGATAATCCTTCGCGAAGAACAAGGAGAGCTGATAGCCGAATACGTGAACCCTGATTCCGGCAAGAAAGAGAACAGAAACCGACTCGGGCTACTCGGCGTACAAGAAAGAATTCGGCAGCTACGAGGCTCGTTCGAGGTGGACAGAAACGATGGTTTATGGAGAACGATCGCCGTCATACCCCAGCCGCCTGCATCCCTGTCCGGCAACCGGAACTGACTGCGAAATGGCCATCAAATTGCGCGCCAATGCCACCGGTACCTCGGGAATGTGCAATCTCAGCCTCCGGCGATCGAGCACCGTGAGCGACATCAACACACTTGACGACGGAATCGGCCACGCTCGCTGAAGCGCGGAAACGCTGCGCACCATTTGCTCATCAATCACTCGGAGGCTGCGTCCCAGCAATCCTCTCTCCACGTGAACAACCCCGTCACCACGCCCCACCTTGGCCACCAGCGAGTTGGCCGTCGACAGAGCAGCGAGCAGGGCAAGCCCCGCCATCCACAGGTTTGCCGACAACGTGAACATAACCACCATCCCAGCACCACCAACAAGAATCACACAAGGCAATTTAAGGGCCCAGGGGGAGCGTTGCTCGCAGTGAATCGGGATGAGGTTCTTCACTTCTTCAAGAGCTCGGTCATACGCGACCACCGGAAGTATGGGAAGAGCCTCGAGATCTTTTCTTCCGGTGGCCAGGATTAGATTCACCGAGCAATACCCGGTCAACTGCATCAAAGGATTCCGATCAACCCGAATTCCCACCACCTCTGCCGCCTTGGCCTCGAAAGTCGTTCGCTGTAGAATGCCGCCCTTCGTCTTGAAACCCGAGGGAACCCTGACCACGCGATAGCTACCGTAAGTGACCAGCGCCCGCACCACACCATATGCCCCCGCGGCCAGGACAGCGACAATCACAAGCTCCCACGTGACCTGCACCGTGAACAGATCCACCCCAACATACTCGAGCAAGTCGGACCCGGTTCCGAACAGAAATGGTATGAAGAGAAAGAATTTACCATGCGTGAATCCAATCAAAAAATAATCGCGAGGACGAGCGCGATAGATTTCCTCACCGGATTCCTCAACCACAGCGCCTGCTTTCCCCTCACGTCCCACCGAGGGTACGCCATGCAGGTTCAGCAATTTCTCGGTTTCCGCCCCGGACAGCGCATCGAGAACCAAGCTCCTACGATTTTCAGCACCCACGGATGCGGTCACTCGCGATACGCGAAGCAGTCTCGCCAACCATCCCTGATGCACCTCAAGACTGCCCACCTCATCCCAGGAGAGGTGGGTCTCCTCACGAACCGGCCATCCGGTACGAAAACGGATACCTGACCCATCCGCGTACCAAAAAGTAGTGAGATACTTGGTGAATATCACCTCGAGTCGGGTCACGGAGTAGTACACCACCAGAACCATCCACAGGAAGGCTGCCCAGCCCTGCAAAACCGCACCGATGCTTCCCTGGATCAGCATGAAGGGTACGTAGACCACCAGGGCTCGGTAGGTCGTCAAGATCAGCATGCGTGGATCATTGCGTCGCATGCCGCGCTCCAACGCCGAATTGCTGCACTATTTCTCTGGCCCTGGCCGATTCCAACGGCCCCAGATCGTGCGTGGTTCCGAGAGTACCGACCTCCAGGGTGCTGAGACCGAGCGACCTTGCAAGCGGACCCTGACGCACATCGACATAAAGAATCTGGGACGCGGGAATACTGATGTACCGCGCAAACATGTATCCTCTGCTGATCCGAAGACCCGTGGAATCGGTCTCGTAACGATAATATTTGTGACGTAGCCCCAGCAGCACCACCACGTCAAGAATCGTTGATGCAAGTATGATGATGACCGCAGGCCATGTCACGATTTGCAGAAGTCGTTGCTGAGGCCAGAGCCACCCGGCCACGAATATCAGAAAGAGAAGAAAAAAAGCACTCGCAAGAACGCCAAGTCGCCACACCACGAGCGCTTGTCGCGGAAGAGTTCTCGGGAGCTCCGGCATCAGCACTGGCCCGCTCCGTTATTTTCCAATTCACACCTGGACGCCTCTTGGGCCTTCCGCCAATAGGACAGAAGAACCCCCAGGCCGAGAAGCAGAAGCGCACCGTCCACGATTCCGGGGAATCCCTGACGGACAATGAACGGCACCACGAATACGCAATAGATGGCGGGGACGATCACACCCATCCATGCGAAACGCTTGGCAAGCTGGTAGCGGGCCACCACCAAGCCTATGATCGCGACTCCCGCCAGTGGATACGTGGGGGAGAATCGGTCAAAGACGCTCGGGACAACCATGACTGCCTCGGGACCATGGGTCATCCTTGTACCGCCTTTCAGCCGCGCATGCTCGAGCTGAGCATGACACGGAAGCCCCCGGCGCGGAAGAGATGGCAACAAGCCGCCATCCTCGGTTGACGGGAGAACCGACTTAAGTACATCCGGGACACGGCTGTCCCTTCACCGACCAGATCTCGCAGACCCCCTCCGCGAAACCTCATTGGATTCATCCTTCACAGGCGCCAGAATCCTACGCTGAAGGACCTGCGCGAGCCGTTGGTGCTGGCCAGGCGGTGGTCACACCTCGTTCCACCCGCCCGGCAGGAAACGGGCCCCGACCACGACAAGCACCACGATCCGCTCCAGTTCGGCATGCCTGGCGGTCGTGATCTCGAGAACCGTGATCACGTCCTCGGGCAGGTACCCGCCCGAGCCGATGATGCGCTGATGGGCGTAAACCAAGGTCGCCAGATCGACCGGGACCGGTTCGGCATGCACCGCGACGACCACCAGTCTGATGTTGCAGGTGAGGAATCCGAACCCGATCCTCCTGCATCATCTCCCACCGACGCTCCGGCCCAGCGACGGGCTCAGCGCCAGGATCACGACCGCGAAGGCCGGGACCGCCCACAGCGCCAGGCGCAGATCGGTGGCCTCCGACAGGGCACCGATCAGCGGCGGACCCGCGA
>ERZ773099.1257-NODE-1257-length-19165-cov-5.344427_pt1 | contig 19165 bp, 12 predicted proteins | sample MGYA00511120_ERZ773099 | MGnify/ENA primary metagenome ERZ773099 (study PRJEB29015, sample SAMEA2738012) | human oral metagenome | biome: human oral; feature: human-associated habitat; material: dental | place: China | collected 2104 ...
GCGTTCCCGGGCACGGCGCCGGGCCTCGGGGCGCCCGCCATCGGAGCGGGGCGCGGCACCGCGCCGGGCGTCATCGGCCCGGCGGGCGAGGCGCCACCGGTCGGAGCCTGAGTGGGGGTGAGGTCCAGGCCGGGCCCCGAGCCGTCAGCGAGGTGGATGCGGGTCGGGGAGGTGATGAGCGCCTGCGGGATCTTCCGCCCGCCGACCACCATCCCGTTGTCGGACAGGCTCTCCACGAGCCATCCCTGGGGCGTGGGCGAGATGCGCAGGTGCCTGCGCGAGACGATCGAGGAGTTGGAGATGACGACGTCGCACTCCGGCAGACGCCCCACGATGAAAGGCGCGGTGAAGATCTGCGGCTGGACGTAGGCGGGTGCCGCGGACGGTCGCACGGCTAACGCGGTGTGGGGCACGGGAGTCCTTTCGGGATGACAAGGGCGCGAGGAGGCCCGGGGATCACGGCCACGATACCGGCGTTGAAGACTCCGGTGGGGCTCAAGGCCGCGCTGCCGGATGGGGACAAGTGCCCCTGATGCCGTAGTCTGAGCCCACCAGCCTCCGTAGCTCAATGGATAGAGCACCGGCCTTCTAATCCGATGGTTGCAGGTTCGAGTCCTGTCGGGGGCACCAGCAGGATCCCGGTATCCCGCCGGAAGGTCCCGGCGGGCCGGGGTGCCGGGGACGCCTGTGCCCCCTATGAGTCCCCATTTCCGCTACGCCATGGCTGCACTGATGGCTACACCAATGGCTACACTCGGCCAGCGTGAACCGACAGATGACGACCGCTGACCCGTTGGTGTGGATCGACTGCGAGATGACCGGCCTCGACCTGAGCGTCGATGCGCTCGTCGAGGTGGCGGTCATCGTCACCGACTACGACCTGAGGCCCCTTGGGAAGGGCGTCGACGTGCTCATCAGGCCCCCGGCGGAGGCCCTGGAGCAGATGGGCGACTTCGTGCGCAAGATGCACACCTCTTCCGGACTGCTCGACGAGCTCGAGGAGGGGCTGTCCCTGGCCGAGGCCCAGCGCGTGGTGATGGAGCACGTCAGGTCGCTCGTGCCCGAGCCCCGCACGGCCCAGCTGGCCGGCAACTCGGTGGGCACCGACAAGACCTTCCTGGTGCGAGACATGCCCGAGCTCATCGACTACCTGCACTACCGGATCGTGGACGTGTCCTCGGTCAAGGAGCTCGCCAAGCGCTGGTACCCGCGCGCCTTCTTCCACTCCCCCGACAAGCACGGCGGCCACCGGGCCCTGGCCGACATCCTGGAGTCGATCGACGAGCTGCGCTACTACCGCATGCTCCTCTTCCCCTCCGGCGAGGGCCCGACGAGCGAGGAGTGCAGGGCCGTGGCCGAGGAGGTCTCGGCGCATCCGACGTCCTCGCTGCTGTGAGGCCGTGCGCGACGCGGCGCGCCGCCCGACGTGCGTGATGCAGTGCACGGAGCCCGGATTGGTGCGGCTACGAGCGAGCCGCTACAGTACCCGCATGGTGGCTGTAGCTCAGTAGGCAGAGCGCCTGGTTGTGGTCCAGGAGGTCGCGGGTTCAAACCCCGTCAGCCACCCCGCCCTCGCCCGGAGCCGACGTGTCGTCCGGGCGCCTCCCCTGTACCCAGTCGGCGCGGGGCACCGCCGCACTGTCCGTCCTGCCTGGTATACCCCGGACCAGCCCGGGCGCACCCTCCCGTGTACCACCGATCCCGGAGTGCTCTGATGCAACGACGCGATTTCATGCTCATGCTCGCCGCCGGCACAGCCGCCGCCCTGGCCTCATGCTCGGCCAGGAGCGACACGACCGGCTCGTCCTCCCCCACCACGGATATCCCAGCGGACTCCCAGTCCCCGGCGCCGAGCCCGACGCCCTCCCCCACGCCGTCGCGCAGCCCCCTGTGGCTCCAGGACGGCCCGCCCTCGCTGCCCGCACCCGGCGAGCTCGACACCGTCATCACGGGCCTGCCCGAGAATGTCGGCAACACGGTGGCGATCACGGTCGACGACGGCGCCGACTCCTCGGTGGTGGACGCCTACCTCGACTTCGCCAAGGACTCGGGCGTGCGCCTGACCTTCTTCGTCACGGCCTCCTACCCCGGCTGGACGGACTGCAAGGACAAGATGAGGCCGCTGGTGGATTCCGGGCAGGTCCAGCTGGGCAACCACACATGGGACCACCCGGGGCTGACGTCGTTGGACGAGTCGGGGATCGTCTCCCAGCTCTCCCAGTGCGAGGACTTCCTGAAGGACACCTACGGCGTCACCGGCACGCCCTTCATCCGGCCGCCCTACGGCTACCGCAACGAGTGGACGGACTCGGTGTGCGCCTCACTGGGGTACACGACCTCGACCATGTGGTACGGCTCGTTCGGCGACTCGGGGCTGGTGGACGACGGCGCCCTGCTCGACGCGGCGCAGCAGTGGCTGCTGGCGCAGCACATCGTCATCGGTCATGCCAACTTCCCCACGGTGACGCACCTGTACGGGCAGATCATCGACATCCTGCGGGAGCGCAGCCTGCTGACCGCCACGCTCGACGACGTCTACTTCGGCCCCGGCCACAACCGTCACGTCTGACCGGAAGCGCGCGGCCGCCCCACCGGCAGCCGACGTAGGCTTCCCTTACAGACAGCAGCCGAACCGGTCCTCGGAGCCCGGTCGGCCCACAGCACGAGGAGGCTCCATGACCTACGTCAACATCACCGCGCTGACCTTCCCCGAGGGTGCCGAGGAGGAGATCGAGCGCCGCTTCGCGGCCCGGAAGAGGATGGTGGACGCCGCCGAGGGCTTCGTGGAGTTCGAGCTCCTGCGCCCCGTGGTCGGCGAGGGACGCTACTTCGTGGTGACCCGCTGGGACACCCGTGAGCACTACGAGGCGTGGGCCGCCGCCCGTCCGGCGGCCGACCACGCCGATGATGAGCGCCGCGGCATGAGCGTCACCCAGCTGGGCTTCGAGGTCGTTCAGCGCGACGCCTGACTGGTCCTCCCCGGTCAGCCCGTCCCCTACCGCGGCTCCACGCCCGCTCGCAGCAGGCCGACGGTGTGCCCGTCGGTGAGGGCCTCCCAGGAGGCCTCGATAATGTCGGTGCCCACCCCGACGGTCGACCAGACGCGCTCGCCGTCGGCGATGTCGATCAGGACCCGCACGATGGAGCGGGTGCCGCGCTCGGAGTCGAGAATGCGGACCTTGAAGTCGGTCAGCTCGAAGCGCCGGATCTCCGGATAGGACTCCGCCAGGGCGGTGCACAGGGCCTGGTCCAGGGCGTTGACCGGGCCGTTGCCCTCCCCCAGGACGGCGTGGCGGCGCCCACCGACCCACAGCCTCACGGTCGCCTCGGCCTGGGTGGTGGTCCCGCCGTCGGCGGGCAGGAGCGACTCGCCGGCGTGCGGCCGCGCCTGGATGGAGGCGCGCCAGGACTCCACGCGGAAGTACTCGGGCAGGTCGCCGCGGGCGGCGCGCAGGAGGAGCTCGAAGCTGCCGTCGGCGGCGTCGTAGGCGTAGCCGGCGGCCTCGCGCGCCTTGACGGCCCGGGTGACGCGGCTGAGCAGATCGGTGTCCCCGCCGGTGTCGATTCCCAGCTCGCGCGCCTTGAGCTCGACGGAGGCCCGCCCGGCCATCTCCGAGACCAGCATGGTCATGGTGTTGCCGACTTTGGCGGGGTCGACGTGCTGGTACAGGTCGGGGTCCACCCTGATGGCGCTGGCGTGCAGCCCGGCCTTGTGCGCGAAGGCCTTGGTCCCCACATAGGGCAGGCGGCCGGACGGCACCCGGTTGGCGATCTCGCCGATGGTGCGCGAGACGGCGGAGAGCTCGGTCAGCCGGCGGGCGCGCTCGACGTCGTCGCCGGGCAGGGCCCTCCAACCGGTCTTGAGCTCCAGGTCGGCGATGAGGGTCAGGAGGTTGGCGTTGCCGGTGCGCTCGCCGAAGCCGTTGACGCAGCCCTGCACCTGCCGGGCGCCGGCCTCGACGGCCGCCAGGGCGCCGGCGACCGCCACCCCGGCGTCGTCGTGGGTGTGGATCCCGACCACGCAGCCGGCCCGGCCGTCCTCGTCCAGGGCCGAGCGCAGCTCGCCGATGCCCCGGCCGACGCGGTCGGGCAGGGTGCCGCCGTTGGTGTCGCAGGCGATGACGGCGCCGGCGCCGGCGCGCGCAGCCGTGAGGGCCACTTGCAGGCCGTAGCCGGGGTCGTGCCCCAGACCGTCGAAGTAGTGCTCGAGGTCGACCATGACCTCGCGGCCGGCGGCGAGGAGCACCCCGACGGTCTCGCGCACCATGCGCAGGTTCTCCTCGCGGGTGGTGCGCAGCGCCCGCTCGACATGGACCGGATCGGACTTGGCGACAATGGTGATGACGGGGGCGCCGGAGTCGATGAGGGCGCGCACCTGGGGGTCCTCGGCGGCGGCGGCCCCGGGCCTGCAGGTGGAGCCGAAGGCCACCAGCCGGGCGGTGCGCAGGTCGAGCTCGTCGCGAACGCGGCCGAAGAGCTCGGTGTCCTTGGGGATGGCGCCGGGCCAGCCGGCCTCGATGTAGGCCACGCCGAGGGCGTCGAGGAGCCGGGCGACGGCGAGCTTGTCCTCCACGGTGAAGGACACGGACTGCTGCTGGGCGCCGTCACGCAGGGTCGTGTCATAGGCCGCGACGCCGACGGCGCCGGAGGTGTGTGCGTGATCCATCTGCCCTCGTTCCCGGCTCGCGTGCGAACAAACGCGGACAGTGTGTCATATCCGGTTTCCCGACGGCGACGGCGCCCGCCTCGCGGAGCCCGCCGCGCAGCGGCCGTCCGCCCGCCCGGCCCGCCGCCCCGCCTCAGGGTCACGACTGGGCAACAAGTCGCAGCGGCAGCGGTTGGGGCGCGGGGCCCCGCGCTACCGTGTTCCGGTCCCCATCGGCGGTGCCTCGCACCGCCTCCCGCTGCCGCCCTCGCAGGAGACCTGATGCTCGAGCACATGGTTGCCGCCCACGGGACCGGACGTCGAAGAGACGGGCGTGCCCGCGGCTCCTGCCGGCGGCTGCCGCGCGGGGCCGCAGCGGCGCTGGACGCCGCCATGTGGGCGATCGGCGCAGCCGCGGGCGCGCGCCTCGGCGTCGACGGCGGCCGCGGGGGCGGCGGGCCCGCCGCGGCGGCGGTGGTCCTGGCGATGGTCCTGGCGGCGGGCCTGTACGCGATCGTCCGCGCCATGGCCTTCACCGGACGGCCCCGTTTCGCCACGATCGACGAGATTCCCCGGCTGCTGCTCGCCGACGTGCTGGTCACCGCCGCCCTCGTGTCCGCTCCGCCCGTCCTCGTCGGCGCCCCCGTACCCGTTGAGAGCGCCGTGGTGGCGGGCGCGCTGGCGCTCGTGCTCCACCTGACCGCGCGGTGGGTCTTCCGCAGGCTGGCCGAGCGTGGCCTCCGTCCCGGGAGGCGGCGGCCACGCCGGACCGTCGTCCTGGGCGCCGGGTTCGCGGGCGCCCAGGCGATCCGCCTCATGCGCGAGGACCCCGGCTCCGCCTTCCAGCCGGTCGCCGTCCTCGACGACGATCCCGCCACGCACCACCGCAGTGTCCGCGACGTGCGGGTGGCGGGCCCGTGGAAGGCCCTCGGACGGGTCGCCCGGACGACCAGGGCGGAGGCGGTGCTCCTGGCGTCCGCGGCCGACCCCGAAAGCGTCGACGGGGCGGTGCGACGCGCCCGGGCGCTGGGACTGGAGGTACGGGTCATGCCCTCCTCCGCCGAGGTGGCGGGCACGGTGCCCGCCCGGCGCCCGGGCGTCTCGCCGTTCCGCGGCACCCGGGTGTTCCGCCCGCTGGAGATGACGGACCTGCTGGGGCAGCGCGCGATCGAGACCGACGCCGAGGCGATCGCCGCCTACCTGACCGGTGAGAGGGTGCTGGTCACCGGCGCCGGGGGCTCCCTGGGCTCCTGGCTGTGCCGGGAGATCGCGCGCTACGAGCCCGAGCGGCTCACGATGGTGGACCGCGACGAGTCCGCCCTCCTGCGCGCGCAGCTGTCCGTGGACGGGGAGCCGGCGCCGGACTCTCCCGACCTGGTCCTGGGAGACCTGCGCGCTCCCGGCTTCGTCGACACCCTGTTCGAGGAGGCCCGTCCGACGATCGTCTTCCACGCGGCGGGCCTGAGCCGGCTCGCACCGGCCGACCGCTTCCCCAGCGAGGCCTTCCTGACCAATGTCGTGGCGACCCGAGACCTGCTGCTGGCGGCATCGGCGCACGGCGTGAGCCGTTTCATCAATATCTCCACGGACAGGGCCGCCCGCCCCGAGGACGTGCTGGACTGCTCCGAGCGCATCGCCGAGCGCCTGACCTCGGCCCTCGGCGAGCACCCGGGTGGGGACCGCCGCTTCGTCTCGGTGCGCTTCGGCGCGGTGCTGGACCCGCACAGCCCGCTGCTGCGGGCCCTCGCCTCCCAGGTGGAACGGGGTCTGCCGGCGACGATCATGGATCCGCGGATGCGCCGCTTCTTCACGAGCGCGGAGCAGGCGTGCCAGCTGGTCCTGCAGGCGGGCGCGATGGGCCTCAGCGGCAAGGCGCTCGTCCTCGACATGGGCAGGCCGCACAATATCGAGCAGGTTGCTCGACGCTTCGCCGATCTACAGGGATACCCCGAGGCGCGTGTGACCTGCCCCCGGACCGTACCGGAGGGGGTGCCCGAGCACGTCGCCGGCGCTGCCTGCGAGCAGACCCTGCACCCGCTGATCTCGCAGACAGCCGTCCCGCCCGCGCCCATGTCCGTGCTGGGGGCCATCGATGACCTGTGCGAGCACGTCTACCGGGACCTGCCCGACGCCGTCGTGCGCCGCTGGCTGGTGCTCACGGCCGCGGCGCCCGGGCACGCGCCGCGCAGCATGCCGTCGGCGGCCTGAGCCGGGCGGGCACGCGCCGCACCGGGCCCCTCTCACACCTCCTCGGACAGGGCTCCCAGGATCCAGGCGCGCACCCGGTCCAGTGTCCACTTGATCGGCTCGGGATCGATCGGCCGGCTGCCCGAGTCGCCGTCCGGCACGTCGCGCAGCGCCTCGCGCACCTTCTCGACGAGGTCGGCCTGCGTCACGGTTGTCGGCAGACCAGAGCTCTCCGGCCAGCCGCGGTACAGCCCCCGCCCGGCGTCGCGACGACGGGCCAGGTCGGGCACGTGCAGGATGATCGGACGACCGGTGAGGGCGTAGTCGAGGACGATGCTCGAGTAGTCCGAGACCAGCACGTCCGAGACCGCCATGAGGCTCTCCACGCTCGGGCGGTCGCTGACATCGATGACGGCCGCACCGCGCGCCGGCGGCTCGTCCTCGTCGTCGTGCCGGAGCCCGTGCACGAGCACGGTCGTCTCCGTGCCCGCCGCGAGCGCCGCCGGGTCGAGCAGGCCGGCCCGCTGCGCGACCGCACCGGCGGCGCCCGGCTCCTCGCGAGGAGCCGGGGCATACAGCACGACCCGTCTGCCGGGCCCGATCCCGAGCCGGGCGCGCACCCGACGTCGGCCCTCGTCGCCGATCAGCAGGCCGATATTGCGGGGCTGCTCGCCGACCAGCACCCGACCGGTGTAGCCGGTGGCGGCGCACAGGTCCTGGGCGGCGGCGTCGCTCTGGGCCAGCAGGAGGTCCCACTGGGGCACCTGACGCGCCATGAGCCGCCGGTAGGGCAGGCGGACGGTCCCCGCCGGGGCGTCCAGAAGAAGCTTCCTGATCGGCGTGCCGTGCCAGGTCTGGACGATGCGCTGGCCGGGCCGCTTGTAGAACCAGCAGGGCAGACGGTCGTTGGTGACGATGACCCGGGCGGTGCGCAGCACCCGGAACCACGCCCTCGAGCCGCGGACCACGGGCGTGGCTCCCGGCGGCGCGCTCATCGCCCCGTCCAGGACCGTCCACCACATCGGCGCCTCCAGGCCGTGGGCGCGCAGGTCCGCCAGAATGGCGGCCGGATTGTCGCCGGTGGAGCGGCCGCCGAAGGACTCGAAGACGATGCCGCGCCGCAGGGGCCCCGGGTCGCGGGAGGCGAGCCGGGCGCGCCCGTAGCGGGAGCGCTCGAAGGAGGTCAGGGGCGGCACGACGGTCAGGGTCATCCGACGGTCCGGACCCGCCGCCAGGCGCACGGAGCGCACGCCGTCCGCCAGCTCGACGGGGGTGGCGCTGAGGAAGGCGCCGGCCAGGCACGTGCCGGAGGCTCCCGAGCCCGAGCTCCACACCAGCGCGTGCTCACCGCGGGCCAGGGCCGCCTCGTGCAGGTCGGCCGTGGCCCGCCAGGTGCCGTCCCTGGAGGCGCCGACGGCCAGCTCGTAGTCGCCTCGCCGGGAGCGCGCCGCGATCATGATGCGGCCCAGGTCCCTGGGCGCACGACCCTCCAGGGTCACAGTGCCCTCCGAGATGCAGGCGGTGTCGAGAGTGACCCCCGTCGGCTCCGTGAGGCCCGCTCGTGGACCGCCGGTGCCGGAGGCGCGGAACCTGTGCGCCGGCCCGTCGGGCGGTGCCGGGACGTCGGGCAGCCAGGCGGTGACGACCTGGTCCGCAACGGTCAGCGCGGCGCGCAACCGCACCCGCCTGCCCTCGACCTGCTCGCGCACCAGACAGACACCGGCGATGAAGCCCTCGTCAAGGTGGCTGTGCCACGGGTCATCGGCGTCGAGGTCGGCCTGCGGGACGCGCCTGCGCCTGGCGCGCCCCCTGGCGATGAGGGCGCCGTCGTCGTCAACCGCCTCGATGAGCAGGTCCCCGGCGTCCTGGGCCGACAGGCCGCGCACATAGGCCAGGCCGATGACCTCCAGGCAGTACGCCGTCCTCCACCGCACGGAGGCGACGGCGACCAGCCGCAGGTCGGAGTCGCGGACGGCGAGCAGCTCGGCGGGCAGCGCCGCTATGCGATCCAGCACAGGCGGGGCGGCGTGCAGCAGGGTGCACGGCGAGTCTGAGACCAGCCGGATCGGGCAGGCGGTCGACTCCTCGACGCGCGAGCCGACCAGCTCCTCGATGTCCGCGAGCGTGCCGTGGGCCAGGGCCCACACCAGTGCGCGGTCGAGCAGGGGCAGCATCCTCCAGGCCTCGTCGTGGGCGGCGGGCAGCAGGCCGCTCACGCCGGTGCGCAGACGCCGGATGCGCTCGGCCGGCTGATCGACGGCGCGGACAGCCAGGTCGGCCACGTCGTCGCGCATCCAGGCGCCCACGAGGCGGCTGCGGAGGACCGGGGCGCCCGCCGTCGCCCTGGCCAGGGCCCGCCCGCGCGCCACGACGCTCTCCACGGCCGCGTCGTCGACCCCCCGCAGCGGGGAGCGCACGAGGACGCAGCGGTCGAGGACATCGATCGTGCGGGCGGCCATGAGCGCCTTGACCGTGATCGCCTCCATGGCCGGGTCGTCGGAGCAGACTGCGGCGCGCCACAGGCGCGTACGCGCCACAAGGCGGCCGGCCAGAGGATCCTCGACGGCGTCGAGCACGTCCTCCACCCGGGCGCGGCTCCCGCTCGGCCACGACCCGGCCGGGTCCGCGCCGCCCGGGCGGCGCACGGCGCCGACGACGGCGTGGGCCCCGGAGGCCGCCAGCCGCGAGGTCATGGCCTCGTAGGCTCCGGCGACGACGACGTCGCGGGGGTCCAGGATCGTGAGCAGGGGCGCCCGGGCGGCGCGCACGGCGGCGGCAATGTCCGCCGCGGGCATGAGGCGCACACGGCGGTCGCGCACCGACAGGCGCCGCAGCGCGGATGCCGGGGGCGCCGAGGCGTCGACCGCGTCCCTGCCCCTGGGCGCCTCCACAACGGCGAGCACCTCAAGGTCCCGCACCGACTGGTCGAGGACGGAGCAGATCGCCCGGTCGACATCCTCCGCGGTGAGCACGGTGGTGAGCGCTGTGGCGAGCGCGGCGGGGGCGCGCCCGCGGCGGGCGCGGAGACCTCCGTCGACCGGGATGATGACGCTGAGCGCGGGGCAGCGCAGGTGCCCCGGGGAACCCGGGTGGCTCATGAACGCGCCGGCGTTCTCAGGGACGTCTCCAGGACCCGGACCGGCACCGCGGCCGGAATCGGGGCGGCAGAGACTGAAGCACTCGCGTCGATATACGTCCGCATACCTCGCCCTTCAAGCAGTCCCCCATTTTTGGATCCCCTCAGGGTCTTACGGCCTCCGGTGCCTCCGGAAGCCTTCAGGACCCTTCAGGGCGAGCACGGACGCCGGGGAGCAGGTGGGACGGGACACTGCGCCGGCACGACCGTGCGCCCGCACCTTAGCGCCGGCGAATTACCCGCATCCTCACGAAAGGCGGCGCGAAAGGGATCTATGCGGAATTGAGACCTTCCGATTCCGGACGTCACGAGTCAGTCACAAATAAGTATCGGCGCCGACCGCCCGGAGCGAGGCGATGTACGCTCCAGATGTGATTCGTACTCACCACCCCTCCCTCTGCCTTCACAGGAATGACGAGGCCTGCAAGCGCAAACAGCGCACCCGGTGATCCCCGCATGACACTCGAAGACGTCCTCGCACTCACCCGGCGGAGAATCGGCGCCATCCTCTGCGGACTTCTGGCCGGAATAGTCCTCTCCACCATATCCCTGTGGCTGACGCCCGTCACCTATACGGCGTCCGCAATCGCCTACGTGCGCGTCTCCGTGCCGGCAAGCGGACCGGACCAGAAGTCGGCGGACTCCTACTACGCCGCATCGCAGCTCGCCTCCCAGAAGGTCAAGGCCTTCGTCCCCGTATTCACCTCCGAGTCCGTGGCCCAGGGAGTCATCGACGCGCTCGGCCTGAGAACGACTCCGGCGCAGCTCGCCCGCTCCATATCGGCGAAGAACGAGAAGAACGCCCTGACGATCAATGTCTCGGCGAGCGCCCCGACCGCCGAGGAGGCTCAGACGATAGCCGATGAGACGATCCGCCAGGCGGATGCGCAGATCAAGCGTCTTGACGGCGCGGACTCGCCCATCGGCGTCGCCCTCATGTCCTCAGCCGGCCTGTCGGGCGCGACCCGCTCGCCGTCCCCGGCCAAGCGAGTCGGAACCGGGGCCCTCAGCGGTATCGTCGTCGGGTACGTCTCCGCCTTCGCCCTGGACGTCCTGGACAGGCGCATCCGGTCCCAGTCGGACGTCGCATCCGTTGTAGACGAGCCGGTCCTGGCGACCATCCCGCGTTCTGTCGAAATGACGCGGAGACGATACTCGGAGGCCCCGGACCACAGGGTCGAGGAGGCTCTCCGGAAGCTGCGCACCAACCTCCGGTACACGAACATCGACAAGGGGCTCCACACCCTCGTCGTGACGTCCGCGATGCAGGCCGACGGAAAATCAACCGTCTCGGCGAACCTCGCCCGGGTCATGGCACTGTCGGGACTCGAGGTCATCCTCGTGGAGGGCGATCTGAGGAAGCCGACCATGAGCAGCACGTTCGACATCGATCCGAGCCACCCCGGGCTCTCCCACCTGCTGGTCGGAGCGGCCTCGCTGGAGAGCGCGCTGGTGCGCCCCTCCGTACCCGGGCTGCAGGTCATTCCGGCCGGCGACACTCCGCCCAATCCCTCAGAGCTCCTGGGCTCCGCGCGCATGTCCGAGCTCCTGACCTACCTCGCCGCCGACCATGTCGTCATCGTCGACGCACCTCCCGTGCTGCCGGTCACCGATGCGGTCGCGCTCGCGGAGAACACCGACGGGGTCCTTCTCGTGGTCCGCTCCGGCCGCACCACCGAGGACCAGCTCCAGCAGGCCGTCTCCAGCATCCGCCAGGGCGGCGGAACGGTGCTCGGCATCGCCCTCAACCAGGTCTCGTCATCGGCCCTCGGCCGTCTGCGCTACGGCGAGACGGTGTACGGGTACGCCACCGAGTACCGTGCGCGGCCCGCGGGCCCCCCGGCCCCCGCCGCGGCCCCGGACGCGGCGCTCGAGGACATCGCAGAGTCCCCGCCCCGGCACGCGAACCGGGCGCCCGGCCTCGGCGGCATCGAGCGCCTCAGGGATGCCGGACATGCCGAGGGGGCCGCATCGACGGCCGAGTTCATCGCCATGCTGGCACGACGGAGGCCCGCCGCCAGCAGATGGTCGTCGTCGGAAGCGCGAACCTGGCGCTCCCGCGCCGGCGCTCTCAGCGCGACGTCCCCCGCCATCACGACCAAGGCATAGTGGCGGGACGCGACGCCGTCGCCCCGCTCCCTCACCCCCTCCCGCCGTCCCCCCTCCCGCTCATCCGCCAAGAACCGAAGAGACCAGTGACGCAACCACCACCGTGGCTCAGGACCGCCGCACACAACCAGTCCTCGCAGGGGGAGCCCTCGCGACCGCCACGCGTTCTGTTCGTCTGCTCGGGCAATATCTGCCGATCCGCGTTCGCCGCGTCCTGCCTCAGCGCGAACCCGAGGACGAGGAACCTCGACGTCGGATCGGCGGGCACCACGGCCGTGGTCGGTCACGGAATCGATAGCGCCTTCGCAAGGATCGCGGAGAGCCTCGGAGTCGACTCCCGCGGGCACCGCGCCCGGCAGCTCACCGGGAGGATGCTCGAGGAGGCCGACATCATCCTGGTATTCGGCCCGGAGCACCGCGACTGGATATTCATCGACCACCCCGACGCCTCGGAGCGCGTCCTCGCGCTCGGGCAGGCCGGCGCGGTCCTGTCCCGCCTGTCCTCCCGCGTCACCGTTCCATGGTGGTCCCTGACCGGGACCGTCCTGGCGCGCCGTCCCGTCCCGCAGCCGGATGACTGGATCGACGATCCGTACGGACGCGGCGACCGGGCCGCGCGGGCGACCGCGAAGAGGATCACCGACAACCTGGACCTGCTCGCCAGGCGGGTCTCCTGGGACGGCAGGCGGACGCGCGCGGAGCCGTCCGGCCCGCCCCCCGCGCGAGCTCCGCGCGCCCCTCGGACCTCTTCACCAACGATGCCGCACGACTAAAACCATAATATGACCCAGCCCAATCTCGACTACCAGGCTCGTACGGGCCTCAGGCCCGCCTCCGCGATCGAGTCGTTTCAGCGCGCTCTGCGAATCGGCGATCTCGTCATTATCGCGCTGGTCATCCTCTTCACCCACCTTGCGCGCTTCGGCGCAGAAGACGCCTCGATCGTCACGATCCACCATGGCGCGCTCTCCAGCTACACCATGCTGGGCATCGCCATCGTCATCACCTGGTGGGCGCTCCTAGCGGCCCTGAAGTCGTACCGGGAGCATCTTCTCGGATACGGCTCCGACGAGTACCACCGGGTCTTCCAGGCCACGACCACCGAGTTCGGGGGCCTCGCCCTGCTCTCCTATCTCGCCGGGGTCGAGCTGTCGCGCGGTTACTTCCTGGTGGCCCTGCCCACCGGGCTCGTCTCTCTTCACCTCTGGCGCCGGCTGGCGCGCCGGCGCCTCGTCAGGGCGCGGAAGAACGGAGCATTCACTCACCCCACGCTCATTGTCGGCTCCTCGGAGTCGGTGCCGGCCGTCATCACAGAGATCGGCCGGCGTCCCGAGCTCGGGCTGACGGTCTCGGGCGTCTTCCTGTCCGATGCGGGTGCCGCCGACTCCGAGACCGGTCGGCTGTCCTCGCTCCTGATCGGCGACACCACCCGTCTGCCCCGGAGCGTCGACGGGGCCGAGGGGATCACGCTCATTATCGCTCGGGACTCCGGCCTGAACCCCTCCCAGGTCCGCAGAATCAGCTGGGCGCTGGGGCCAACCAGCAGGCTCATTATGGTCCCGTCCATGCTCGACGTCGCCGGCCCGCGTCTTCATCTGCGCCCGGTCGACGGGATCTCGCTGATCGAGATCCAGGTTCCCCATCTGGACGGGGTCGGGCTCCTCGCCAAACGACTGTTCGACGTCGTCGTGGCCACGGTGCTCGTCGCCGTGCTCGCACCGCTGTGGATCCTGATCCCGGCGCTCATCCGGCTCGGGGACCGCGGCCCGGCCCTCTTCCGGCAGACGCGCGTGGGCCTCAACGGCCGCGAGTTCCGCATATGGAAGTTCCGGACGATGCGCGTCGCCGCAGACGCCGAGCTCACCGCGCTGCTCGCTCGGCAGGGAACGGCCGACAGGCCCCTGTTCAAGGTCGCCGACGACCCGAGGATCACCCGGATCGGCCAGTTCCTGAGGCGCACATCCCTTGACGAGCTCCCGCAGCTGTTCAACGTTCTTCAGGGGACGATGAGCCTGGTCGGCCCCAGGCCCCAGGTGCCCGCCGAGGTCGAGCTCTACGACGACGTCGCCTCCCGCCGTCTTCTGACCAAGCCTGGGATAACCGGCCTGTGGCAGGTCAGCGGGCGGTCGTCGCTCTCGTGGGAGGAGGCCCTCCGCTTCGATCTGTTCTACGTCGAGAACTGGTCCCTGTCCATGGACATCCGAATCCTGCTCAAGACGCTACGGGTGGTCATCGCCCAGGACGGTTCCGCCTGAGCGCCCGCAGCCCCCTCGGTCGCCCCCGGGGCCGCGGGCGCCGGTCAGTCGTGGACCTGAAGAATATCCTCCAACGGCCTGGGCAGTGATCGCGCGACACGGTATCCGGGCGCGGCATGGCCCACCGCGATCATGACAATAATGTCCTCGTTGGCACTGATCCCCATTCGCCTGCGCAGCTCGTCGGAGACTGAGTTCCGTTGCGACCAGTTGAGAAAACAGCTGTCCAGGCCCAGGCCGTGAAGGACCCAGACCAGCGTCATCGCGAACAGCCCTCCGTCGACCCAGCGCTGGTTCCGCTCGCCGGCCCCCACAAAGGCCGATCGCCGTTCGGTGATGATGAACAGGGCGGGGACCCTGTCCCGAAATCCAGCATTCCCGTTCTGAAGCTCGAGCGCCCGTTCGATCGTGCTGCTCTCGTCGATGAGATGGGCCCTGTACGAGCGACGGTTGCACACCGACGGAGTGCGTCCCGCGATGCGCACAGCCTCAACGAGCAGGCCCCGGTCCACAGGGCGCGAGGTGTCGAAGTCCCGCACCGAGCGCCTGGCGCCCACGAACTCCTCCACCTGCTCCACCGAGCAGGCGATCGTGCGCTCCGGACCCTTCGGCGTCAGCTCTTCGCAGACCACGCCTGTGGCGTTGAACTCGGCGTGCTGCCGGAGAGCGTCCCGAGAGGCGTCGACCAGCCAGCCCGGCAGCAGTCGCAGCTGCTCGGGGGACCCGAGGATCCCCTCGATCTCCTGCCGCCGCGCAATGCCGAAGGGGCGGCGCACCCGCGGCAGGGCCGCCCCCTTCTCCAGACCGTGGGAGGCGATGATCAGTCGCGACGAGGCGCACTCCGCCGGGTCGATCTCCGGACGGCGCCCCGCGCTCCCGGCCTCCCAGTCGGTGGAGCGGGCGTAGTCGCGAAAGTCCCGCAGATACTCACGGGCGATGGCAGACTTTCTGTACGCTCTCGCCAGCGGTGCCGGGCTGTGGGCCTTCACCCACGACTTCAGGGATCCCATTGATATCACTCCGTTCACACGTCCGGGGAAATTATTCCCGACCGGTTCCACATCATTCAGTCCAGTATCCGCCAGCACGGCGCGGTTTCGTCATGACCCGTTGGACGGAGGCTCAAGTGTACAACGGCGGATGCCGCCGGACCGCTCGGAGAGCTCACCCGCCTCACGGTCGCGACACCTGCAGGCGAAGATAGTCCAGGGCGCGGCGGCGCTCATGCGCGAGACGCTCTCGGTCATATGAGAGCACCCCCCAGCGGAGCGCAATGTCATCGACCTGATCAATTGAGACGACAAGATTGCGATCCGTTCCCAGAAGGTGCAGTATCGACACGAGGCGGTTGCTGTAGCGAGACGGAGGAACAGCAGCGAACTGCGTTTCAAATATGTGCGAGAAGGCGACACCGTGAAAAGAGTCCGTAATCACAAAGGATGCATTTCTTATCAGACTGAGGAAGTCCTCGACAGAGGGAGTCACATAACGCCTGGCGCCGAGCATGCGCATGGTCGGCCAGTAGTCTATCCTCACCACGGGCAGGCCGGTTCTTCTTGCCATCCGGGTGGCCGCGCTCACGAGCAGCGGGCTGCGATTGAGCTGGTAGACGGCGATGTACGGCCCGTCCACGACGGGCGCGGACGCGATCTTGTGCCAGTACTCAGCAGGGAGGGCGAGGGTCGGATCCACGTGCTGCTCGACCTGGAGGCCTAGCGACATGAGGTAGTCGTGGGCGCGGGCCTCCCTCACGGACAGGCCGCTGAAACGGGAGAGCGCCTTTCGCGCGCGACGCTCCTCGTCCTCCGGGAGCGCATTCATCCCGATGGAGGAGGCGAACGAGAACCGACGGGCCTCCCTCGGCAGGAACGATAGGTAGAACGGCCGGTTGTCCCGGTTGTACTCGATGTTCCACACCTGATCCGACCCCACGCAGTACACGTCGTAGTCATCAACCGGAAAGCGCTTGAGATCATCGAAGGAGCCGTAGTGCCCGGACGTGACGCGCACCCGTCTCTTGATGAAGTCGCGGAACACCAGTGACCGCCTCCGCGCATCGCGCTCCCGGAATGCCGAGTACACCTGCGGGGCCAGGGGGACGCGGGCGTACCGGCTCCCGGCGAAATAGCTGGCGGCGTCATCCCCTATGCCCTCGCGACGGAAGTCGACGACCGAGCACTGCGCCCCGGCCCTCTCGATGAGCCTCTGGGTCGCGAGCGTCTGCAGCACCGAGCCGTAGTTCCGAACATTGTGCAGGGTGACCAGAGCCGCGCGCATCGTCCTCGTCGCGCTCGCCGCTCGTTTTGAGCCGTTCTCAGTCATTTATCATCCCTTGTGGAGTGTTGCTTCTGATGCGGGCGCGCTCGCGTGCCCGACTTCTGACGCAATCGCATGCTGCTACCAACGCGATCATCCGATTCTCCGATCGACAGGGGACGCCTGCCGGGTCAGTTCACCGTGGCCGGCAGCAGCTCGACGGCGCCGGGATGGGACTCCATGTACTCCTCGACGGCGTCAGTCGCGAAGGCCTCAAAAAGCAGGGCGCCCGCATCCGCATCGAGGTTGACGATGGACTGCCCGTCATGGGACATGTCGGTCCCGGCGGTCGGCACAGTCATGAACTTGATGTCCTTGGACCGCACGTCCCGCATCCCCAGCGCGAGATCCTGCATCTCGTCGACGGTGAGGCCCTCGTCGACCGCCATGGTACTGGTGACCGCGTGAAGGAAGGAGTACAGCCTCGTCGGGTCGGACAGGGTGCCGCTGCTGAAGACCTGGGACACGATCGCCCGCATCCACGCCTGCTGCCGGTTGATCCTGTCGAAGTCGCCATTGGGCAGCGTCCTGCGCTCGCGCGTGTAGGCCAGGGCCTGCTCGCCGTTGAGCAGCTGAGCGCCGGCGTCGAGCTCGGTTCCCGCCAGGGTCTGCGGGGTCTTCAGGTTGATGGTCACGCCGCCGATCTCGTCGGTCAGGGTCTTGAAGGACTCGAAGTCGGCCACGATGAAGTGGTCGATGCGGATGCCGGTGAGCTGCTCGACGGTCTGAATCGTCAGGGGCGGTCCGCCGTATGAGTACGCCGCGTTGATCTTGGCCCGCCCGTGGCCGGGGACGTCCACCCAGGAGTCCCGCGGGATGGACATGACCGACACGTCCTCCCGGTTCCCGCTGACCTGCACGATCATGATCGCGTCGGTGCGCTGGGCTCCGATCTGCCACTGGGTGGGGTCGCCCGCGCTGATGCGCGAGTCGGAGCCGAGCACCAGGAAGTTCGTGGCGGGCTCCTGCCCCTTCTGGACCGCCTGCTGCGGCGCGCGCGTCGTCAGGCCCGCGAACGGATCGGCGAAGGTCTCCACGTTGCTGCCCAGCGCGTGCCTGACCCACAGGCCGACGGCGACAGTCCCCAGGACCAGGACCGTCACCAGCCCCAGCACCGAGAGCAGCGCGATCTTCCAGAGGCGACCGGGCCGGCGCGCAGAGGCGTCGTCGGCGGCCGGTACGGGAGGGCCCTCGGGTAACAGGGGCGTTGCGGCCGACGGGGAGGGATGACGCAGGGAGGTGTCAGTCATGTGCCTATGCAACCACCCGCTCGCGCGGCTCTGGAATCAGCCTCGCGTGCCGGTACACATCAATCAGGTTACGTATTGGTCGTGCGCCTGCGAGGCCTCGCTCGAGCACGTGCTCACGCGAGCCTGTACATCCAGCTGTACGGGTCCTCGTAGGCGCCGTACTGGATGCCGGTGAGGCGGTCGTGGATCTCGCTGGTGACCTCATCGCCCCCAATGGTCACCTCGAAGCCCTCCCCCTTGAGGCGCCCCAGGGGCACGACGACGGCGGCCGTCCCGCAGGCGAAGACCTCGCGGACCCTCCCGGACCCGATGTCCTCCAGCAGACCCTCCAGGGTGATGGTGTCCTCCACGACACGGCGGCCGGCGTCGGTGAGCAGCCGGATGATCGCCGAGCGGGTGCTGCCCTCCAGGATCGTGCCGGTCAGGCGGGGGGTGCGAACCGTCCCGTCGTCGTCGACGACCATGATGTTCATGCCGCCGAGCTCTTCGAGATTGCGCTCGGTGACGTCGTCGAGGAAGCAGACCTGGTCGCAGCCCTTGGCGGCGGCCTCCTCCTGAGGCAGCAGCGAGGAGGCGTAGTTGCCGCCGGTCTTGGCGAAGCCGGTGCCGCCGCGCCCGGCGCGGTGATAGCTCTGCGAGACCCAGATGCTGATGGGCTTCAGTCCGCCGGTGAAGTAGGCGCCCGAGGGCGAGGCGATGACGTAGTAGTCCACGACGTCGGCGGCGTGCACCCCGAGGAAGGCCGCCGAGGCGAAGGCGAAGGGACGCAGGTAGAGGGACTCGCCCTGGCCGGAGGGGACCCACTGGGCGTCGGCGCGCACCAGGTCCACCAGTGAGGCGACGAAGTCCTCCTCGGGCAGCTCGGGCAGTGCCAGGCGGCGGGCGGAGACATTGAGCCGGGCCGCGTTGTAGCGGGGCCGGAAGGTCCAGATGCTGCCGTCGGTGTGACGGTAGGCCTTGATCCCCTCGAAGATCTCCTGCCCGTAGTGCAGGACGGCGGCGGCCGGGGACAGCGTGAGGTCCCCGTAGGCCGTGATCTCGTGATCGTCCCATCCCGCGCCGCGCGTCCAGCGGGCATGCGCCATGTGGTCGGTGAAGACGCTTCCGAAATGGAGGTCGGTCAGGGCCTGTGCGCGCTCGGCCTCGTCGGCGGCGCGGGGGTTGGGGGTCAGGGGGAAGCGGCCGGCGAGATCGTCGGCGGCGGGGACGGCGACGGCGGCGGCGCGCGCCAGGGGCGTCTCAAGGGAGCTGGGTGTGGGAGCGGCGG
>ERZ773099.1258-NODE-1258-length-19162-cov-2.597687_pt1 | contig 19162 bp, 16 predicted proteins | sample MGYA00511120_ERZ773099 | MGnify/ENA primary metagenome ERZ773099 (study PRJEB29015, sample SAMEA2738012) | human oral metagenome | biome: human oral; feature: human-associated habitat; material: dental | place: China | collected 2104 ...
AATTGCCCGCTGGAGATGCTTTAGGTGACGTCGGAAAACCAATTTTTCATCCGCGCCAAAAGACCGTCCCAAATGCGGCTCTCATTGTGCGCGGTAAATTTTTTCTGCCCGGAAACCTCTTTTTCCGCCCCGTAGCGCAACAGCCCTACTGCAGTAGCGAACTTGGGATTGTTGACAACATCCTTCAGCCCGCCCACGTTGCGGGGGTAGCCAATGCGCGTCGGCAGATTGAAAATCTGCTCGCCAAGCTCCTGGCAGCCTTCAATGAGCGATGTACCGCCGGTCAGGACGACCCCGGCACCGATCATGTCCTTGTAGCCAGAGCGGGTCAGCGTCTGGTCAACCAGAAAAAGGATTTCTTCCATGCGGGGTTCGCAGATTTCTGCCAAGACCTGACGCGAAAGCCGACGGTGTTCGCGCCCGCCCACGCTGGGCACTTCGATAAACTCATCGGAGCGCACCATATCGGCCAGAGCGCATCCGTATTTGACCTTGATTTTTTCTGCGGAGGCGATGGGGGTGCGCAGGCCGAAAGCAATGTCGTTGGAGAGGTTTTGCCCGCCCAGAGCCAGCACAGCCGTATGTTTGATGGCATCGTTGGCAAAAACGGCAATGTCCGTGGTGCCTCCGCCCAGATCCACCAGAGCCACGCCGATTTCCCGCTCTTCTTCGGTGAGCACGGCCTTGGCAGAAGCAAGGGACTCCAGGGCGATATCCGAAACTTCCAACTGGCTGCGATGGCAGGAGCGGACAATATTCTGCGCGGAAGACACTGCCCCGGTGACAATGTGCACCTTCACCTCAAGGCGCACACCGGCCATGCCCAGAGGGTCCATGATCCCGCGCTGGTTGTCCACAATATACTCCTGGGGCAGAATGTGGATGACCTCGCGATCCGCAGGAATAGCCACAGCCTTGGCCGCATCCAGCGCGCGTTCCACATCGCGCTGCCCCACTTCGCCCCCCTTGACCGCAATGACGCCATGGCTGTTGATGCCCATGATGTGGCTGCCCGCAATGCCCACATAGACGGAATTGATCTCGCATCCGGCCATGAGCTCCGCGTCTTCAATGGCTTTGCGGATAGACTGCACCGTCTGTTCGATATTGACCACGACTCCCTTGCGCAGTCCTGTGGAAACGCTGGTTCCGATACCCACCACATCGACCACTCCCGTTTCCGAAAGTTCGCCCACCACCGCGCATATCTTGGTGGTGCCGATGTCGAGACCTACGATGAGTTCGGACTTGTTCATGCCATATCTCCTCAAAAACCTGTCGTTCCGGCGCGCCGGACGCTCTTTGCCCAGTCAGGCGGGCTGATTGAGCACAACCCACACGCTGCCGTTGACTGCGCGGACCTCACGCACGCTACGCAATTCGTGTCTGCGGGCCAGATCCCCCAGAGCCAGCCCCAAACGCGCGAGATTGCCGTCCCAATCGTCAGTGGCAATGGAAAGCCGCATCTCGCGGTCTTCCAGATACAGCTCAATCCCCCGTCCGGGGCTCAACGTCACCGCCGCCAAGGCCCCCGCTTCCACCGGAAGAGCCCCGCCCTGCAAAGCCTTCAGCAGGCGCGGCAGGTAGGCAAGGGCGTCTTCTGCGCCGCTTTCCGTGCTCAAGGTCGGCAGAGAAAGAAAATTCCTGCTCTCCACCGGAGCGATGATTTCGCCCCGCTCGTTGGCGTAGTACAGCACGCCGTCCCTGTGAACCCAGAAAGAAGGCATGCGCTCCTTGAGCCTGATGACAAACCTGTCCGGCAAGAGACGCTTGACGGAAACTTCTTCCACCCAGGGAGTCTGCCTCAACCCCCGCTCAACCTGGGCGATGCTCACCGCGAGGCTGTTGCCGCCCTCAACGATGCCGCCGTACTGCAAAACCATTTCGCGCGAAAGACGAACATTGCCTGTCACGTCCACATGCCGCGTAAGAAAAAAATCGCTCGTTACGGCCTTGTTGTAGAGCCAGAGGGACGCAACGCACAGCCCCCCCAGCAGCATGCCTCCCGCCAACAGAAGCCCAAACAGCAACGCCAGATTTTTCAGCCGCCCCACATTTCCGAGCTTGCGCCAGACTGCCGTCACAAGGCGGATGCCTTTGTCCGCGCGCTTCGGCTCCGTTTTCCCTGACAGCGCGGCCCTGGTATAGGCATTGCGGGCAGAGCGGCCTTTTTTTTTCAAGGCAAGAGGCATGGCACTATCCTGACCTCCGGCTCAAGCTCCATGCCGAACCGTTGCCGCACAGCAGCCTGCGCCTCCTGCATCAGGGCCAGGGCTGCATCGGCACTGCCCTTGCCCTCGTTGATCAAAAAATTGGCATGTCGGGATGAAAATGCCATGCCGCCCAGTTTTTTGCCCCGAAACCCGGCCATATCCAGGAGTTTTCCGGCAGGCATGTCCGGCGCAGGATTTTTGTACACGCAGCCCGCGCTCCACGCTGTCACAGGTTGTTTAGACTTTTTCTCAAAAAAGTTGTGACGCATGCGATAATTGATGCCATTCCTTTCGGCTCTGGTCAAGCCAAATATGGCTTCCAGCACAACAAATTTGCTTTTTTTCTCGCCAATGCCCATGCTTCTGTAGCCGCAGCGCAGCGCATCCCGCGAAACAGTGCTGACCACGCCGTCCTGAAAAACCAGCAATGCCGTGATATGGTTACATGTTTCCGTACCAAAAGATCCGGCATTCATGGCCACGGCCCCGCCAACGCTCCCCGGTATGCCCACAAGCCCTTCCAGCCCGGAAAGGCTGTTGGCTGCGCAAAAACGCAACAAGCGGGGCATGGGAATACCGGCTCCGGCGCGCACCAGTGTCAGATCGTCCTCCCGGCCGACAATGGCCGGACCGCCAAGCAGAGCCGGACGCACCAGCACAAAAGGCAGGTCGCCGTCAGCCGCCAAAATATTGCTGCCCGCGCCCATTACCAACGGCTCTCCTCCAAGTTCCTTCAAGCGCAGAGGCAGCCGCTCCAGATCGTCCTCGTTTTCAAGCACAAGCTCGGCAATGGCCTGGCCGCCGATACGCAGGGTCGTGCGCTGCGCAAGGGAAGGGGATGCTGTTTCACGCACGGTCTTTGCCCTCGATCCACAAGGGGCCGAGGCGCGTGATGCTGCCCGCGCCGAGAGTCAGCAGCACGTCTCCCTCCCGCAAAATGCCCGGCAGAGCGTTGGCCATTTCGTCAACAGTCTGAAAATACTCAACGGGAGTCGCGCATACCTGCCGTATGCCCTGCGCAAGGCTCTGCCCGGAAACTCCGGGAATGGGCTTTTCAGAGGCCGCATAAATTTCTGTGAGCAGCAAAAGGTCTGTTTCATGAAAAACATTGCAAAACTCTCCGAAATGGGCTTCCGTCCGGCTGAAGCGGTGCGGCTGAAAGGCCACAACAACGCGTCTGTCAGAAAAAATCTGACGGGCAGTTTTCAGCGTTGCCGCAATTTCTGCGGGATGGTGGCCGTAGTCGTCCACCACAGTCACCCCCTCCCTTTCGCCCTTGAATTCAAAGCGCCGCCCTACTCCGCCAAAAGTGCGCAGCCCCTCCACACAGGTTTCAAAATCTATGTCCGCCGCCATGGCCGCGCCGATGGCAGCCAGGGCATTGAGCACATTGTGCAGCCCCGGATGCGGCAGAAGAACCTCTCCGAGCCTTTCTTCCTCACGCCAAACCTCAAAGCGGCTTTTGATGCCGTTTTCCAGCAAAACCGCACGCAGGGAGCACTCTTTTGCAAAGCCGTATGTGCACACGGGCCGCTTGATCCGGGGCAAAAGGGCGCGTACCCCGGCGTCATCGCCGCAGACAATGTTGACCCCGTAAAAGGGAACATTGTTCATGAACTGGACAAAAGCCTCGTCTATTTTTTCGCGACTTTTGTAGTAATCCAGATGGTCGTCGTCCACGTTGGTCACAACGTTGATGATGGGCAAAAGGCACAGAAAAGACCCGTCGGACTCGTCCGCCTCGGCGATCAGGTATTCCCCTTTGCCCAAATGGGCATTGGTACCGTAGGCATTGAGACGCCCGCCAATGATGACCGTAGGGTCCAGGCCGGCGGCGTCAAATATGGAAGCGGTCAGAGACGTGGTGGTGGTTTTGCCGTGCGTTCCGGCAATGGCCACGCCCTGGCGCAGGCGCATCAATTCCGCCAGCATTTCCGCGCGGGGTATGATGGCAATACCCCGCCGCCGGGCTTCCGCCAGTTCCGGATTGTCTTCTCCAATGGCCGTGGATTTGACCAGAACCTGCACTTCGCCCACATTTTTTGCGGAGTGACCGATGGTGATGCGCGCTCCCAGATCACACAGACGGCGCGTCACCGCCGATTCGCCCATGTCGGAACCGAAAACGCCGTACCCCAGGCTGAGCAAAACTTCGGCAATGCCGCTCATGCCCGACCCCCCGATTCCGACCATATGGATATTCCGTATCTTGCTGTTCATTCTCTGCCCGCTTTTTTCCTGTTTCGCCACTGCTTCCGAACATTGCGGATGGTCAAATGCCGCCGCACACATCTTCAAGAACCGCAACAACACGGGCGGCCGCATCAAACCGCGCCGCAGCCACTGCGGCGGCGCTCATGCTTTCCCGCACCGAAGGATCTTCCAGCATGCTCACCAGCATGCCCGCAATCCGGCTGTCCAGGGCACCCTCTGCAATCAGGCGTGCGGCACCGCAGCGCTCAAGAACTTCCGCATTTTTTGTCTGATGGTCATGGACGGCGTGCGGAAAAGGCACCAGCACCGCAGGCAATCCCGCCGCGCACAGTTCCGCCACAGTGCTTGCCCCTGCCCGGCACAGCGCCATGTCTGCCCAGGCATAGGCTTCTGCCATGTCACCGATAAAGGCGCTGACGCACTCCGGCGCATACCCGACGTTCACATAGGCGGTGCGCACCCGGGCTTCATCGGCCGCTCCGGTCTGGTGGCGGATTTCCAGACCCGCAGCGCAAAAGCTGCCCAGATTGTCCAGCATGAATTCATTCAGAGCGCGCGCTCCCTGCGATCCCCCCATGACCAGAAGCCGCCGTGTTGTCCGTTGTCGTTTGTGCCTGCCCACAGCGCTGACGGACGACCGCACCGGATTGCCCGTAACGACGCATTTTTCCGCAGCAAAGCCCGCTGTTCCCGGCAGGGAAAGACATACCCGCCGCGCCACACGGGACAAAAGGCGGTTGCCTGTGCCTGCAACGGCATTCTGCTCATGGAGCACACAGGGCACGCCCGTGCAATACGCTGCGGCCAACGGTGCTGCGGCTGCATAGCCGCCAAAGCCGACCACGACCTGCGGGCGAAAACGCCCAAGAATGCGCACTGCCTTACCCACAGCCCAGCCCATGCGCAGCAGGGCATCAAGGGCACGCACACCCCGCCCCATTACGCCGCGCACCGGCAAACCCTCAAAATCCACCCCTGCCTGCCGGGCCAAACCGGCTTCAGGCCCGTAGAGAGAGCCGACAAAAAGCAATCGTGCTCCGGGGTGTCGCCTTTCGAGCTCTTCCGCCACAGCCAGAGCCGGAAAGATATGCCCGCCGGTTCCGCCGGTGGTCAGGAGGACGGAGCGCATGCTTTGGCCGTGCGTGAAAAGTTCATGAGCAGCCCCACGCAGAGCATGGTGCTCACCAGACTGCTGCCGCCGTAACTCATGAGCGGCATGGGAACCCCCTTGGGCGGGGCTACCCCCATGACCACGGCAAGATTCATGACTGCGCCCATGGCAAGGATGACGGTGAGGCCGAAAGAAGTCAGGCGGTCGCGCAGTTCGCTCTGCCCCATAACAATACGGTAGCAACGCCAGAACAGCATGGCAAAAAGAAGCATGACAATGCTCATGCCCACAAACCCCAATTCTTCGGCCAACACGGCCATGATAAAGTCGTTATGGGCCTCAGGCAGGTAGAACATTTTCTGCTTGCTGGCTCCCACGCCAACGCCGAAAAAACTCCCCGAACCGATGGCCAGCAGGGATTGCACCAACTGGTATCCGGTATTGTGCGCGTCCTGAAAAGGATCCATGAAGGCCATCAACCTGCGCAGACGGTAGGGAGAAGAAATGGCCAGAGCCAGAGCACCCGCCAGCGCCAGAGCCACGGAAAAAAAGAGATAGATGAAGCGCGTTCCCCCTGCCACGCACATGAAAAAAAGGATTCCGGCCAGCACGACGGCACTGCCGAAATCCGGTTGCAGCAGCAGCAGAAAGCAGAACAGGGCCGTGACGGCAAAAGGCGGAATGACACCGCGGCTGAACGTCTTGATGATGTCCTGCTTGGAGCTCATGAAATACGCCAGATAGAGCGCCAGGGAAATTTTGACAAATTCCATGGGTTGCACGGAAAAAGGGCCAACGGGAATCCAGCGTTTGGCTCCGTTGATGGCAGGTGCAAGCGGAGAAAGCGTCACCAGCAAAAGCAGAAGGGAAAAAAAGAGCGCGGGATACTGGATGCTGTAAAGCCAGCGGCGGGGCAGCAGAGCCGCAGCCCACGGGGCCAGCCCGCCCGCCAGGGCAAACAGAACCTGCCGCTTGAAAAAAAAGTACTTGTCCCCGTTGGACTGCTCGGCCACGATGCCGCTGGCCGAGAGTACCATCACAAGGCCGATGGACAGAATGACCAGCATGATGGTGAAGAGCCACCAGTCAAAGGAGCCCACCAAGACTCCCTGTGCGGCGTGCGCCCCGCTGCCGGTTCCGGACGCCCTGTTTTTGGGAGAAAAAGAATTTTTCATGACAGCCCGCCCACAATGCGTTTGAAATCTTCGCCGCGCTCCTCGTAATTCCTGTACAGATCGTAGCTGGCCGTGCCGGGCGACAAAAGCAGCACCTCGCCGGACCGCGCGTTGGCCGATGCAAAACGCACCGCCGGTTCAAGACTTTCATGCCAGGTCATGGGCACAATTCCCTGCCAGGCTTTTTCAAAATGCTCGCGCCCCGCGCCAAACAGAGCGACTTCGCGAACTTTTTCCCGCACCAGAGGAACCAGAGCGCCCAAATCTCCCCCCTTGAACTTGCCGCCGCACAGCAGGCGCACAGGGCGCGAAAATGCCTCCAGAGCCACTTGAAGCGAAGAAACCGTCGTACATTTGGAGTCATTGACGTACAAAACGCCCCTGCGCTCGGCCACACGCTCCAGGCGGTGGGGCAAAGGCGCAAAGCGCGCCACAGCCTTTGCGGCATTGGCCTCGCTGACGCCGAAAAAACGGCAGGCCTGCCATGCGGCTTCCTCATTATCGCGGTTATGCGCGCCCAGCAGGTGGCTTTGGGAAAAACGGGCAGACGCCTGCACAAAAACCTTGCGCGCCCCCATGCTTTCCAGTTCTCCACAGTCCCGCAGGCTCTGTCCCAGAACGGCCAGATCTCCCGCGTCCTGACAGCGGAAAAGGCGAAATTTCGCGGCCCTGTATTCCGCAATATCCTTGTGATAGTCCAGATGGTTGGGCGTGATGTTCAGCAAAATCCCCACACGGGGACAAAACGTGAGGCAAAGTTGCAACTGAAAGCTGGAAACCTCCAGCACAAGAACGTCCGCACTGCGCCCGGCCAGCACATATTCAGACAGGGGCGTGCCGATATTGCCCCCCAGAAAAACGCTGTAGCCCTGCTCATGAAGCATGGCTGCCGCCAGAGAAGCCACTGTGGTCTTGCCGCTCGTTCCGGTCACGGCAAGAACCGGCTCATTGTCCAGATAGCGCCAGGCCAGTTCCATCTCTGCCAGAACTTCCACGTCCCCGGCGAGGAGAAATTCTTCCAGGCTTGCCACCGGTATGCCCGGACTGGGCACAACAAGGGCGGCGTGGGAAAAATGCTCCGGCTGATGCGCCCCTGCCAACGTTTCGATGCCCAGATTGCCCAGTTCCGCAAGCAGATCTTCGCGGCCGCGAAATGCGCCGGGATTGCTGTCCAGCAGACGCACCCGTGCTCCCTCTCGCCGCAAAAGGCGTGCAGCAGCAAGGCCGGAGCGGCCTGCCCCCACAACGACCGCCAACTCGCCGGGCTGAATTTTTCTGCCCCGATTTTTTTGCAAAGCCATGCCGCCCCCTCAACGCAGCTTCAAGACCGAAAGAGCCACAAGCCCCAACAAAATGGAGGTGATCCAGAAACGGATGATGATTTTGGATTCCGGCACCCCTTTCAGTTCAAAATGGTGGTGCAGCGGCGCCATGCGGAAAATCCTTTTTCCTCCGGTCCAGCGGAAATAGCTGACCTGCAGGATGACCGAAAGAGTTTCCGCAACAAACAGCCCCCCCACGACAGAAAGCACCAGCTCCTGCTTGCAGAGCAGGGCCAGATAGCCCAGCACTCCCCCCAGAGAGAGCGAGCCCACATCCCCCATGAAAATCTGCGCGGGATAGGCATTGAACCACAAAAATCCGAGGCCCGCTCCCACCAGGGCTGCGCAGCCCACCGTCCCCTCGCCCACGCCCTGCATGTACGGAACAAGAAGATATGAGGAAAGGCGCGCATTGCCGGTGATATAAATGAAAATGGAAAAAACAAGGCAGGCAACAATGACCGGGCCGATGGCCAGGCCGTCCAGCCCGTCTGTCAGGTTCACGGCGTTGGATGCGGCCACCATGACAAAAATCCCGAAAGGCACATAGAACAGCCCGAGATCAATGGTCACCTCCTTGAAAAAGGGAATGGTCAACTGGCTGCCGTAATCCGGATTCAGGTACAGTTGCACCATGGCGATCCCGGCCACACAGATCTGCCCCGCCATCTTGCGCCGCCCGGAAATGCCGCGGTTTTTCTGGTTGCGCAGTTTGACCATATCATCCCAGAGCCCCACAGCGCCGAAACCCGCAAAAACAAAGAACGTCTGCCAGACATATCTGTTGGTCAAATCCGACCAGAGCAGTATGCTGACAGCAAACACACAAAGAATCATCAGGCCGCCCATGGTGGGGGTGCCCGCCTTGGAAGCATGGCCGGACACGTCCTCATGGATATACTGGCCGCACTTGAGGCGGCGCAACCATGCAATGCACCGCGGCCCAAGAAGAATGGAAAGAAGCAGGGCCGTAATCAGCGCGGCAAGGGAGCGAAAGCTGAGATAACGGAAAACATTGAAAAATATCCAATCGGAGGAAAGAGGAACAAGAAGATGATACAACATGCTGTGCAGTCCGTCCGCAGTATTTTTACCCAATCAGCCCCGACGCGCCATGCCGGGCCATAGCCGCATCGCGCCGGGCGTATCGCAACACGACGCGCCAGAGCGTTATGCCCTGAAAATTTCCAGAAAATCCTCCACTCTGGTACTTCTCGACCCCTTGAACAGCACAACCCCCCCCGAACCGGACAAGACGCTCCCCTGCATCTCCGACCAGGCATGCAGAAAATCCGGTGCTGCAGTCACTTCCATCCACGGCCCCTGATAGCCGCCTTCCGAAAGGCCAAGCCGCACGGCAGCACCCTGCCCTCCCTTCCAGAACACCGCAGAAGGTTTCAGTTCCGCCAGGTTGCGTCCGAGAAGATAGTGCTCGCTTTCCGCCTGGCAGCCCAGTTCGAGCATCTCGCCCAATACCGCCACGAAATGACGCCCGCCCGCCATTTCTGCGGCAGCCGCCAACATGCGCCTCATGGACAGGGGATTGGCATTGTAGGTATCGTCCATGAGCAGCCATGCGCCCCAACGCCGTTGGGAGAACCTCTGGGGCGGAAGGTGCGCCTGCCGAAAACCGGTTGCGATCTCCTCCGGCGAAAGCCCCAGCAGGAAGGCCGCAGCGCCTGTTGCCGCAACATTTTCCGCGCCGTACGCTCCCCTGAAGGGCGCGACTACCTCATGCCGTGTTCCACCCAGCCAAAGAGCATAGCGGCCTTTCGGGCTTTCAGGGGCATCCGGATCATCCTCTCCCCCGACCGGCCCGATATACGAGGCGCAGTACGCGGCTTCCTGTCCCGCAGCACTGAACAAATGCAGCTTTGCCCCTGTGGCCTGCGCTTCCCGCACAAGGTCGGGGTAGTCGGCGCAAACCAGTCCTTCCCCGCAATCCGCAAGATGGGCCAGCAAGCGCGCCTTGTGCCAAGCAACACCCTTTGCCCCCAGCCCTTCGGCATGCCCTGTACCGGCATTGACAATCAGTCCCATGTCCGGCCGCAGTACGGATGCCAGTTCATCCATGTCCCCGTCATGGCTGATGCCCAGTTCCATGACCCAGAAATCTTCCTGCCCGTCCGCCTCCAGCACGGAGCGGGGCATGCCGATCTGGTTATTGTAGTTCATGGCGTTCTGGGCAGTCCTGCCCCGTACGGACAGAACGCCGGACAACACTTCCTTGACAGTGGTTTTGCCCGCTGTGCCCGTGACGCCCACCACGCGCGCACGGGTTCTGGTCCGCCACAGGGCGGCGATACGCCCGAGCGCCCGAACCGTATCCGCAACCCGCAGCACAGGCACGCGGCTTTCCGCCACATCCGCGGAAACAAGCAGTGCGGCCGCGCCCCTGTCTACAGCCATGCTGGCAAAGGCATGCCCGTCCGCACGGCTGCCGGGAATACAGACAAAAAGAGAGCCGGGGAAGGTTTGGCGGCTGTCCGTGACGGCGCACGTCAGTTCCGGATTGTCCGCACACGGCAGCAATCCCAGACATTCCGCAATTTCATTGTAGCTCAGGCGCAATGCAAAAGCTCCCTGACCACTTCCTGGTCACTGTAATGGTGTCTGACGCCCTGAATGATCTGATAGTCCTCATGCCCTTTGCCCGCAATGAGCAGGGCATCGTCCTTGCCCAGCATGTCCAGGGCCGCAGCAGTAGCTTCACGGCGGTCAACCCTGACAACAAGCTCCGGCGCACGCGCAAGGCCGGGCAAAACATCCTGCAAAATGGCCTCAGGCTCTTCAAAGCGCGGATTGTCGGATGTGAGCACAGCCACATCCGACCAGCGGGCCACTGCTTCGCCCATGAGGGGGCGTTTGCTGCGGTCGCGGTTTCCACCACAGCCGAAAACCGTAATGATACGCCGAAACCCCGCTCCGCGCAGGGCCTTGAGCACGTTTTCCAGCGCATCGGGCGTGTGGGCGTAGTCCACAAATACGCTCAGCCCTTGCGGATTTTCCACGCGTTCCAACCTGCCACAGACGCCGGAAAACTTTTCCAGCGCCGCAAAGTCGCCGGGCGAAAGCCCCAGATCCAGCCCGAGAGCCTGAACGGCAAGCAGATTGGAGGCATTGAAAGCTCCCACAAGCGGCGAACGCAACTCCCACCGCTCGTCGCCGCAACTCATGCGAAGATGGCAGCCGTTTGTTCCGGAAGAAAGAAGTTCGCCCCAAAGATGCTTGCGGTGGGGAGCGCCCTTTTGCAGGCCGAAAGAAATCGCTGTGGGGCACAATTCCAGCAGACGCCGCCCCCACGGATCGTCGGAATTGACGGCCATGGCCTTGTCGCTGCGGGGCATTTCCAGAAAAAGTCTTGCCTTGGCACGAAAATAACTCTCCATATTCTCGTGGTAGTCCAGGTGATCCTGCGTCAGATTGGTAAAAATGCAGCCGGAAAAACGCACTCCGCAAATACGCCGCTGCTCTACGGCATGGGAGGAAACCTCCATGACGACAACGTCCACGCCGTCTTGCGCCATCTGGGACAGCATGGCATGAACGCGCAGAACATCGGGCGTGGTCAGGGGGGCGGCCTCCGTGTGGCCGGGCCAGCGGTAGCTCACAGTGCCCAGAACTCCCACCCGGCATCCCGCACCCGCAAACAGGCGTTCCACCAGATAGGCGCAGGTGGTTTTTCCGTTGGTTCCGGTGATGCCGATCACCTTCAGGGGCAGTTGGTCCGTATGCCACCGGGCTTCGGCCAGAAGCCAGAGAGCTTCTCGTGGGTCGGCGTGGTGCACAACAGCGCAACCGGCATTCGCAGCAAAGAATTCTTCCGCGCTGCCGGGACGGCACACCACCACTCCCGCGCCAGCTTCCACCGCAGCGGGGATAAAGCGGCTGCCGTCCTCGCTGTGTCCGGCCACGGCAACAAAAATATCGCCGGGCGCAACCTGACGGGAATCGGCCCGAACTTCAAGGCCGCCGCGCCTGCACTGCTCAAGAAGTGCTGCAAACTGCCGTTCCATCGCTGACCTGCCTCTTTCAAAAGTGCCGAAAAATCAGTCCCGGCAAGGAATTTTTGCGGCATGCGCAACCCCTGACACGGAAGCGGCACCAGAGAATCCGGCTGCCAGCCTCCCGGCGCGCGCCCTCTGCCTCCCGCTCCCGCGAAAAAGCACGCCCCCGCACACCGCCTACCGTTCGGAAAGCCAGAGAATATATTCCGCGGGCTTGCCGTTCTCGGGCCATGTGACGCCGGGGGGAGGGCTTTGCCTCACTACCCGGCTGCCTGTGCCTTTCAATTCGGGTACCACCCCCGCCCGCGCGAAAAGCTCCACAGCGTTGCGCACGGACTTTCCCAGAACATCAGGCACACGGCTGCCCGCTGTGGCCAGATGCCCCGGCAGGCGCATGCCCTTGTCCGGCGCTGGAGTGGCATCAAGATTTCGGGAAGCGGAAAAGCCCGGAACATCCAGCCCCGCCAACTTCAGCCCACGTTGCCGCCCTCCGGCAGATCGTCCGGAAGCATGTTTTGCCGCAGCACCTGCTTCGGCTTCGTGCAGCATGCCGCTGTTGGTCAGGACGCGACTGGCGATCTCCTGAAAAACAGGGGCCGCCACAAGCCCGCCGTACTGACTGCGCACAGGCTCGTCCACCATGACAAGAACAAGGTAGCGCGGCCTGGACGCCGGGAAAAACCCCACAAAAGAAGCCAGCCTTTTGCTGCCGTAAGTACCCGAGCGGTGATCGGCTTTCTGCGCCGTTCCGGTTTTTCCGGCCACCTCGATGCCCTCCACACGGGCGCGCCTGCCGGTTCCGTCTTTTTCTTCCACCACATCGCGCATCATGCGCATGACTTCGCGCACAGCACTTTCCCTGAAAACTCTGGGATGCGCTTCTTCAACTCTGCTGTCTTCCCGTATCAGGCGCAACGGTTTGTGTACGCCGTTGTTGAGCAAGGTCAGGTAGGCCTGGGCCATTTGCAGCCCCGTCACGGAAATGCTCTGCCCAAAGGCCGCGGACATGATATCCACCTCGCTCCAGCCGCGCGGGCTGCGCAAGATTCCCTTGCTGTCCGCCACGGGAACCGCGGTATGCTGGCCAAACCCCAGAGCGTGCAGGTATTTGTGGAGCGTGCCTGCACCCATGGACAGGCCAATCTTGGCCATGCCGATATTGGAGGAATAGCGCAGCACCTTGTCCACCGGCAGCACTCCCTGGCTGGAAGTGTCACGTATGGTGAAGTTTTTCTTCACCCATTTCCCGCCCTCGCAGTCAATGGCTGTGGACGGCGTGACCTTGCGCTCCTGCAGGGCGGCCGCGATCACAAAGGGCTTGAACGTAGATCCCGGCTCCAGCGCATCGGCCGCCAAGCGATTGCGGTATATGAGCGGGCCGGAGTCCTTGTAGTTGTTGGGATTGAAAAAAGGGTATTGGGCCCAGGCGTAAATTTCGCCGGACAGCACGTCCACCACCAGCGCGCCTCCCCAGCGGGCATCGTTTTCCCGCACGGCCTTGGCAATGGCCTCCTCCACGGTGAACTGCATCTGCACGTCTATGGTCAGCGTCAGGTCTTCCCCCACAGGTTCGCTCTGCCCTTCCTCGTGCAGGTAAAAACGCCGCCCCATGGCGTCACGCTGGACGATCTGCCGGGTGGGGACGCAGCCGAGGCGCGCGTCCATGGAGCGCTCAACCCCTTCCAGACCCTTGTCGTCCACGCCCACAAAGCCCAGCAATTGCCCGGCCAGATGTTTGAAAGGATAAAAACGGTCGTATTCCTTGCTCAGGCCAATACCGGCAAGACCGGTCTTGCGCACGGCCTCTGCGGTATAGTCGTCCACCTTGCGTTTGAGCCAGACAAAACGCCTCTTTGTCTGCGCAAGTTCCGTGTGTAGCGCCTGCGCATCCAGCCCCAGCAGCGGGGCCAAAACAGCGGCTGCCGCCTGAAAATCCGTGATTTCCTGAGGGCGGGCATAGACGGAGCGGGCTTCCACACTGCGCGCCAGCACCTGCCCGTTGCGGTCGAGAATCATGCCCCTGCGTCCGGCGACCAGTTCCGAAGCCATGTGCTGCCTCTGGGCACGCTCGGCCAGCCGCGGGCCTTCGATCATCTGAAGATACCAGGCGCGGCCCCACAACCCGGCCCACAGCAGGCAAAAGATGCACACCACCATCCTGATGCGCACCCGGCTCCAGTCCAAACCCTTGAGCCAGCCCAGGGGGGAGTTTGATGTTCCCCCGGAGCGATAGCTGTTCCCCGGCGATTTGCGCCGTCCGGTGGAGGCGGATTTTCCGTTCCGGCGAGAATTCAGTTTGAGCATGGCGGTTCCCGACAAAAAACATTCTGTTGCACATCAGCCGCGCCACCAAAGCAGGCACGCCCCCCAAAAACCTCGCACTTCAGCGGGAACTCATGCGCCGGATCTGCCCGGGCTTGGCCTCGCGCATGCCGAATTCCTCTGCCTTGCGCCGCAGTTCGTAGGGCGAAATCAGACGTTCACGCTCCACTTCCAGCTTTGCCTTGAGGGCTTTTCTTTCCCGCAGGGTGTTCTGTGCAATATTGATAAAATATGTGGTGTCCATGCGCTCGATATTGCTCCACACAAGCACAAGCCCCATGACTACCCACGATAAAAGCCCGAGCGCCAGAGCCAAAAGCCATCCCTTGCCGCGCGCCTGCCCCGCCCCGGAAGAACGCTTCATGCGCTGCCTCCGGAAATTTTTTCCACAGCGCGCAGCTTGGCGCTGCCCGCACGCGTGTTGACCGCCAGTTCCCCAGGCCCGGCCTGCACCGGTTTTTTATGCAGAATGCGCACTTCCGGTGTATGCCCGCAAACGCACACCGGCACATGGCGAGGACACCGGCAACCCTCTGCCCAGCGGCGCATGGCCTGCTTGACCATCCGGTCTTCCAGCGAGTGGAAGGTGATGACAACCAGCCTTCCTCCCACAGACAGGTATGTCAGGATGCGCTCCAGAAAAGTCTGCAATTCTCCCAATTCATCATTGATCGCCATGCGCAGGGCCTGAAAGGTACGCGTTGCGGGGTGACGCCGCGCTTTGCGCCGCCATTCCGCCGGATAGGCTCTCTCCACCAGCGCGGCCAGTTGCGCTGTTGTATCAATGCTGCCCTTCTGCCGCTCATCCACAATGCGGCGGGCGATACGCCCGGCCTGCGGATCTTCCCCCAAAACGCCTATGCATTCCTTCAGTCTGGCAAAACTTTCCCTGTTGACCCAGTGCCAAGCCGAGGGCTGACCAGAATCCCGATCCATGCGCATGTCCAGAGGGCCATCCCCCAAAAAGCTGAAACCGCGCCGAGCTTCGTCCAGTTGGAGAGAAGAAACCCCGATATCCAGCAACGCACCGTCCACACAATTCCAGCCGAGTTCGCCCAACGCATCGAAAAATCGGCTATACCTGCTGTGAAAAAAATGAACCCTGTCGCCAAAAGGGGCCAACTTTTGCCGGGCAAGCCCAAGAGCTTCGGCATCGCGGTCAAGGCCGCACAACTGGGCGTCTGGGGCAGCTTCGAGCACAGACAGCGCATGACCGCCCAAGCCCAGAGTCCCGTCAAGATAGCGCCCCCCAGCACGGGGCGCCAGGGCCTGAAGTGTTTCTTCCGGCAAAACGGGAATATGGCGTGCCGTTTTGTCTTGGGCCTCAAGCATACGCACGACCTACAGGCTGATCTCCACACCACTGGCGGCGAGCTCGGCGGAAACATCCTCAAGCTCCAGGCCGTCAAAGCGCTCCTGATCCCAAATCTCGAACTTGCTGAGCATGCCCACGAGCATGACGTCTTTTTTCAGTCCCGCCTCCCGCATCAGAGATTGCGGAATGCGCACGCGCCCCTGGGCATCGGGCACAAGCTCCTGCGCCAGCCCCATGACCTTTGTCTTGAAGTGCGCAAGCCTGGGAGACGGCAGGGCAATGCTGCCCAACTGTTCTGCCACATGCGCCCACTGGTCGGGCAGATAGGCCACAAGGCGGCCATAAAAAGCCGTCAGCCAGAAGCTCCCTGTTTCGCTGTGCGCCAGCAGACTTTCGCGGTATTCCGGCGGCAGCATGAGACGCCCCTTGGGGTCAAGGCTGCGGGAGAGACTTTTGCTGAAGAGCTTTTGCACTGTTTACCACTTTTTGACGTATTTTTACCACTTTTTTCCACTTATGCCCCACAGGATAAAGCCTGTCAAGCGCAGTGCGCTCCACAGGCTTTTGCTGCCCCCCACCGCTCCTCTGCGGAGGAGCGGAAGATGGGCCTCCGCGCGCACCTCCCGCCCAAACCAAGGGGCGGGGACACATTGCCAGCTTGACAACAGCGGAGAAAATCAGGAATAGTTTGCGGAGATTATTCCCTATTCCCGTGGATGACAGACACCATCAGGTCCCGCCGTGCGGTCTTTCCGCACACAGGGCAAATCAACGGCGCTTTGCCGATGGCACGTCCGTCCGCAACAGCCTGCAAGGACTCCGGACATGAAAACAAAAATCGTCGCGACCATCGGCCCTGCCTCCAACAGCAAGGAAAAGCTTGAGCAACTGGCCGAGGCCGGAGTCAGCGTTTTCCGGTTGAATTTTTCCCACGGCGGCGCTGCAGATTTTGTCACCATCATCCGGCATATCCGCGAGATTGAAGCAACGCTGAAGCGCCCCATCACCATCATGCAGGATCTTTCGGGGCCGAAAATCCGGTTGGGAGTCCTGCGGGAAACCACCATCAGCGTGAGCAAGGGGATGCACCTCCTGCTGGGCCCCAGCGACAAACACACAAGCACCATGCCCTACCTGCCCTTTGACCACAGCGTCATTCTGGAAAGTCTGGAACCGGGCGACAGGATGGTGCTGGCCGATGGCGGCCTGCAGTTTGTTGTGCGCGAGCGCCGGTCCGATGGTCTGGTGCTGCTGGAGGCGGACAATGCGGGCATTGTCACTTCGCGCAAGGGCCTGGCCCTGCCCGGCAAGGCGACCAAAGTGAGCGCCCTGACGGACAAGGACAAAAAGGACCTTGCTGACGGCCTCAGACTGGGCGTGGACGCGGTGGCCATCTCCTATGTGCAGACCGCGCAGGATGTGCGCGAAGCCAAGGAGCTTATTGCCGCCGCCGGCAAGCGTGTTCCCGTGGTGGTCAAACTGGAGCGGCAGAGCGCTGTAGACAATTTGCAGGAAATTCTGGAAGAAACAGATGTGGTCATGGTCGCGCGCGGCGATCTGGGCGTGGAGTGCCCGCTGCCCCATCTGCCTGCCCTGCAAAAGCACATCATCAGCGCGTGCAACAAGGTGTCAAAGCCGGTGATTGTTGCCACCCAGATGCTGCTTTCCATGGTCAACAGTCCGGCGCCCACCCGCGCGGAAACAACGGACGTGGCCAATGCCGTGCTGGACGGAGCCGATTGCGTCATGCTTTCGGAAGAAACCGCCATGGGCAATTTTCCGGTAGAAACTGTGCGCTATATGCGCATGATTACAGGGGAAGCCGAGCGCCTTCTCCTGCTCAACCACAAATTTGAAGAACCGGACAGCGACAAGGGCATTCCCGGCTTTCTGGCCTACTCCGCATGTTTGCTGGCCAACAAGACGGACGCCAAGGCCATTGTTTCCCACAGCGTTTCCGGCAGTTCGGCCCGGCAGGTATCCTCCCGGCGTCCTCCCCAGCCCATTTACGCCCTCACTCCCGATCCGGTGAGCATCAAGGCCCTCAATTTCGTCTGGGGGGTCGAACCCGTCTTTGTGGAAAATCCCGATGAAGATCCGAGCCACCTCAACCGTGCGGAAAAATTCATTCAGGACTGTCCCATGATCGCGCCCGACGAATGCGCGGTCATCACTGCCGGCCAGGTACAAAACTCGTCCTCCACCCCCAGGGGAACAAACCTCGTCAAAATTTACTGGAAGTAATCATGGCCGGTACAGCGCGCACCGAGGGCAATCGCCCCCAGAACATTGATGAAGAATACTACCAGATCAGCGCGGAAATTCTTTCAAGCTTTCCCAAGTACCGGCCGCCGGTGGATCTTTTCCGCTTTCGTGAAGACATTCTGGTTCTGGCCCCCTACTGCAGAAAAGAAATGCGGCTGACCAACGAACAGGTGGAAGAAGTGGCCGCCCTGTGTGCGGAGGGCAATCTCTTTGTCTCCCGCTCGGACCACCACATCTACTCGCGCCATATCGTCAAACAGCTTGACCTGGTCCTGCAGGACAGCAACCTCAAGGATTCGGAAATCGCGGACATCTGCATCCGTGCTCTGCACATGCGGTATTGCGAGTTCGGCGAGCAGCCCGTCAAGGCGGTGCTGGACCCCCTGTACCGCGACGTCATGGTAGTCACCGAATATCTCCGAGGCGACAAATACCGCATCAATACCTTCATGCGCCGCCTGTTCCGCAAGAATGACGCGGCGCGCCATGCCATCAATACCATGATCACGGGCCTGTGGCTCTGGCTCCAGACCACCAGTGAAGTGCGCCCCAAAGACCTGGATCGCATGGCCCTGGCCCTGTTGCTGCATGATGTGGGCATGCTCAAGGTGCCCGCCTTTCTGCTCAACAAAACCGGCCCCCTCAAGCCGGACGAGCGGGAAAAAATCTTGCCCCACCCCATTGTGGGCGTAAAGCTCATGCAAAAGATGGATGTTGCCTTTGAAGAACTTTTGCGCGCCTGTTTCGAGCATCAGGAGCGCATGGACGGCTCCGGCTATCCGCAGCGCCTCAAGGGTTCCCAGATCAGCCGTGTGGGGCGCATCACCGCTGTTGCGGACTCCTTTGCCGCCATGATCTGTGAAAGGCCGTACCGCAAGGCCAAGGACATTGTTGTCGCTGCCAAGGAACTGGCCGGAAGCCAGAACCTCTACGATCACGAATTGGCCAACGTGCTTCTTACCGGATTTTTGTCCGGCAACATCGGGCAGATGGTCGATATGGACAGCGCGCTGGAATAAGCCGCGCAACCCAAAAGCCACAACAAGGCCCGGACGTGATCTTTCGCGTCCGGGCCTTGTTGTGGCAAAATGTGGCCGCCTGTTGCGCCTGTCCGCGCATTCCCGCCACACACAATCAAAACCACCCGCATAGCGGGTGGTTTGCTCAAGCCCTATAAGGGCATATTACCGGCCAGCGCCTAAATGACGCTGGCTTTCA
>ERZ773099.1259-NODE-1259-length-19157-cov-6.819338_pt1 | contig 19157 bp, 18 predicted proteins | sample MGYA00511120_ERZ773099 | MGnify/ENA primary metagenome ERZ773099 (study PRJEB29015, sample SAMEA2738012) | human oral metagenome | biome: human oral; feature: human-associated habitat; material: dental | place: China | collected 2104 ...
TAAGCCCTGTTCCAAGGGGAGTTGGAAGCATAACAACCTCAGTGCTGGCTAAACATGTATTAAGGGGTGCCGGAGCTCAGTTTAATTAATCTGTGTTTTAAAATATAAAATATAACTAATTTTAATTAATACCGTATTTAAATATATAATTTATTATATTGATATTAAATTACAAATGGGAATTTCACAAATTAAAACAAAATAATTTGTCGAAAATCCCATTTGTGTTTTGTGTATTTTACAGAAAAACTTTCACCCCTAAAAAATCGAAACTGACTTTAGCAAGTCTGTTTTAGCAAGTCTGTTTTAGCAAGTCCGTTTTAGTTTGAAAAATACTCATCAACGCTTTTAACTATACCTTCAGCCGCTTCATTCTTTTTTTCGATAAGGATCCTGGCATCATCTATCTGATCTGAAAATCCTACTTCGACGAGACTTACAGGTATACTTGAATATGAAAATATTCTAAGCACTGCTGAATGTGAACCGAGATTTTTAAATCCTGCACTTTTTGAAACATTGTCTGCAAGAAGTGAGGCAAGTTTTTGTGAAGATGCGGCGTTTTGCTCTATTCCCATAATCTTAGTATAACCGGGGTGTAAAGTTCCGTCCATAAAATCATTATCGCCCGGATAAAATGCCATAGTACCCCTAACTCCCCTTTTATCGCTTGCATTTGTATGAATTGCAATCATTATATCCGAAGTTTCACCTGCAAGTACCGCCCTTGCACCATTTGAGAGATTCTGACTTTCCCCGGTTCTTGTGAGTACTACCCTGTATCCTTTTGCAAGGAGCTTATCTTTTACAAGCAAGGCGACCTTTAAAGTATATTCGGGTTCGGTTTCATTATTGTCATATACATTTTTATAATCACGTGCTTCAACCCCGAAGTCAAATGCCTTTTTGCCTTTCATGGAAGTATTCATGCCTGCAAGCATTTCATCCGCAACCGGATAAACTTTCTCTTTTTTAAGCGTTGCTGCAGGATGTGAGTTATCTCCATGTCCGGGATCTATACATACTGTATGCCCGTTAAAATCAGAAGGCTCAAATATATAAACCTTTGCATCAGGAACTGCTGATTGTTTATCATTCCAGAGATAGTTTATATATTTTGAATCTGTACTTAAGGAATGCTCTTTTATACTTACTTGTGCTGTTTTTGGAGTTTCCTCGGCTGCCAGGGTTTTAAAACCCTCTATTTTTATTCCTGTAAATATAGCTGCTGCGGCAAAGGCGGTCGGCGGCAATGCCGGCGCTGGTGCGACTGCGGCTGCTAGTGGGACGAAGTGGAACTTCTTCGGCTTCGCTTACCGTCCAGATAAAATGGCCAGCGTCACAGAAGACGGCAAGCACACTATTGTTGAGATAGTCAAAGACTCCTTGGTAAAAGAGGATGGCAGCACCTTATCTGAAACAGAAGCAATTCAGCTGCTAACGGATTTGGATCATTTCATGATGGAACAGGAGCCAGCGAAAGCAAATTCAAATACACTTCTCGTAGAAAAATTTTCAAATATCGTGGGTGTTGCAGATCGGCTACATTCTTTAGGATATACAGAAGAAAGCGTGAACCACTTCTTAAATCGGTACACAAGTGACATACGTGTAACTGCTAACGGGCTTATCTACTTTGCTATCGGCAGCGATAGTGGTTTCGTCGATTCAGAATACATAGGGAAAGATTTTCAATTTCCGAACTATATTTATGATCGAAGCAGTGTGCAAAGCAAGGAGCACACTGGTATCTATGGTTGGAAATATGTAGATGATCTACGTGTCGCGATTAATAAAAATGGCGATATCTTCCTGGATGATCAATATAGGCCTGTTGTTTGGGAGGCAGATGCCAAAGAACATCCATTTGCAGCAGAAGCGCTAAAAGATAGCGTAGAGAGTGCTGTTCTATTCCCTGAGCTAAGGGACAGGAATAAAAAAGAAGATCTTTCAAAATATGTAGAGTTTTATCTTAAGAGTAGCCCAGATCCTGCAGATTTTTCTGGTGCAGGAAAGGTTGTTAAAGTTGCTCGCGCAGTAAAACCGCTCGCAGAACCTCTTGTGGAGAAATTGAGCAAAGTGGCAGCCGATAAGGTTATGAACGAGGTAAAGACATTCCAATCAAAAGTATGGACAATCGGAAATCAAAAAATTCTATTGGATAAATCTGGTTTGAAGCATATTTTAGAACGCCATCATCCGGCGTTCTGGGCTGGAGAGATAAAATCAACACAGACGTTTCTTTCTCTCAAAACATCTGTAAAAGATATCGAGTATACGATTCAAGAAGTCATATCCCAGAACCGAGATAAAATCTCCAATATGGCCTCACTATACAGATTTCAAATCGAAGGTGTTATTGATGGGATAACATATGTTGTTGGATTTACCAAAGGGAGAATTGGTCAATTTTATATTAAGAAATAGGAGGTTGTATCTTGTTTACTTGCAAGTCTTTACTGCTTGATCACAGAAATAAAATCGTAGATTTAGACCTTATTAAACCTTCATGGTTCACAGAAGTCACCGATGCAGAAGGACTTAGAAAAATATCTAAATATATTGATCGAAACTATATGGACGGTGTAGTTCTGCTAGAATACAACGATGAAAAAATCTTTACCTATCAGGATTGGGATTCCATTGAGCAGCTATGGATGTTTATCACATTGGCAATCCAAAAAGTCCTAGACGAAGGTGAAGGATGGTTGTATCTCCCAGACCAACCGGTAAAGATCATTTTTAAGGAGTGCGGGAACGATCTTATTGAAATGTATACGGAATGGAATGATAAAACATACCGCTTGCCGGAAAAAGAACTGCTGACTACCTTGCTTAAAGGTTCCATTCAATTTTTTGAAGCAATTGATGAGCCTCTGGAACTTCATGGATACTTTGAAGACGAGCTCAATGAATCAAAAGAGCTGTTGCGCAGAGTCGAAAAAGAATTGTAAAAAACAATCTGGTAGTAATATATTTCTCTGAAAGGGTACGGTGAATCCACTTGAAAGCATTCACACCCCCTCTGCCCTCCTACTCACATAACTGCTCTTCCTCTCTGCGTCCTAACATCTCCATGCCCGCGAAAGGTGATGCGAACAGCACGACGAGCGCCGCTGTCGCACCGGGAACGATCGAAGTGCGAGAAAATCCCACGCAAAATATCTCTGCTCTCAATCGTGATACAGAGAATGCGCTGAATGAGCTCGGACGTATCTTCGACAAGCAGAAGATCGAAGAACAGCAGGAACTTGCCGCCGCCTTCGGTGAAGAAGCCTTCCGCCTCGCGCATAACCTCCCCGACGACGGCAGCGGCCGAAAGATCGCCATCCACGCCATCATCGGCGGCATTATGAGCCAGATCACGGGTGCTGGCTTTGCTTCTGGTGCTGTCGGCGCCGGCCTCAACGAAGCTGTTATTAAGGCACTTGATGGCAAAGATCCAGGCACGGCTCAAATCGTCAGTGCCATCATCGGAGCAGCTGCGGCGAAGGCAATCAGTGGCAATGCACAAGCCGGAGCGTCTGCAGCGGCAAGCGGGACGAAGTGGAATAAATATGAGAGATTACCAGAAATCTTAGAGCAACTTAACGAGTTAAATGAACTAGAAAAATATAAGGAGCTAAAAGACGGGGAGTATTTCATTCGCTATGCAACAGTGGATGGAGAAAAAATCGCCGTTGCAGTTGATAAAGACGGGAAAGTATTTGATCTGGAAGTGATACATGACGCCGGTATTGATCGGATGATGCTTCACGGAAATCCTTTAACGAAAAAAGGAGAAGTATATATTGTTGATAAAATGGATCATTATGGGGAACCGACTGCACAAAAAACAGGAGAACAGTCTGTATTTAGGTGGGGAGATTCAGATGGAACATCAAAAGATATCGTCAACTTATATGGAGTAGAATACAGAGAGACTAAATCCCTTGAGGAAGCCAAGGATATCCTACGGCAAAGAGTCCATCAAGAATGGGTGGAGGGAAGAACCAACCTAACAGATATAATGAGAAAAAAATATCCGTTTTCATTTCTTGCGCCAGGGGCACGTCCAATGAAAAGGTTAGCGATACTAGGGGCCTTAGGTTCTTGGGCTCTCAAAGACACCCCCATGGCATCGAAGGCGCTAATATATGCACATATCGCAAATGGATGGCCGCGACATTTCCCCGTGGGGACTTTTACATCCTCCAATATGAGTCGTTCCGATGCAATAACCCAAAAGATCCGGAATCTTGGTGCGCATTTTTCTCCTGGGGAGACGCGAGACATCTATATGTCCATTAATCTGAATGTGGATCCTGCCACTCGCGATGAAAAGTGGTTTGCCGGCTGGACAAAGCTAGCTATGCGGGTGCATCGGGACATGGACGGAAAGATTTCATTCGACGGGCTTGCCGGAGATGCTTATAATTTCAATTTACATAAATATGGATTTGGAGACCCAAAGTATACTAAGGATGACGCTTTCACTGATACGATTAATAATGCGGCGTGGGTCAGTCAAAGCCTTGGATATCTACAGCCTTTCCCATGGACAGCAGAAATTCAAGGAACTGTTTCCTTGTCGGAGGATTGACCTATGGTGATAGATCGTATCAAAAAGATAGTTCTCCGCGGAGGCAAGCTGTGCGGCGCTTTATTAAGTGTATGGATCCTTTATCAGGTTTTGTTCGGATTTAAATATTGGCTGGTCACATGGTTCGATCCGCCATATGCACCATTTAGTTCCGGAAAATATTGTGTGGAGGTTTTTCATAGAGGGCAAATACTCGTTCATTGCAACGAATATAATGACCTGGCACTATGGGACATGCATTTGGAGGAATGGACAAGGTATGGCGGAGCGAGTAAAGTACGTGTCCTTGACAAAGAAGTCTACACATGGGAAAAGGATATGGGGTTGTTCTATCAGGAGAATAAGTTTTATGTGTATGGAAGCGTGGGGTTCTATGTAATCCAATCTGAGCCGTTTCATGTTACGTTCCTAATCAATCCGGAGGTCGATCTAACCTCTCCGGACTACAAATATTTATCAAAAGCACTGGCAAAATATAGTGACGATGAATTAACCATTCTTCACAGTGAAACAGAGTTGGAGGAGAGAGATTACCTCTTTTACGAACGAATCTTGGCATATCCCGTAATGTTGCACCAATTTGCTCATCCTCTGCCGTTGAATAGGGAAGGAACGATTGATTATCGAAAACTGTTGTTATATTATTTTGATTAGACATGACCTAGCAGACTAAAAGGATTTCCTTGCATCCCCCGCCAAAGGCGATGCAGACAGCACCACAAAATTTTCCGTTGCAGAGGAAACCATCGCCCTCTGCGAGAATCTATCACAGGACATCTCTGCCCTCAGCAGTGATACAGCGAATACGCTCAACGGCTTGGACGTACATTTAAAGTTTTAGATCAAATATCAGGGGGCATTAGAAGAAAACCTCAAAAAAATCCGCCTATTAGATGCCGAATATATGACAGCTTTATTCTTTGAACGTGTATGAGGTGACTCCACTTGAAAACACTCAAATCCCCCTCTTTCCTCCTTCTTGCCTCCATTCTCTTCCTCTCTGCTCCCCTAGTTATCGCCGCCCCTGCACAACAGGAGCAGCTCGACCAGTCGCGGGCACAGGAGGCGGCACGGCAGGAGCGGCTTGGCGAGGAGCGTGTGGAGACGATTGCGACCCCTCCCTCCTCAAATCTTCCTGCCGATGAAACGGTTCGTTTCCCCATCGCCAAGATCGTGCTTGAAAATGAATCGGGGAGGTTCTATTTCCTTCGTCACATCGCTCGTGACTATGAAGGACACGAGCTTTCTCTCAAGGAGTCCCTACGGGGCGCATACGTTTACGCTCTCTTACCAACGCTCGAAATACCATCAGACGGTGGAGAGCCGCCCCTATGATTTCATCAGCGCGGGCGATACGAATATCTCGACGTTTTCCTGGGATTATGTGCTGCACCGTTCGTCAAGCACGAAGACGAGCATGGATATTCGTCTGAAGAAGCGCAATTCCCATAGTTTTATCAACGATGTGGAGATCCCCATCCAGGCGATGCACCAGACATCCATGGAGGTCGGCTTTTCCGAGCGTCTCTATATTGATCGAGATACGCTTTATTTTCGTCTGGCACACCGCTTTGGTCTCGGCTGGCTGGGCGCACAGAAGGAAAAGCCCTATGCCGATGCGCCCAAGACGCTCTATCGGATGTGGCTGCTCGATGTAGACTTTGTGCATCCGTTTGAGTTCTGTCATCGTCCCGCAACACTTACAACATCCTTTCACGGGCAGTGGACGATGGATGATATGCGGCTCTACGGGGTGGATATGATCAGCATGGGCAATCGCTATACGGTGCGCGGCTTCGACGGTGAAACAACGCTGATGGGAACGAACGGCTGGTATCTTCGGAATGAGCTTTCAACACAATTCCCGAAACAGAAGGCGGAACTCTACTTCGGGCTTGACGTCGGCGCCGTCTACGGCTACGGCACGGAGGTCTACAACGGACATGCAATCGCGGGCGCAGCAATCGGTCTGCGCGGCGCGATCGATACACTTTCCTATGACGTATTCGCCGCTGCGCCCATCATAAAACCCGAGGGATTCCATACGTCGGATGTGACGTATGGGTTCTCCCTCGGGTTGAAATTCTAGGGATTCATTTTCCAACATCAAGCCCAATCGTATAAAACGCGCGAATAAGAACATCACGGGCGCAATTTTAGCCATGGACCAAGCATGAACAAAAAGCGCAGGAATTTCTCCATCAGTTCGCACATGATATGTACCCCCTCTGCATCTGCCTTAAAGTAATCCGCTCTTTTGGCAAGTTCCCTATACTCTATATTTATTGCTTAGGAGGAAAAATGAACTTAGATGAATTTTTTTCAAGAATAAATTTCATAACTTATGAAAAACCACCAGAAAGAACTAGAGAAATAAAAAGATTCTTGAATTACATTAATGGAGAAATCCCAGAGAAAGACATACAAAGTATTTTAGAGTTTATACAATCCGGAAAATATCTCATTTGTTGGCTCTATGCAGTTGTTTTTTCTTCATTTCAATGTCTAATCAATCATGGTATTTGGAATGAAGCTTTAGCAAAAGCATATCATGAATATTTGGATGAGTTGGGATGGGAATATGAGCTTGAGATTGTCGAGAAAATGCTTTCTGAAGGAGACATAGAAAGTGTTCGGGAGTTTTGTTTGGATAGCAAATTGGCCGATGAAGAAAATAATACATATTTTATGACGAGTACGGTATGGCATGGAAAGGATTATGGAAAACCCTGACAAATCATGGATAACCACTGTCATATTATTCAGCTAGAACAAATTCTGCCAAATTGCCCCGCAGTGTACTGAAATGTTGTTTGCACAAAGTTCTTGACAGATCCTTGCGGAAAAGAACCGCCTCAGCACAAGGACATTCTCTTTCAGCGACCTTAAAAACGAAGCGGACTACAGCGCGAACGACTATGGCATTTCCGTGCAAACGCAGGCATATTGAATGTCGTGGCATATTTCGCGGCATTAAGCTCGTACTCTATGAAGTATCCCACAAGAGCAGAGCAATTTGACTGGGATTTGTTGCAGGGACGGATCGACCCTATCTTACTTGATCAACTGATACGAATCAACAATCCCAATGATTCGATTCATGCCAGCGATATGATCAATGATGTGCTGAACCGAATTGTCACAACCACATACGGATGGGAAGCGACACTTCTTACAAACCGATATTTTTCTCGACTGGAAAATGGATTTTATCAGTATGATGGATTTACCATACCGGATGAGGCTTTTCGCCATTTAGAGAGGGAACAACCCGGGCCTCTGCAGAAGATCTATTTGCAAGAAATGGCCAAGCTGGCTGCAACCGAGCCGAAGGAATATGTGCAGCACGTCTATCAGAACGGAGGATATTGGAACGACAGCGGCATTTTAGTAGACAACGGAGAGGAACGCCCCTATTTCCTCCAGCGAGGAGACTACGAATATCAATACAACCACCTCCCGATTACAGGCCATTTCCCCGATGGCACTCCTTATATCCGTGCAGAAAAAGGCGATGGAACAATGGCCGATTGGCCCGTTTGGTCCGCGCCGAGGGCAGAGATTCGGAATCCTACGCAAGAGGAGAATGCCAATTGGTTCTGGCATGAACACGCAACAGAGGGAATATCATCTTTCTTTTTTGGGACCTTTTAATACCGCAAAAATTGCCATAACGGGAACTGATATGGGAGACTTTTATGTGCTTCCTGGAGAACGAATAAATGCAAAACAAGAGCTTGCAGTGGGGCTTATAACGTCGATAATTCCTACAGGAGGGGGTGCTTTAAAGACACTATCCGCATTAAAAGTGCAAAATCCATTGCTTAATATCATCTATTCGCCAAAAGTCATAAAGCAAATGACGCAGGACATATACCACGGTTTTCCAAAATCTGTAGAAGGTTTTGGACATTACGGAACCACGAAAAAAAACTTTGGAAATGATGGTATTGAGCGCACCCTCATAGAGATACCAGGCACATACAATGGAAAAGAAGGTATATTTGAGTTTATTATTGAAAATGATGGCATAATATGTAACCATCGATTCTTTAGAGTACCCGAGAAATAGGAGAACACATGGACAGTAAAGCAATTGTACCAATGGAGATGTTAGAGAAATCAATTTCGTTAAAGAGCATAGGATTTAATGAACTTGCTTGGTATGGAAAAGACGCCATTAAAGCAATTGAACATTTGTCAAATAAAGGCAAACTAATATTAGGCGGTGATGTTTATCTAATATCTGAACAGAGAATAAAACTTACATATGACAGCTGGTACTATATACCTGCAGAGAACAGAACCCACCAAGAGAATATAGATGCCGCAAAAGAAAAAGCCATATCCTATATTCAGCATTTTATCCGCAAAAATGGAAATGACTACCTTTATTCTATTATATTCTAAGGAGGAATAACGCATGGACAAACAGATGGTGGAAGTATTAAACAATATTCACTTTGCTGAGAGATACAAAAAACTATATAAACAGTATAGTTTCAAATTTAATGAAAGTTTTAGCAATTATGATAATCAGCGTGTTCTAGAACTCCTGCAAACGGTTGGTTATACAGATGTAAAACATCAGAAAAGAGAGAATTTCTTTCAGTCAGTAAAAAAAGTTGGTGTATATCGATTCGAACACAAGATAAAAACAAAATACGGAGCAGTTGAATTAATATGGGATGTTATGAAAAACAACCTATACTATATGGGAAATAGCTTTTCGAACTTAGAGTTTGAATTATTAAATTTAGAGGAAAGACATGCTTTACCAATTTTCCGCAACTATGAAGACCTCCGAGGAATTCTCACAATAGCATTTCAAATGCATGAAGATATGACAAATGAGTTTTTGAAAGTATACGGTGAACCCATCGGATAACACAACCACCTTTCGTATACGGAACAATAGCTGTACCGTTAAATATTGGCGCAGGCTGGCTAGCAATACCAGGCAAAACAGAAAGGCCCGATGTCTACAGAACATATATTCCGGTTGGTCTGGATCATTTACAGCACGCAAACAATACAACGAAATCTGCCAATGCCCAAAATACGAATAATCGTCTTTCGTATGCTCCTACCACAATCAAGCCTCTTCCGTCTCCGTGATGTGAATCCATTTGATCTCAAACAAACTCCCATCTGCCCTCCTGCTCACAGCAGCCATCCTCCCCTTATCTGCATTTCCCACCAAACAAATCCATCTGCTCGCTCTCCATCACATACGAAACCTGCCGTGCGTCTTGCACGATATCGCCGGGCTCGACATGCCCTACGAGGAGCGGCGAGGCGGGGTCGTGCAGGGCGCGGTTCCTGCGGACGGCGGCGGCGCTCGCGTTCGCGTAGCAGTAGCGGCAGAAATGGGCGCAGGTATTATAGGCGCCGATATCGTTGCCCAAAAGGCAGGCGCACCCCTTGCGCGCTGCCGCAAGGCGCGGCACACGAAAGCGGCAGCCGGCCGCCTCTTCAAGCACCGCCTGCGTCATGCAGCCCCCCGTATCGATACCGAAAGGCGCGAGATCGTCGCCTTCAAGGCAGGTGCGCACCTTGATGCCGAACTCGCGCCCGACCGCCGCAAACACCTCGCCGAGCGCGAGCCGTTCTTCCGCATGGACTTCGCGCAAGGAGGGAAAATTGCGTTTCGTCTTCTGGTAGAGATCGACGAAGCTCACGACGCAGTTTTCCACCGCGCCTGCAAGCCCTTCCGCCATACGGCGGAAAGCGCTCTTATGAAACTCGAGTGTATACTTTTCCGTGATGAGCACGGGATCGTAGCGCCAATGCACGGCACGGCTGCCCACGACGCGCGCGAGAGTGCGGATGCTTTCCATAGCCGCCTCCACAGACGGCGCCTGCGGCTCGATATCTGTGCCGTAAGGCGTGACCGTCACGCCCCAAAACTGGCGGAACGGCGCGAGCGCCTCCCCATGCGCGAGAAGCGGCGCAGGATTCTTTGTACAGAATACGATGAGGTCAACGACGGCGGGATCGAGAATATAGCGCGTGATGCGCCGCGGGTCGTAAGGGCTTCTCGCCATGACGAAGCCCTCGCGGACGCGCCGCACGAACCACTCGGCGTAAAAGGCCGGAATATCCGTGCGGCTTCCCGTATTCAAGATCATCGCATCTCTTCCTTTCCGCAAAGAGGCCGGGCGGGGAAAGTCCCTGCCCGGCTTCTCGTATTCTCCCCGTGCCTCATCTGCACAAGTCTTATTTTATTTCGTAAATCCAGCCTTCGGGCGCCTCGATATGTCCCATCTGGATGCCCGTCAGCGTATCGTAGAGCTTCTTGATGACGGGTCCCATCTCTTCCATGCCGCTTGAGAAGCAGATCTCTTTGCCGTGGTCGTTGATCTTGCCGACCGGCGAGATGACGGCCGCCGTGCCGCAGAGTCCGCATTCCTTGAAGTTCGGCACCTCGGAGAAGAGCACTTCGCGCTCGTCGACCTTGAGGCCAAGATAATGCTCCGCCACATAGGTGATGGAGCGACGCGTGATCGAGGGCAGAATGCTCGGTGATTTCGGCACGACGAGGTTGCCGTCCGCATCGACGAAGATGATGTTCGCACCGCCCGTCTCCTCGACCTTCGTGCGCGTCGCCGCATCGAGGTAGATGTTCTCGGCAAAGCCCTCGCGGTGCGCCGTCATGACGGCATGCAGGCTCATCGCGTAGTTGAGCCCCGCCTTGATATGACCCGTGCCGTGCGGTGCGGCGCGGTCAAAATCACTGACCTTGAGCGTGATGGGCTTCGCGCCGCCCTTGAAATAGGGGCCGACCGGCGTGACGAAGATGCGGAACTGATACTCGTCCGCCGGAGCCACACCGATGACGGGACTCGAGCCGAACATGAAAGGACGGATGTAGAGCGTCGCGCCGCTGCCGTAGGGCGGCACCCAAGCTTCATTCGCCTTGACGACCTGACGCACGGCATCGAGGAAGCGCTCCTCCGGAAAAGGCGGCATTTCCAGGTACTGCGCCGATTCGTACATGCGGTGCGCGTTGAGGTCAGGACGGAAGCAAACCGTCCTGCCGTCCTCCGTCGTATACGCCTTGAGTCCTTCAAAGACCGACTGCGAATACTGCAGGACGCCTGCGTCCTCGCTCAAGACGATCTTATCGTCGCTCGTAAGACCGCCCTCATCCCATACACCGTTTTTATAATTGGCAACATAACGCTGCTCCGTTACATGATAGGAAAAGTCCAGATTTCCCCAGTCCATATTTTTTTTCTCCATGATGAATCCTCCTCTGTCCGTGCCGCAAGCAAAAAGCGCCTATTCCGAATCAGCAAAAAGACATTTGCTTCGTCGAGAGGAATCTCCATCCGCAGCCGCAATCATCCTTCTGTAATTCTATAAAGCATATAGTACATCGAACTTTTTGCGCCGTCAATCCCCTTTTCAAAACTTATTCCCCTGCAGCGCTTTCTTCCGCGTGTGCCGTCAGCCAATCTGACCACGAGACGGCAAAGTCCGCCTCCTTGTTTTCCCGCACATACTGTTGAAACCGTGCGATATGGCGCGCTTTTTCCAGATAGTACGGCACCTTCCAATACGTCGACCCCGCAGGTTCCACATGCGCTACGTAGCTGCCGCCCAACAAGCATTGGCGGTAGAGGATGTCCTTGAGCGGTACATCCGGGTTGCGCAGAATGTCGTACATCGCAAGAAATTCCGTCGTGCGCCCCTCGCCCGCCTGGCAGTGGAAGTGCAGCCAGACATTTTCCGGCAGCGACTTGTAAAAGCGCACGAAGTCATCGACAGCGGCGGGCGCAGGCCATATATGATCCGTCGCCGTAATGCGCTTGTAGCGAAGACCCGCAGCCTCGACAAACTCCGCTTCCGTCTGCGCTTCCTCCACAAAAATCTCGTGCTCATCCAGAGGATTCTTCTCTCCGCCGAGATGTGCAACCGCCGTCATCTGTCCTGCTGCCCCATGAATGCGCGCTTCCTCATCGGCAAGCGCTTCCTCATGCGTCAGCCCCACATTGCCCCAATCGCGCTCGCCGTACCAGCTGACTGCCGTGCCGTTGAAAAATCCGTGCGACTCCTCGCGCAGATCGACGATGCAGATCGGCTCCCGCGTTTTCAGAGCAAGCACTTCCAGCAAAGCCCGCAGCCCGCTCGCGGAAAACTCCCCGCTGCCCGAAGCATGCAGACGATCCAGCCCCTCGCGCGTCGGTATATAGGAAGCATCCATATCCGCCTTGTGCGCGGCGCGGAATTCTCCGTCCATCGTGCGGAAATTACGCGGCAGCCCCGGCACATCGTCGGCATCAATGCGCCAGATATAGCCCGGATTGCACATGCGCGGCGGGGCTTTTGCCGCCTCTGCCCCTACTGTGCCGAACGCCGCTCCTGCCAAAACAAAGATCGCCGCCAAAACACCCGCCAGTTTTTGTCCCTTCATCTCTTCACTGCTCCTTCACTCGACCATTCTCTATGGGAATATCATTCTCTTCTATCTTTGCCTGTGTATCATTGTACGGACTTTTGCGGCGCAAAGCAAGGAAAAACTGGCTGTTTTTCAGCGGACGGCGGACATTTCATTCAGCGACATATAAGTTGCATCCATCAACTTCATCTGCTATCATGAAACCATCAACAACATAACGATCTCGCAGGCAAAGGGGGCAATCCTTATGAAAACACGGGCAAAAGCTTTGTTGTTTCTGCTCGTCCTGCTCACAGCGGGAGGCGCCGCCTATCTTTATCATGCGCATCAGGAAACCTTGCGGCAAGAGGCAGCAAAGCATCTCGTTCTCTCGGGCAATGTCGATATCCGTGAAGTCACGCTCGCTTTCCGGCAGAATGACCGCATTGCGGAAATCCTTGTGCAGGAAGGCGACGTGGTGGAAGCCGGACAGCCTCTCGCCCGCCTTGATTCCGCGGAAATCAGGCTCAACCTGCAGAAGGCACGCTCCCAAGCCGCAGCACAGCAGGCTGTCGTCGACCGCCTGCATAACGGCACGCGCCGAGAAGAACTCCGACAGGCCGAGGAAAACGTCAACGCTGCACGCGCCGCATCTGCCAATGCAGCGGGCGTTTACGAGCGAATGCAGCAAATCTATGCGACAAGCGAGGGCATCAGCCTGCAGGAACTCGACAACGCACGCGCCGCTGCGGCTTCAGCGGCAGCAAGGACAGCAGCGGCCGAAGCCGCTTTCGCGGAAGCCGCTGCCGGTCCCCGCAGCGAAGATATTGCCCAGGCCGAAGCTTCCCTGCAGGCAATTCACGACGAAGAGGCACGCCTTGAATATCTCCTTTCCCAGTATGAGCTTTGCGCCCCGTCCCCCGGCGTCATCCGTACGCGCCTGCTGGAAGTCGGCGACATGGCCTCGCCTGCCGCTCCCGTCTTCAAGCTCTCGCTCCTTGAGCGCAAATGGATCCGCGTCTATGTAAAGGAAGCCGATCTCGGACGCATCCGCGAAGGTCAGACCGCACGCGTCGCGATTGACAGCGCACCCGAGCGCCCGCTGGCGGGACAGGTCGGCTACATTGCCGACACAGCGGAATTCACGCCAAAAACGGTGCAGACCGAAGAGCTGCGCCCATCGCTCGTATATGAGGTGCGCATCCTGGTCGAGGATCCCGGCAATATCCTGCGGCTCGGTATGCCCGCAACCGTACAGGTCGATTTATGAGCATCCCGGAAAGCACACCGACCAAAGACCTTGCAGCAAGCATCGCCCGTGCCGGTGCACACAGCACAGAAACTGCCGTCGAAGCAAAGAACCTCTGCAAAGTCTTCTCGCCCTCCAAAGAACCTCTCGTCACCGCACTGGACGACATCAACCTCAGCATCCCCCGCGGTCGGCTCACAGCACTCGTCGGGCCGGACGGCGCCGGCAAAACGACATTGATGCGCCTCCTTGCCGGCCTGATGACAAAAACGAGCGGCGAACTCTTCGTGCTTGGACGTGATGTCGCAAAAGAGGCGCAGGAGGTACAGAGCCTTTTAAGCTATATGCCGCAGAAATTCGGTCTTTACGAAGATTTGAGCGTCGAGGAAAACATGCGCCTCTATGCCGATCTGCATGATATCCCTGCCGCCGCACGACCCGCCCACTTCGAGCGCCTGCTGCACATGACGGGACTTGCCCCGTTTACAAAACGGCTTGCCGGAAAGCTTTCGGGCGGCATGAAGCAGAAGCTTGGCCTTGCCTGCACCCTCGTACGCACTCCCGACCTCCTCCTGCTCGACGAACCGACCGTCGGCGTCGACCCGCTCTCAAGGCGCGAACTATGGGAAATCCTTCAGGAAGAAACAACGGCCGGCGGCTTGACTGTCTTCGTCAGCACAGCCTATCTGGAAGAGGCCGCCCTCTGTGAAAAAGTCTGCGTCCTCAACCACGGCCGCCTTCTTGCCGAAGGCACGCCCGAGGAACTGTGCCGTCTCGCACACGGGCGCTGCTTTGCCGTCCGCCCTCCTGCCGGTATGCCGACGCGCCTGCTGCAAAGCCGTCTGCTCGCCGAAGACGCCATTGCCGACGCCTCGCCTGTGGGAAAGCACGTGTATTTCACGACCGAAAAAGATCCCGCCGACATCCGCATTTTTGAAGAACTTGGCCTCACGACCAAGCCCGTCGGCGAGCGTCTTGAAGACGCCTTCATGCTGCTCCTGGGAAAAGGCGCGCAGCAGCCTCCTTCCCTCGTAAAAACGGAAACGATCGGCAAAGCGCTGCAAAGCGGCATTTCCTCGAAAAAAGGCCCCGTTATCATCGAGGTGCATGATCTCGTAAAAAAATTCGGCGATTTTACAGCTGTCGCCCATACTTCCTTTCACGTGCATGAAGGGGAAGTCTTCGGCCTCCTGGGACCGAACGGAGCGGGAAAGACCACAACCTTCCGCATGCTTTGCGGCCTTTTGCCCGCGACTTCCGGCTTCCTGCGCGTCGCCGGGGTAGATCTCGCGAAAGCCCGCACCGAAGCGCGTGCCCAGATCGGGTACGTCGCGCAAAAGTTTTCGCTCTACGAAAACCTCACGGTATTTGAAAACCTGCGCTTTTTCGGCGGTGTTTACGGACTTGGCCGCAAAGAGCTGCAACAGCGCATCGAAGAAGTGCTCGAAGAATTCCAACTGGTGGAGCGCCGCGACAACTGTGCAGGCGCTCTCCCCGGTGGCTACAAAGAACGGCTTTCGATGGCGGCCGCGCTCATCCACCGACCGCGCATCCTTTTTCTGGATGAGCCGACGAGCGGCATCGATCCTCTCGCACGCCGGCTCTTCTGGCAAAAGATTTCTCTTCTTGCAGCTTCAGGCACGACCATTATCATCACGACGCACTTCATGGAAGAAGCCGAATACTGCGACCGCATCATGATACAGGATCAAGGCCGCCCGCTCATCCTGGGCAGTACGGCCGAAATACGCGCTGAACTCTCCATGCCCGAGGCAGACATGAACGAGATCTTCATCCGCATTGTGGAAAAAGCACGCGCCTGAAGGGAGGAGCCAACATGAATCACTTCGCCTTTTTCCGGCGTCTTGCGGCTCTCACACGCAAGGAATTCCACCAGCTTCTGCGCGATCGCGGCAGCATCCTGCTCGGCATCGTGCTGCCGCTCGTCCTCATCCTCATCATCGGCTACGGCCTTTCCCTCGATGTAAAAAACGTAGCTGTCGCCGTCGTCTTGGAAGACAGCTCCCCCACAGCGCGCGAAACCCTGCGCTTTCTCGATGGAAGCGACTATTTCGCTCCCACCTACCTCCATGCACGCGCCGAAGCAGAAGAGATGATGCGCCGCCACGAAGCCGACGCCATTCTCATCGTGCCGTCCGACTTCAGTGAAAACCTCTATCGCGGCACCGCCCGCCTGGAACTCCTGCTGAACGGCGTCGAGGCTACGACCGCCATGTCGGCACAAGGCTATTTCGAGGGAATCATCCTGCAACAGGCGCTGAAAAACAGCCTGAAAAACCGGCCGGTCGGGCACGCAGAAATCATCAACCGCGTTTGGTTCAACGACGCCAACACAAGCACATGGTTCTTCGTGCCCGGTCTTCTGATGCTCGTTCTGACCATCGTCGGCGTGTTCCTCACAGCAGTCGTCATGGCACGCGAGTGGGAGCGCGGCACCTTCGAAGCGCTTTTTGTCACGCCCGTGCAAAGCATTGAACTCGTGCTTTCCAAAATGATTCCCTACTTCGTCATCGCCATGACAGGCATGGTTCTCTGCCTCATCGTCGGCCATCTGCTCTACGATCTTCCCATGCGCGGTTCCCTCGTGCTGATCCTCGGCACGGCCATGCTCTACCTCGCCATGGCGCTCGGCTTGGGACTCGTGATTTCAGCTCTGACAAAAAATCAGTTTCTCGCCTGCCAGATGGCGCTCCTCTTGAGTTTTCTTCCCACCGTCATGCTCTCGGGCTTCCTCTTCGATCTGCAAAGCGCACCGCTCGTCATACGTCTCGTGAGCACGCTCCTTCCCATGCCCTATTTTCTGCAGCTTCTAAAATCCCTTCTGCTCACGGGGAACTACTGGCCGTTTGTCCTGAAAAATTCGGCTGTCCTTCTCGGCTTCGCCGCATTTTTCATCGGCACGGCCTTCCGCCTGACGCGAAAGAAGGTGGGGGAATGACTGCGCTGCAGAAGCTCCTGCGCTTTTTTGCCCCCATATACTATCTCGGACAGAAAGAGCTGCTTTCCATGCTGAAAGATCCCAGGATGCGTCTTGCCCTGGTCATGCCCGTGCTCATCCAAGGATTTCTCTTCGGTTACGTCGCCAACTACAATCTCGATTCCGTTCCCTATGCCGTCGTCGACGCCTCGAGAAGCGAGGCATCGCGCAGCCTGATCGCACATTTCGACGGCTCACCCGCCTTCTCACGGGTCGCTGTGCTTGCCGTCCCTTCGGACATCGAAGCCCTCGTTGACGCCGAGTCCATCCGCATGGCCATCGTGATCCCCTCAGACTTCGAGAGACGCCTCTCACGCGGGGAAGCCGCCCCCATCGAAATCATTACCGACGGGCGCAATGCGCTCGTTTCCACACTTGCCACAGGATACGCCGGCGCCATCGTCACCCGTTGGAACAACGAGCGTCTCGGCCTCCGGCCTGCCGTCTCTCTCACGATTCGCACCTGGTACAATGAGAACCAGATCACACGCTGGACATTCCTGCCGAGCCTGATCGCCATGATTTCCTTCGTGCAGGTCATCATGCTTTCGGGGCTTTCCGTAGCCAGGGAACGCGAACAGGGAACCTTCGACCAACTTCTCGTCACGCCGCTCTCCACGAAAGAAATCCTCGTCGGCAAAGCCATACCGCCCATGCTCATCGGGCTTATGCAGAGCACGCTGCTCCTCCTGCTCTGCCTCTTCTGGTTCGAGATACCTTTTTCCGGCTCCTTTGCCACGCTCTACTTGACGCTTTTCCTCTTTATCCTGAGTTCGACGGGCATCGGGTTTTCCATCTCCGCCATCGCACGCAATATGCAGCAGGTTCTCGTCTACACCTTCGTCCTCCTGCTGCCGCTCGTACTTCTTTCGGGCATAGCGACTCCCGTCGCCAACATGCCGCCGCTCCTCCGCCTCCTCACGCATATCGATCCCCTGCGCTTCGCTGTCGAGGCCATCCGACGCATCTATCTGGAAGGCGCCGTCGCCGCCGACCTCATCGGCGACTACATTCCTCTGCTCCTCATCGCCGCCTGCACGCTTCCCTTCGCCATGTGGCTCTTCCGCAAACGTACTTCCTAAAAAGAGATTGCCGCAGTCATCCCCCTGCGGCAATCTCTTTTTCTTTCCTCTGTTTCAGAACATCTCGCCCTCGGCAATCTTTTCCAGAACCTCCTTCGAGGGGATGAAGAAAAGCTGTCCCTTCTCCGCCGTCGAATATTCCAGGAGGCGGTCATTCTTCGTGAACATATTCGTGAGCATCTGCCGCGTTACATCCCAGTGGCGCGCATAGCCGATGAAATATGTGCCGCGCACGCCCTCGCCGGGATTCGCGAAGACGACGTTCATGCGCACGATCTTGTGCTCCTCGCCGTCACGGTTGTCCTGCGAGATGATGTTGTGCGCGCGCGGATCCTTCTCGTCATCCTCCAGCTCGATATCGCTGTATTTCCTGCGGCCGATGTACTTCTCCTGCACCTCGGTCGGCAGAGCGCGCCAGGCGTCGAGATCGTGCACATACTTCTGTGCGAAGGCATACGAGCCGTTGATGAAATCCGGATCCTCCGCGCCGATGATCGCCCATTCCTTCGCCTCTTCGCCGACGGGATTTTCCGTGCCGTCGATAAAGTCGATAATCGCCCTGCCCTCATGGTAATGGAACCCGTGCGTCTCATCGACGACATCGACGATCGGGCGCAGAAAGCCCATGATCTGATCGACCACGAGATACGAAGTCGCCGCCTGACTCGCGCGGACGTGCAGGAAAAGATCTGCCTTCGTCGCCGGCGCTGTGTGCTGATCACCTTTGATTCCCTGGAAATCCTCCAATTCCTTCGGTTTTTTCGCCTTGGGGAAGAGGTACTCCCATGCCTGATTGCTGAAGCCCAGTGCGAGCTTCACCGTCTCCGGCGCCACGCGGATATTCATCGAGCGCTGGATGGCGG
>ERZ773099.1261-NODE-1261-length-19127-cov-17.563968_pt1 | contig 19127 bp, 16 predicted proteins | sample MGYA00511120_ERZ773099 | MGnify/ENA primary metagenome ERZ773099 (study PRJEB29015, sample SAMEA2738012) | human oral metagenome | biome: human oral; feature: human-associated habitat; material: dental | place: China | collected 2104 ...
ACGGGCAGTTTGCAAATCCGACCAAGGTCGCATTAAACTTCTCGATCAGCTTCTCTGGCTTGTAGGACTCCTTTGCCTTGCGCAGCCCCTCGATCCCCATATCCTCCTCGCGGTTGATGTAGGTCAGATGGCTCCACGCGTGCTCCACGAACCCCTGATTGATCGCGGGATACGCGCCGCGCAGCTCGGGATCCGCCTTCTCGACATGAATCACCGCCGTGTCCGTGTTCAGCTGCTCGCCGAAGGTAAAGGCGACGACGCGCCCATTGAGGAGAATTGCCCCTCCCTTCAGACCGAAGTCCGCGAAGTTGTTCAGTACCTCGAGGATCGCCGTGCGCTCATAGCCGATGAACGGATCGACTGTCCCGTCCTCCTGCTTGTGCTGCTTGTACCAGCTGTTCAGCTCAAGCTTGCACAGCGTTACGATCTCATCTGTAATCGGCACGAACTCCGCATCGGGATGCTCCTTGCGGAACGCGTTCAGATGATTCTTCTTCGAGTGCAGCTTGCGCCCCGCGAGACTGATGAGCTTTTCCGAAAGGTACACATAGTCATAGTTGTCGCGGTCAGCGACCACCTCAAAGCGTGCGCAGTCGCAGCTGCGCAGGAAATCTGCATAGCCGCGCTCCATGTCATAGATGTGAAAGGGCTGCTCGATGTCCTCGAAGTACGCGAGCAGCTTCTTCGTCGCTGCGGGGTAGAGCGCGGGATCGCAAAACGGCTGCAGCGCCGAAATGCGCGCCTTCCACTCGCTCACCACATAGAGAATGCTATCCTCCTCCGCGATATGAACGTGGAACGGCTCGCGCCACATATAGAGATTCGTAAAATTAAAATGCGAATTCTCGTAGTAATTCGCACGAAAATAGCGATCAAGCAGGGGCTTGTCTTCCTTTGTCAAGGCATGAAATTCGATGAGTCTCACCTTCCCTTTGGGTTTCCTAAAAAGTTCTCCTAATGGTTTCATTATAGCAAAGCCGTCAAGCCCCGCGTGTCATATTTTACTAAGAATGAGCGCTCCGTCCCCACTCAGTTCATAGTGTCCAAGCCCCGCCGGCAGGAACACCGACGCGCCCTTCTGCACGCACAGTTCCTCCCGATTGCCGTGGAGCGTCAGTCTGCCGTCCAGTATGGTCAGACACTGAAAGGAATCCTCGCCCGCATAAAGCGCACACGTCCCTTTGACCGCAAGATGATAGACAGTGAAGAAATCGCACGCGGCGAGGAGGCGCACCTCTGCTCCTGCAATAATGTCAATCGGCGGGGCAGAGGTGGCACGCTGCGTGACGGGAGCGAGATGTGTCACATCGAGCGCCTTTTCGATATGGAGGTCGCGCGGCTTGCCGTCTGCTCCGATGCGTCCATAGTCATAGATCCGATATGTCGTGTTCGCATTCTGCTGAATCTCGCAGATGAGGATGCCCTTGCCGATTGCATGGAGCGTGCCCGCAGGGATGAAGAATACATCCCCCTTCTTGACCGGCACGCGTCGCACCACATCGAGCAGACTGTTGTCCTCAATGCGGCGACAAAACTCCTCCTTCGTAATCTCATGCTGAAAGCCGTAGAGCAACTCCGCTCCCGATTCTGCATCCACGATGTACCACATCTCCGTCTTGCCGTACTCCCCCTCGACGCGTAAAGCATAATCGTCATCGGGGTGCACTTGTACAGAGAGATTGTCATGTGCGTCAATCAGCTTGATGAGTAGGGGGAAATAGGGAAACTTCGCCGCCTTCGTTCCAAGCGCCCCCGCCCCTTCCGCTGCAAGCCAGTCCGCAAGTGTCTGTCCTGTTGCTGCACCGTTTGCAATCACGCTCATGCCGTCCTTATGACAGGCGAGTTCCCAGCTCTCGGCAACCTTTGTCAGCTGCGTTTCCTTACCGTATTCGTCCCTCAGCCGCGTTCCGCCCCAGAGATAATCCTTGAGCGGCGCTTTGAGTTTCATCGGGTATTTCATAGGTCACTCCTTATTCACGATCATTGGACTATCTTACCGAATCCTGCCAAAAAGTGCAAGGGGTCAGAAATCGCGGGGCTATGGTAACTGTTACGGATTCGCGATGCGTACTCCACGCAGAACCCTCGTTACACAAGCGGACGTGTGCTCATCCGCCTAAATACCTGCGGATTCCAAACGCGCTGCGCTTGAACGATTAAAATCCGCAGGGGGCGGGTCGCACACTCTACGCCGCTTGCTCCACTAGGGTTTGCTTAGGAGTACTGCATTTGCTTTTGTCCGTAACATATATCATAGTTTCATTTTTCTATGCCTGAAATGATCGGTCAAAACAGGCACTCCTGCACCTCCAACCAGCTTTCCTGCTGCGCCTCATGGATACGGTCACCCTCCTCCGCATGTCCAATCAGAAAGGGCGATGCAGGGTCATGGCGGCGTCTGTTTTTTGCGACACGCGCGCAATTCGTATTTGCATAGCAGTAGCGACAGAGATGCGGGCAGCTGTCATACGCACCGATGTCCGCGCCGAGGTAGCAGTCACACTCCTTGCGCTGCCGCTGATACTTCGGGAAGCGAATGCGCCGTTCGAGCGCACGCTCGTAGATGCGCGGCGTCATGCAGCCACCCGTGTCCGCACCGCATACGGCAAGTTCATCCCCGCTGCCGCACGGGTAGACGGTCATGCCATGCGCTTTTGCCGTCTCAATGATGGACGCGCCGAGTTCAATCCGCTCTGCGTACGCAACATCGCGCCCCTCGGGGAAGTTGCGCCGCGTCTTGGCGTAGCGCATGAGAAAGCTGATGACAACCATCTGCGTCGCCCCGGCAAGCATCTCCGCCATCTGCGCAAATATCTGTCGGTGCCAATCAAGCGTATGCCGTTCATCGATGATGATGGGATCGTAGCGCCAGCCAATCGCGTGCGTACCGACAATCTCCGAGAGCCGACGAAACGTACGCACAACCTCCTGCCACGGCGGCACGTTCGGCTCGATATCTCTGCCGTAGGGCGTGATCGTGACGTACCAGAACTGCCCGAACGGCGCAAGGAGATTCATATAGGGGAGCATGGGCGCGGGATTCTTCGTACAGAAGGCAATGAGGTCGACGACGGACGGATCGAGGCGGTAGCGCGTGACCTGCTGCTCATTGTACGGGTTGCGCACACACACCTCGCCTGCACGCAGACGATTGACGAACCACGGCGTGTAGAACGCGGGAATATCCGTACGCATCCCCGTATGCAGAATCATGATCCTCCCCCCTTTTTCCATAGCGTAACACAAAGAAGCGCAAAGATAAATCCCCGACTGCTGCTGCAATCGGGGATTTATCTCACAAATCGTTCAGAGATAACGAATCCAGACGTAGATATTCGAGATGATGATGGTGAACACCATGACGGGGAATGCGACCTTCATAAAGCCGAGAAAGGAGATCGGGCGGCCGCGCTGCGCCGACATGGAGGCGACAACGACATTCGCGCTCGCACCGATGAGCGTACCGTTGCCGCCAAGGCAGGCGCCAAGTGCAAGCGACCACCACATTGGATCGAGATTCGTAAGCCCCATCTCGCCCATATCCTGAATCAGCGGGATCAGCGTTGCTACAAAGGGAATATTGTCGATGAACGCAGAGGCAATCGCACTCATCCAGAGAATGAGGATTGCCGTCGCGTCAACATTGCCGCCCGTCGCCTTAATTGCCTCAGCGGCGAGCATACGGATCACGCCCATCTCAACAAGTGCACCGACGAGAATAAACAGACCGCCAAAGAAAAAGATTGCCGGCCACTCGATCTTTGAGAGTACCTTCACGATCGTTTCCTCGTCGCGCGTCGCCGTGAGGAGCAGCAGCAGCCCCGCACCTGAGAGGGCGACGGTCGCAGACTCAAGGCCAAGACTTCCATGCAGGACAAAGAGCGAGATCGTGAGGAAGATGACCGCAAGGCATTTCTTCAGAAGGCTGTGATCCGTAATCTGCGCACCAGCAGGCAGCCGCATGATCTTGTCCTGAAGCTCCGGCTGTGTATGCAGCCCTTTGTGGTAGAGGGCAATAAGTATGAATTGTACCAAGATAAAGATAATGATTGAGATGAGTGTCAGATTTTCCACGAACGCCATGAAATCAAGTCCGACAGCACTGCCGATCATGATGTTCGGAGGGTCACCGATGAGCGTCGCCGTACCGCCGATGTTGGATGCCAGAATCTGTGAGATAAGATACGGCATAACATCGACCTTGAGCTGTGATGTAATACTGAATGTGATGGGCACGGTCAGCAAAACCGTTGTGACGTTGTCGAGGAGTGCCGAGCAGACCATCGTAATGGTCGAGAGAACGACGAGGAGCGCGATCGGCTGTGCCTTTACCTTCTGCGCCGCCCATATTGCGAGGAAGTTGAACAGCCCCGTCTCACTCGTGATGTTCACAATGATCATCATACCCATGAGGAGCCCCAGCGTATTGAAGTCGATATGGTGGACAGCGGTCTCCTGCTCGATGATTCCACAGAGGATCATAAGCATCGCGCCGAACAGTCCGACGATGGTGCGGTGCACCTTTTCAGAGATGATGAGCGCGTACGCGATGACGAAGATGACAATCGCCACAATCGTTGCATTTTCCATCATTACACATCCTTCTTCTCGTTACGAGAAATCCATCACGTCGCCGTGATAATCACCTGCCGGCCTATGCGCTGAATCTTGAGCCTGTACTGCTGCACACCTTCCTGGGCAAGCGAGAGTTTCAGCTCCAAGAGCGCCCGACCGAGTTCATCCACCTGCGCAGAGGTCAGCCCCGCGCGGGCAAGATCGGCAGGAGGTTCCTGCGCCGCCTGTGCACGGGCGCGGTCCTCTGCCTGCCGCTCCTTCCTCAGCAGAACCTCGGAGAGTGTCTCCTCCTCTTCAAAGCCCTGCATCATGTCTTTGTCGGATCTGTTCTTCGGTATCTTTGCCACAGCAAACCTCCTTATGCCGCTATTTACACGACGTATGCGCACCTTGGGAAAGGACTTGCGGAATCAGCGATTCCTTACTTCACCTTGCTCCATGAGTCCTTCAGCCCGACGATGCGGTTGAACACTATATGATCCGGCGTAGTGTCCGGGTCAACAACGAAGTAGCCGACGCGCAGGAACTGGTAATGCGCTCCCGCCGCCGTGAGATGGAGGCTTGGCTCCACCTTTGCGTCCGTCAATATTTCGAGCGAGTGCGGATTGAGCGCGTCGATGAAATTCTCAGGCTCCTCCTCGCCCTCAGGAATGTCGCGCAGGAGGCTCTCGTAGAGGCGCACCTCCGCCGTGAGTGCATGTTCTGCCGCAACCCACTGGATTGTCCCCTTCACCTTGCGGTTCGCCGCAGCGCCCCCGCTGCGCGTCTCGGGGTCGTAAGTGCAACGCAGTTCGATGATCTCCCCTGCCGCGTCCTTCACGACTTCCTCACACTTGATGATATAGGCGTGCTTGAGGCGCACCTCGCCGCCCGGTTTCAGACGGAAGAACTTCTTCGGCGCGTCCTCCATAAAGTCCTCGCGGTCGATATAGAGTTCACGCGCGAACGGCACATAGCGCTGTCCGCCGTGCGTGGGGCTGTTCTCGGCGAGCAGATACTCCGTCTCGTCTGCGGGATAGTTCGTCAGGACGAGCTTCACGGGGCGCAACACCGCCATCACGCGCGGCGCATTGCGATTCAGCTCGTCGCGCACGCTGTGCTCGAGCATGGCGCTGTCCACCGTGCTGTTGCTCTTGGCGACACCGATCTCCTCGCAGAACGCGCGCACAGCCGCAGGCGGATAGCCGCGGCGGCGCATACCCGAGATGGTCGGCATACGCGGATCGTCCCAGCCGCGCACATGCCCTTCCTCGACGAGCTGGCGCAGTTTGCGCTTGCTCGTGATCGCGCCCGAGAGGTTGAGCCGCGCGAATTCGATCTGACGCGGACGCTCCCCTGCAGGGAAGCCGAGCGCCTCGAGCAGCCAGTCGTAGAACGGACGGTGCTCCTCGAACTCAAGCGTGCACAGTGAGTGCGTAATCCCCTCGATTGCATCCGAGATCGGATGTGCAAAGTCATACATCGGATAGATGCACCACGCATCCCCCGTCCGATGGTGCGGAACATGGGCAATGCGGTAGATGACCGTGTCGCGCATGACGAGATTCGGCGATGCCATGTCGATCTTGGCACGCAGCACGCGTGCACCGTCGGGGAACTCGCCCGCACGCATGCGTGTGAAGAGTTCGAGATTTTCCTCCACGGAGCGGTTGCGGTAGGGGCTCTCCCTGCCCGGCTCGGTCAGCGTGCCGCGATAGGCGCGGATCTCATCTGCGGTCAGATCGTCGACATAGGCGAGTCCCTTCTTTATCAGCATGACTGCATATTCATACATCTGCTCGAAATAATCCGAGGCGTAGAAACGGCGGTCGCCCCACGAGAAGCCGAGCCAGCGGATGTCCTCCTGAATGGAGTCCACATACTCGACATCCTCCCTCGTCGGATTCGTGTCGTCAAAGCGCAGATTGCAGAGGCCATTGTAGTCCTCCGCAACGCCGAAATTGAGGCAGATCGACTTTGCGTGCCCAACGTGCAGATAGCCGTTCGGCTCGGGCGGGAAGCGCGTGTGAATTCCCTCCGCGTGCCGTCCCGCGCGCAGATCGTCGTCGATGATATTTCGGATGAAATTCGATGTCTTTACGTCCGCCATGTCCCTATCCCTCTATCCGTATAATTCCAATGTATCGTCTTGTGCACAGCGCTGCTCGATGTAGCGGCGCATGCGCGCGATCCCCTCGGCAATGCCCTCCTGCATGGGTATGCTCTCAATAAAGGCGTCCACGTAGCCGCGCGCGACAATGCGGCGCAACGTCCACGCGAAATTGATGTCATAGATCCACAGGAGCCGCACAATCTTGCGGTCGCCGTGCGTGCGCAGCCGGTAGTAGTCCGCCTGCCGCCCGGCGGCAAAGTCCGCAACGAAGTCGGGGCTGACCTCCTGCGCCGCATCCGACGGCACGAAGTTCGGCGCCTTCTCCGCCCCGTCGGGCGAGAGGAACGGCAGCAGCACACGATAGATGTCGAGCTTGTCCGCGTCGCGGATGAGCTTCGCGAAAAACAGCTTTCGGTCATCGTCCGTCGGCGCAATTTCCTTCTTGTTGTGGTGCTTGATGGCAAAGCGCACAACATCGGCATCCGCAGGCGTGAGCCGCTCCAAAAAATCTACGTCCTCCGCGAGCACCTTCAGACCAAGCTCCGCATGATCCTCCGATGCCGCATCGTTGAACGTCTGATAGACAGCATATTGTCGGAAACGTCCCACATCGTGAAAGAGTCCGATGATCTCGGCGAGTGCTGTGTCGTGCTCGCTGCATCCGAGATGCTTCGCAAGCGCGCGCGCATTCGTCGTGACATAGCCCGTGTGAATCTCTTTGAGACGAATCCCGCGCATGACATCGGGATCGTCCGTGCGGAAGGAACGCATATAGTCGTTCATCCATTGGTGTATCTCATGCAGGACTTCTTTCATCGATCTACGTTCCTCCTTTCACATACTAGCATCCACTTTGACAGACTTTCTCCGATCCGTTCATCCCTGTGACGCAGGGATATACGTATCGTCAAAGTCCGTGGCAATGAGCGTCGCCTGTACCCTGCCCGCCATTTCAGGCTGTACGACGAGTCCCACAATCACGTTGACCTCGGGGTGCGCATTCCGATGAATATAGTGCACCGCCTCATCGACATCGCGCAAACTCATTGCAGGGCTTCCCGTAATGTTCAGCACAACGCCGCGCGCCCCCTCGATACCGCGATCGATGAGCGGGCTCTCGATTGCCTTGCGCACCGCCTTCTGGGGACTCTCGTCCACACCAATCGCGAGCAGGGCATCGCTCGATCCCCCCTGTCGGAAGATCGTCGTCACATCGGCGAAGTCAACATTGATGACCCCCGTCGTGAGGATCAACTCCGCCACACAGCCGACCGTCTGCCGCAGCACCTCATCCGCGAGAGAAAAGGCATCGACAAAGGACATATTGCGATCCGGTGCGATCTTGAGCAAATTGTCATTGCGAACCGTGATGAACGCATCCGTATATCCCTGCATGCGAGCAATGCCCGCCTGCGCCGTCTGCATCTTGCGCGCCATCTCAAAGTGAAATGGCGTGGTGACAACACCAATCGAAAGAATGCCCATCTCCTGTGCAATCTCCGCCACAACAGGCGCAGCTCCGGTCCCAAATCCGCCGCCCATCGTGGCTACGATAACGACGAGATCCGTTCCCTCAAGGAGTGCACGAATCTGCTTTTCCGACCCGCGCGCCGCCTGTTCGCCGAGTTCGACCCGTCCGCCCGTGCCGCGCCCGTTCGTCAGCTTCTCCCCGACGGGCAGCACCGTGATCCCCTGTTTGTGCAGGGTATTCAGCTGGCGCAGATCGGAGTTGAGCCCAATAAGTGTGATGTCGAGGTCGTATTTTTCACGGACACAGCGCACAATGTTATTGCCGCCGCCGCCAACGCCGACCACTTTGATGGTGATTTTCGGTTTGATAATTTCAGCTGCCGGCATATACATACTCCTATCGAAGTATCGATTCAATCAAATTCCTGCTGTTTTCCTGTACCGCGCACCTGCGCAATGAGTGCACCGCCGAGGAGAAGCACACAGCCCAGCAGCTGAATGCCGCTCATCGTCTCCCCGAGAACGATCCACCCCGACACAGCGGCAAATACCGCCTCAAGCGAGAGAAGAATGGATGCCTGCGTCGGCTCCACATACGCCTGCCCGAGAATCTGACAGGTGTAGGCGACACCGCAGGAGAGAATCCCCCCGTAGAGAATGGGGAATGCTGCGCCCGCGACGGCGCTCCATGCAAACGGCTCATAAGCGGCGGCAAGCATCGTATTCCCAAACGTACAGACCAGCATCTGCATCAGACAGAGTTCGATGACATCGACCGTACTTGCATAACGGTCAATGAGCAAGATCTGTGCCATCCAGAAAAAGGAGGAAATGAATACGAGTATATCTCCCGTATTTAACTCGGTCTCTCCGTGCGCGGAAAGGAAGTAGACTCCTGCAAAAGCAAGAACCGCGCCGCCCCACTGTGCCGCACGTACGCGCTGACCGAGCAGAACGGCGGCAAGCGGCACAAGCACAATGTAGAGTGTCGTGATAAACGCCGTCTTTCCTGCCGTCGTATAGAGGAGCGCGACCTGCTGCAGGGTTACCCCCACAAACATCGCAAACCCGATGGGAATGCCCGCCCGAAAACCCGAGTGGAACGTCCCTGCACGCTTCTGCGTCATACGCTTGCCGCGATAGGCATACCAGAGCGCCCACATAAAGAGTGTGCCGAGTGCAAAGCGCGCTGCCGCATAGGTATAGGGACCGAGTCCCTCCATGCCGAGAATCTGAGCAACAAAGGTCGTCCCCCACAGCAGCGATGCCGTCAGCAGCAAGAAACTCCCGCGCCGGTGCATCTCAGAGCACCTTTGACAGAAAGCTGCGCGTGCGCTCCTCTTTCGGGTTCTCAAACACCTCGCGCGGCACGCCCGACTCGATGATGCGCCCCTCGTCCACGAAGAGCAGACGGTCGCCCACCTCGCGGGCAAAACCCATCTCATGCGTCACAATAACCATCGTCATGCCCTCGTTTGCAAGCGCACGCATGACATCGAGCACCTCGCCGACCATCTCTGGATCAAGTGCCGAGGTCGGCTCATCGAAAAGCATGACCTTCGGGTGCATGGCGAGCGCACGGGCAATTGCTACGCGCTGCTGCTGACCGCCCGAGAGATTGTCGGGGTAGGCATCCGCCTTCTCCGCAAGCCCCACACGCGCGAGCAGCTCCCGTGCCGTCTTCTCCGCCGCATCGCGGGCGACGTGCTTCACCTTCATCGGCGCGAGCATGATGTTCTCAAGCACCGTCATGTGCGGAAAGAGGTTGAACCGCTGGAACACCATGCCGACCTCTTCGCGCACCTTGTTGATATTCGCCTCACTTGAGAGCGTGATGCCGTCAACGACGACCTCGCCCCCCGTCGGCTCCTCAAGATGGTTCATGCAGCGCAGCAGCGTGCTCTTGCCCGAACCCGAAGGACCGATGATAACAACGACCTCTTTCTCATCAATCGAGAGATCGATCCCCTTCAGCACTTCGTCCGTGCCAAATGCCTTACGCAGCCCCTTGATCTCAATCATGGACGCGATACCTCCGTTCCAGATATGCGACAAAGCGCGAGATGGTCAGCGTCATGACAAGATAGATGACGGCGACACTCATCCAGATTTCAAACGAGCCGTACGTCTTTGCAATGATGAGCTGCCCCCGACGCGTCAGTTCCTCGAAGCCGATGACCGAGACGAGAGACGAGTCCTTGAGCATCGCGATGAACTCATTGCCAAGCGGCGGGATGACGCGTTTGAATGCCTGCGGCACAATGATGTAGCGCATGGTCTGCAGCCACGTCATGCCGAGCGAACGCCCCGCCTCCATCTGTCCGTCGTCGACCGACTGGATGCCCGCACGGAAAATCTCAGCCACGTATGCACCCGAGTTGATGCCGCACGCCGAGATCGCCGCGATGAACGGATCGATGCGCTGCCCCGTGATGACCGGCAGGGCAAAGTAAAAGAGAAAGATCTGCACGAGCAGCGGCGTCCCGCGAAAGAATTCCACGTAGACCTCCGCGAGCATCCGAAGTACACGCAGATTCGAGATGCGCGCCACACCGACAATCAGACCGATCACAAAGCCGATCGCCGTCGACAGCACCGTAATCTGTATCGTAACCCCCGCACCGATGAGCAGTAGCGGAAATGAGTTGACGACGAGATTCATATCAAAGTTCATAAGTTCATCCATTCTCCCTGTATAGATTCATAATTCCCATGATATTCCTGCATAAATAGCCGTTCTTCATATTATATTTCAATCAAAGAGTGGTGTCAATAAATTCGCGCTCTTTGTCGAAATTGAATCACGTCAATCGCGAAAAAATACACCCCACGAGCCGGTGATGAGCACCGGCTCGTGGGGTGCTTAAGGAATTGCAGTTTCCCTTACAGCTTCTTGGACAGCGCCTCGATGCTGTCGGATATTGCCTTTGCCTCCTCAACGGACGCACTGATCTCCTTCATGTTCGCCGCCTGATTCTCGATCAGACCGTTGATGGACTTGATGCGCTCGGCAATATGATTCGCCGCCTTTCCCATAGAGCCGAGTTCTTCAAGAATTTTGCTCGCGGCATCGCGGCTGCTGTCGGCAAGTTTCCCGACCTCCTCCGCCACAACAGAGAAGCCGCGCCCTGCCTCGCCCGCGCGGGCAGCCTCAATGGAGGCATTCAGCGAGAGAAGGTTCGTCTGCTTCGAGATCGTCATGACAAGCTCAGACATCTTGAGCGTGTTCTCCGTCTGGCTGCGCGTATCCTCTGCCGCCTTCGTGATCTCCTCCTGTACGCTCGAGATCTCCATCGTGCGCTCCATCGTTTGGCTCACACTCTCTGTGATCATGTCGATGGACGCATACAGACTGCTGAGCATCGTCTCAAGCTCGCCGTAGAATTTTTCCTTCTTCCGCGATGTCTGATCCAACGCCTCCGATTTCCGCTTCTCCTCGTCGATATCAATAAAGACGCCGATGATCTCCTCCGGATGTCCGCTTCTGTCGCGCACAACATTGCCGGAGGCATGAAACCAACGATAGCTGCCGTCGTGTACCTTCAGACGGTAGTCCACATCGTACGGAGTGCGCCCACTGAGATCCTTGATGCAGGCGTTAAAGGAGGAAAATGTCCCCTCCACATCGTCCGGGTGCAGACGTGAACTCCACGCCTCCAGGGTGTTCGGAAAATCAGACTCTCCGCGGAACCCGACCATGCGGCGGAACTCATCCGACCAGATTGCATAGTCGATGCTGAAGTCCGGTTTGATCTTCATGTACCACATGCCGGAGCTGATCGCCTCATTGACCGTACGAAGACGGAAACGCTGATACTCAAGTTCCTCATTCATGCAGTCGATCAACGCATTGAGTTCAGCCGCAAACGGCTCACTGCCACGCAGCTTCGTAAAGAGTTCGTTCTTCTCGTGCCCTGCGACGATATTCTGTATCGTCCCCGCCAGATCCTGCGCCCCGGCTGCAGCGCTGTTCTTGTCAAACATTGCATTCCCTCCAAAAAGCATTACGCTCTGTATTAGGTTTATTGTACCATACCCCTCCATATATGCAAGCCCTAATGCGTGCACATATAAAAATTCCCTCGGACATTTTTGCCCGAAGGAATTTTTACAAAATGTACCCGATCAGAACAGATAGCGCACGCCGATTTCGGCATAGCGTGCCGGCTGGGGGTAGCGTGTGCCGCTGTAGGAGGAGTAGGCCTGATTCGTCGCGTTGCGCAGACGTGCGTAAATCGTCCCACCATCTGCGAAGTCATAGCCCGCGCTTAACTCAAGCGCTGCATAGCGGCTGCGTCCGTAGTACTGCTTGGACAGACCGCTTGCCATCGTGCCGAGGACATTCGCGTGCCATCGACCATTGTTGTAGTGCATTCCGATGCGCCCGCCGTTTGGTTGGCTGATATGGTTAAGATAGTCACGCGCTGTGCTATTGTAGTCATCCTTGGACTCCGTATGCGTGTATGAGTACCCGAGATCATAGCTCCAGTGCTCATCCACCTTCTTCTGAAAGAGAATCTCCATGCCGCGCTTCTTCTCGTGCGCGATATTGGTGACACGGCTTGTAAAAGTCAGGGGATTATAGTACCAATGAATCGCATCGCTGAGCTTCGACTGGAAGAAGTCCACACTAAGAGAAGTACGCGCATCAAAGTTGTGGGATATACCAAGAGACTCCGTATGCCCGCTCTCGGGGCGAAGGTCTGGATTACCATACATCATCCACCCCATATTGTTATAAAACAAATCATCTGCTGTCGGAGCCTTGTAGACGCGTCCCCACGAGGCGTAGACACGCGTCTTCTCGTCTGCATTGTAGTTCACAGCAAATTTTGGTGAGCCGTGTGAGCCGAATCTGCTGTGATGATCGAGACGTACGCCCGGTACGAGTACCCACTTATCCCCGAGACGGATCGTATCCTGCACATAGACCGCCTTATTCGTGATCTTCTTATTACTATACCCGCCATTGGCAACATTTGTCGAATGACTTGTACGCCACTCAAGCCCCGCCACAAGCGTATGATCCTTGCCCAGTTTCCAGCCGTTCTGATACTCACCGCCCTGCACACGGGTATCGTATTTCCCGCTGAAATCGACGGATTTGAAGTTGCCATAGTAGCGCAGATAACCCGGCGTTCCCGTCCCCTCCTTAAAATTATAGGAGGCAGATACGGTATTATAAATTGCATCATGATGCGACGAAGGAGCAAAATTATAATACGAATTTGCATCAACCGTCCGGTGCAGTACCGAGAGCGTTAGCGATTGACGTGGATCGATCTGATGATCAAGGCGCAGGGAAAGGCTGTTGTTCGCATAGTCGCTGCTTGGCATCCGATGCGTCTTTCCATCCGTCCCCTTATACCTCATGTAGCTGCTACGGTCAAGCCCCGCTGTGAGCTGCCAGCTGAGGGTTCCATCCGTCCCCGCATGCGAGAGTTCATAGCCATGCGTACCCCACGATCCCGTGCGCAGATCAAGCTCCGTCTGTTCCTTTGCCGCACGCTTCGTGATGATGTTGACGACGCCGCCAATCGCATCCGATCCATAGAGCGCCGAACCAGCTCCCTTGACAACTTCGATGCGCTTGATATTCTTCACCGATGGGATCATGCGCAGATCGACGCCGGCACGCCCGTTCACAACGCCCTGATCGTTGTTCAGACGCACACCGTCCACCATGACGACAACACGATCATCACCGTTTAGGCGCACATACTCCTCCCCGCTTGCACGATCAACAACGACGCCGTTGATGTGTTCGAGGGCTTCTGAAACACTCCGATAGTGGTTCTGCTCGATCTCCTGTGCTGTGATGACCGCAACATTCGCTGGTGCCTGACGCACGCTCAGGGGCGTTCGCGTCGCCGTGACGACGGTCTCTCCCAGTGAATGCTCATCCGCAGATGTACGATCATTTGCAGCATACGCTTGTCCCCCAATGGACAAGGAACCAACAGCGAGTGCGGCTGTCACAGCCATACGAATACTCTTCTTCATCGCAAACTCCTCCTAAAATCACCCTACTACTAAAACTTCTTATGACATGTCGGCATGGACTCCGACAGGCAAAAGCATATTACAATCGCCCCAAGGCGAAGCACTGCGTGTGTATCTTCTGCTCCCAGTCCGCACGCGAGCGCTGGCAGAACTCATGGACGAGATAATCCGGCTGTATCGCGTCGAGAATACGGCGTGCTGCATCTGTCCGAAACGGCTCATGCCGATCCACGTGCATGACATAATCCATCGCCTCCTGCCATTGCAGCGGACGCAATTCTCCCGCATGGCGGCGCATCATCTCCCGTGTATACGAACCCGAGAGCGACTGATGCAGATGAATTCCATAGACATACTTGCCCGCCGCGCCGAGGGAGCGGTAGATTTTCGTCGCGTATGCCGCCCCCTCTGCCTCACTCCGCAGCGCAAGATTCGTATTCATCAGATGACCGACATCCAGCATAAAGCCCGTATCGGGATAGTTGACCTGCTCCAGGAGCATGGCGGCGAGTTGCGGCTGACAAAAGGTCAGCCCCGGCCACCAGAGGTTTTCAAAGAGAAGTTTGCATCCCTTTGGGATTTCGGCGGCAATCTCATGCACCAGCTCGATGGTCGCACGGATTACATCCTCATCCGATAGGGAGAATCTTCTCTCATACATCTCCGATGTGCGGTTGTGTGCGACATGAAAGACGAGATACTCTGGTTCACACTCCGCCGCCCGCCGCAGATTCTCCTTCCACGCCGCGATCCAATCACCGACATACAAAGAGCCGTAGTAGGCGCGAACCTTCTCCTCGCTGCCAAACTCCTCCATAAGTGCCGCACGGTCGCCGTGCCAAAAATCCACCCACGTCGGCCAGAACAGCAGATGCACCCCCTTGATGTATGTCGCTGGAAACATTGCACGATCCCACGGCGCACAGAGCATGAACTCAATGCCGTCCAGCCTGTGTGTGCGCAGAACCTCTGCGAGTGTATCCGAACTGTTTTGGAGCAGATCCTCTGCATCACAGTCTGCATTGGATAGATTCGTCAGTGTAAGCATTGTGCCCTTTTCTAGCAAATCGATGTATGCGCGCGGCGGTTAGAACCGATAGGAGTAACTCAGGAGATAGTTGATCGGCGCAGTATAGTACTCAGTTCCGGCATGCGAGGTTATATCATCACGGTTCAGCACATTGTCAATGCGCAGACTGATCTCGCTGTTTGCATCCGGTGCATAGCTCGTATTCCATGTTGTGAGCAGATAGGGCTTCGTACGATATGCCTGCTTTGATGAAGGCAGCTGAACACGTCCTGCCAGATAGGAGGCCGTGAGTGAGGAGGTCCACTTGTCCTTTTTGTATGTTACACCGCCCGTAAGCTGCAGCTTTCCAAATGTACGCTCCCAACCCAGATTCTTTTCCGAGTTCTTCGCCTGCGGGTTCTGCCACGTCACCCCCCAGTTATATGCGAATCCACGCGCACCTGCGATCTCGCCGGAGAGTTCCAGCCCCGTATTGCGGAAGTCCTCATTCGTATATTGATACATGTCACGTCCCGATGTCATCTTAGCCGTGATATTGTCGCGGACACGTATATGGAAGAGCGCCGCCTTCCATATACGCCCCTCGTGATAGTGCTTCCATCCGATTTCATAATTCATGCCCTTTTGCGGTTTCAGATCGGGCGCCGCCTGCTGCCGACCGTTATCACTATACATCTGGGCAAAGGTTGGCATGACAAAGGACTGGCTGATGTTCAGATAGACGCTGCTGTCCGCATTCAGTTTGTGCAGCCACTGCGCCGAGGCACTGAGGTTGCTGTAGTTCTGACTGCGCGCAGCTCCCGTTGTCCACGTCTCACGCAGACCAAAGATGCCTGTATTGTGTGCATCAAATTTTTGCTCCCACTGGGTAAACAGTCCCCAATTATTGCGCGCATAACGCTTATTTTGATCGTTGGCAGGTGTCGGCAATGCCGCATATACCTCATGCTGAACGCTCATGCCAAAAGTGACACGCGCCTTCGGGTTTACTTCCCATGTGCGCTGCACATCCGCTCCATAGGTCACATTCTTTTCACGCGTGTGATACAGACTGTTCGGCGTCCGTGCACCCGTTCTTCCATCGAAGTGGACAAGTCCGGCATATTCCAACGTTCCCGTATTGAAGTAAAGACTGCCCCTCCAGTCCGCATCATGGTAGTTCAGCTGCGTGATATACTGTTTTGTCTCATACTTGCGTCGATTGTACTGCTCGCCAACGCGAATGCGCTGCGCAACCGTGGCAGCGTGTGAATTGTCTACTGACGTAACGTAACGGCTGTATGTCCCCTCCGTCTCATAATACCCGGCCTGAACATCCATACGGGGGTTAATCTGATAGGTGATCCCTGTGTTGCGCTTGATAATGTCATGGATATCCGTCTGTGTTGTGCCATGGAAGCGACGCTGTGTGTAGGCGGTGTCACTGACACCATCTCTACGTCCCCATTTGTCATAGTTGTAGTAAAAGCCGAACCGTTCATCGCCGACACTCACGCCATACGAGTACTGACCATCGTTGCCGAAACCCACATGCACCGCATTCGTCCCAGTCTTTTTCGTAATGATATTGACGACACCGCTGACTGCTTCACTGCCATAGAGAACCGATCCGCTGCCCTTGACAACCTCAATGCGCTCAATACTGCTTGCAGGAAATTGGTCGAGGTTGTATTTCCCGCGCCACGAAATCGGATTTCCGTTCATGAGCACGAGCACGCCGCCCTTCATACCGCGCATGTTCAGCTCATTCGTCATCGCACCCATCGCCGCGCCATTCGGACCAAATGACGTATAGGCAAAGCCGTCGACCTTCGCGAGTGCATCTGCCGCCGTTGTCGCGCCGCTGCTCTTGATTTCCTCTGCCGTGATAACAGTAGTCGCAGCAGGCACCTCAGCATCCTTTTTCTCCGTGCGCGTCGCCGTCACGACAACTTCGCCGAGCGAATACGTCGGCATGCTGTCATCGACTGTCTCTCCCGTATGCGCCGTCTCCGCCGCATAGACCTGTCCCGTCATCGCCGAGAGAACGACCGCTGCTGCAAGAAATTCCTTGTTCCACATCTTCATTGTCATAGCTCCATAAAAATCAATTCAACTGAAATCGGAAGGTCTTTGTCCAGACACCCCGCTGCCCATTGTCCCCCGGATTAAACTGAAACTGCCAGACGGCAGCGACCGCCGCCCTGTCCATCGCCACCGCAGTCAAAAAGAGTATAAGATGCAGCAGCAGAGAAGCCCCAAGCGCTTTACGCTCGCCGTCACGCTCCATCACATCCTCATCCATGTCACCCTCCCTCCTTCATGTGTCTGCGCAGCAGGTACAGGAAATAGGGCGTGCCGATGAATGCCGTCATGATGCCGACACGGATCTCCATCCCATGCAGCAGGATGCGTCCCAGCGAATCACAGAGCACGAGGAACACCGCGCCCGCAAGGAGACTCGCGGGCAGCAGCCGGCGATGATCGGGACCGATGAGGAGGCGCACCATGTGGGGCACGACAAGCCCCACAAAGCCGATGTTGCCGCTGATACAGACTCCCGACGCCGTCGTCAGCGCCGCAAGTACGAGAAAGAGCAGACGGAACGCCGTCACAGGCATCCCCGCCGCACGAGCTTCCACTTCACCGAACGCGAGCAAATTGAGGTGACGTGCAAGCAGTACCATGATCGACATGCCGACGCCGATTGGACCGATGCCGAGCAGGACGTGATCCCAGCGGCGATAATCCAGTCCGCCGATTGTCCAGAAGAGATATTGCTGCATCTTCTGCTCGTTCATCACCGTGAGGATCGCTGCCGTGCATGCCGCGAGGAACATCCCCACGACAACGCCCGAGAGAAGGAGCGTCATGACCGGAATCCGCCCACGCCGCATCGAGAGCGACACGATCAGCCCCACCGCGAGGATGGCACCCGTGAAGGCAAAGGCAGGCAGTGTGAGCACGCTTCCCGCCGTCACGCCGATGCCGATGGCAAGGACCGCTCCGACGGAGGCACCGCTCGATACACCGATGATGCCGGGGTCGGCGAGCGGATTGCTGAAGATCCCCTGCAAAACGGCTCCCGAGACACCGAGCCCCGCTCCAACCATCATGCCGACAAGCGTGCGCGGGAGACGAATGTGCCAGAGCACCGCCTCCTGCTCCGGTGTCACAACGACATCCGGGAGGAAAGGAAGCCCTGCCGCATGGGCAAAGGAGGCAACGACAGCCTCCATCGGGATATCATACTGCCCCGAGCTCATGGACAGAAGAAACGCAAAGAGGAGCGCTCCCACAAGAGCACATAGAAAGAGCGGTGTTCGATGCCGGCAAAGACTCATGCCGTCACCACCCTTTCATCTGCTCGTCCGAGAATGACAGAGAGAAGCTGCTCCTTTTCTGCTGCGGCCGTCTCTGCCTCGGTAAAAACCTCTGCGTGATGCGTCAGCGGGTTCTCAACGACCCGCACGGGAGCACCGTATGCTTGCGACAGGAGTTCATCTGTCAGGACATCTCTTGGCGCGCCGTCAGCAAGCAGTTTTCCATGTCCGATGAGGAGCAGCCGCGAGCAGAACCGCGCAGCGAGGCTCAGTTCGTGCGCGACAAGCAGGACGGTCTTGCCCGCCGCACAGAGTTCACGACAGAAGCGGAAGATCTCCTCCTGATAGATGATGTCGAGTCCCGTCGCAGGCTCGTCGAGAAAGAGCACGGGCGTCTGCTGCGCGAGCACCTTCGCGAGCAGGACGCGCTGCCGCTGTCCGCCCGACATGGCGTGCAGGGGCTTATCGGCAAGCTCCGACACGCCTGTATACGCCATACACGCCTCGGCAATCGCCAGATCGTCCGCCTTTTCCTGACTCCACCACGAGAGATATGGATAGCGTCCCGCGAGTACGACATCACGCGCTGTATACGCAAAAGTCATCGCAACGTGCTGCTGCAGATATGCCACGCGGCGCGCAAACTCCTTTGCAT
>ERZ773099.1268-NODE-1268-length-19033-cov-26.244388_pt1 | contig 19033 bp, 17 predicted proteins | sample MGYA00511120_ERZ773099 | MGnify/ENA primary metagenome ERZ773099 (study PRJEB29015, sample SAMEA2738012) | human oral metagenome | biome: human oral; feature: human-associated habitat; material: dental | place: China | collected 2104 ...
ATTTAATCGACTACTTGGGGACTTGAAGACTGTTCACCAGCCAGAGATTGTCTTCGAGGCGACTGGTGTCTATTCTCGTCGTCTTCAGACCTTCTTTGAGGATAATAGTTACGCTTATACACGACTCAATCCCTTAGAATCCAAAAAACAACTAGATAGCTTACGAGTACGTAAAACTGATAAGATTGACGCTGAAAAACTAGCTACGTCTCAATTCATCCTCAATCGTAAACCAAGCTATGTCCAAGAAGCGCTTTATCAAGAATTACGCGACCTCAGCCGTTTCTATCAGAATCTTACTGAGGATATTGTCTGCGCTAAAAACCGTCTGCACAAGGTTTTACAGGTCACTTTTCCTGAATTGGAAAACATCTTGTCGGCACCAACTGGGGAACAATATTGGAACTTGGTCATGACTTTTCCATGTAATAGTTTTGTACTGGAGTTGGATGACGCCGCATTAACAGCTATCATCCGTCAGTCTACATCAAAACGCATCTCTGAAAAACGTGTGACTTACTTAGTAGATAAGCTTACAAAACTAGCTAATCAGTCTTATTGTGCGGTCAAGAAAACCTCTCCAATGATGGAAGAGGTCAAATATTATGCAGGGGAGTTACTTAGGCTTTCTGAATACAGACAAGGTGTTTTAGAGGAGATGGTAACATTGGCTCAACCTTTGCCAGAATACGAGATTCTTCTCTCTATTCCCGGAATAGCTGAAACCACAGCGACAAGTATTATTGGTGAACTAGGTGACATTCGTCGATTTCACTCTGCCAATCAAATCAATGCTTTTATCGGCATTGACCTCAGACATTATGAATCTGGGAACTTTCTAGCTAAGGAACATATCACCAAACGTGGGAATCCCTATGCCAGAAAGATTCTCTTTAAGTGCATTCATAACATAGCTTCAGCTAGCCACACCAATCCTTGTCATATTGCAGACTTCTATGAGAAACGGAAAAGACAATCGCAAGTGACTTCAACCAAACCACACACGATTGCCTCTATACATCGTCTCATCAGAACAATGTATTACCTCATAACGCATAATAAACTTTACGATTATACTTCTACCCAAAATCGGTAAAATTGTTTATGCCATATTATTGTAACACCTTATCAAAAAAATCACTAGGTAAGGTGTTGGTTTTGTGTACACTTTTTACACTAAATTTTAGCTCAAAAAAAGACAATTTGCTTCGTTTGACATATGGAACTCAAACTATTTTTCATCAAATACCTTGATATACTTGACAAATGGTAGAAAAGGACTTAGCCCTGTGCAATACAGAACTAAATCCTTTGGATAAATTAATTGTCTAACTTTTTGGGGTCAGTACAGTCCCAGCCTCTTTTTTATATTTAACTAGATAAACATCCTTCTGAACTTGCTTATTCTATCAAATCATTTTGCCACTCGCTAGGGCTCCCATTGGATCCCAAGGCGCTAGGACAATTGGCTCAGCATTGTAGGCTGCCAGTTCTTCTGGTGTCAAGAAGTCTTTTCTGACTACGATTTGGTAAGTGTACTCATCCATCCAGGCATCGCTGGCGACAAAGTAGCCCTTATCTCCAACATTTTCACCCCAAGAATTTTCCACCTTCCATTTTTTGGCTTGACCCTTTTCATCCAAATCCACTCCAGCCAGTACCATAGCATGGGTCATAAGGCTTTCGCTGTAATCAAGACGGCCTGCCTTATCTTGGGTCAACTGGATATCCATGCTGGCAGTCAAATCATGCATTCCTTCCTCCATGATCCCTGCCTTGCGATTGCTGGATTGACCTACATCAGAGCCAAACCAAACAGTCTCACCAGCCTGCATCTGTGCAATAGCCAATTCCTTGAGACGTTTCATTTCTACATTCAAATAGCGAACTGGTTTACTGCCGACTACATTGCCCAACATCTCGACCGTGTAAGACTTGCCATAAGGTTTATCGACTGTTGGCGCATTGATAATAGACACATAGTCATCTAACTTGAGGTCCACATATTTTTGGTAAAAGGCCTGCGGAGTCAAATCAGCTTCACTATGGTAGTTGCCGTCCTTGTTCCGATAAGCAAAGTCAAACTTCCGAGGAGGTAAGCCCAGCGACATCGCTAGGAAGTTGAAAATTTCCTGTAGTAAAGCTTCTTTCTTGGCTTGTAGACTAGCTTCATCTGCACCACTCAGGGCTAGCTCACGCAAGATTTGAGCATCCTGACGCAAGAGTTTATTGAGCAACTGATTGAGCTCACGGCTGTTGCTAGAAGAAATCGACTCTGGATAGACTGATTTGGGTACGACCCCGTATTTCTCAAAGAGTGAAACAACCATATCCCATTGACCGCCATCCTGCTGAGGCGTATCTAAGAGAAACTTGACCTTGCGACTGGTCAATTCTTGGTCAGCCGTCGCCAGTACCTGCTCCAAGAACCAGTTGGACTTTTCATATTTATCCCAAAAGAAGGTATGAGCTTGGGATAGCTCAAAATCTTCCAGCTGGAAGCCAGCAATCATCTTGTGGCGGAAGGTATTAAGAGCTGCAAACATCCAGCAGCGACCAGAAGCCTTCTGGTCGCTGACCTTGTCTTTAGTGAGATCCAGTGAGAAAACGGGTGCATTTTCTACGGCAGCAGTCCGTTTTTCCAAAGAAGTCAAGAGCCCATTATGGCTAATAGCATTTTCCATAGCGGCATATTTAGCATTAGCCTCATAGTCCGCAAAAAGCTTATCTGTAAAATCTTGTTTTAATGAATGCATAAATTCCTCTTTGTTCTATAGACTATTATAGACCTTTTAAAAATTCCTGCAAAGAAAAAGTTAAGCGCACCTAACTTTTTCTTTGCAAATCTGATTTTAGGATTCCATAGACAGAAAAATCTTTGACTTCTCCCTTATGAAAGACAGCTTGACGAAAGGTTCCTTCGTAACGCATGCCAGCTTTGGCCATAACACGGCCAGAAGCTGGATTAGCTGTTACAAATTTTGCTGTGACACGATTGAAATCTGCATCTTGCAAGAGATAGATCAAAACGGCTTTTAGAGCTTCTGTCATCAGTCCTTTTCCCCAGTAGTCTTGACTCAAAATATAACCGACCTCGCAAGCATTGACGGTCTCATCTAGGTCCACCACACTGATGTCACCAATCACATGATAAGGATTTTCTTTTAGACAGATCGCCCATTTGTAAAAATCCAAGTTTTGGTAATTCTCAGCCCAGCAAGCAATGGTTTGTTTGGCCACTTCTAGACTTTCATATGCATCCCAGGTCACATGCAACAGATTATCAGGGCGGGAAGCCCAGTTGTCGTACATAGCTTGATAGTCAGATGCTACAAAAGGTCTTAGCAAAAGACGTTTCGTTTCGATGGACTGTGTACCTACCTTTTTCATTGCTTTCTCGCTTCCTAGCCGGGGTTAAAAAGATTCACTGGAACTTTTTACTTCCAAAATTTATCAAAAATCGTAATCGGCAAATGGCGCTTGTGCTGGCCTTTATGCCACCAGGATTCAATAGTCGCTTGAGCTTGAGCTGAAACAGACTTTCCTTCCAGATAGTCGTCAATTTCATTATAGGTCACGCCCAGAGCGACTTCATCAGCAATTCCAGGTTTTTCCTCTTCCAGATCAGCCGTAGGAACCTTCTCATAAAGAGCTGGATCTGCTCCCAAGGCAATCAAAAGTTGTTTGCCTTGGCGTTTATTGAGACGATAAAGGGGCACAATATCTGCTCCGCCATCCCCAAACTTTGTGAAAAAGGCCGTGACATTTTCTGCTGCGTGGTCAGTTCCAATAACAGCTCCACTGTAAGAACTAGCCAAAGCATACTGGGCAATCATGCGGCAACGTGCCTTGATATTGCCCTTGTTAAAGTCAGAAACTTTGGCGTCAGTTGCCTCCACAGCTGCTGTCATAGCATCAGCCGATTCCTTGATATTGACTGTCAAACTGACATCAGGCTGGATGAAAGCCAGAGCCTTTTGGGCATCGTCTTCATCTGCCTGGACACCGTAAGGCAGGCGGACAGCGATAAAGCGATAGCTATCATCTCCTGTCTCTGCTCTCATTTCTTCTACGGCTAGCTGGGCTAAACGACCAGCCAAGGTTGAGTCTTGACCACCAGAAATACCCAGAACATAGCTTTTCAAAAAAGGATGTTTTCTCAGATAGGCCTTGAGAAAGTCCACCGACTTGCGGATTTCTTCTGCTGGATCAATGACGGGCTTGACGCCTAGTTGACGGATGATTTCTTCTTGTAGGCTCATTTTTCTGCTCCTGTCTGGTAGGCTTTCTTGCGCATCTGGTCAATCAAGTCCATCTTATCCTGCCAAATATCTCTAGCTAGGTCAACTGGATAATCCTGTGGATTGAGAACTCGTTTGTACTCATCCCAGAGTTTATCAAATTCCTTACGGGCATAGGTCTGAATCTCAGTCAGACTTGGCTGATTATAGACCAAATTCCCTTCTTGGAAAATATCAACCAAAAGCGGTACGGCATCAAAATCCTTAACTGTCTTATTAATGTAAGTGTAGGTTGGATGGAACATTTCCAGCTCTTCCAAACCATTGACATCAATGCCATCATAGGTAATGTAGTCTCCCTCGGACTTCCCTTTTTCGCGACTGGTAATGCGCCAAACCTGCTTCTTGCCTGGGGTCGAAACTTTTTCGGCATTATTGGACAGTTTGATGGTATTGCGCAATTCTCCAGTCTCATCTTCAATAGCAACAATCTTATAAACTGCTCCTAAAGCCGGCTGGTCGTAAGCCGTGATAAGCTTGGTTCCCACGCCCCAGACATCAATCTTAGCCTTTTGCATTTTCAAGTTGAGAATGGTATTTTCATCCAAATCATTGGAAGCATAAATCTTAGCATCAGGGAAGCCAGCTTCATCTAATTGCTGCCGAACTTTCTTAGAAATATAGGCAAGGTCTCCCGAATCAATGCGGACACCCAGAAACTTAATCTTGTCTCCTAGCTCACGCGCCACCCGAATGGCTGCCGGAACACCTAGACGCAGTGTATCGTAGGTATCTACTAGGAAAACACAGTTGTGATGAGTCTCAGCGTAGGCTTTAAAGGCCTCATAATCATTTCCATAGACTTGAACGAGAGCATGAGCATGCGTTCCCAAGACTGGAATATCAAAGAGCTTGCCAGCCCGAACATTGCTGGTTCCGTTAGCTCCGCCAATCACAGCAGCCCTAGTCCCCCAAATAGCAGCGTCCATTTCCTGGGCCCGGCGCGTACCGAACTCCATCAGAGGTTCATCTTCGATGACAGAGCGGATACGAGCTGCCTTGGTGGCAATCAGCGTCTGAAAATTAACGATATTGAGAATAGCAGTCTCAACCAGCTGACACTGAGCCAGTGGACCTTCCACCTGCACGATTGGCTCATTGGCAAAAACCAAATCACCTTCCTGAACAGACCTTACGGTCAGGCTCATCTTGAGATTCCGCAAATAATCCAGAAACTCTCCGTGATAGCCCAAGGTTTGCAAATAATCTAAATCGCTCTGGCTGAACGTCAGATTATTGAGATAGGAAATAATTCTTTCCAAGCCCGCAAAGACTGCGTAGCCGTTATTAAAAGGATTCTTACGGAAAAAAACTTCAAAAACCGCATGCTTGTTGTGAATATTTTGCTTGAAATAAACCTGCATCATGTTGATTTGATACAAATCAGTGTGTAGAGTTAAACTATCATCTGGGTACATCTTCTTACTCCTTTACGCTAGATACCTTTTATTATATCATAATTCCAAAAAAGCTAAGCAAATCCTGTCAACTCACTTGAATAGACACACTTGCTTAGCTTATATTTTTATGCTTGCTCTGTAAGATATTTGTAGGCTTCCTGACTGGCAATGGCACCATCGCCAACAGCCGTCGTAATCTGGCGCAAGTCTTTCTGGCGAACATCACCAACAGCGTAAATACCGGCTACTGAAGTCTTCATCTGATGGTCTGTCAGAATCCAGCCAGCCTCATCAGTAATGCCCAATTCCGCAGCAAATTCACTAACCGGATCCAGACCGACATAGATAAAGATGCCACCAAAATCTGCTTGGCTAGTTTCACCTGTCTTGACATTCTTGAAGGTTACGCCAGTCACCTTACGCTCGTCACCATGGATGCTTTCCACCACAGAATCCCAGACAAAGCGAATCTTTTCGTTGGCAAAGGCGCGATCCTGCAGCACTTTTTGTGCTCGCAGCTCATCGCGACGGTGAACGATGGTCACACTTTTTGCAAAGCGCGTCAGGAAAATAGCTTCCTCTACCGCCGAGTCGCCACCACCGACAACCAGCAAGTCTTCATCACGGAAGAAGGCGCCATCACAGACCGCACAATAGGAAACCCCGCGGCTGTTGTAGTCTTCCTCGCCAGGAACCCCCAGATGACGATGATTAGCACCAGAAGCAATGATGACTGTTTTAGCTTCAAAACGCTCATCTTCTGTGATGATTTCCTTAAAATCGCCCCGATCTTCAATTTTTTCTACTAGGCCAAAGAGATGTTCTACCCCTAGATTCTCAAGAGGCTCAAACATTTTCTCTGCTAGCTCTGGACCGCTTATATTGGCATAGCCTGGGTAGTTTTCAATGTCAGCAGTATTGTTCATCTGACCACCAGGAATACCACGCTCCAGCAGGGCAACTTTTAGGTTGCTGCGGGCTGCATAAAGGGCAGCTGTCATGCCGGCAGGTCCAGCTCCAATAATAATTGTATCGTACATAACTCTTCTTTCTCCTTGTTGTAACTAGAATTATTCTAACAACTTTTCTACAGTTTTACAAGCATTTAAGCTTTTAGGACAATAAGCAGGCCCAGCGTCGCAAAAGACAGGACTGGAATCGTCATAATGACAATCAGAAGGACATCGTACAGATGGCTCTGGCGCTCCTTGGCTGTCTTGTCCTTGCGGCGAATCATCCGCAGTCCAATCCATAAACCCGCAATGATCCCTACACCTACTGCTGTATAAAGCAAGCTCTCGATATAAAGTGCAAATATTTGATCTAACATGTCAACTCCTCAAAGGTCAATCAGCCTTATTCTACAAAAATAAGAACAACTCCAAACCTAACCGTTAGCATAAAACACCCACCAGATAAGAAAGTCTGCTCCACAGTATACTAAGACTGAAAACAAACTCAGCTGGTCTAGCCAACTGAGCCTTCACTGTCTCTATTATATCAAATATAGGTCCTTTTGTAACTAGCAAAAAATTCCTTGGTTCTTTCTTCCTTTGGATGATGGATAATCTCATCTGGTGTCCCAGACTCTATGATTTTCCCCTTGTCCAAAAAGAGTACCCTGTCAGCCACCTGAGCGACAAAGGACATATCATGACTGACCAGAATCATTGTTTGGCCAGACTTGGCTGCATCAGCGATTGATTTTTCTACTTCTCCGACCAACTCGGGATCCAAGGCTGAGGTCGGCTCGTCTAGCAAAAGAACATCTGGATTCATAGCCAAAGCCCTTGCCAAAGCCACCCGCTGCTTCTGACCGCCTGACAAATATCTAGGATAGTGATTTTCTCGGTCTGACAAGCCAACCTTTGCTAATTCTTCCTTGGCTATCTTGGTCGCTTCTTGGTCTGACAGTTTCTTAACAACCAGCAGCCCCTCCTTGACATTTTCCAAAGCAGTCCGGCGGGAAAAGAGGTTAAACTGCTGAAAGACCATGGCTAGCTTGCGGCGCAGCAGCAAAATTTCATCTTTGGAAATCCTTGAAAAATCCACTTTGAAGCCATCGATGGTGATTTTTCCGCTGTCTGGCTGTTCCAGATAGTTGAGGCTGCGGAGAAAGGTTGACTTCCCAGCACCAGAAGAGCCAATCAAAGCTACCACTTCGCCTTTTTGAATATCCAAACTGAGATCATCCAGAACCTTTTGACCTGAAAAAGTCTTGCTTAAATGTGAAATATTAATCATCAGATTCCTTCTCCTTCTGCTTGCTGAAGCGATTCAAATTTATCCGGCTGTTTGATATCCATCATTTTTTCGATCCAGCGGCCAAGTTGCTCAATGAGAATATTGACTGCCCAATAAATCAGCGAAACCGAAATAAAACGCTCAAAGTAACGGTAGTCCGCCCCCGCGATAGCCTGTGCCTTGGCAAAAATTTCCACTACACCGGCACTAAAGGCCAGAGAAGTTCCCTTGGTTAAGCCAATCAGGGAATTAATCAGACTAGGTGTCGCCACTACTGCTGCATTGGGGATAATGACACGCATATAAACCTGCTTGTTGGTCATTCCTAAGCTACGAGCAGCCTCAATTTCTCCCGGATCCACAGACAAGATTGCAGCCCGAATGGTCTCACTGGCATAAGCCGCTTCGTTGAAAGCAAAGGCAACAATCGCAAAGACAGACGCTGGAATATCATTGATATTAAAACTTGTGCCATACTGCTGATTGATGGCCTTCAGCAATAAAGGAATCCCAAAATAGGTCAGCATGAGCTGGACCAGCAGAGGCGTTCCTCTCAGAAAACTGACAAAGAAAGCCTGAATCGGATACAGGACTTTAACCCGATTAATCTTGACGACAGCAAAAACCATGGCAAGCATAATACCAAAGACTGCACCCCCCACCGTCAAAAGAAGGGTGATTGGCAGATTTTGCAAAATGCCTGGAATGGCCTCAAAAACAGCCCTTAAACTAAATAATTTACCATCTGGAATGATCTTGAGAAGCTCCTCATACCAACCAGTTGTCAGAAGATAAGTTGTAACCACTATTATTACTTCCTTTTCTTGATAATGAAATATTTTAACATAAATCTGGAACAAAACAAAGAATTTGCTCCACTTTGACTAGCAAGCTACGGCCTTTTTGACAATTAAAATATGAGCAGTCTGTGCAAATATCCTGTATCCGAATACCAAATAGACCACACTAAGCCCAATATAAAAATAGACTAGTTTCACTAGTCTATCATATCTATCTCACAAAGACTAATATATTTTTCTTATCACAGCGATAAGAAAAGTATATCACTAAAAGGTTTGGCGCTTAGCCTTACGCTCTGCTCGGCCACGTGCACGATTCTCTGCTCGCTTAGTCTTGCGGCGCTTCTCGTTCACCGCCCACTGGATTTTTTTCTTGTAGCCTGGTTTGATTTTTTTCTTTTTCTTCTTGACCAGCCCCAGCATTTCCGTATCCAGCTTCTCCCGGCTCTTTTCCCGATTGGCCCGACGGTCTCGGTCGTAGGTATCTTGGAACTCGTCATCTTTTATCATCTTTGGAATGAACTTAATCCCCATCTTTTCCAACTCCCGAATATCCGAGTCATCGCTTGGCTGGTAGAGGGTAATGGCTGTGCCGAGAAGACCATTACGGCCGGTCCGGCCTACCCGATGGACAAAGAAAGACAAGTCCTGAGGAATGGCATCGTTGATAACATGGCTGACACCTTCGATATCAATCCCCCGCGCTGCCAAGTCAGTAGCGACAATGTACTCAAAATCCAGATTTTTGACCTGATTCATGATGCGCTTGCGCTCCCGCGGAGCAATATCTCCATGAATTTTAGCAACTTTGAGCCCTTGAGCTGTCAAATAGCTGTGCAGCTCATCTGCCCTCGTCTTGGTATTAACGAAAATCATAGCCAAGTAAGGCTGCAGAAGCTGACTGATTTGATAAATCTGGGCATTTTTATCTCGTCCCTTGGTTGATAGGAGCCAGTTTTCAATGGTGTCCGCAATGACCGTCTTGGTCTTAATCTGCTCAATCACTGGATTAGACAGGTATTTTTTCAAAAAAGGCTGAAGCTTCTGTGGAATAGTCGCAGAAAAAACGAGAAACTGCAGGTCTTTTGGCAGCCGGCCTGCAATCTTATCAACCGTCGCCAAAAAGCCCATGTCTAGTGTCATATCAGCCTCGTCAACGACAAAGGTCTTGGCCTTGTGAATGGCCAAGTCGCCAGACTCTACCAAGTCATAAATCCGCCCAGGCGTTCCGATGACGATATGAGGCTGACTGGACTCTAACTTCCCAATCTGACGAGCCTTGTCAGTTCCACCGACATAATTGGCCACCCGAATCTCTCTTTCAGAAAAACTAGCCAACTGCCGAGCAGCCTGATAAATCTGCGCTGCCAGCTCTCGACTTGGGGCTGTAATAACAGCCTGCACGCTGTCTGCTTCCTCATCCAGCATTTGAAAGATTGGCAGCAAAAACGTGTGGGTCTTCCCAGAGCCTGTCTTGGACTCGCCAACCAAATCCCGACCTGACAATACCACAGGAATCAGCTTTTCTTGGACTGGAGTCGCTTCAACGAAGTTCAAATCCCTAAGCGCTTCCTGAATATAATCTTTAAACTTAAATTCTGTAAATTTCATCTTGTCCTCTATTCTATTATCCTAACTATTATACCAAAAAAATAACCATCCTGCTTACCCTCAAATCTAAGAAGCAGAAAAGCGAGCCAGAGACTCGCTTCTTGCTATAAATATAGGATAGCTAGGGTCAAAAGACTGCCCACGATACCGATTCCCCAGAAGAAGAAATCGACCCTCCACTCGCTCCACTCCTTGCCGTGACCAGTTAGGCCTCCCAGCTCAAAGTGGTGATGAACCGGAGTCATCCGGAAAATCCGCTTGCCGCCGGTCAGCTTGAAGTAGGTCACCTGCATCATGACAGAGGTCGTCTCAAACACATAGACGATACCAATCAAGAGCAGGGTCCACTCTTGGTGAAGGGAAATGGAGATAGCAGCCAGCATACCGCCCAAAGCCAAGCTTCCCACATCCCCCATAAAGATTTTAGCGGGCTTGTGGTTGAAAACAAAGAAGCCTAGCAAGCCGCCAATCATGCTAATGATGATAATCAGAATATCAAAACGCTTCTGCTCAACAGCGATCACAGCATAGGCTACCAAGCTGATGACCACAGAAATGCTAGCCAAACCATCAATTCCATCCGTCAGATTGACAGCATTGGAGAAGCCAATCAGCCAAAAAAGGACGAAAAAGACATAGAGGAAGCCTATCTGGACAGGAATGGTGAAGACATTCAGCTGGTCGCCAGCTCCGTGCTGATTGTAAAAGAAGTAAAAGACAACTCCGCCGACAAGCTGCAAAAACAGTTTCTGCTTGGGATTTAGACCCTCGTTAATCTTACGAAACACCTTGAGAAAGTCGTCCAAAAAGCCGACAACACCATACAGGACCAAGATAAAAAGAATCATGATGAGGCCGTTGGACAGCTGATGCGAAATCAAACCGATAACAAAGCTGGCCAGAACAGATGTCAAGAGAAAGACAGTACCACCCATGGTTGGTGTTCCGGCCTTGGCCTGATGCTGCTTGACATCTTCGTGCATTTGTTGGCCTGTGATACGAGCCTTATGGTAAAAACGAATAAAGGCAGGAATGCCGATGATAGTTAGGATAAAAGTTACGATTCCTGCAATAAGAGCAATAAGCATATTAGTCTCCCATTGTAATTGTTATTTTCTTGAGATTTTTCAGCGAAGTATTGGTCTTTTCGCTCTGCTTGACGACCTTGGAGCCCTCTCCTTTGAAAGTGACTTCGATGTCCTGCCACTTGGCAAAACGTTCGACATTGGCCTTGGTCCAGCCGTACATATCAGGCAGACTGTCTAAATCATCTGACAAGATTAAAACCTGTTGGTTGGCCTTAAGATTTTTGCCCTCTTTGACAGATACTTTTTTAATCTTGCCACCTGTTCCCAGCACAATTGGCTGGACTAGGTTGCGGCGCAATTCATCTGCCAGACCGCCAGGACTGACTTGATGTTTCAGACCTAGTTGCTTGGTCAGTTCTTCCAGTGATGGCATTTTATAGCTAGTTTCTTCAGTGACTGTCTCAAGAGCTGGAGTCGCCTCTGTCGTCAGATTAAGACTGTCTTTGAGAGCGACCGCTTCTTCCAAGACCGGATTGACCACTTCCTGCCAGAATATTGGCTGGAATTTTTCCTCAGGCTGCTGAACTGTCACATACATGATAAATTCAGGATTTTCTGCTGGCGTCATGGCAACAACCGAGTAGATATAGTCGTTCTCACCCTCTAGATAACCATTTTCAGAAGCAATCTGAGCGGTCCCTGACTTAACAGCTACATTCTGACCAGCCACTTGAATAACGGGTTCTCCACCGACATTCAGGGTTCCGTGGTAGGCGTCTGTTCCGACTTGAACCATATAATCCCGAGTGGTTTGAGCCGCTTTTTCTGATACAGGATTTCCGATAATTTCTGTCGCTGTCTTACGAGCTGTATTGGTTTTAGGATCATGGATAGCATTGATAAACTTAGGCTCAACCATGACACCATCATTGGCAACGGACGAGAAGGCGCGCAGCATCTGCACCTGGGTCACACCAATCCCTTGACCGAAAGAACTCATGGCAATAGTAACATAGTTATCACCTGGCAGGGAACCATAGGTTTCATTGCCCATACCAAAGCGGGTCGGCAGGCCAAACTTAAACTTACTCAAGTAGTCCAGCCACTTGTCATTGCCCATCTTCTGCTCCAGAATGGTCATTCCGACATTACTGGAATAGGTAAATCCTTGGGCAAAGGTCAGGGTTTCCCCTTCCGAAATCCCCATGTTGACGTTCCAGTCCCGAATGGTCGCATCCATGACCTTATACTCTCTGCTGTCATAGGTATCGTTAGGATTAAAGCTACCATTATCAATAGCTGAAGCCAGGGTCATAACCTTCATGGTAGATCCAGGCTCGTACTGACCTTGATAGAGCATGGTGTTCCAGTTGCCCAGATTTTTCTCATTCAAACCTTCCTTGGTATCTGCATTATAGGTTGGCCTTTGAGAAGTGGCTAGGATTTCGCCGGTCTTGGCACTGACCAAGGTTGCATTGACAAACTTACCTTTGACTTTTTCCTGAAAGGCGTTCATCCGCGTTTCCAGGTAGGTTTGCAAATCAGCCGACAGCGTTGTATAGACGTCCTTGCCGTCTTCTGCCTGTACAGAGACCTTTTCTGACCCAGGAACAACATTGCCATTCCGGTCTTTTTCGTAGGTCACAATCCCATTCTGACCAGCAAGAATCCTATCCAGTGCCTGCTCCATGCCAGAAGTCCCTTTCAGCGTCTTATTGCCTTCCTTATCCTCCTGCAGCTGGGCAAGACCGATAAACTGGGAGGCAAAAACACCGTTATTATAACTGCGGTTAGGACTGGTGGTGAAATCAATTCCTTCAATACCAGCCGCTTCAAAGGCTTCCCGCATGGCATTCATATTACTGTAGGTAATGCCATTGCCCTGTGCCCCGAAGGAAACCTGCTTGAGATTTTTCTGCGACAGCTGGGTTTTGACGTAGTCCTTATCCAACTCTAGGTATTGATTGAAAATCTCTGCCACCTTATCATACTGGGATTCTTCCACATAGAGAATCTTACCAGTAGCTGACTTATAACTCTTATCAATAATGGCATAGACATTATAAGTCGTGGCATCCTCAGCAATAGGAACACCATTTCGGTCATAAATCGTTCCCCGCCGGGCAGCGACTGTGACTGTCTTTTGATGGACCACTTCTGCACCCTTTGATAAATTAACACCGAACTTCTGGTCTGTCCCGATAATAATGGCAAAATTAATCAAGAAAACGAAAAAGAGAAAGATAGCTAAGATGCTCATGCTCTTTCCCACTTGCCGCCGATTGTATTCAGGGGTTTGCCTATTTTTCAGGGCGTATTTTTTAATTATTTCAAAAATTCTATTCTTCATCCGTCGAACTCACTGTTTTACGATTTCCCTTCTGGAGTTTCATATCCTGAGAGCTGGCCAGCTGGGACAGTCTTTCATAGCGGGTCAGTTCGTTGACTTCCTGCTTGATGTCGGCCAGTTCTGTCTGCTCCGCTTCAATCTGTGTATTGACTTCCGTCAAATCCCGGTCCACCTGCAATAGCTTGGTCTGCATAAAGACGATGCTGACCGCTAAAATAATGGCAGTCAAAACGATAGAGCCGTAAAAGGCCTTCTCAACTCGGGAAAATTTTCTCATCTGATCTTGAAGCGGGTTTGGTCTTTTTTCTGACATTTTTTCCTCACTTGTGTATCTTACGGGCCACGCGCAGCTTGGCGGAATGAGCCCGGTTATTGCTTTCTAATTCTTCTTTGCTTGGTAAAATTGGTTTGCGGCTGACCAGCTCCAGCTTAGGCTGCAGTTCATCTGGGATGAAGGGCAGGCCCTTGGGAACATCCACTGTCGACGCCTCCTTGAAAAGCTGCTTGGTCAGACGGTCTTCCAGCGAATGAAAGGTAATGACCGCAATCCGTCCGTCCACCGCCAGCAAATCAATGGCTTGCTGAATGGACTCATCCGCCGCTCCCAACTCATCATTGACCTCAATCCGAATGGCCTGAAAAATCTGCTTGGCTGGGTGCCCTTTCTTCTTCAGCTCCTTAGCTGGCTTGGCCGACTTGATAATTTCAGCCAGTTCTGTCGTTGTTTCAATGGGCTTGACACTTCTAGCCTGCTCAATCTTGCGAGCAATCTGCTTAGAAAACTTGTCTTCGCCGTATTTAAAAAAGATTCGTACCAAATCCTGATAGCTATAATGATTGACAACCTCAAAAGCCGTCAAGGCTGCATCGCGATTCATGCGCATATCCAAAGGCGCATCCTGTTTATAGGAAAAACCACGCTCACGCTGATCCAGCTGAGGGCTGGAAACGCCTAAGTCATAACAAATCCCATCAATTTCTTCCACACCGGCTTCTTGCAAACGGCTCTTGAGGTGGCGGAAATTGTCCTTGATAAAGGTCACCATCCCCCGCTCTACATAAAGAGCCAGGCGCTTTTTAGCATTGTCAATAGCTGTCTGGTCCTGATCAAAGGCATAAAGATGCCCCTCATCTCCGAGCTGACTCAAAAGATATTCGCTGTGACCAGCACCCCCAAGGGTCGCATCGACATAGATGCCGTCAGGCTTAACAGCCAGCTGGTCAACCGTTTCATGAAGAAGAACAGTAATGTGATGAAATTCGTTTGTCATATCCTACTTATTATATCACATTCAAAAGCAAAAAAAAATTTAAAAGAAAAAGTAAGCGGATGAAATCCTTTTTTAATTTTTTTGTCAGATATACTTGACACTTTTTTCTAAAAGTATTATACTAGCATAAAATAAAAGTCAAATATAACTGACAAACATACTGGAAGTTATCAGTTATAGAATTAGAAAGGAAGGGTGTAATGAATCGTGTCAAAGAATTTCGAAAAGAAAAAAAGATGTCTCAGCTAGAGTTGGCCAAGTCTATCGGGGTATCGCGGCAAACTATCAATATGATCGAAAACAACAAATACAACCCCACCCTCGAGCTCTGTATCAATCTGGCTAGAGCGCTGGATACTGACCTCAACGCCCTCTTTTGGGAACCCCAGCTGACAGATGAAGATTCAGAGGACTAAGAATTCTTCCCTGCAGCAAATTTCATACCTAAAGAAAGGACTCAAACATGAAAAAAGAAACATTCTCAGATAAGATGATCAAACGATTTTACGGCATTACCGGACCTTTGGACGAGCAAAAGCGTCAACAGGCTGAACATTTAGGAAATATAAGCTTTATCTGGCTTTTCTTGATTTTGCAAGTTGGTAATTTCCTAGCTTTCATGCTGGCCGATATCTATCCAGGCTTAGATGCTCGAATTTATCCTATTATAATAGAGCTTCTTACCTTTATAATAGCTGGTATCATTTACTTCAGGTCTGAGAAAGAGCACCTGGCAGATTTGGATTTGGAACTCATGAGTGAAAAAGAAAGGCGCAAACTTCAATATCCTGGTCTTAAGATTGCTATCTTTGTTGGCTTGACTTTCCATCCTATCTTTAGCCTTGTGGAAGCAGTCACTCTTAAGCAAGACTTTTTCACTCTCTTTTTACAAGCTGATCGAATCCTGAAAACAGCCTTGGTCGCTAGCATTTTAGGTATTTTTATCAGCTTTTACTTCAAATCACGCAAACACCATACTGAACAGAGCGAATAATCCCTTGACCTAAGCTAGAAAGGAAACAAACATGAAAAAAGAAACATTCTCAGACAAGATGATTAAACGATTTTACGGCATTACCGGACCTTTGGACGAGCAAAAGCGTCAACAGGCTGAACACTTAGGAAATATAGGCTTTATTTGGCTTTTCTTTATTCTGATTTTTGGCAATGCTATCGCCTTTCCCCTAGCCTTTCGCTGGCCCAAAATTATCTCTGTTGCCTATCCTATCCTGCTGGAAATCCTTATCCTCGGTTTCGGTGTCTATATAATCATCCAAGCACGCCGCAAAGGAATTGATAATCTAGAGCTAGGACTTCAAGATGAAAAAGAAGAAAAAGCTATGAAACATGCTGGCCTCAAAGCAGGCTTCTCTTATTGGCTGCTCTTTTATCCTCTCTTCGGCATCATGATAGCTGTCATGGAAAAGAAAGATATCCTACAAGTTTTGCTTCAGCCAAAACTTATTATAACTTGTTTAGCTGCTGGTCTTGGATTTGGACTGATTATGCATTTCATTGCCAAAGGAAAGATTCGCCAAGCACAAAAAAAGGAGGAAGAAGATCTATGAGACTCAATCTCAAAGAAAAAATGGATTTAGGCATTCTGTCCCTCATTATTGCCATCGCTGCTTATTTCTTTTTCCGTATCACGGAACCTTGGATTTTCTGGCTGGATGTAGCAATCATCGTTAGCTGCATCTATGTAGCCCTCCGCATTTTGAAAAAACGTAAACAAGATTAAAAGAATCCCTCGACAGGAACTTTCTAGCTTCCTAGCGAGGGATTTTTTATTTATATCTACTTAAGACTCTGGGTCATCCAGACTTCGGCCATGAAAACCTTTCTCGCGCTGAACTTGACGCAACTTCTCAGGTGTCACATCATTGCCATCCTCATCAACAATCTTGATGCCTTCGATGTGATGACGAACAGAGCGACGGTAGCCTTCGATATACTCTTCACGAAGCTTGGCTTGTTCCACTTTTTCCTCAGCAGTTAAACCTTCCGTTTTTTTCTTTTTAGCCAGTTCATTAATACGGGCAATTTTTTTAGGATCCATGATTCTACCTCTCTTACCTTTTATTTGGTATTAATCTGATTAAACTGAGCCAGCTGTCCAGCCTTTGCTGTCAGAGATGCGAGGAGAGCCAAGCGGTTGCTACGCACAGCCTCATCTTCTGCCATGACCATGGTATTGTCAAAGAAAGCATCAATAACTGGACTGAGAGCAAAGAGCTGATTCAGATTGGCAGCTAAGTCAGATGTCAGCTCTACTGCTTCAATGGCCGCAGCCAAGTCTTTTTCCTCTTGATTTTCAAAGAGTGCTGGATTGACAGCTGTCAGCCCTTGGGCTTTCTCAGCTAGATTGAAGACCCGAGATAGGCTTTCGACTGCTGACTTGAAGTTATCTTCCTGAGCTTTTTCTGCTAGAAGCGCTGCTGTTTCTACCAAATCGCGTACAACGAAATGAGTGCTTTGAAGAACAGCTGTCACGATATCCTTCGGAATGCTGCGGTCCATCATTTTCTCAACACGGGCACGGAAGAAGTCCAGCACGGCCTCTTGATTGTCATAGCTTAGACTATCAAACTTGAGTTCGTAAAGTCGACCAAGAAGCTGAGCCAAGTCAATGTTCCAGCCAAACTTGTCCAAGATACGCACAACACCTTGAGTCGCACGGCGTAGTGCATACGGGTCATTAGAACCGCTCGGAATCAAGCCAACAGAGAAGAAGGACAGAATGGTATCCAGCTTATCAGCCAGCGCCAAGACGGCTCCGACCTTGGTGTCAGGCAATTCGCCATCGGCTGAAGTCGGCATATAGTGCTCCCGAATGGCAGCCGCCACCGCAGCATTCTCACCAGCCAGAAGAGCATACTTCTCTCCCATGATACCTTGCAGCTCATCAAACTCACCAACCATGCCAGTCAGCAGGTCAAACTTATAAATAGCCGCGGCACGAGCCAAGTCAGCTGTCTCAGCAGCATCTAATCCTGCTTCCTGCGCCAAGAGAGCCGCAATCTTGCCAGTCCGCTCCATGTGCTCTGCCAAAGAGCCAATCTTTTCGTGGAAGGTCACATTGCTCAGCTTTTCAACCAAGTCAGCAATAGCCAGCTTTTGGTCTTCCCGCCAGAAGAATTCCCCATCTTCCAGACGAGCCACCAAGACCTTCTCATTTCCTTTGATGACATTTTCTAGATGCTCTGCATTTCCGTTGCGGACAGAGATGAAGTGCGGCAAAAGTTTGCCTTTAGCATCGCGCACAACAAAGTAACGCTGGTGCTCTTTCATGGAAGTTACCAAGACTTCTTCTGGCACCTCTAAGTATTTGGCATCAAAATTACCTAAGAAAGCAGTTGGATATTCGACAAGATTCAACACTTCATTGAGCAAGTCTTCGTCAATCTCGATAGAAACCCCGTGCTTCTGCTCTAACGCTCGAATCTGCTCGACAATCATATTTTCCCGCTCAAGAGGACTGGCAATGACAAACTGAGCCCGTAGGTCATCTTCATAAGAATCTGCTGAAGCAATCTCCGTTTCTTGACCCAAAAAGCGATGTCCACGGCTAGTACGACCACTCTTGATGTCCAAGAAATCCAAGTCAAAGGCTTGTTCATCTAGGAGTACAGTCAAAGTATGAACTGGACGGATATATTCAAAGGTGTTGTTGGCCCAGTGCATGCTGACAGGGAAGGTCAGAGCTTGCAGAACTTCCGTCACTGCGGGGATAATTTCCTCTACTGGACGGCCGACCTCTTCCTTGGTCACATAGACGTATTCCTCTCCCTTGATTTCACGGAAAGTAATGTCCTCAACCGTCAAGCCCTTACCACGGACAAATCCTTCTGCAGCCTTGGTAAAGTTCCCATCTGCATCCAGAGCGATTTTCTTAGAAGGACCTTTGAAATCTTCTGTTAAATCAGACTGCTTGTCCGCCAAGCCAACCACGCGCACCGCCAGACGACGCGGTGTTGAGAACATTTCAATTTTCTCAAAGGTCAGACGATGGTCTGTCAGGAAGGCTC
>ERZ773099.1270-NODE-1270-length-18985-cov-9.545008_pt1 | contig 18985 bp, 29 predicted proteins | sample MGYA00511120_ERZ773099 | MGnify/ENA primary metagenome ERZ773099 (study PRJEB29015, sample SAMEA2738012) | human oral metagenome | biome: human oral; feature: human-associated habitat; material: dental | place: China | collected 2104 ...
GCTACTAGATGAGCTGGTAATTTTTTAGCGATAATATCACAGAAGATGCAGTTGGTTATAAGACTATTTTATCATTATTAAAAATATCGAGAATATTCTGGATAAACTATTTCTTTTTTAAATACTCCTTCACTGAATTTAGCACTTTTGATTTGAAGTTTCGCATATTCATTGGATTCAAACGGATAAAGCTTATTATCTTTCCCATATACCTCATTAGAAATATAGTAAATATTTTTTATAGGTAAGGTGCTTTCAATAGTGTGTGCTAGGGCATATAAATGATTCATAAATAAATCATGGTCTTTTTTGTATTTAAAGTGATATTTCATAACAGAAGTGAGAAATATGATATACACATCTCAAGATTTAATATTAGAATACATTTTTTTTAAATTCTGTAGTATACTTGGAAGCGTATCTTGATTCAAAAAAGCTTTTTTTAAGAAAATTCTTTCATCATCTTGAATCAAATCATTAAATTCTCTAAATACATCTCTACATCTTTGCATTTCTGGAGAACCTCCATTTATCATCATTAACTGTTGTTTAATATCTATTTGTAGGTTGGGATCTATTCCATAATATTGGACAAACCTATTATCATATTCAGACTCTTTAAAATTGTTTTTAAAGTATTTTTTTGACATATTGGAATTTGTTAAAAATTTTCCTATCTGACCTCATCAGCAACCTATTTCTATAATGAGTAGATTAGCATCTTCTTCAAATAATCTATCAATAATTTTTTGTACATAAATTCATCTCTGTGGAACATTGAAAGAATTATTAAATCCAGTACTTATTGTTTGGATAATACTATCTTTTTTTGTTTGGATAAAATGTATAAATTCTTTCGTATTCATAAATTGTGAAGGAATGCATGAAACACAAGCAGTACAATCTCTCCTTTCACATACCTCTTTTCTAAATAGCTTAATCAAAAGATCAACCAAAATAGGATCCACCATATCTTCTCTTTCTGTTTTCAAAATAGAAAAAAGTTGATCGGCATATTCTAAGACAAGCTTGGCTTCTGCAATTTGATTAATAAGAAGTGGATGGGTTAAAAGAGTTTTATCCATCAGATTCAAGTTTAAAAAGTATATTTTGTCATCATTTTGAAAAACATAATGTTTTGTATTCTTTAGGACTGATTTTTAATACATTAATAACCTTAATAATACCATTATTCATATCACTTTTTGAACATAATAGGAAATAAATTTGTTTAAAATCTCTTAAAAATACTACAATTTTATCAAATTTTCATCTTTGAACTCTAAGATCTACATAATCATACATTACAATTTTTGAAGTAAGATGATCAATTAAATTATCTCATTTTTTAATTTCTTCATTATTTATTTTGCCAATGGGGTAGCTCAGCAATCATTGTGGGAAAAAATTATTACATCTTCAGATGTTTACCAAATTATAAGCAAAAAACGGAGTCAATAAAGTTCAGTTTAAACACAAAATTCCATTGTCATATTTTTGGTGCTTGTATCATCGCAAACCATTATACCAAACACTTTTTAGTGAGTATCACTCATAACTATTATCATTGATTTGATTTTTTATATCATTATAGATCGCTTTATCGCTTCATAAATAACTTACTCTAGTAACTTTTTTTGATATTTGTTTATAAAGGAAAAAATTACTTTTGTTGATAGCACTTGAAGTATAGGGAGCTTTTTTTATATACTTTTGATAAAGATTTAAAATATGCTTAGATGTTTTGTTATGATAGCGATAATCTAAAGGATCAGAGGCTCGATAAAGGTATGTATAGTTTTTTGTTATATCTTTTGAAAATCTTTTTATCAAATATTTTAATTGATTAAAAGGAATGCATATAGGATTACGAGAAAAGAGGGCATCACACCCACAGAAATAACATCATTTAGTACATCAAAAATTTGTCTGCAAAAAGCCAATATTATTCATTATCAGATTTTGAGTTTTTTTTGTATAATGTGAAAGAGAATAGGGGATTCAATAATCATTATTTTTGTTAAATTTAAGAAAAAAATTAAAAGTTTTATCAATAATAATTTTTTGATACTTAGGACCGAGTCGTTTACTATAATATAGTAAAAAAGCCATAACATATTCTGAATTTAATCCTTTACTAAAATCATTATCTGAAAGGTTATTAATATTTTCTATAATTTCATAGGGGTATTTAATCATTTTTATCACATGGGGTGTAAATCAATATTAATATTTTTTACATTGAATTTATTTTGAAAATATTTTAATCTGGGAGAATCTAATATTTGTAAAGGTATTTCTTTTCAAAAATAAATAGGAAGCAATTGATCTGATAACACTCTAACGGTATATCTTCAAAATGCACTATTTATGTCATTTTTGTATTTATATGTATAAAATCATATATTCAATGTTTTATAATATTCTATGATATTTTTTGTATTAGCTTCCTTTAAAAATCATAAATCACAATTTCTATATTTAATTGGATTTAATCCTTTTAATCGATCTAGTTTGCTAGAATTGCATTTTTGTAAATAAAAATTTATATGTTCTTTTATCGTATAATCACAAAAATCTTTTTTAAAATCCTGTTTTATATCAAAAAATACTATAGATGAAAAAGCTTCTTCTATCGTTTTTTCTATTGAAGATTTTAATGTGTCTCCTATTCATAGAACTACTATATTTTTATAATTTTTTTCTAGTATAATTAAACAAACTGGAATTGGATTGTCAAATTTTATAATAAATATATGCAGTCTAAATCAATTGTTTTCCATTTTACTTATTATTTTACAGATATCCCTTTCTAAACTAGAATTATCTAGTTTATATACTCACTTTTTAAGTAATCGCATTAAAATATATGAATCCCTTTCTATAAGCTCAAATAAAGCAGAATTTACAGCTTGTTTATAAGTCAAATGAGTAGCCATACCATTAGAATTTGATATACAAGGAAAGCTATACAAATACGGATAATATAAAATATCTAAAGGACAAAGTTTATCTTCTTTTTGCGACAAAGATTTTATTTTATCAAAAAATATTGTATTTTTATGTTTAAAAAATGTTTTTGTATCAATATATGGTGTTATCAGACTTCAACCCTCATTCTGATATTGTTTTCACAGACATGGTACATACATTGATGCAGACAATCTTTCTATAGCTTCCGATACAGCTTTTTTTTCAGCGATATTCTTTGATTTGCTAGCTCATTTGCAGATATTTATAATAAATCATTGATTAGATTCATATGTTCCCAATGCATAAGGGAAATAGCAATGAGAAATAAATAATCAAGAGTTATCTTTTATCGTTTGTACAATGAAAGAATGCTTTAATAATTTCGCTTGTGTGTTTATTGTTACTTTTTTTAATCATGTTATTTTTCCTCAAAATGCCAATACATGTTTTTTATTTATTTTTTCATTTTTTTTGAAAGAAAAATAAAGCTTAAGTACTTTATCAATTCATCAATATAAAGAAACTACTTCAGAAGTAATTTTGAATTCCTTTTTCCTATGAAAATCAATTATAATGGTATCTCTATCAATAATAAAATCATCTGTACATAAGTTGGTATTAATAAAATAATTTTCATAGGATTTAAACTTCTGTACTTTATTTTCTATGCTTTTTTTTACTATATCAAAATTTCATTCAATTTTTTTTAGATTGTTATCATAATAATAAATTAGTTTCTCTATTGGATTTATAAGAAACATTATGATTTTTTATTCGCTAAAAACCAAAGTATGTAATACCATGAGATTTTTAATTTTTTTTTCATTTAAGATATCATTTTGGACTAAAATATCCATAATGATGTCATCATAAAATCATTGAACTTCTAATTGAGCTTTATCAAAATTAGAACAAAATAATCTGAATAAAAAACTAATTTGTCATGCCTCTAAAAACAGTAATCTATAAGCTTTATTTCAATACTTTTCAAAGACTTTCTCTGTATCTGAAAAAAGAAAAACATAATAACCATAAGCTCCAAAATTGGTTTCACAAGGAACAAATCATTTATTTTCCATCAGTTTTCGTATATCAGGAACCAATTTTATATAAAATTTCTCAGAAAACTTATCATAGATAAATACTTCATCATTTTTTGATATAATTATAGGAAATATTGAACTTAATCATCCACCACTTCAAAAATAAAAACGGTTTTCAAAAGGAGAAGCTCTCTTTTTAAAGATGAAATTTGTGATCTCTATAATATTAATATCCGAGTTAGATTTATATGATTCTTTGAGTCTTGTGCTTTTTATATCATTAAATGTTTTTGCTACTATAGAAAAATTTAAATCAACTAATTTTTTATTTAAAATTTCAAAATTACTTCATAAAAATTCAGAAAAACCTTTGTCAAAATCTTTATAAATAAAATTTATATATTCAAAATCTGGTTTTTCTTGGCAACAGTTTGGATTTTTAGTTAATTGATTAAAGGTTATAGCTTCAATTCAACTGCTACTATGATAATAATCAACAACTTTATAATATATTAACAGTTTAATGATATTTTCTGATATTTCGTATTTTGTTATTTCTTGTTGTGAAAAAAATATATGCTGGGAAATATGCGATAAGAACTTATATAACGAGTCATCATAGTCAAGTATTATTTTTTTTGATAGACAAAAATTCATGACCTCTATTTTGTCACCTTTTGATATTCTAAACGATGAAAATATGTTATAGCGATACTTCATTTCTAACTATTATAAAATCATACTCTGGGAAAAGGTGTTGCATTGCTACCATTATCCTTTTTTCTGGAATAAAGTCGGGTTTCTTATAAGGTCCTGGATCGTAAATTTCAAACATTCAGTCTTTATATCATTTACACAATACGACATGTCATCAACTTATTCATTCTTCTGGTTCTTGATCATATAGAGCATATCGATTTAGTGGTAAAATAAACAAAGTATCTTCATTTTGATATTGTTTCACCACTGATACTAGATCTATTTCAAACAATTTTTCAATTTCAGTAGATTCAAGAATTTTTTTGGAAATATAAGTATCATAAAGTTCAAAACTATTATTTCAATTCATATCAATCCGTGTACCATCTTTAATAAAGTTTTTATACTTATGATTTTCATACTTTTTTCTGATGAATCATACTGGATCTTTTATGTATTCTAACTCATCTACATATGTTCATGAACTAGCATATGTGACTTTAAATCACAATCTTGAAAACGCATATCACATTTCACACTCATCTAATCATACTCAAAATTTATATCTTCCCATTTTGGCGATTTTCATGACATCTCGAGTATCTTTCATATTAAATTGAGTATACCAAAAATAATTTAATACTCACATAAAGCAGGCAGTACTACAGTAGCCATAATACGACTCTGGCATAAAGTTAATTTGATACTTTGGATAGTCCATATTTTTTATTTTAAATAATTAAAAAAGGGGCAAAAAAGCCCCTTAAAATAGCTATGCAGCCATTTTTTCATCCTCCAAAAAACTTTCTGGAGCTCTAAACCCACTACCACCAGAACATCCTCATTGAGAACATCCACCTCAACATTGTGAATTTCCTCCATCAATAATTTGAAAGAGATCATCTGATGTGTTCTCTACTTGCACATCCACTCCTTGTGCTTTGAGTTCATCCAAAACTCTGTCCAATTCTAATTTTTCTACCATGGTAACATGATTAGAATATAAAAACAATCTCTATATATGAAATAAAAAGAAAAAGTCAAGCGAATTTTTACAAAAAATTTTTTAAACAAAAAAAGGATCTTTATTTATTCAAGAGAGTTGCAATATTTTTTTGATTTAAACGGTTTATTTCCGCAAGCATTTCCTCAAATTTTCAATCATAATTAGGAAAGTTTGGTCGCAAATCCAAATGTTCATCAGGGAAACGAAGAACAAGATGAAAATACAGATGCGGAATGGATTGCTGAGCGTGTTGACTATAGCTATCCAATTTCTCAATACAAGAAAAAGAGAAAAGAAAACAGGTGGTTTGTGCTTTTTTTAAGCAAATCTATAGAAAAATTATTCCAATACGATTCCAAAAGAAGCAAAGTCAGATTTTAACTGCTCATAATTTTCAAACAAAATAGCGTGCATTCCTAACTCTCTTGGAGGAAGCACATCGTCATCCAGTTTATCTCAAACCATAATTGTTTCTTCTGGTTTACAAGCAGTGATTTCTAGCATTTTTTCAAAAAAAGCCAAATCTGGTTTAATCGTTCCTAGCTCAAAAGAAAAAAGTGGATAATCAATGTAATCCAGTATAGCTGTCTTTTCTTTTATAGCTTCTACAGCAAAAATACTACTGTTGGACAATAATCAAGTTTTGTATCCCTGTTTCTGTAGTTGTTTGAGCATTGAAATAGAATGAGGATATTCTTTTGTCTTTGATTCTGCAAAATCCCTGATATTCATCAATAGATTCACATTATCTTTTGTCATTAGCAATCCCATATTTTTGCATAAATTTTCATAGGCTTCATATTTATTGTTTCGCTTTTTCGTTTGAAGTGAAAGCTCAAATATCTTTACAAAATCTTTGTGAGGAAGAGATGATCAGGTTTTCTCAAGCATTTGACTTGTAGATCATTTTTTTGTATTTCTGTAGGCTAAGGTTTGCCACAAATCAAAAATAATAAGTTTAATCATTCGTAGTTCTGTTAAAATAAAGTTTTTGCTAAAAATTTATAATTTATAACTATGGTAGTAAATATTTGGTAAAACTTCACGCTAATTGCAAGTTTAATTTTGATTTAAGCTATATAAAAGTGCATCAGCTTTTTCTTTGGTTTGAGCATACTTATCCACAAAAGGAGCAAGAAACTCTTCCAATCCCTTATAAAATCCCCTAGGACTAGCCATATATATCCATGAGCAGAAATATAGGTTCAATTTGAAAATTTAATGAAAAATTCCCAGCTATCGCCATCTAAAATCTTTGTATTACGATAGTCTCCTTCTCGCCTCCAGATTTTGTATTTCTTGGCTAATTTCTCCATTTCCTCTAAAATATTTGGATCTAATCCAAAAGCAAAGATAAGCATTAGAGCTTTGATTTCAAGAGGAGAATAACAGCCCGCTCCAAGCACTCCCATACCTCCTCCCCTACTCAAACCACACAGCTAAAGCATACGCACAACCAAATTCCACAAATAACCTGCAGTCACACTTCCACTCTCCTTCATAGGAGTAGCATCATAGTTTCCCGCCCATACACAGACAATACGCTGCTTCTCACGATTCGCACCACAGGTCCGACCATCGACGAAATGCCTAGAAGTCCCTGATTTAACTGCCCATCACGCTACATCCAAATAGTTATCAATTCAAAAACTGACCACCCTATGACGATTCTCAGACAAAATACCAAATACCTCATCAATAACCTTGGATGCAACAAGCCCCTCAGCTCCCGCCAAGAAAACCCTCCAAAACTGTGCAAACTCCAACGGAGAAAGCTCATAGGTCCCGAGTGCTGCAGAAAGCCCCAAATGCTGAGCGTTAAAGACCTTCCCTTCTTCAGTGATAGCTTCTTGCGTTGTTCCTCAGAAGCGGAGCCTCAGCTGATTGATAAAAGCAATAAACTCCTCAATCCCGACTTCATGCAAGAGCTTCACCGCAGGGACATTAAAACTATTCCCCAACGCATCCGCAAGCGATACTTCTCCATGATAAGTGAGCGAAAAGTTCTTCGGACTATAAATGTGTTCTTCATCTAAATAGTAAGAGACCGGCTCATCCACAATCTTCGTCCCTCCCGTATACGGTAATGCATTCATCGCAAACAAATAAAGGAACGGCTTAATCGCAGATCCAGTTTGCCTCTTACTCAGACAGCCATTGACCATCCCTTGCTCTTTCTCATAAAACGGTCTACACGTATTCATGCTACGCACCTCACCCGCCGCATCCAATACCAATACACAACAATCCTCCATCTGCATCTGCTGCCTATAATGCTCACTAGAGGAAATCACCTGCTCAATACGCTCATACAAAGGAACATCAAACGAAGAATCCTGTCCCTTTGCTCAGGACCCTCATAAATAATAGTCAGAAAACTGAAAAACCGAACGGTTAGGCTGGAGAAGCAACGCTTTTGCTGATAGCGGAGGAAGCTCTTCCCATCTATCGCATTGCTCTTTGCTAAAGGCCACCTGACAGAGAGCTTCAGCTTTCACTTTTATGACCTGAAAATCCCCTTGCCTCAAGGGATTCTTCCCTGTCTGAGCCGTTGCAATCAAAAAACTCAGCTCTGAAGGAAACAGCGCTGCACATTCCTTCCCAAAATAACTCAAACACGCAGACCTGTAGCCACGCACACCATTGAGAAACTCTACCTGATTCAGATACGCCAAGAGGAGCTCCTGCTTGGAATAATGTAAAGAGAGATTGAACGCAAGCCCCATCTCCCACAGCTTCTGCTTCCAGCTCCTGTGATACGCCTTTTCAGTGAGTTTCACAAGTTGCTGAGGCAAGGTGGACGCCCCTTGCACCTTCCCAATACTCGTCAAATTGAACCGCATCGCCCTCAAAATCGCAATCGGATCAACCCCCAGATGCCAATAAAACCTACGATCTTCCACACGCACGACCGCACGCTTGAGATTTTCAGGCACTTCTTCAGGACTCGCATACGGAAGCTCCCTCAGCCCTTGGAGAAGCTCGCCGTTGATCCCTCTGAGGACCTGCCTCTCAAGCTCTGGAAGCGGCACCCTATAGCAAAAATTCCCCAGCACCCAAATCCCAATAACAACCAGAAAGAAAAATCAGACTTTTTTTCACCATTTCAATAGCATGACCAACGCTCCAACAACTAAACCCCCCTTTCATCACAAAGAGGAAACTTCCCAAAGGGTAAGGATTGAGCCTTCATCTTCAAGCCCAAAATCAAAAATCCCCTCTCTTTCCAGAGGTTCGATTCTAAAAGGACCATCAAAAGAAATGACCAGCAACCGCCTATCCCATGGGATAAACACCTGCTAGTCATCTTGCTAAAAACACTCTATACTAATGCTCTAACGGAGAAGCCACTGGACTTACTTTGAGCACCGTTCCCGTATACGCATCGAAATACAGACGAAGATCGTCCCCCTGCCTATTAATCAGAACCTGTAAACAACGAGGATCTACCCCAGAGTTCATAGTCGCACTTCTAAGATACGCCACACACGGATAACGGAACCCTTCTCCTCCAACGCCTTCTCTCTCTCCCTCAGCATAGATTGCATACGGCTTCGTCTCAATCGGGAAAGACGGCAACTCGATCATATCATCCCCTTGTAAATACGCATGAAGTCAGAAGGGAATCCCTCCAGAAACCGCCTCAATCACAAACCCTGCATCACGAAGAAGGGAAGAAAAACGAGGATATTCTATCATAAAACTCGGGAGTCTTCCTTCTTGCACACGAGCTTGTTGTGATGTTCCAATGTACTCATCCAAAGGAATCTCTCCTTCTTGAGGTAAAATAATCACTTGATCTCCATACTTCGCCCTTTTTTGCCAGATAACTTGTGGAATCACCTCTGAATGCTGAGAAGAAGTATGTTCGTTATGAAGAATAAACCAATATCAGAGGAATTTTCAGACGACCGTTTCCCTGACTACAGAAAACGAGAATACAACCCCAAGAGCCCCGAGAAGGAGAACAAGAGCCAGACAATACCATACGTGCCTTTTCATGAGAAACAAGAAAATCAAATAAAAAAGAAAGGGGGGAGGGGAAATCTACCCCTCAAATGAAGTCCGTCCACTTCGTTGAAGAGTAGGAGTCATAGAGTCCCTCTTCTAACTCCAGAAGCTCCTTTCTCACAGAGAAAAGCACTTCAATTTTTTTAAATTTTTATTATAACAAGACTCATTCTAAGAACTTCTCATAAAAATACAAGAGGACAGTGCTCCAAAATCACACCTTTCTTCCCTAAATATCACTCAGAACGAACAAGTACCTCTCTCAATGATTAATTATAACCTTGTATACCCTTTACAAAGAGTGAAAAAGACCCCTCGCTGGGAGTTTGCAGACCGTGCAAAGAGCAAAAAAGACCCCTCGCTGGGAGTTTGCAGACCGTGAAAACAATCAAAAAGGACCCTCGCAGGAGGTTTGCACACCGTGCAACAGCAAAAAAGACCCCCTTTTCTTCACTTGCAGCTCGTGCAAGCCCCAAAAATGATCCTTTCCGACCACTTGCACGTCTTGCAAGCCCCAAAAATGCTCTATTCTGACCCCTTGCAAGCCCTGCAAACTACAAAAAAGCCCCCTTTCCAAGTTCTCGCAAACCGTGCAAACCTAAATCCAGCTACGCTAACAAGGGTTTGCAACACATACCAGGAGGAGTTGCACAGGATGTCGACTGCTTGCTGAGTGTACCTTCCCCCACACCTCATCATGCCAAACCTCTACAAAAAAAGCAACCCGAGCCAATCCTCACAAAAAGCGAGAGAGCCCGAGTTGCAAAACCTAAAATATAAACAGCTTGAAACGAGAACCTAAAAATCATACAAGGTAGAGAGCATACATCCGTAGGCATACAAGGTTGAATACTGATCTGCTGAAGGAAGTTCAGCCAGAGATGCTAATTTCTTATCCCCCTTACGAAAACATTTACTCAATTTATAGTTCTGTATAAAGTAAGAAGAACATTGAGTTATAAAAGCTTTTTCTTCTGGAGTGAAAGAGTCCTTACACTCCTGAGTTCCCTGCAAAGTATCCCCTATAAAACAATGGAGAAACTTGGTATAGCCTAGGAGACATGCTCTATCTTTTAGGATCATTTCACGCCTCGTAGCTGCACGATCACTACGAATCCAAAAGAAAATACCTCCAGCCACCACAAGCAAAAGACCAGCAACCATCATCCATTTCCATTTATTCTTCATATTTTCTACGTAAATAAAATAAAACACTACTTCATCTCTTTTACTCACTAAAGAACAGCTCCATTTCCCCTCCTCACTCAGCCGAGAAAACCCCAACCGAAGAGTCCTCAGCCGAACGAGGAGAGATTCAGAATTTATTTCCTGATTACTTTACTACTTCACCATACTTGTGTAGCCTGCTGTTCATAAAGCTTGCTTGGTGGGTAGACGAACTGCCCATCAAACGCATTCACCGCATAAAAGGTAAAGTTACATTCTTTACCAGCCTTCATCGTGCCATAGTTAAGGATTACACGATCAAACCTAAACTCATAAAAGTCTGGAAAGCACGCTCGATCATTTCCAAAGTCAAAGACTCCCTTCTCAAAGCTATTCTCTGCCACTTGGAGATTGGACCAGAATTTAAATCTGGAAGGGATCGTAAACTCAACAGTCAAATTCTGAGCCTCTTTGAGCGTTTTGAAGCCTGCCTTGAGTGGAATCTTTTCACCGATTTGAGCCGTTGCTGGATACTCAAACGTGAGTTTTTCCACATTGTGAAGTTCGGTCTTCTTCTTGGTAATATCTTTGAGTAAAGAGTTGACTTGGAGATCAAGGAAGGCAGGACCTTCACAGGACCGTTGCACCTTCAGATCCTTGGTATGCTCAAACGGGATACTCTTTTCTACACAGGTCTTCCCCGCATCAAGCTCGAGCTTCGTATTCCCCACCTGGAGCACACAATGAGTTGTCTGACTTTGATGCTGATAGTAAGAGGTGAGTGCAGCATTGAGAGCAGTCAAGACAGCAAAGTTTGTCGTAGACGACCAGCTCCAGAGTCCATACGCACTTCTGGATTTGAGAAGAGAAAGAATCTGACTCGAGATCTGGTTCATAAAATGCTCTTGCTTTGGGAATCTAGTATGGAGCTTAAGAACTCCTCTCAGATAGAACCCTTGCAAAGCTTTGAGATCAAGCGATAAATGAGCATTACGATCGCCAGCTACCTCTGCCAAAGCAGCCAATTCAGGAGTTAATCCCTCAAACGAAGTGAGTGGCACCCCTTCAAAATAGCGTCCCTGAGCAAACGCCTGCTCAAAAAGCTTCTCCACGCTCTGAGCTAAGCGAATCGCATCTGCCTCTCCAGCATTCTGTGCTAGCAGATAAAAGCTTAAAGCCTGAATGGCGATATTATTTGGATACTTTTTCTGAAGTTGTGAAACGAGTGCCGTATTGATTGATGCGAGGTTGGTCTTCCTCTGAGCGAGATAGTAAAGATAAAGTTCTGGGGAATCACTTCCAAGCTTCGCAAGATAACGCTCTAGCCTCTCTGAGAAATCTTTTGGCACAAGGTTGGCATATCCATTGGTCTTCATCGTCTCAAGTAAGGCATAGGTTGAGATACTTGTCAAGAGTGAAGAAGTATTCTTCTGCTCCCAAAAACGAGACGGATAATCACTTCTATCTTGTTCTTTGATTCCGCCATCCCAGTCTTGTCTGCCCTTGAGCTGGAAAAGCACCGCCGTTAAAAGTTCAGAGATTGCCATCTTTTTACCTTCTGCGAGACGAATAGCCCCGCTCTGCACCAAATCTCCGGTCAAGAGTCCTGCTTTGGTCAAGCTTTCTGCCTCAAGTGCAGTTTGAGCCGTCTTAACGAGCCACTCAGAAGGACCCTTTGGAGAGTAGAACAGCAAATAGTGAAGCGGTTCTGCCAAGACAGAACTTGGGAACGGAGCGAGACGAGCGACGAGTTTTCCTCTCACCACCTCATCATCAAAGGTAAATAAACGTTCACCGCTCCTCTGCTGTTCAAGTGAGAAACTCTTATTTACGAGCCCCTCAGTCCTTACCGGGATCTTCCACTGAGCAGCATCGTGAAAGTTTCCTGCTTTGGCTTCGACTTCAATCGTCACCCACTGCTGATCAAAGAACTGTTCACCAACTGAAATCTGGATTCAGAATTTTTCATTGACTTTCCCCTTCTGTTCAAAAGACTGAAGCACGGTTCATGCTTCATCTTTTACGACACCTTTGAGGATCGCTTCTGTTCATGGAGCAAGCTTTACTGGAGAAGCAACCAGTTTGAGTGGAAGCGTAATTTGATCTCCAATGGTAAGGAAGGTCGGCAAATTCGCCTCTACTACCAAAGGTTGATTCACTTTGAAGTAAGCTCTTGAAGTCCCGAGCTGACTCTGACGAGAAACCGCAACAGCATCAAGCATCCAAGTCGTGAGATTATCCGGTAGGGTAAAGCTAAGCTCAGCCTTTCCCCCCGTAGTAATAATCGCAGCATCTCGGAATGCAAGGTCATAAAACTTCTTCCTCAAATTCTTCAAAGTCCCATCCGTTCCTCATCCACCTTTCTCTCCATCAGCAAAGAAGGTCCTCAAGGCATAGTAGAGATTCTTCCAGTTTCCAAAGTTCCCAATGCTGCTACCAATTCTATTATAGAAGTAAGGAATCGGATCCTTAATCAGATCATAAAGATCGCTCAAAGCTTTATCTACGACACTCAGCGAAACCCTCGCCGTAAGTGGCTTACCTTGATAATCCGTAGTAAAAATCTTGAGTTTCACCTTCTCTCAAGGCTGATATTCTGCTTTATCCGTCTCCATCTTGATAGTAATGTCCTTAAGTTTCTCTTGAATGAGCGCTTCCGCATATCAGGCAAAAAAAGCTGGCTCCTTTCTCTTTTGTTCTCCACTACCTCCAAGCTGGCTATTAACCTGCTCCCCTACAAACTCCGTAACACTCACCTGCACATTAGGATAAAACTCCTCTTTCGCAGTCAAGGTAAGCGGCTTTCCATCTAGGCGAACAAGCCTTTTCTCCAAGATCTGATTTCCTCTCTCTACGGTAAGCAAAGCCGTTGCTCATTTGATATAAGGATTGATACTGATCGGAATGTTTTCTCCAATCTCATAATTCTTCTTTGGAATCTGCACATGAAGAGCATAGTTATTCTCCATATCTCCTTGGAACCCTTTATCAAACTTACTATCGTAGTAATAGATATTCTTATCTACTTCTCCATTGACTACGCCATGCTTGTCCTTGGAAACAACTCTAAGGAAATACTCACCTCCTTGATAACGCTCAAAAAGCAAAGGAATGCTGACTTCCGATTTTGGTTGTAAAGTTCCAGACTGAACGAGCTGAAGCTTGCTTCCGTTGATATAATAGAAAGTCCCTTCCGTATCAACCGATTGCTCAAACCCAAACGGTCTAAAATACCATTCATAGCTAAGTTCAGCAACCTTATTGAGATTGCTCTCTATTCTTGAGGTCAGACGATAATTTTTCAAGCTACTGCTATCAATCCAATCATACGCATAGCCATTAAGCCCAATTTTCACTTCTGGATCAATATCTAAATACTCTACACTCATACGGGTCTCATCAGAAAGGTTATCTTTAACATAAGCCTGCACTTGGAGCTTCAGCTTTTCTCCCTTATACGGGAGCTTCTCTAAATCCCCCATCTGGAAAAGAACAGCACCACCGGTGAGATGCTCCTTTTCATAGCTTCCACCTCGAGAAAAAGAAGAATCCGCTACATAGTTATAGTAGTAGTCGCTCCTTTCTCTCCACCGACAATCAGAGCATGATTGATTCGCCGCCAAGGAATAGGTTAAATGCAGATCATAATCCTTCAATTCTCCTCCCATATAATAGGACGGCGTCAACTCAAGATAAAGCTGCTTATCCTTGACCTCCTTTTTGACTTGCACACTAAAGGTCTGCTTTTGAAACTCATCTACATGAAAATCCGACCAATAAGAAAGCACAGGATGCGTCTTTCTATAATTCTCTCGAGCCTCCCAATCTCCACCGAAATCTTCTACGCTCATCTTATCCTTGTCCAGCGCATAATGAAAATTGATATGATAATAGCGAAGCGGGCTACTCTCATTCAAAGTAAAGGATCCCTCGAACCCTCCAAATTCATCTAATTTGGACAAAACGATTTTCTTATTATCATCACTTTCGTAGTCAGTTATTTCAACGATCACAAACCCTGTCTGGACTCCGTTCGTTCCAGCCTTAGCTACCTTCGCAACATCCTGAACAAACCCAGCGAAATGCACCGTATCTCCAGGTCTATAGAGTCCCCTATCCGTATAGCCATAAATCTTAAGCGACTCAGGCCTCTCATACCAGTCCATTTGTTGATCAGTCTGTTCCGGCATCAACCAAGACGCACTAATCGCACGCTTTTCGTTAAAGTCTGTCCTTCCATCTACCGTTGCAATAAGAAACGTGTCAGCCTTCTTCTGTTTATCCTGATAGCGGACAAAGAAATACTCAGAGCTTACACCACTCAGCGAGAAAACATAACCACTAGCTCAAAGCTGATCCTTCTTGAGCAGTTTTCCCTTATCATCAAAAATCTGGAGTTCTCCCTGCTGCACCGCAGCCCCGTCCGCAAAATTTACCCCTCGGATCAACAATTCCTGATAAGGCGCCACCTTGGCAAAGAGTCAAACAGGACTCCTCATATAATACTTCGCATCTTTCATTCCTTTATCGAAACTCATACGGAAATACGGCACCGTTTTCACACTTACTGGAAGCTCTCGCTCACGATCAATCCTCTTTCGATACTCAAACTTCTCTACCGGCACCGTGTGTTCTTCTATCTTCCCCTTGCAATCGAAAAAGTGCAACTCTCCTAAGGTAGTCCTAGAATCATAATCATCATACTCATTATGCGATTTGCGAGGCGGAAGCAGTTCCTTCCTTTTCGCATCAGAAAAATCCCCCTCTTGCTTTACCTCACAAACTTGGGTATAGATCTTGAGTTCTCTGGCATTTTTAGAGCCTACTTTTATCTTGTCCGCTCGATAGCCTTCACTCGGTAATACATTCAACTTCTGAGAAAACAAATCACGAGAAACCCTCGCATCACCTATCTTCTCCACAAAAAAATCTACTGCATGATTATACTTCTTGCCGTCAAGATCCAAGATTTCCAAATTCCCCGTGTAGTGCTTATTAGGAGCAATAAAATAGGAGATCTTCACATACTGCCCTTCAGGATAATACTCTTTCCCCTCCTCTCTATACACACCTCAATACTTAGAAGGGAATCACGCCTCTTTAAGTGAACTCACCTCCAACGTATAGTTCCCACTTCCGAGGATGCGGTCCAACTGCCCAGAAAGCCCTTGCCCTGTCAAAAGCCAATCATGCACGATAGTGAGCGTCATTGCCTCTTTATCATTCTTGACTACAGCATGGGCATTCTCGGCTCTCGGCGTAAAATTGAAAGCATAAAGCTGCCCATTATCATTCTCCACGAGCAAAAGATAGTTCCCTTCTTCAGGAATCGTAAACGCCACTTGCGAAGGAACGCCTGCTTTGACCGTAGCCGTCCACTCTTTAAAAAACTTAAAACGAAATAAATCTGATGCCGTCTTATCAGTTAGATCGTTCTGCGTTCTATCAGCAAATCCCTGGTAATTAAACGGAAGCTTTCCAATCAAGACCTGCTTCTCCCCAAGCGATGCTTTGAGTGCTTCTAGAGCTTGATAGCCACTTGCCTGCTTTTCTGAAAGCTGGAGGAGCCTTGCACTTTTTATCACTGCTCCAGAAATCACCGGATGAAAATCGAGCTTGTAATCAACCCCTGAAGCTACGACTCTGAGCGGCGATTCAGTAAATACCCTATACGCATCAAACTCAACTTCACAGTTCCCTCAATCATAACGCCATGCAGGGAGCTGAAGGGTAACCTCCCCTAGCGGATAATGAAATACGATGCGGTCAAAACGCTCTCCCTTCTGAAAAATCTTCACCAGCAAACGCCTAGAATGAAAGTGCAGTGCTCTTGCAAAATACCTAGCTTCCCTCCGTTCCCGATCCTCTCTCTGCTTAATATCTTGGTTGAGGTTTTCAAATTTGAACTCATCAATACCTTGCTCCTTCGCATCCACATAAAAATAGCTGTCTCCCGTGCTCACCTTTGGTCCGAGAATCACCAAATCATTTCCTTGCTTTTCTGTCTTGAGATTGATGAATCCCAATTCCTTGCCAGACGTATAATAATCCTTGATGACCAAAGGATACTTCGTAATCATCAAATTTGTGATATCAAACTGTAGCAATTCCTGATCCTCAGCTACCTCAGGGATATTATACCCATTGATCCATTTATGGTGGGCAACCAAGTTTTCTATTTCGCTCGCTTGCTCCGCAATTGATCTTCCTTTCTTCATCAGAAGCTCCCTGTCGCTGCAATCCCCATGATACGGCGGTTCAAATTGCCCTTGAAGAATCAGCTTTGAAGCTTTAGGATCCTCATTTTCCCAATCCTCTTCGCCTCATTCTCCATCAGCATGGAAAAGATCTAGCTTGATCGCATCCTTGGTATTGATCGAAATCTTCTCTTCTTGAGCTTTCTCGCACCCAGCAAAGAGCATTCCTGCCAGCACCAAAAGCGCACCAAACCATAAAAATCTGACTTTTTTCATTGGTAGTTAAAAAAAGAATAAAAAAAAGACTGCTACCCTGACTATGCACTTTTCAGCCCTAATTGCAAGAGAAGATCGCAAAAAAGGGCTAATTTCTCGCCCCTTTCCCCCTTTTATACCCAAAATCACTTTTATTTCCTGCCATAGTCCGCAGGATTCTCCCCCCATTCTTCTGTTTGCCATTTCAAAACCTGGGTAGAAAACTTATGCTCTGCCAACCATTGCTCAGCTTTTTTGATCGCTTCCCAAATCCTGCTCCCATTCCCAGCCCCGATAAACGAGGTCTTGCAACGCCCTTCATTGACCCATTTCATCGCAATCAAGGAATCCGAATAAAGCACATAGTCAGCTTTCTTTTCTTTTTGAATCCAAGCGAGCCCATGCACAATCGCCAAAAACTCCCCAATATTATTCGTCCCTTCCTCATAACGAGCCGCAAAAACCTGCTTCCCCGTCGCTAAATCAATGCCTTGATATTCCATAATTTTGGTCGCCGAGGAGCAAGCCGCATCGACGACAATGCTCTGCTGAAAAAACGGGATCGCCTCCTGGACTACCTTCTTGACCGCTCCATAATACGCTTCCCATCACCTGCCCAACGCCGTTTCAGCTTCTTGCTTGGTCGCGAACGCCTTGTATTTCGCCCCCTTGACCCCCGCTACGAATCCCTCCACTTCCTTCCATTCGGAGAAGACCCCCGTTTTCGTTCCTTGCCATATCACATACCATTTTTGCTTCCCCATTCTTTTCTGGTAAAATAAAAAGATAAAAAATCTGATTCCCTTCCCCGATCCCTCTATTGCAAACGACCGAAACAAACATCCGGCTCCCCATTCCTTCTCGTCCCTCCCCCTTGCCACCTTCCCGATAAAAATCACACCCCGTCCCGACCTCTTGCCAACTTCCCGACAAAAATCGCACTCTTGTCCCGACCTCTTTCCGACCTCCCGACAAAAATCGCCCCCTTGTCCCGACCCTCAGACGAGCTTTCCCTCTTTTTTCGCCATTGCGAGCGACCGAAGGGAAGCGTGGCAATCCAGTGACCTCACACCCGTCATTGCGAGCGAAGCGTGGCAATCCACATTCCTCCTCTGCTCGACTTAAATCTCACAAAGCGGAAAGGAGAGACTAAAGAAAATTGCTCAAACGAGAAAAGCATTCTTCCCCTCCAACCATGCTCAATCTCTTAGCGACAAAGCCCTCCCCCTCTCCAAACGAAAAACCTGACCATACCGATCAGGTTTCTCTCTTTTGTGAGAAGGATTAATAACCAAACATATTCCTATAGTTCTCCCCAACCGGCAATAACCTACCGATAATAACGTTTGCCTTGAGATCTGAAAGATGATCAATCGCACCTCTAAGCGAAGCACCGACCATCACTCTAATCGTCTCCTGGAAAGAAGCCGCCGACATCCAAGAATCGGTTTCCTTGGCAACCGTCGTCAGTCCAAGAGCAACTCTCTGTCCTTGAGCAACTCTCTTTCCAGCCTCCTGCAATTCACGGTTCACTTTGATAAATTCTTCATACTTCACATAAGTCCCTGGAATGAAACTTGAATCTCCTCCATCTTCAATAAAGACTTTTGAGAAGAGCTGTTTCACTACCACTT
>ERZ773099.1275-NODE-1275-length-18921-cov-5.264391_pt1 | contig 18921 bp, 29 predicted proteins | sample MGYA00511120_ERZ773099 | MGnify/ENA primary metagenome ERZ773099 (study PRJEB29015, sample SAMEA2738012) | human oral metagenome | biome: human oral; feature: human-associated habitat; material: dental | place: China | collected 2104 ...
ACGGCTTCCACCTGCCGTAATGGACGTATTCACAGTACGCCTCATAGCTTGTGCGATACCGCTCCATTGCGGGACTGTGTGTCTTCCTTCCGACAAGCTCCTTTATGACCGACATGCCCGCGCCTCCTTACTGCTTCTCCCGCATCTCTGCCGTTACAGCGTCCACCATTCCGACCAAACGTGTAAGCACCTCGGGACTTTTCGCAAGTTCCTCTTGGAGACTCGCCTTGATCTGAGCGACCGCCGCTTCCATCATACGCCCCGCCTCCATCTTGAGCTTTTCCCGCTGCACCGCCGAGCGTTCGAGGAGCGCGAGAGCCTTGAGAATGTCGCTGCTCTTCGCATCCCTCAGATCCTCCGCCGTAACCAGCCGCTCCATGATGAGCTGAAGGGCAAGCTGTGTCGCCGCCTCCGTCATCTCAAGCGCGGGGCCGTCCTTGCCCTCGCTCATGATCGTGCGCGCCTGTTCCTTCACGATGCGCAGCCGTTCGAGCTTTGAGAGAAAGTCCTTGCCGTACCGCCCGACGCTGCTCTTTGAAATATCATGCCCGCGCTCCCTGAGATACGCGGCGATGCTCTCATAGGTCTCGCCAGCGACAAGCCGCTCGTTGATGGCACGAACGAGGTCTTTCGGCAGCTCTGTTGTAATGCGCGGGTGCTTTCTCCGGCTACCCATTGAGATTTACCCCAACGTCCGGCGGGATATTGCCCTCGATGAGGTCAATCCCCTTCGGCAGCAGCTTCGCAAGTTTGCGCGAAACGCCGAAGCATTCCGCTTCCTCAAGCGCGATATAGCCCTTCTCACGCAAATAGACAAGATGCGTCTCCACCGCTGCGGGGGTCGTCGAATACTGTGCATCAAGCAGAATCTCAGCGATCAGCTTATCCCCCGTCTGCTGCGGATAGTTCAGACGCAGAATCTTCATGATGCGCCCGCGAATCTCACGCGACGTGTGTCCTTCCAGTGTTGTCATATGTTATTTCTCACCTCCCGTGAGCTTTGCGATATTTTTGCTGATCGCACTGACCTCGCCCGACATACGGTCGATCTTCGTATCCAGTGCTGAGATACTGCGCAGAAAGTCATCACGCAGAACATATTGGAGCGGCAGCCCGCTCCGGAGTGCTTCAATTTCTCTATGCACCTCCGCGAGATGGTCACGGTTTTCCTTGACTTCCTTATTCAGTGCTGCACGAATCTCACGCGACTGGTGCAGGATGATCCCGAACATGGTCGAGCCGATGCCGATCATGACGGATGTCCAGTTAAAATCCATCAGAACCGCCTCCTCACAGCCACGCCCCAGAACTTCGACGGCTCAATCGGATGCACAAGCAGATCAATCCCATAGTCCCGATTTTCATACCCGATCCCGACCGCCGCGCCCGTGCTCGTTCCATACATGCCGATCGAAAAATGCTTTGCCGCCGTGCGAGCCTTCTGCTCTGCCGCCGTATCAATCAGCGGTGTAAGGTCGAGCGTTGCGTGCGTTGTAACCGCACTCTGAATCTTCCCGCGCTCGAACTTCGTCGTCTCGCCCGCAATGCCCGGCAGATCGTATTCTTTGCCGTTGTACTTCACCGCGACCGTTGGCGGCGCAACGCTGATTTCCGCATCCGTCCGCTCATAAGTGCGGCTGCCGTCGTCCCCCGCAATAGATTCCTTCGGGACATAGGCGACCTCTGCGGAGGTCTTCGCCTCTGTCTTGACCGCAACGATCTTTTCTCCCTCGCGTACGCGGGCACTCTCATAGACAGCGATCTGCTCCTTTGCAAGGGCAAGCTCGCACCGCAGCGCATCATTCTCCGCCTCTTTCCATGCAAGCACAAAGAGCGACACGATGAGGAGAATCGCCAGAATTCCGATGCTGACCGCCGCCGGGGAATGCCGCAGCCGCTCATATACGCTCTTCATGCACTCCTCAGTCCTCCCTTTCCAGTCCATCTCAGCCATTCTTAAGAGCCGCAAGAGCCTCGGCGCACTCGCTTTCAAAACGATTGTAAAGACCATAGCGGCACGATGCCGCCGTCCACTCCGGTGTCTTGCACACGGCAAGATAGATCGCACGGATGAGGTCGTAGTCAAAGCGTGCATCGTCCACATACGAGAGATTCGGATAGCCGCTGTAATCGTCGTTCGCCTCGTTATACATCCGATGACACGCCGTCTCGAACATCTCCACGATGTTCCCCGTGCCGTACTGTACCGTACGACTCCAGATCACATCCTGCATGACGTGCGTGTGCTTGTCCGCATCGAATCCCGCACGGCGCAGCGCATCCACGGCGGGCAGGTAGTACGCATAGCAGACATAGTCGTGCTGCATCCGTTCAAATCCCTCAGCGTCGATGCGTGCAATCTCACGCCACGCACAGTCAAAGTCCGCCGAGCCGATCGGGAACTGCGAGAGCGTCCGCCCGTAGCTCGCATAGACCGAATTTGCCGACAGACGGATCGCCCAATCAAGAAAGCTGCGCACACTCCCCATGCGGCTTGCCAGCTGATATTTCCCGTAGCTCTTGCCGCCGGGGTCGCCCTCACCCGACGAGATCGTCGCAGGGCTGCCGCTCGATTCATATTTTGCACTCAGATCGCCAAGCATTCGTTTTTCCTCCCTGTTGCCTTTTCACACAGCGGCGCACGATTTCAGAACCGCCCCGCATTGTTGATATACTTATCCACCATCTTGCCGCCCGCACTCAGCGTCGTCGTTGTCCCCGCAAAGACAGCGTAGTCCTGCCACTCCTGCCCCGTATAGAGCAGCCAGAGCGTCACGAACACAAAGAGAACGAACAGCCCGAACGTCATCGACGCCAGAAGCGACGGCCGCCCGTCCGGCCCATAGATGAGATCACGAATGAAATGCAGCACAAAAAGCACCAGATTTTTCACACACGCAAACACCGCAGCCACCTCCATAAAAAAAGAACCGTATCGAGTTTTTCACTCAATACGATTCTACAAAATATTTCCTGCACGCTATATCTGCACAGTTCAAAGATTCTATGCCGAAGGGAAAAGGCTGATCTGACTTTTGCGCCAGCTGAGTTCTGAAGCGATCTCATACACACTGCGCTCGGAAAGCTCGAACCGCCGTGCAAGTTCCTTGTGATTCTTCCCGTCGAAGAGTTTCGCGACCGCCCGCCGCTTCGCAGGTGCGATCAGATTATCATACTTCGGGATGTAGAGCGACGTGCCGCCATAGAGCTTGCACAGTTGCAGGAGATTGACGAGACCAACCGATGCGGCGAGTTCCTGCCACTGCGCCGGCAGGTCGTCCGGGGCGATCTCATCCAAAAGCGCACGCATATCCGCGCCGTTCATGGTGCCGCCCTCTTTGCCATCGCCTTCAGGCACTCGATCATCTTGTTCGCCTCGCCGCGTGTCTGCGGCCACGCCTTCTTGATGACGCGTTTACAAAGTTTCTGCTGACGATCTGCCGTATCAATACCAAGGGCAACGTAAAGCTCCTCGATCTTCGCCGTCTGCCACGGCCCGATGAGTGCCCCCGCGTCGCGCTTCCTGCGGGTCTGCGGGGCAAAGGCAGGGGCTTTGAACCCAATGCGCACCAGATAATTCATCAGCCGCGTAAAGCCCGCCTGTGTCACATCCTTCGCCGACTCCGCACCACCGTAGAGCGAGAGCACCGCCCGATAGTTCCCCTCGTCAAGCGAGAGTTCCCTCTTTGCCACATGGAGAAGAGCGATCTGCTTCGGGCTAATCTTCGCCGTCTTTATCATCCGGCTCATCCCCCTTCTGCGGCGTGAGCGTGAAGCTCAGTGTCTCCTCAAGGAAAACAGCGTTGCGAATCTCGTCGCGGTCGATCAGATCAGGCTCAAAGAACCGCTCGACAAGCTGACGGTTCAGCTCGGCGCGGATCGCATCCAGTTCCTCCTCGCGTGCGCCGTGGATTCCCACGGCGGCGAGCACTTCCAGATCCTTTGCATAGTCGCCCTTGAGCTTCTTCCTGACGACCTTACGCATCTTTGCATCTTCAAGTCCCATACCGGAGAGAATGCCGTCAATGTCGTGCTCTGCGTAGTCGCCGCGTACCAGTGCGACCAGAGCCTCCTTGAACCGCGCGTCAATATCGTACTTGACGCTCTGCCGCCGCACGATCTTGTCCTCTATGAGCACCGACGCGTCGAGTGCCGCCGCAAGACGCGCATAGTTGTCGATCTCGAGCTTCGTCTTGTACGTCGTTTCGGCACTGCCATAGAGCGAATCATAGCGCACATAGCGCAGATTCTTGTTCTCCATCTCGGCAAGTGCCGCCGTCTGGAGCTTCGCCTTGATCGCTTCAAGCGACTTCTTCCGCTGCCGAATCTCCTTGTCCAGTGTCACCGCACGGCTAATCAGTGCCGCGACCTCCTTCGGCTGCGTCTCAATCACCTCAAACATGACCGTCCTCCTTTCCGAGCGCGGCGGCACACGCCGCACACACAAACCGCCCCTTGTACATCCGCAGCTCCTTGTCTGCGCCGCAGAACACGCATCGCCCGACAATCCGCTTCATGGAGATCATGCCCGCCGCATCCATCTCGATCGCGACCTGCTCCCCCGCCGTGATGCCGTATTCCCGCCGCAGATGCGCGGGGATCGTCACACTCCCCGCACGGCTAATCTTCTTCTGATTCAGCATTCCGACGCTCCTTCCTCATCTGACACATCTTTCCATCCATGCGCAGCGGCGTATGCGTCAAGATCCGCCTCAGCATCCTTCACATTGTCTCTCCACTTGAATTTACGACAAGCATGACACAGGGATTCCCCTGCCTTGCAGTAAAAGGTCTTGAACGCATTCGCCTTCGTGTGATCTGAACCAACCTCATAGCGGCAGCCATGCTCATCTTCATACGTCTTTATCATATCAGCCCACCTCCACCGTGCGCCATCCATGCGCGGCAGCGTATGCGTCAAGCTCCGCTTGCGCCTCGTCGCGATTGTCCCGCATCTCGAACTGACGGCACGCATGGAAGCTCTTCTTTCCAGCCTTGCAGTAAAACGCCTTATAGGTGTTTGCCCGTAGCGTCTCGCGCACCTCATAACGCCACCCGCGCCCGTCCTCATACGTCTTTTTCATGTCGTAAACTCCTTATCACATTTTCATACGCCGTTTTCAACCGCGTATACTTCTTTGTCGATGTCCAGTCCTCTTCATCCTGCGGCTCATCCCCCAACACGGAGACGGCACTTTTTACGGGAAGCCCGAGCTTCATCCGCTCACGCTCCGAGACAATGAGCACAAAGGGCTTGCGGCACGCACTGACAGGGAACGTATACACCCTGCCGAAACTCCGCTGTCGAAAATAGAACCCAACGGCGCAGTGTAACGCTTCGTCCTCCCCGCATACCACCATCAGCACGCCTCCGGCGAGATAATCACCTGCCGCGCCCTGATGATGTCATCCATCCCGATCGCACGCTTCGCACTGTTCGCGATCGTCCACGCAAAGAGAAACAGCTTCGTCATCACACGCAGCGCACCCGTTCCGCGTGCCACGCGGTGAAGCTCTGCGATGCAGTCCTTGTCCATCTCTACGCCGTGCTGCAGCACGATCCTCTTCACATCCGCGAGCGGAATCTTCGCATCTAGTGAGATGCGCGTCGAACGGCTGAAGAACTGCCCCGTCAATGTCTTGTTCTGTTCCGTGATGATGTCCATGATCGCAGGATTGCCAACGAGGATGAGCGGCACATCCGTCACATCATGGATGCGGCGCAGCGTCTCAAGTGCCGAGAGCCGGAGAAAATGCGCCTCGTCAATGATGATTGCCCGATTCGAGCCTTTGAGCATCTGCACAATCGACTTCTCAAGAGCCTTGTTGCGCCCCGTCTGCTTCTTGCCGATCGCTTCCAGAATCTCCTCCATCACGTCGCGCCCGTTGTGGATATTCGGCGAGGCAGTGAAAAAGATACTGTTCGGATGCGTCTCCACCCATCGGTTCACCGTCACCGTCTTGCCGATGCCGGGTGCGCCGTAGATGCAGATGATGTCGTTGCGGTCATTCGCGTACTGGAGCCCGAACATCATCTTCTGCATGACCTCCGTCTCCACGATCTCCGGCTCCTTGACCGTCATGACTGCATCGGCGCGGCTCTCCTCCGTTTCGAGCACGGCGGCAATCTTCTGCGCCACCACATCCACGCGCCCCGCATAGCTCCCCTTCAAAAAGGACGAGAGCGCACCGCCCGAGATCCCTGCCATCTTCGCGAACCGCTCGCGGCTGACCTCCTCATGCGCCGCAAGATACTCCTCCACGCGGCGGACAATATCCGCCGTCGCCGTATCCATCGTTACCGCTTCCGCTGTCATCAGCTTTTCCTCCTCTTCTCAATCTTCGCCGTTGCCATAAGGGCGAACGGGTTCACATCATCCGTCCCCGTCGCACGCATCGCCTGAACGGACTCCTTGCCCGTCTTCGGCAGCGTCACCAGTTCCACCACCTTTGACGGCTTCACATCTGCCGCCGTGCCGCCGCATGCGCGGTACAGCTCCGTAATATCGGCGGGCGTGAGCGGCTGCGCGTTCTTCGCCGCCTGATATGACGGATGTGCGATCACCGCCTTGCGCTCGCGTGCCTTGCGTGCCTGTTCCGCATCCAGCTCCTCCGCCGTCGCCGTGATTGCGGGCAGAGCCGTGATCCGCTCCGCCTCGCCCAGATAACGGTCGTCCGTATCATAGAGCCAGATACGCTCCGGATCCTCCACACGGTAGCGGATATACACCCGCTTTCCCTTGAGGAGTGCCATATCGGGGTGGTAATACTCCGCCTTGCGGAACGCGATGCCGTTGCGCCCGATGCGGAACGGATTCGTCGAACGCATAAAGTACAGCCGCATGACCTCCGTGTCCGCCGTCCGCACCGGCAGACGCGTCCGCATGTACGTCTCATCCGGGCACTCGCCCGCGCGTCCCTTGCCCTGTGAAACCGTCTTGTTGAACACCGTCCGAATCCAGTCGCCGAACACCGTGCGGAACTCATCAAGTCCCATGCCGTACTTCGCAGGATTCTTCAGCCGCTCTTCGAGCACATCGGGACGCTCGTCTTGACTCCGCCCACAGTACGTCGGGAAAAACTTTGAAAACCGCTCAACGACCTCCTTAAATGCCCGTTCAATCACCTTTGCACGCGCATTTTCAACAATCGCCCAGTGCGTCTTAATATCGAGCCGATCCATGAGCGACCGCGCCATCTTGCCCTCGGCGATCAGCACCTCCTTGTCCTCATCGGTGAGCGGATTGCCGCGATGCCCCCGTCCCGCGAACTTCGCCGAACAGTAGTCGCGCCCGTTGTCGATGTAGATGTGACGCGGCAGCCCGATCGCAGGATCAAGGGCTGCACTTGCAAAAGCCGCGATAATCTCATCCGTACACGGCGAGAGATTCACCGTCCACCCGACAAACTTGCGGCTGCACATATCCAACCATGCCGTCATCCACGGACGCACCCATTTCGGCTTTTGCACCGTCCCCGCATTGATGAAAACGTCGAGAATGTGATGATCGCCGACGAACACCTCGCCCGCGCGGATGCTCTCGGGATCGCGCCGCGTAAAGGTCTGAATATCGTCCATGTATGCCTTCGCCCCGAGCCGTCGGAGCGTCCGCACAGCGGCGGGGATATCCTCCTTCACCATCCGCGCAACCGTCGCACGTGAGGGGATCTGCCAGCCCTCTATTTTTGCCTTGCGCGATAGGAGGATATAACAGTCGCCGACGCTCGGCTGCGATTCCTGTAAATACTGTGCCTGAAAGAACTCCCACGCGGGCGCGTCGATTGTGCGCTCGCCCTTTCGTTTCCCGTACTGCGGCAAAAGACCCGAAAGACCGTCTGCGCGGTGCTTCGCTTGCCAGTTGTAGAGCGTTGACTGCGAGAGCCGCGCCTCAGGGTGCGCCGCGTTCCATGCAGCGAGGAAGGCACGCGTCAGCTCCGTGCGTTTGCCGGGCGTTGCGATGAAAGCCTCATACTCCTTCAGCGTTCGATACCGCTCGTTTGCCGTCTCCCGTGCCGCAGCGTCCGCACGGTCATAGGCAGATGCGGCAGGACGCTCCGGCTCCTCGATGATATTGTGCCGCCGATAGTACGCCGACTGCACCGCCTCGGGGAGTGCCGAAAGGCGGATCATCGTCACTCGCCCGCTCTTTCCGCCGCGCGTTCCTTCAATGAACCGAAGTTCCCCGTAACGCCCTGCCATCGCATTTTTCTGTACCGCACGCTCGCCGATCGACAGCAGCTGCGCCGCCTCCTTTACGCTGAGAAGATGCTCGCTATTCTGCATCGCGTCACCTGCTTTCCCTGCGGCGCGGTGATCTCGTGCACTTCACCCCGCCCGATCTGGTACGTTACCCGCTCCGCGCAGCTCGTCAGGCGGACGACCTGCCCGCCAACCAAACAACGGATCTTCTGCACGCCGCCGACGCGCGACTCAATGTATCTCATCATCGTCATACCCCTGTACCTTTCTCAGCTCCCGCGTAAGCGCGAGATGCTTTTTCCGCGCTGCCTTCTCTACGGCTCGCAGTCGTCCGATCTCAAGAAAATACACATCCTCCGACTTTATCATCCGACACCCTGCCGCAGCCGTCAGCACCTCCAGCGGCGTGTAGTCCTTCACGATCCGGCAGAACGTCGGCAGATACTCGGCGGGCATACGGTAGCCCTCCTTACTCTCTGCCGTGTATGCGTTCAGCATCGACTCCGTGATCTCCGTGCCGAGCATCTCGCTCATCTGCCCCGCAATCGCATAGCGTTTCATACCGCTGCCCTTGATCGCCTCCGCGATCGCCTCCTTCATCCGCAGCGGCAGCGGCTTCGTCTCCGCCGCATAATCCGGACGACTGAACTTCTGCGGATTGATTTCCTCGATCATATCAAAAAGGCTCATCTGATTTTCATTGGCCTCGGCAGTCTTTTGTCTGCGTTTTGCCATTGCCACACCTCACAAAAAACGGTATACTAAAAAGTAAGTTACTTTTTAAGCCCCCGATTCATAACGGGGACAAGGAAAGTTACTGTAGCATGAGCCGGCGACTTGTCGCTAAACATTCGCGCCGCTCATGCTGCCTTAAAAACCTGCTCCATCGGCCGCCCGATGATCTCCGCGATCCGCTCCTGAATCCTGCGGCTCTTGCTCTTGCCGTAGATGATATAGTGCACCGCAGGATGGGACACACCCAGCTCCCGCGCAATGCGGATCTGCGTATACCCCTTCTTTCGCAGGAGACGAATAATCCGATCTCCCGTCACCCCTCTCACCTCCTTAAATACCACAAAACATGCCATAGACGGCATACACCGCCAGCGCAAGCACCGCTATTCTGATTGCGCGATCAACCAGAATCCCATAAAGCACTACAAAGATCAAGAACAGAGCCATCATAGCAACCGTACTGATGCAAAACTTAAGTGCTGTTCTGCATCGTTGCACGATCGCCCGAACCACCTTCATCACATCACACCCTTTCATCCTAAAGGAGCATTCACATGACAACCGCGAATCCTCCGGTCAGCCCCATGCCGAATATCCAAGCACCACTTGCAAGCCTCTGTGCTACCTTCCAACAAGCGACACTTTCATCTCAGGAGAATCAACAACGCACCTTGCAGCAGATGCAGGAAATGCTTCGCCGATCGCTCCAACATCTCGCGCAATCGTCGCGTGATTCCGTGGAGAGTTACCAAAACGCCTTAAACGAAGCCCTCTCATCCCTCAACATGCGTTTAGACAGGCTTAGCCCTGATCAGCGTACCACCCTGATTCATGATCTAACCAACGAGCGGCTGCAAACCGCAACGACTGATTATCTTGATTGGTTGGTCTCTCAATCCGAAGAAGCCTCACCGCGTCAGCTATCAACCGAAATTCTCGTTAGATTAACCGTCAGTGATTCCCTTGAGTCTTCCCTCGAAACACCTGCAAATGCACAGGAGGAAGCATTTAAGGAAGAATACGAGAAGCTGTCTCCGACAACGCAAGAAGTTGTAGAGGAAACGTCTCGACTAAAGACGTTGCTCGTCAATAGAAAATTCTTGATGGAAGTCTTTACTGAGTGGATGAAGACCGACATCTTTGAGATAAAACTATTGGGCTTTATCTGCTCTCTTGCGCTCGGCGTAGCGGCAGCTCTCTACAACAAACCAGACCCGCGCAAGCCGGATAAAGATTCTGAGGTCTCTTGAAATCCTTCCAAGTAGCAGCATGATAACAACCAGAACCCACGCAGCAGCATGTTCAGCGTCCCAATCATTCCAACGCCAGAAAATATAGGGCATTATCATGATCGTCGGGTTTTCATTCATATTGTGAATGATCTGCCGTATCCTCTTCCGTGCCCGAGGAAGGAACTCACGGATTTTTTGCATCCTCTCACCTCCCTTCGCCCCCTTCCCCGCATCCTCCGCCGACGCTCTCATCTCCAAATGTTTCGCCCGTCTAGATGCAGGAAGTCGAAATTTCATAGAAAGGTCTGTTGCCTTTGCTTGCTAAATTAGCTTCAAACCGCATAGTGAGCGGTCTTGTTACAATCACCTCCTTTCTTCTTTCAAACATAGAGGATGCGCCCTCTTACCTTCCACGCATCAATCCGTTCTTTTGGTACACGATGACGGTGCTCGGCGTGTTATGGTTCATTGGGATTCTCGTCTGGAATCGCAAGCAAGACATTTCCTCAAGGAAATTCATTCATTACACTCCACCGAGTCACCCCGATTACGTCCCGGCAGACCAGACACTCTTTGAATATGCGGGGTTGCTCTGGAACGTCTGGATTCCGAAACGTGATCCGATGCGGAACTGGTTGCGCACACCGGGCATACCACAGGAACGTATTACGCCGATCGTTGGCGGTCGTCCCTTTTGCCCCCTATGCCATACCGAACTCCTCGAAGAGAAAAACTTTTTTCGTGGATACCATTTTTCTTGTCCACAAGAGAAATGCAGTTTTTCACACGATTCCCCTAAAAGCTCAAATGAACTGCATGCCGCAGCTCAAAAAGTCATCGAGCGAGAGGTGCTGCTCAAACGGTAACATCTTACTCGTTTCGTTGTGCCAGAAAGACATTCGCCAACAACATTCCCCAAAGGGCGAACTCTCTCCATGTCATTTCTGGAAAGAGGAATTTTACCAATCCGATGAGGAAAAATGCATCGAGATGGCAGGCAAGCTGCCGCATCCATGTTTTTCTCACCCTCTCACCTCCTCCCTTCACACCGCCCACCCTCCCCACATCCTCTGCCGACGCTCTCATCTCCAAATGTTTCGTCCGTCCGGATGCGGTTCAGGTTTAAGTTAATAATTAAGTTACACGTTCTATTATAGACACTTATAAGTAACTAGTCAATAAAAAGTTTCTCATAGATGTCTTTTTAAGAGGTTTATATGAAGCCCGATTATTCTTCTGTTGGTTTACGTCTAAAAGAGATTCGCCAACAACGAGGTATCACACAAAAAGAAGTAGCCGAAATCATCGGTGTATCTGTATCGTATGTAAAAAATACGGAGAGAGGTTCAAAGCCAAGTATCGAATACCTTTTCTCTTTCTCTGACGAATATTCTGTGTCTATTGATTGGTTACTAAAGGGTGTCCATTCAACACAAAAAATCGAGGTCATTCCTGACCCCGATCTAAAAGATATGATTGATATTTTAACGGCACTCATGGGAAGCTCGAACTCAGATCTGCGCGGTTGGACAAAAATTCAATTCCAGAATGCCTTTAGGGAATATTGCGAAATTCACGACGAAAAAAAAATGCAGGCATAATACAAAATGCGCGTGCACTCGCAGATCAGCGAGGGATAAAATTAGTTACATAATGGGCAGCGGCAAAGAAATTTTCTTGCCGTTTTTTTCATGCTCAAAATGCAAATTATCCACAGGTCGGCAGTTCGTCAATCAGTTTTTCTAATTATACTCGTTTTCCTTGATATTACTAGTCTCTCGGGCATTTTTCCTTAGTTCGTCAATAGTTCGTCAATCCACCCTGCAAAAGACCGAAAAACACATCATTTTTCAGTCGCTAAAAATCTCTTGAAGCTAGAATTAAAAGGCTTTTGAAGGTTTTTGAAAGACCGTTTCAAAAATCGTTTCAAAACCGCATTTTCCCCCCGCAAATCCCATTTTTTCCAAAACTGATTAACGAACTCGCGTCCCGTCCAAAATCCCCCGAACCCCTTGAAACTCCTATCATCCCGCCCTTTCCCACCTATTCCCGGTTTTTCCTAAACCATTTGAGTCGTTATATCAGCGCCGTCGGCGACGACCTTATCCTCTACGAGATCACGCTGACAGAAGCAGTCGAAAACCTCGATCTTGGAAAGCGCGAGACAATCGTACTCTAACACAAAAAGGCTGCGAAGCGAATTCGCAGCCTTTTTGCATCCACATTCTGTCAATCACTTCCTGCGTGGATGCGTACGATCGTACTCCTCCATAAGACCAATAATCTGATCCATCATCTTAATCTCAGCTTTACCATAGATGCTGCTATTAAGATTCTCTCCATAAGATCGCGTCTTATCGTATGCAATCAAATCAAGGATCTTAACCTCTGAACCATCCTTGCTCGAAAACACAACATAACTCATTCTTGGGATGTTTGGATCATATCCATACCGACTTTCGCTCGGTGCAACAACGCTTATGTTTTCACGATGAAAAATATCTTTTTTAATTGCCGCAGCAATCTGTCCTGCAATGTAAAAGCTGCGTTCTACATCAGCAACATCCATACGTGAAGGAATATCAAGGTGTACCCTGTCTAAGAATACGTTTCCATAACTATTAACACCAACCCGCCCATTCGAACTTTTCTTAATATAATCTGCCACGCGATCAAAACGCTTTTGTGTCTCAGGATGAGGGTTTCGGAAATTCTTAGGGCGTTTTCCATCGGGATAACGAATCTCTTCAAGCTTCATGAACCTATAAAACTTCGTTAACGCTCCACCAGTTGAATACTCAGGAATGTTTTCAAGGAATTTAAGCCCCCACTCGTCAGCACCCTTCTCCTGATTGAACGACATCTGACGATCAATAAGTGTATCAACAAGGTTCACACCAGCACTCTGAGCGAGAGCGCCACCAACAGATCCAGCCTGTCCACCAAAGATACCGACAAGTAGATTCAAACCAAACTGTTTATCATAACCCTCAAGATGATCTTTTCCAGCCCAATGCCCGAACTCGTGCCCCATCACAAAAACAACAGAAGATGTATTATAAATATTCGACCTGTTTAAGGGGCGCAGGTTATTGCTATTCGTATACCCGTTATTTTGATAAGTGTTCATAAAGTTCACCATCGAATCCGCCATATACGAATACCCGCCCGGGAGCATAAATGCATTCGGATGATCGGAATGGTACAGCTTCATCGGTTCCAGCCAGCGCGTGTGCCTGCCGTCATTCCAGTTGAGCTGCGTGGGGTTGCACTCAATCAGCCGCTTCTGGATCTCGACGATGTCATCGTCCCACGCGACATCGTACTTCTCCTCCGTACGCTCCGCCGCAGCTGCACCGATCTCGCGCTCCTCCGCGCTCGTCATAAAGTGCGCCTGTGCAGGCGAGAACGGCTGCGCCGCTGCCAGCAAAAGCCCTAACATAAGCCCCATGGAAAATACATACTTCTTCATTCCATACATCTCCTTTGTAAATCTCCTCCCCATCCGTAGGGAGTGTCCCTTATTCCTCTCCTCGGTGCGCTGCCCGGCGCACAGCCGCCATCACATGCTTTTTCACAGCTGCCCATCCCCGCTGACAGCGTCGATTCTGCGTGAGATACCATGTGATCGGATACGCGAGCATCGTGAGCCCCCTGATCGCCGTGCCAAGGCCGGTGTCAGGCGTCGTACCGAATAGCCACGTAAAGACCTCAATGTAACGATAATAATACCACTCTGCAAATGCATCCAACATCAAATCACATCCCTTTCTTCATCGCCCCATCCGTGGGGTGTATACATCTGCTTCCCTGTGACGGGAAAGATTCGTATATTATCATGAGAAAAATGCCTTGTCAACTCCTATTTTCTGGATTTTCGTAAAAATGCAGATTTTCTTCACGCCTGCACATTTCACATGTTATAATGGTAAAAATGAGAGGGGGATGGCATGGGCACCGGCTTCAACAAATTCATCGGCGACTATGACACGCTGCGCCCGTTTCTGCGCCTCGTCTCCTACAGCTGTTACGACAAGGAGGCTCTCGCGCAGCATCTCGGGCAGAGCACGCGCAGCGCCGAGGACAACTGGGCGCGCGTATGCTTCTGTCTGCCGGAGGAGATGCTGCTCTCCGCGCGGCAGGCACGCCGTGAGATCCACGGCCTGCGCAGCGATCCCTATCAGCTCGCCGGCAACTTCCTCGCGCGTACCTATCAGATCAAGGCGCTCACGGGACGGGCGATCGCCGCGCTCATCTTTCTCCTCCAGACGCTCGACGCCGCAAAGGAACCGATGCGCCAAACGGCGCTTGTCCGTGCGTACGATCTGCTGCCGATCAGCGAGCAACAGGCAGAGGCTGCGCCGAAGGTCAGCCCTGCAACCGTGTTTCGCCAGTTGGGTGAGCTGGAGTCTCTCGGGATTCTGCGGCGCACAATGCGAGGGAACGCCCTCTGCTACTCCATGGCGGAGCAACCGCTTACGAAGCTCACGGCAGACGAACGGCGCACGCTCTACTACGCCATCGGCTTCTATCGCTTCGTCGCCATCCTTGCCGTACCCGGATACTTCCTCGCTGCAACACTCCGCTGCCTGTATCCTGAGGACGCGGAGCCATTTCTCCCCGTCCAGATCAAGCACAGCCCCATCACGCGCATTCTCGACGACGAGGTGCTGCATACGATCATCACCGCCATTGAGGAGCAATGCGCCGTCACCTTCTCCTATCGGAACCGTGAGACGATCGCTGTCCCGCAGGAGATCATCACCGACTTTCACACGGGGCGGCAGTATATGTGCGCAGCCGTGCAGCGGAGGGGATCTGCAGCGTTTACAAAGACGTGCCGGTTCCGTATCGACTGCATGGAGCGCGTTGCTCCCGCAAAACCGATATGCGCCGCTGCGTGCCCCGCACCGCCCCCGCATACGCTTACACTCACGCTTTTCTATGAGAGCGAACGTCACCGCGCGCGCCTCACACAGCGCATCCGCGCGCGTTTCCCCACTGCCGTCTTCACGGAAGGAGCGGGCTGCTTTTACGCCGCCGTAGAGATTGCGGACGATCTGAGCCTGCTCCCGTGGATCCGCACCTTTCACCCGTGGATCTGTATTGCAGCCGATGCCTCGCCGTGTTTGGCGCGGCGCATGAGAGATGATGCCGAGGAGGCGCTGAAGAACTATGGCATACAGCCCGCTCTTTCATGAGGTTCACTCCTATCCCTACCTCTGGCTCTGCCGCCTCTGCAACGAGGTTTATGCGGGCGCCGGACTCTCGCGCGCAGACATCCTGCGCCGCCTCGGACAGATGGAGGGGCTCGACCTCGTGGATCACCTGAGTCAGGAGCGTCTTGCAGCGCTGACGGACGCGGTCTTCTCCTTCGACGAGGCGGGCAGAGCCGTCCTCGCAGCAGATCTCCCCGTCCCCCATCGCCCGACCACGGACGAGCTGCGCTGGCTGAAAACCATGCTCACAGATCCCGCGGCAGCTTTCCTTCTCCCCAGAGAATTGCGCGAAAAGCTGTGCACGCGCCTCGCCGACGTACCTGCCTACCCGACACATATATGGCAGGCAGAGCGGGAGCAGGGCGATGATCTGCCCACACTCCAAACGACGCTCGCCTCATTCTGGCAGGCGCTGACCACGGGACACATGATCTCCTACGTCAACATCGACGGCCGCGACAAACGCCACGCACACACAGCTGCGCCCTGCCGTCTGGAATACGACGCGCAGAGCAATCGCTTCCGCGCGATCGTCTGGGATACGGTGGAGATGCGTGCGGTCAAGCTGAACCTCTGCAACATCCGCGCACTGCGCGTGCTCGATGCCCCCATCCCCACAGATACCGAGGCGGACTTTCGCGGATTTTTGGAGGGCAGGCGGCGCAGCTTCCGCATGCGTGTCCTGCCGCGCAACAACGCCGTCGAGCGCTGTTTTATGATCTTTGCCTCCTACGAAAAAGAAGCCGCCGTCGACAGCGCGGATGGCAGCTATCTCCTCACCATCCACTACTATGACTTCGACTACGAGGAGGTGCGCCGTCACATCCTCTCCCTCGGTGCCGCCGCCATCGTGCTCGCGCCTGAGGAGCTCCGCAGTGCCGTCGCCGAGACATGGCACGCGGCATGGCAGCGCACCCACAACAATTTTTCTCCTATGCAATGAACTCCACAGGTTTATTGCAATGACTTCATTCCACCGATTGGATATAATACATCCTGTCAACAAGAGAAGTTAGGAATCAAGGAGGAAAAAAGTATGAGTATCTTTTCGGCAATCATGGGTATGTTCCGCTCGTCGGAGGCAGAGGCACAGCAGGCATGGATGGAGGATGAGCAGCAGAGGCAGATGTTCGAGATGATGCGGCAGTTGGACGAAGTGGGTCAGTGGTCGACAGAGGAGGCGCAGCGGGTAACTGATGAGGCAATGTGGGAATCGGAGGAGAGCATGCGGATGATGATGGATGATTTGAACAGCGCGATGGATGATGCGCATTGGGAGGCGGATGATATGATGAGTTCCTCGGATGACAGTGATTGGAGCAGTGACAGCAGTTGGGATAGTAGTGATAGTTGGGGGAGCGACGACAGTTGGAGCAGCAGCGATGACAGCTCATGGGGAGGAGGCTCCGACTTTTTCTAAGGAAATCTCTCAAAGCACTGTGAAGAAAGGATGATCCTCTTGGACAAAAAGACCTACAACATCATGATTGCATTTGTGAGCAGCTTGCCCAAAATCCCGGAGACGGTGGAGTATAGCGGTGCGGACGACGGCACCGCTTTTTGTGGTATACAGACCAATGAGGCAGGCATCTATCAGCTGCAGCACAGTCTCAGCGAGGCGGGAGGACTGGATCGGATCATCCTCGTCACAAGCAAAGACGTTACAAAGCTTCATTCAGCAGAGCCATGGAAAAGGATTTTTGAGAAATACGGACGCAGCTCCATGTCCGCCATCAGTTTCCTAAAGGAGCAGGTCAAGGCAAAACATCCGGAGCTTGCAGAACGATTCGAGGAAAGTGCCTTCGATGAGGACGCCGGCATGGAGGGGGCAATGCGCTACATCGCCGCCCTCGGCGACGTCATCCAGCGTGAACAGGAGGCGGCAGAGGCAGCAGGTCTGCACGACATTGTCCTGCACGCCGACATGACGGGTGGATTTCGCCATACCTCGATGATGATACTCGCCATCATGCAGCTCTCGAAATACATGGGCATTCGCATTGGTCACGTCCTCTATGCGGGAAAAGATCGGAATGCACCAAAGGGAAGCATCGTGTTTGCCGACGATATCCATCGCATGTTCGACATGATCGCGGGCATGGACGAGTTTCAAAAATACGGCAGCGTACAGGCACTGGACGAATACTTTGGTGATACCAGAGCGTACAGCGAGCCATTCCGCAGCCTCCTCGGCGCAATGCGCAGCTTCTCCGACGCCATACGCATCTGCCGCACGAGCATCATCGAGAAGGAACTGGAAAGCCTCGGCGAGCACATCCGCGTATTCCGCAATCAGAGCGGCGGCCCCATACAGGAGGAACTCTTTCGGCGGATCATCCGCGTACTCGAGCGGGAATACGGCACCGTCCTCGGCAGCGGGACGCGTGAGGAGCGCCGCCTGAACATCATCGAATGGTGCCTGCGCAAGAAATTCCTTCAACAGGCAATGACCCTCTGCACCGAATGGATTCCGCAGATCATCGTGGATAAGAGAATCTGCTATACAGAGGATATTTTTGCCATACGTGACTGTAAAAAAACGGCAAAGAAAGGTCTCCGCAGTTGGCAGCAGGAATTCATTATTTCGTATGACCCTGAAAGGAAAAGGAGAAAGTCCCATATGGCGATGCGTTGGATATGTTTCGCTATATCTTGAAGTACAATCGAAAAGATCTCCTTGTGGAACTGCCCGATGATCTGCAGAGGATTCTGCACAGCTTCCTCCAAGACCACAGCAGAAACCTTAGCATATACACCAACAAGGACATATTACTGGAGCCGATCAGTACCAATAACGCCGCCCTAAAACGAGCCATCGATCAGCTCAAGAAAAATGCAAAACAACAAAACCAAACAAAAGGGTTGCTCTATCCGACGATCCCCAACCGCGTCGGGCAGCTTTCCGAGAAACGCGTGACCGAGATCTTCGGGCTCTCCGCTGCAGATATCGACCACCCGACAAAAACGCCCGAACCGCAGCTCACGGACGAGGAGCAGCGCGCGCAGAAGTGGGCGAAGCGCGAAGCAATTTATCGTAGGATGTTCTCCGACTCAGATCGTATAATGCGCAGCGACCTGCCGCTCGACGCGGCACTTGACTACCTGCGCAGCTACTTCGACATCCGCGAGGAGCGCAACCAGTCGAACCACGCTGTCGTCACTGCCGATCAGGAGAGCAGCAAGCTCGAAGAGGACATTACAGCATACATTGAAAAACTGCACGCCTATCAGCGCGCAGTCACCCCCTGAGCCATATATACGGAAGAGGCTGTTGTACGAAGTCATTTTGACTTGTGCAACAGCCTCTTCTATTCACCGCTTCAGATCTTTATAACCACGTGACTCATCCACGCAGGATGAAATAGCCGAGCAGATCAGAAAAAAACAAAGTCTTCAATCCCTCCGAATCTTCGGCAGCAAGAACCGCAGGAGGACATACGCGAGGAGGCTGCCCGCGCCTGTGGAGAGGAGGAAGGGGACGATGTAGACGGTGTAGCTCGCGGGATTCAGCCCCATGAGGAGGGCGGCGACGGGA
>ERZ773099.1276-NODE-1276-length-18918-cov-17.113927_pt1 | contig 18918 bp, 32 predicted proteins | sample MGYA00511120_ERZ773099 | MGnify/ENA primary metagenome ERZ773099 (study PRJEB29015, sample SAMEA2738012) | human oral metagenome | biome: human oral; feature: human-associated habitat; material: dental | place: China | collected 2104 ...
CCCGAGGTCCACCCCGCCGAAGGTCACCGTGTGGCTAGCCATGCGCCCCCGCCCTCTCCGCCCGGCTGACCCGGAGCTCCATCTCCTCCATGATGCGGCCGACGTCGGCCGTCTCGCGCACGACCACGCCGCCCATGTTGATCGTCGTGCCGCCGGAGCGCTCGGGCATCCTCTCCGCGATCGCGCGCGCGTAGCGGTCGAGGTAGCCGCCGTAGCTCGGCCACACGAGCTCTCCTCCGCGCTCGCCCACCATGGCGAGGGTCGGCGAGGACACGTAGCCGCCGCTGCCGTAGAACTTGATCTCCGGCAGGCGGAAGTTCGCCGGGTCCAGGCTGAAGCCGCCCTCGACGTGCAGGGTGGGGACGTGGACCTGGGAGAACATGTCCGCGAAGGCCTGCGGGATCGACGCGAGCCAGTCCCTTATCCTGCCGGGCAGGCCCGACACAGCCTCGCCTATGGCGTCGGCCGCCCTCCTCGCGGGCTCGGTGGCCGCGCCGAAGGCGTCCGCGAAGGCCTGCGGCACCGACGCCAGGGCGCCGGCGACCGCTCCGGGGACAGACCCGACGGCGTCGATCGCGCCGCCCACGAGGGACGACACGGACTCCGCCGCCTGGCCGAGGGCGCCCGCGACCGACTCCGGTATCGAGGCGAGGAGGCCCGCCACGCCCGCGACCGCGCCCGGCACCGTTACGGTGGCGAGCTCCACGACGCCCGAGGCGAAGGCCTGGACGGCCCCCGTGATCGCGTCCCAGGCGCCGAGGACGGAGTCCCTGAAGCCCTCGTTCGTGTTCCAAAAATACACGAGCACCGCGACCACGCCGGCTATGGCGGCGATGATGGCCGTGACGGGGCCGCCCGCAAGCGTCGCGAGGACGGCGCCGACGCCCTGTATGGACTGGATCATCCCCATTGCCGACACGAGGATGCCGAAGGCCGAGGACAGCGCCGTGACGGCGCCCGTGACGGCGCTCACCGCCTGGAACGCCATGATCGACGTCAGGACGCCCGTCGCGACGGGACCGATCCACCCGAGGTTGTCCGCCACCCACCCGAGGGCGCCGGCGAGCGCCGAGAGCGCCGCCGTGACGACGGGGACCGCCGCCCGCGCGAGCCCCGCGAGCGCCTCGGCGACCTGCGTGACCACCGAGACGACCTTGCCCGTGTCGAGCTCCGGCAGCTGGATGCCGACCTTCGAGAGCGTGCGGGAGGCCGTGTCCCAGACCTGCCCGAGGACCTTCGTGATCAGGGGGACGAGCGTCTGCCCGACCCGCTCCATGACCGCCGGCAGGTTCTCGGCCACGCGGTCGAATATCGTGAGGACCCTCGGCACGGCGTTGTCGGCGAAGGTGCCGATCGCGTCGAGCAGCTGCTGCGTGAGCTGGCCGACGTCCGCGTCGTCCGCCGCGATCCCGACGAGCCAGTTCTCCCACGCGGCCTTGGCCATGGACGCCGCGCCCTGGATCGTGGTCGCGGCCTCCCTCGACGTGGTGCCGACGATTCCGAGCTGCTCCTGTATGTCGTGGATGGCCCTGATCTGGTCGGCGAACGAGTCCATCACGAGGTCGCCCGCGCGCCCCTGGGCCCTCTCGTACTCGTTGGCGTCGTCGATGAGGCGCGCCATCTCGTCCTTGGTGCCGCCATACAACGTGTTCGCCACGGGTCGTCGGCCCGTGACCGCCCCTCCATGGGGGACTGCTGCATGTCGCCATGCAGTTCAGACTATCTCTTGGCGCCCTCGCGCCCCTCGCGCTTCCGCGCACTTGCGCGTACTCTACTCGCTTCCACGGTCGCCCGCGTGCTTTCGATAGTCGTTACACGTTCCCGGCCCCTGTGCGGTGGCCGGGCTTCGCACGGTGTCGCCTACGCCGCCAGGGGCAGGGTTTCACCGTTTTCACGAGGTTTATACTGGGCAATGGTATGGCACTGTCTACCCAGTTTCAGGTTATCTAACATCGTGTAGTTTTGCTTCGCGAACCCCTGGTAGGCGTGCTGGATCATCTCCACGTCCGTGCCCATCTTGTTCGCGTTGTCTCCCATGTCCACGATCGCCTGGTTGCCGAGCTCGGCCGCCTCGGCCACGTCGCCGCCGAGCGACTGGCGGAGGCTCGCGGCGAAGCTCGTCACCTGCTCCATGTACTTGTTCGCGGACACGCCCGCCGCCTTGTACGCCTGGGACGCGTACTTCTGCACCTGCGGGGCCGCGTCCCCGAACAGCGTCTTCACACCGTCGGCGAGCTGCTCGTAGTCCGAGTAGGCGTCGAACGCGGCCTTCGCGGTCGCGCCTATCGCGGCCTCCATCGCGGCGGCCTGCGCGGCGACGCCCGCCATGGCGGTCCCTATGCCGCCGCCGAGCAGCTGCTCGAAGCCCCGCATCGAGGGGACTATCGAGACGTAGGCGGTGCCGGCCTCAGCGTTGGCCATCGCCACCCCCCTCCCAGAACGCCTCCCACTCGGACGCCGGTATGGCCCCCGAGCCGACGCGCTCCCTGTCGTCATCCACCCCGGGGCGCGGTATGCGCCTCGGCCTGTCGAGCCTCTCCCTGGTCGCGGACTGCGCCACGACGTACTGGAGGTTCCTGAGCTCGTCCACCACGCCAGCGAGCAGCCAGGGGACGATCTCCCGCCTCGCCCACTCCCAGCGGCGCCAGGCCTCGTCGCCCCCGGCGTCCCTCGCGACGAGCGAGGACTCGGGCAGGTGGCGGACGAAGGCCAGAAGCGCCCTCTCCGGCAGGGCGTGGCCCAGGTCGGAGAGGGTGAAGCGCGTCCTGGTCATGAGCTCGTACTCGAGCGCCTCGCCGTGCTCGCGGACTACTCGGGCGAGGCCGAGGGTTCCCCCATGTCGGGCGCCCCGGCCTCCACGCGACGCTCCTTCCACTCGGTCATGATCGCCGTGAGGGTGATGTCGTCGAGCTCGTCCACCACGGGACCCAGGTGCGGGCGAAGGAACTCGACGAACCAGTCGAGTGCCCCCTCGCGGTCACTCCCTCGGTCCGTGGCCTTGCCGATCTGCTTCATCTCGGCCTGCGTGAGCGTGTAGGGGACCTTCCTGACCGTGCCGTCGAGCATCACGTCGAACGTCGGCCGCATGGCCCCGCTGTTGATCTCTATCATTTCGTGACCACTCCGTCATCCGTGTATATGTATACGTTCACCTCGTGCTCGTCCGGGTAGGTCGTGAGCGTGATGGGCAGCTTGACGGCGTCGTTGGCCACGAACTTCAGCTCGTCCACGCTCGTCACCTGCCCCAGCGGGACGACGATCCGCATGCGGGCCTTCCCGTCCTTCAGGTTCACGACCCACGAGCGCACGGGCGGCAGCTCCGCCATCACGTCGAGCTTGATCCGCTCCCCGTGGGCGGCCGTGGCCTTCTCAACGTGGACGCACCCCTCGCCGAACGCGTGCCCGAGCGACTCCTTGCTCATCTGGCTCTCGGACCAGCTCAGGGCGGCCTTGAACTTCTCCAGGACCTCCCGGATGGTCTTGAGCGACCAGTCCGGGATCTCGGTGGTCGAGCGGTCGATCGCCACCGTCACGCCGTCCTTGTCCACGTAGCCCGAGGACGAGAACTTCCCGTCGAGCTGCGCGGTCGCGCTCTCAGGGAGCGGGGTCCCCACGGGCGCGTCGAGGATCGCGCCCGTGACCATCTGGTCGGGCGCCCCCACGAGGACCTTCGATACGTCGAGGCTCATATTGGCCCCTCCTGTTCCTTGTCGTCAGTCTGTCAGCCTCACGTCTAGCGACACCGTCACCTGCCAGACGAACCACCCGCCCTCCTCGCGCCCGTAGCTGAGGACCTCCGGCGTCCCCATGGCGTTCACGTGCGGGTCGTCCATGGGCATGGTCACCGTCGCTATCGCGAGCATGTTCGCGAGCTCCTCCGCCTCGTCCTCGGAGTCCGCCCAGAGCTGGAACGAGATCTCCGGGGAGTCGTGGGGCCACGCGAGCTCGCCGCCCGTGCGCTCCACGACGCAGAACGCGCCGAACTCCCGCGCGTCCGGCGGCGGGTACGTCACGGTCCGCATGCCGAGCACGCGTCTCGCCCACGCGATCGAGCACTCCATCGAGGAGAACATCAGCGGCCTCCCATCGCCTTCCTGAGCGTGTTGTGCCGGAGGTTGGACCTCGCGGCGTGCATGTCGGCCGTGTAGACGATGGCCCTCACGCGCCTGGCGCCCTCCTTGGCCCTGAGGCCGTAGGCGGAGGCGTCGTACATCGACGCGGCCCTCGCGCGGATCTCCTCGCCCCTGGCGAGGCAGAGCGCCCTCGCCGCCGGGGACTTGAGCACCATCCGTGGGAAGGCCCTGTCGGGGACGAACCGGACCCTCTCAGCCATCCTGTCTCCCGAGCTCGACGCGCGTGTCCCAGGGACCCCTGACGGTCCCGGGCGGGTAGGGCCTCGGGTCGCCCACGACGTCGAGCCAGTCCCTGCCGTCGAGGCTCACGCGCCCGCCCCTGAGGGAGAGCCCGTGCCCCCTGGGCAGGTGCGCCGTGGCCGTGACCGAGGCGCCCTCCGGCCTGTCCGTCCCGAGGCCTGCCGGGGCGCCCGGCGCCCAGAGGCAGCCGGGGACCCTGACGGGCGCCGAGAGCTCCCTCCGGTCGTTGCCGAGGCGGTCCGGGATGGTACGCACGCGCGTCCTCACGAGCAGCGTCACCGTCGGGTACCTCATCCCAGCCTCCCCATGACGTGGCCCGCCCACGACGCGTCGATGCCGAGCAGGCGCCGCTCGAAGGCCGTGAGGAAGAGGTCACCCGATGGGTTGGCGAAGGACACCGACCCGCTGTAGGGGCTCGCCGCCCACGACTCCTGCGTGACGCCCTGCCCGGACTCGCCGGCCTGCATCATGCGGGCCGTCGCCTGGCAGCAGACGAGCCGGAGCACCTCCGGGTCCACCGTGGCGACGTCGCACGACGCGCGGATCGCCGCCGAGACGGCGGAGAGCAGGGCGCGCGCCCTGCCCTCCATGGAGGTGTCGTAGCCCACCCAGAAGTGCGCCAGGTCGCCGGGCGTCGCCAGCGGGTCCATCAGGCGGCCTTGAGCACGGCGAAGCCCTTGGGGTCGAGGACGGCCCATCCGTAGACGAGCTCGACGCGGTAGGCGACGTGCCCGAGCTTCTTGAGGTCGCCGTTGCCGTCCGGGTCGCCCATCGTGATGATCTCCATCGAGATGTCGCGCACGAGGCCCCAGCGGATGAGGTTGAAGGCGCCCAGGATCGCGAGGACCTTCGTCGGCACCTTGGCCCTGGCCCCGTTGACCGTGCTGGAGGTCGCGGCGGCGATGCCGTCGAAGTTCCCGACCCTCAGGTTGAGCGGTATCTCCGGGTACAGGCGCTGGCCCGTGGCCTCGACGCGGATCTTGCGAAGGCTGTTGGCGAAGCCCTTCGAGAGGGCGATGCCCGTCACGTCCCAGTCCTCGTTCACCTTCTCGACGAGCGCGTCCACGTCGTCCTGGGGCTTGGCGGTCGCGGTGACGGAGTTGGCCCCGGCCGTGAGGGCCGTCATGCCGGCCGCCACGGTGCCCTTGCTCGGGTCGATCGCGTGGTAGACGCCGTAGTCGAGACCGCGCCCCACGGCCGCCGCCGCCGAGTCGGTCACGGCGTCCACGATCTGGAGCTGGTTGTCCTCGTCGGCCCACCGCACCTCGTCGGACAGTCGGATGGTCACGTGCGCCTTGTGGCGTCCCATGGGCACCGGCTTGAACTTCGCGTCCATGGAGGAGTGCTCGCCGCCCTCGGCGACCCACTCGGCCTCGGGCTCCTCCGTGAACACCATCGTGTCCGCGTCCGCGAAGATGAGGGGCGTCGCCGGGCTGAGCGTCTGGATCGTCGAGGCGTCCCTCGCCTTGCTGACGATGCCCTGCGCCACCTCCTTGGGTAGGGTTATCTTGTCTGTGGTCATTCCTGGCATGTCTGCTCCCGTCCGGTCCCTCCGGGACCCGTCACTGCCCGCCGCCGAACATCAGCCTGGCGAGCTCCCTCTTGGCCGCGTCCTCGTCCGAGGCCCCCCGGCCGTCGAACCTCCCGCTCCCCGGCGCCTGGGGCGCCGTCCTCGGCTTGGCGTACTCGGCGACCGACTTGGCGAAGTCGCGCATCTCGTCCTCGGTCGTGCCGCGCACGAGCGAGGCGGGCACGCCCGTCTCCTTGGAGACCTTCGCCACGAGCTCGTCGCGGGCCCGCTGGTCGCGAAGCCCCCTCGCCTCTGCCTCGGCCTTGTCGGCCCTCTTCGCCGCCTTCTCAAGGTCGGCGACGGCCTTGTCGCGCGCCGCCCTGACCTCGTCGTAGTCCGCGAACGGCTCGCGCGCCTTGCGCTCGGCGCGCTCGATGCGCTCCTTGATCGCGGCGTCGAACGCCTCCTGCGTCTCGATCGGCTCGAATTCCATGTCTTCCTCCGTGTCCCGCCCGCTCGGGCGTCTGCGAGCCGGTCTTGTCCGCTCCCGGCGGCGTTCGCCACGGTCCCCGCCCGTGGCGGCGTGACGGGGCGCTGTCGCCCCTGGTGTGGTTGTCTGCTCAGCTGGTTCGGCTAAGGACCCTCGCGACGTCCGGGTGGGTCCCGTCCGCGAGCCCCGAGAGGTCATGCCCGAGGGCCTTCCCCAGGCGCCTGAGGAGCGACCCGACGGTGTCGTCGTAGCTGCCCTCGCCCCTCTCGTATGCCTCCCAGGCGGAGTCCAGGCCCCGCCGGACCCTCTCGGCCAGGTCTGCGGCGCGCCCGATGCCGGTGCCCTCCGACGAGTCCGAACAGGCGGCCTTGAGTGCCTCGCGCTGCGCGGGCGGGATGTCGTAGCCGTCGACGTCGAGGAGCCTCTCGCGGAGCCTCCGGCACGCGGCCGGGTCATATCCCTCTATGGACGTGCGGCCCCTGCGGCCGGGCACGACGACGCAGTCGCAGTTCCGGTGCACGCCGTGGCTCCCGCGCGCCGTTACCTCGCTGTGGTAGACGAAGCCGCGCCCGGCGAGCATCAGGCAGAACCCGCACGTCTCGCCCCCGCCCGGGACGCGCGCGTAGCGCACGCCGCCACGGTCGCAGTTGCGCACGGTGTTCTCGTACGCGCTCCGACGGGCGTAGTAGCCCCCGAGCCTAGACGTCGCGCCCTCGAAGGAGCCCCAGTCGGGCTCGTCGGCCGCGATGCGGGACGCGTAGTACCTGACCTTATCCTCCATGGCCCCCGGGTCGATCACCCCGTCGAACATCCGCGACGCGGCGTCGATGCCCTCGGCCTCGCATATCTCGTCGAACAGCCGGGCCGAGAGGGCCTGCGCCGTGTCCCCGAAGACGTCCACGGCGTCCCCGAGTATCCCCACGGCGGCCTCCCGGGCCTCGGCGACTGGCAGGCCCCGGGCCTCGGAGGCGAGCCGGCGCCTGACGTACCTCTCGGCGTCTTTCTGGACCCTCCCGAGCGCGCTACGGTAGCGCTCCTGCGCCGCCCGACCTATCAGCATCCCCGCCTCCCAGCACCGTCGTCGCGCCCTCCCTGGCCTCCGCCTTCCGGCGGTCGCTCCTGAGCTGCGCGACCTGCTCCTCGTCGTAGCCGAGCTTGCGCAGCGCGACGTCGGAGGACGCGAGCCACGGTATGGCCGATATCTGCTTGGACATGGCGTCCGCCATGCTCACCTCCGACGGCGTCGCCGGGCTCGCGAAGTGCACCATCGGGCTCCCCACGGAGGCCATGGCCTCGCCGAAGGGCTGCTGCCTCTCGGAGGCAAGCGCCATGACGCAGACGTCGGCCAGGGAGCGCTTGAGGCCCTCCACGTACGCCTGGATGTCCACGACGGCGTCCTCCTTGCCCATCCATATCGCCTCGGCGCTCGACGGGTTGTCCGACACGATGCCGAGCGAGGAGAGCGGCACGCCGGTGCTGCCGCTGAACTGCGCGGCGAGGTCGCGGAGGTACTCCGTGTGGGGCTGCATCGAGAGCTGGGCGAGCTGGCCGAACGTCGGAACCTGCCCCTTTCCGTTCGACGTCGCGGCGAAGATCGACCCGATGAAGGCCGCGAAGGGACTGTCCCTGATCTTCTCGGCGGCCGTCTTGTCGGCGCCCAGGAGGAACTTCTGCGGGGCGGCCGCGAACGCGGCGGCGGCGGTCATGTTCATCATCTCGCGCTGCGCGTCATCCACGAGGCTCATGACCGTGCGGGTGATGCGGGAGCGCCCGAAGGGCCTCTCCAGCGTCGGGTGGTACGCCACCTGGACCATGGGCACGCGCCCCATGCCGTGCGGCATGACCTCGGCCGACCAGGCGCCGCCGTCGGACCTGAGGACGACCATGCGGTCGTCCGTGAGGGCGTAGGCGAGCGTCGGCACGCGCCTCGGCGAGCCGGGGCGCCGCCTCGTCTCGACCACGACCAGGCCCGCGCGGATGCGCTTCCTGGCCGCGTCCCAGAGCGCCGAGGCTGCCGTGGCGGGAAACCCGCTCACGACGGTCCGGGGCTCCCCCAGGCCGGGGTCGCCGGACGTCACGGCGAGGAAGGCGCACGAGTGGCGGAGCGCCGAGGACGCGACCTTGTGCACGAGGTTTCGCATGTCGTTGGCGGCGAGGACCGACGCCAGCGCCTCGGTGTCGCCGTCGTCGGCGCAGGTGACGCCCTCCCACTGCACGCGGCCGGCCCACCAGTCGACGCACTTCGCGGCCCAGTCCACGCGCGGGTCGAGCCTCCTGGCGATGGCGGGCGTCACGGAGACGCCGAGGTCCTTCACCCGCACGTGGCCGAGGTAGTAGCGGTCGCGAAGGACGTTCCTCGGCCACCTCCGGTGCCACTCGTCCACGAGCTCCAGGACGAGCCTTGCGTCACTCGCGGTGAGGCCCGACGCGGAGGCCATCTGCCTCGATATCAGGGCGCTTGCCATCAGAAGAAGACCTCCATCTCCTCGTCGTCGGTCGCGGTCGGCCTCGCGGCCCACAGGGCCAGCGCCGCAGCCTCGGCGGGCGTCGGGTCGTCTCCGCCGAAGCCCCAGCCGCCGCCGGAGCCTATCGGCCTCCTCGTAACGGAGAGCACGCTCGCCGTGAGCCGGTCCTCGGGAGCGTCGTCGGGCCCGTACCACGACAGGTCGCGCTCGCGGACCGAGTTGAGCATCCCGGAGGAGGCCGAGATGACGTCTGCCGGCGTCGGGGTGACGAGCTCGCCCTCGAAGTCGGGGTCGAGCTCGATCCTGTCTCGCAGCGCCTGCGCCCCCGACTTCCCGTCGATCGCGATGGGGACGCCTTGGTTTGCCAGGGCGAAGTCCCTGAGCCAGGCGGTCCCGCGATTGGTCCCCCTGCACTCGATCAGCTCGACGTAGGGCACCTCTGCCATGACGCAGGCGCACAGGGCGACCTCCGCGCCGCTCGCGCCGAACTTCACGCCGAACGCGGACGCGGCCCCCGTGGGCGCGTCGGCGGTGGAGCACGCCTCCCACTCGCCCGGGTCGAAGACCCTCTCGGCGGCCTTCTCGACGGGTGCCCACCAGCCGAGGCGCTCGCGCGCGAAGCCCTCTACCGACGCGTTCGCGAACTCCTCGCGCGTGAACTCGATCGACAGGCGCGTCCCCATGGCCGGGTTGGTCTCGTAGACGAGGTCCTCGACGTCATCGAACGTGGAGTCGGGTGCGGGGAGGTCCTTGACGGACCACTCGTGCCACGCGGTGTGCGGCGTCGGGTCAGAGAGGGCCCGCCTGCGGGTCCTGCCGAAGACCTCGCCCGGGCAGTTCGGCCCGGGCGGCGTCCCCATGTAGAGGACGAAGCGATCGGTCTCCGAGGCGCCGAGCGTGAAGAGGAGGGCCTCGACCTGCTCGTCGGTGAGCTCCTGGGCCTCGTCGTAGACGATGTGCGATATCTTCTCGAATCCCCTGGCGGCGCTGCGCGAGCGCGCCGAGTACTCGATCGAGGCACCCTCGACCTCGCCTATGTGGTCGGGGTGCCAGAGGTAGATTCCCTCCTCGCCGTTCGTGAAGCGTATCTGCCTCACGAGGGCGAGTATCTCCGGGTGGCGCTTGTCCGTGAAGACCTTGACCAGGCGCCGAAACACCTTCTTGCACGTCTTGACCCGGTGCGCGGTGTGCAGTATGTTGGCCGCCGGGTCCGTCACGAGCAGGTAGAACTCGAGCGCCTCGACGGCGCCGTTCTTGCCGTTCTGCCTCGGGCAGGCGAGGCCTGCGGTGAGGACGAGCAGCCTGCCGTCGGCGTCGCGCGAGAGCCACGCGTCGAGAAGGCGGTCCTGCCACTCGTCGAGCTCGAACCAGTACGCGCGGCAGAGCTCCGACGCGTCGGGGCCCTCGCTGTAGGCGGCGCCGGGCGGCGCGACGGCCAGGCGCGGGACCTGGCTGCCGGTGCGCCTAGCCGGTCCTGCGCTCGCGCCTCCTGCCCTGTATGACGTGGAGGGTGCTCTCGCCACCACCTGACGCCCCTCCCTCGCTCGCTCCCGACGGCGCCGTGCGGTCGAACGCGAGTCCCATCTGCGTCTCGCGTGCCCTCAGCTCGCCCAGCCTCGACAGGTCGCCGTCGTACCAGACGGCCATGTGCACGAGGGCCGTGTCGAACAGGTACTGCCATGCGCGCGCGTCCCACGGGTCGGTGACGGGCGAGTCTCGCCAGGCCCTGAACCACCTCTTGGTCTCGGCGCACCAAGGCTGTCCCTCGACCTTCGGCAGGCTCGGCTTGCGGGCCATCTCCCGTCACCCCCCTCTCTCACGTCCTGATCGACCGGCTAGGACCCCGACCTGCTGCCACCGCCGGCAGACCGGCCGTTGAATCGGCCACGGACTCGCGAGGCGAAGTTTCGCACGGCGTTGCGGATGCGGTTGATCATGTCCTCACCTCCCCTCCATTCCCCTCCATATGAGAAGACCGCCCTGTCGGACGGTCCGGTGACTCGAGTGCCCTGCTCTGGGTGACGCTAGCGCACGGACCTCATCCATGCGCACCCGTCCACGTAGAGACGGCCGAACCTCATGAGACGGCGGGTGCGCAGGAAGTTGTCGAGCTCATCATGGCTGCGAAACCACACGCAGACGTAGTCGTCCGTGTCGGTGAACGTACGCCCGCCGGGACTTGCGGACTCGATGTGAGAGAGCATGCAGTCTGCCTCGGCGAGGCTGTCAGCCTCCAGGTCGTCTGTCTGCGCGAGTGTCATGAGGGGCGAGCGCGCGAGGCGGCCGAACCGAGGTTCGGCGGGGCGTTGGGCCCTGCGGCCGTCACATGAGGGCGCGAAGGCAGCCTCCACGACGTCGCCGGAGACGATCCTCCCGTCGCCGACGAGTTCGCGCCACTTGTCATGTCCACGCCGGTCGCCGAAGCACACGCACATGACGGAGTTCCCGTCGGTGGCGACAGCCCGTCTCCTCGCCTCGGCGCGGTTCCTCCTAGCGTAGTCGCTCTCACCAGCCTTGGCGTCGACCCTGTTGATGGCAGACTTGGAGAGCGCCTCGCCCCGCACGAGCTCAACATCAACCAGCGGAAACCAGCGCCTGAGGTAGGCGTAGTCATCAGGAAGCTCGCGGGACATGGGCTCTACGAACCTGAAGTCTATCCCGTCGAAGGACCTTCCCCAGATTCCGTAGTCGATCGGGAGGCCGATGCCATGGCTGTCGAGCAGGTCCATGAGCTCGGCCTTGAGCATGTCGGCTATGGGCGACACCTTGCGCGTGGTGCGCTTCATCACGCCGTTTTTCACGAAGCTCGCACGACGGACGATGCTGTCCGCCGCGCGTACGCCGTCGGCGACCCACGTATCCTCGGGAAGCCCCAAGTCCTCCTTGATCGCGGACCACGTGTCGACATAGCTCGGCACGATGATGTCGAGCTCGGCGATTGGCCGGAGTCTCGCCGGCGGCTGATCGACCCCATTGGCGACCAGCCTGAAGAAGCTGGGGTGAGGGTAGCGGTGGATCTTGGAGCCGAACGCCCTCTCGTAGTCTCTGAGCTCCTCCTCGACGAAGGCGAGCTGCGGCAGGTACCAGAGGTACACCGGCACGACCTCGACGCCGGCGTCCCTGAGGGCGCACCAGGCGCCCAGCGAGTCCTTGCCGCAGCTGAATGCGAGCAGCACCGGCCTTCCCTCGTCCTTGAGCCTGGCGATCACCTCAGCTCCCGTCGGCTGCCCCTTGGTCTGCGTCGGCATCGTCGCCCCCGATCTCGATCTCCTCGCCGTGGCCCCTGAGGACAAGGCGGTAGCCCATGTGCCGCGCCATCTCGGCCAGGGTGTCGGCCCTTGGGGTCGATCCCCTGGAGATGGTCGAGCTGACAAAGGTCCTGACCTTGCCCATGCGGCGGGAGAGCTCCGACTTGGGCATGCCGGACGCCCTCAGCATCCGCGATATGGCATCTGGTGTCCTCATGCCACTCATTGTAGCACTGCTGCACAACAGTTGTTGTGTTGATACTGCAGCCCTTCTGTTGTCCGGCAGGCGAGGCGGGAGGGGCTCCTCATGCGTAGGTCCTCGCCCATTGTTCCTCGGGGGTATATAGGCACTATGCCGCCGGGCTAGCCATCGGGTACCCCGGGGGGGCATACCCCCCATGCCCTGGACGAGACGATCGGGCGCGCCCTGCCGCGCGGCCGCGCGCCCTCGCCGCGCAGGAACTCGCGGGTTGTGAGCGCGCCCTTGCGCTGGTTGCAGCGACGATGCACCGCCTGAAGGTTGCCCCAGTCGAGGGCGCAGGCCCTCGCCGACGGATAGCCGAACTCGCGCCACCGCGAGACGGGGCGGTCCTCGTCCACCTCGAAGCACATCGGGTGCCCTGACGGGAGGTCGTAGTCTATCGGCCTGCCGCATATCGCGCACGGAAGGCCGAGCGCCCTGAGCCTCGCCTTGAGCTTGCGGCGCGCAGAGCCATTGGATATGCGGGGGTTGCTCGCCACGGGGGCCTCCTTCCGCAGGCGTCAGGCCCGGTGCCTCGCCGCCCTGGCGTCGAGCGGGCTCACGCGGTTGCGCGCGCACTCGGCGACGCCGCCGTAGCGAGCCTCGGCCACGGCCAGGGCGTCCGCGTCGACGCCCAGGGCCATGAGCGCCGCGCGCATGGCGTAGGCCACGCGGGTGGAGTGGCGGGCCGCCACGAGGGCGATCTCCCGGAGCGTCATGTCGCATCGCCTCCATACGAGTCGGGGCCCGTCCCTGAGGCCCCCGCGAAGATCCCACGATACCCTTGTACCACGTCCTCCCCGGCACGGGGCGGCACGACCCGGCACGACCCGGCAATTTTCTAGCCCTCGGCGAGCCCGAGGCCGGCGACGACCCTGCCGACGCCGTAGGCGTCTATCGCGTCGCAGGCCACCGAGACGGCGTCGCGGCACCACCGCTCGCTCATGCCGCAGCCCTCGGCGACCTCCGTCCACGTCGCGGCGGCGCAGAAGCGCCACCACAGGCAGTCGGCGTACGCCGAGCCCAAGAGCGAGCAGACGCCGCCCGAGCCCGTCTGGTCGGAGCCGTAGATGACGTCGCAGGCCTCGTCGATGATGGCGTAGTCGGCCTCGACGCGCGAGCGCATGCGGGCCTCGTAGTCCATCCTCTCGTCGGTGGCGGCCATGGGGTCCGAGACGCGCCCCGGAGAGGTGCCGGGGCGGTAGGACTGCGCGCGCGGCCCCTCCCTGGACGCCATGCGCGCCAGGGCCCGCCTCGTGCGCTCCGCCTCGATCGCCGAGCGCCTCGCCGCCTCCATGAGGTCCCTCGCGTACGCCCACTCGCTCATGAGCCGATCGCCCGGTCGGTTTTAGTAGGTTCGAGTGGGTTCGAGTGGGTTCGAGCCACGGTCGCGGTCATCTTCCGTCCTCCCTCGTCCACTGCTCCGCCATCGCCCTCGCGATGCCCGGGTACGTCCTGCCCCTGAGCCTCTGCCTGTCCGGCCCCGGGGCCATGTGGTGCACCCTGTGCCTCTCGGCGTCGGGGAGCCGCTCCATCTCGTCTGACACGTCATGCGTCGGCACGAGCGGCGGCAGGCCCCTGAGCCACAGGCACGTCGCCTTGGTCTCCGGGTGGCCGAACTGCCACGGCTGGATGACCTGGTCCGGCCTGCGGTACAGGCGGCTCATGATGTCGACCGGGTTCTCCACAGCCACCCTCGGCACGTGGTCGAGCGTCGCGAGGGCGAGGAAGAGCCCGATCGCCGACTGCTGCCTGCCGTCGCGCCTCTTCTCGGGGAACCACCTGGTGCCTGAGCACGCGAGGTGCGTGCACGGCGGGAAGGCGATGACCATGTCCCACGCCAGCTTGGCGACCTCGACGGCATCCGCCCGGACGTGCCACTCCGGGTGCGCGCCGCCCGTCGGGAGCAGGTCGCAGCTGTACGCCTCGTGCCCGAGCCTTCTGAGCTCAAACGTGACGGCCTGCGACTCCTCGCAGGCGCAGAGGACCCTCATGACCGGCTCACCCCTCCCTCATGAACAGCACCCAGTGCGTCTTGCTCGCCCTCGGCCTGCGGTTGCCGAGAATGGGCGTTGCTGGGCAGCATGCCAGCACGACCTTGAGCGGTATGCGGTACTCGTACCACTTGAAGACCAGTACGCCACCCGGCCGGAGCACCCGAAGGCACTCCGAGAAACCTGCCGAGAGGTCGCGCCTCCATCCCCTCGGGTCGAGCTTGCCGTACTTGCCCACCTGCCAACCGGCACCCACGTCTAGGTGAGGCGGGTCGAAGACGACGAGCGAGAACGACTTGTCGGGGAACGGCAGGTCGCGGAAGTCGGAGACCACGTCCGGGCTCACGTCGAGGGCGCGACCGTCGCAGAGCGTCATGTGGCGCGGGTGGAGGTCGCAGAACGTGACCCTGGGGTCGGCCTTGTCGAAGTAGAAGCTCCTCGGCCCGCAGCACACGTCAAGAGCGGGGCCCATCACTCGCCCCCCCAGCTCGCCCAGCTCCGCGCAGGGGATGCCGATCGCCTCGGCGACGGCTCGCTCAAGCCTCGCGCCCGCGCTCCCTTCCCAGCCGGGCAGCGAGACCAGGAGGTCGTACTCGGTGGAGGGGCCCATCAAGGTCGCCGCCAGCTCCCCCAGGCACACGAGCATGGCCTCCTCGTGGGTGAAGTAGGCAGCCACGCGCTTCATCGGGTTGAAGACGTATCTGGCACCCACGCCGATGCATGTCATCTCGGCGTCCAGGAACCTCTGACACGCGTCTTCCCTCGCCAGGCCCGTGATCGGGCCCGAGAGGAAGACGAGCTTGCCCTCAAGGCCACTCATCTCGCGTCCCCTCCAATCTTCCGCAGGCGGCGGGCGATGGACCGAAGCGGCTTGTAGGGCTCGTCCGGGTCCTGCTCGGAGTCCACCCAGCGGTCTATCTCGTCGGCCAGTGACGCGCACGTGTCGAGGCGGTGGCGGAAGTGACGCGCGAGGTCCGTCGCGCTTGAGTCGCACTCGAAGCCGATGGTCACCATCACGGCCCCCTCCTGGTACTCGATGTGGGTCACTTCCCCGACCTCGGTCCCGCCGCGCGTGGTCTCGAGCATGTCGCCCGGGAGTATCGGCGCGCCGTCGGCGTCCTTGGGCGCCCGCAGGAGCCCGTGGGCGGCCAGCTCCTCGTCGCCCCTCTCGACGTACCAGTCGTCAGGCAGCTCGCAGAGCTCGCGGATGCGGGCGAGCGCGCAGTGCCCATCCGTGGACCACATCGACAACCCCTCGATCTCGACCCCGAGGACATGGAGCAGGCCTCTCATCACGTCGCGCACGTCGCTGCCCATGTCGAACATAACCTCGTCTGCCCTCGCCGCGATGGCACGGCGCTCGTCACTCGTCATCATCGCTCGATCCCATCTCCCATCCAAGGCCGCGCATAGCGTCGTGGAACCTCCTGTACGCGACCACATTGACCCTCGTGCCGTCGATAAGCCCGTTCCTGTACCCCATTCGTTCCTGTACCCCATTCCTATGCCTAGGTATAGACCTATATAGCGCCCGTAGACCCACGCCACGACAGCACAGAAGAATGCTCTGATGACGTCATAGATTGTCATTTCGCTCCTCTCTCATCTCCCTCGCCTCCGTATGTGGCGGGTCTCCCGCAATTCGGACAGGAGGCGGGGCCTCTCTTTGGCTTCTTGTGCGGGAGAATGCCTGGGTGCCTCTCTTCCATCCACTCCATGTACTCGCTCGTGGTGTATCCGAGGTCCTGGGCGTGCTGCGGGTCCTCCGCGCATAGCTCCTGCACGTATGGCGTGCAGTCGCGGCACTCGTGCCACGAGTAGCAGTCGCCCCCGTCCGTGACGAAGCTGTAGCGGTAGGGCTCCCCAGGCTCGATCCGGCGAAGGCACCAGTCGCAGACGTGGACCTTGCGGGACCCCTTCACCTCGCGCACGCGAAGCTCGGTCATCGTTCATCCACCACCCCGTACTCGGCGCGGCGGTAGTCCGTCCCGGTGAAGCGCGCGCCGCATCGCCTGCAGTAGGCGTCGTAGGGGTCAATCAGCCAGTTGCACGCGCCGCAGTTGCAACGCCGCGCGCCGGTGCCGTAGCTCACGAGCTTGCGGTGCGCGGTCCTGCCCATGTCCGTGGCATCCGTGGCGCTGACGCGCGGCCTCTCGGTCACAGGCCACCACCCCTCCCGACGGGGTGGTCGACCTCCGAGTGCCCGCTGTTGGCCACCATGGCCCGCATCATGCACATGAGGATCTCGGATGCCGGCCGCGCCCTCGTGACCCAGTCGTTGCGGTATCCGCTCTTGACCTCCCTGAAGGTCGCCCAGCCGTTGCGCCCTATGCCATAGACCAGCGGGTTGGCGTGCGTCGTGGCCTCCACGAGCCCCCGGTCGTAGCCGGTGTCGGAGGCGCCTTGGTGCGTGCGGGCGAGCAGGTACGGCCGCAGGACCTCCACGGGCATGACCACCCAGTTCACGTCGCCGAAGAAGTTGAGCCCGTGCCCGCTCCTGAGGTCGTCCATGCAGCTCTTGACCTCGTAGAAGGTGAACGTGCCGCGCTCCACGTGGGCGGCGTCCGTGTACGAGTGCGATCCGTAGGGCTCGAACTGGACGAAGTCAACGCGCACACGCGGCTCGTGCGCCATGCCGTTGTAGAACTCGACCTCATGCGCCCAGTAGGCGTAGGCGTTGCGCCGCTCCAGCCGGCACCTCACGAGCTCCCGCGACAGCAGAGCGGTGATCTCCTTGCGTCCCATGCCCCCGCACGCGGGCCTCAGCCCACAGGCCTTGTAGGCCTCCTCGTCACTCATCCCGGACCTCCTCGTAGGTCGCCTCGAACACGTCTGGCTTGCACGGGTACAGCTCGTCCTTGACGCCACGGATGATGTAGTCGCCGAGGCTGGCGTCCATCTCACCCTCTGGCGTCCTGATGGAGCACTCGACTGGATAGTCAGGGTTCTTCCTCTGGTACGCCCTCCCGTCCTCCATGGCGTCGGCGAGCCACGTCGGGTAGTCGTGCCTCCTCATCGTGCCGAGCCCGAGCCTGAACGCCTCGATGACCACGGGTCTCTTGCGGTACCTAGGCATCCTCCCCACCCCCGTCAACGACGCGTCGGCCGCAGGAGGGGCAGAACTCCCATCCGTACCCCTCGTCCAGGTCCTCGCCGCACTCGGAGCACACCTGCGTCTCGTCCTCCACGACCCTGTGGCACGTCGGGTCTATCAGGTCGACGAGCCGTCCGTAGAGCCGCGCCGGCTCGTCCTGCCTGAGTCTCGTGGCGTCAAGCAGTCCGGACAGCATCGCCAGGGCCCTGAGCGGGGAGCCACCCTTCCCGCCCACGGCCGGGTGCACGGGGTACTCCCGCAGCCTCCTTGCCACCTCGCGCCTCTCGTCACTCATCTTCCCTCCTCGTACATCCAGCCCAGGAGGCGATAGATACCCTCCCGGATTTGCTCGCTCGTGTATCTCGTCCTCTTGGAGAGTGAGTCGGCTATGCGCTCGACGTGCCAGGCCACGTTGCCGTGCTCGTCCTCCCAGGGGACGTATAGGCTCTCCCTCATCGGTCCTCCTCCATCGCCTCGGCCATCTCGGCGCACTCCTGCGCCTCCATACGGACGACCTCCCTGTAGCACGCGAACTCTCCCTGCACGTCCCCGCTCTCGCCGTCGCACCAGTCCTCCCAGAAGCCCTTGATGAAGGGCTTGCACTCCCGGCACGCGTGGCGCGAGAAGGGTCCCTCCTCGTCTATCCCGTGCTCCAGCAGGGCCTCCTCGCCAGCCGCGATCGGCTCTCCGCAGTAGGAGCACCGGTGGGGCCTGCGGCACCTGACCCTCCTGGCCTCGTACGCGTCACATCCCATCGCCGTCTCCCTCCCTGAGGCTCGCATATCGCATGTGCGCCCATATGCACCTGCCGTGGGGCAGGCGGTCGGCCTCCCCCTCGGCCTCGGCCTCCGCCATGCCGTCCTCGACGAGGGCGTCCACCACGTCGTCCCTGTCGTCGTAGACCCGCGTGTCATACGACCACCACCTGCCGAGGCGGGCGCCCGCGAGCTCAAGGACGTACCAGTCGAGGTCCTCTCCGGTGCCGTCCCCGCCCATCTTGAGGACGGGCAGCCCCGGGTTCTCCGCCATCAGCCTGGCGAGCCTCTCCTGCGGCGTCACCGGCGTCACCGGTACCGCCCCCTCTCCTCGTTGGCCCGCCTGACGTCCTCCATCGCGCGGTCGAGCTCAGCCTGCGTGGCGCCGAGCGCCGCCGCGAGGTTGAGCGCCGCCTGGATGACGTCGCAGCACTCCGTGAGGGCACTCCGTCTGAGGGCGTGCCGTCGCCTCTGCTCCTCACCCAGGTGCCCGCCCCACGACCGGGCGGCCTCGCAGGCCTCCGACGCCTCCTCCAGCACCTTGGTCGCCTTCCCCTTGAGGTCGCCGATGTCGAACGTGTCGACGTGGACCCAGTACCTCATCCCTCGACCCCCGTTCCCCTCAGTGCCTTGCGCAGGTCCCTGGCCATGCCCCTCAGGTCCCCCGCCGCGACGAGGACCCCCTCCCAGGCGTGGGCCTCGTCTGCGAGGTCCTCCAGCTGGCGCGCCACGTCCGCCACGGGCCCCA
>ERZ773099.1278-NODE-1278-length-18895-cov-8.946550_pt1 | contig 18895 bp, 19 predicted proteins | sample MGYA00511120_ERZ773099 | MGnify/ENA primary metagenome ERZ773099 (study PRJEB29015, sample SAMEA2738012) | human oral metagenome | biome: human oral; feature: human-associated habitat; material: dental | place: China | collected 2104 ...
CCAAGCTCGGCTGCACCTACGTGGTCATGGGCCACTCCGAGCGCCGCGAGTACCACAGCGAGTCCGACGAGCTCGTGGGCGCCAAGGCGCGCAAGGTGCTCGACGCCGGCATGACCCCGATCCTGTGCTGCGGCGAGGCCCTGGAGATCCGCAAGGCCGGCACACACGTCAAGTTCGTGCTCGACCAGATCCGCGCGGCCCTCAAGGGCTGGAGCCCCGCGGACGTTGCCAGGATCGTCATCGCCTACGAGCCCATCTGGGCCATCGGCACCGGTGAGACCGCCACCGCCGCCGACGCCCAGGAGGTCTGCAACGCGATCCGCGAGGCGCTGCGCGCCGACTTCGGTGGCACCACCGCCGACACCACGCGCATCCTGTACGGCGGGAGCGCCAAGCCCGGCAACATCAAGGAGCTCATGACCCAGCCGGACGTCGACGGCGCCCTTGTCGGCGGAGCCTCGCTCAAGGCCGACTCCTTCGCCGCCATGGCGAACTTCTACGCCTGAGCGCCTCACGACACCGGAGCGCTCCGGCGCGCGACGATCGACGTCGCGGCCCGGGTCCGGCCGCCTCGGATGCGAGGCGGCCGGACCCGGCGGCGTGGATCGGGCGCGGATCGGGTAGAGTCCGGCACGGATCGGGCAGGCGACTGCCCCACGAGAGCGCCCACCGGCCCGCGGGGGCGCGATACACGAAGGGAACACAGCGTGACCGCGCTGAGAATCATCCTCCAGGTGCTCCTGGTCCTGTCCAGCTTCTTCCTGATCATGTCGATCCTGCTGCACAAGGGCAAGGGAGGCGGACTGTCCGACATGTTCGGCGGGGGCATCTCCTCGTCTGCCGGCTCCTCGGGCGTGGCTGAGCGCAACCTCGACCGCATCACGGTCGGCGTCGCCCTGCTGTGGACTGTCACAATCGTGGGCCTCGGGCTCGTCGCCAGGTTCTCCTGAGCGCTGTCGGGATACTGCCACGACCGATCTTGCGGGCACCGGCACGGAAACGGACCCGCGTGGGGATGCCTTCCTGCGATCCCTGCGCGGATACCTCGCTCACCTGCGTGTCGAGCGCGGGCTGAGCCAGAACACCCTGGCCGCCTACGAGCGGGACCTGAGCCGCTACACCGACTTCCTGCGCACACGCCGCGCCCGGGCGTTCGCCGATGTCGAGGAGGCGGATGTGACGGCCTTTCTGGAGGCGCTGCGCACCGGCTCGGACGGAGGACGGCCCCTGGTGGCCTCGTCGGCAGCCCGTACTGTCACTGCCGTGCGCGGTTTTCACCGCTTTCTCCTGGACGAGGGCCTGACCGAGGCAGACCCCGCGGCCCGGGTCCGCCCGCCCCAGGTGGGACGGCGGCTTCCCAAGGCCCTGAGCGTCGAGGAGGTGGCTCGCCTGCTCGACGCAGCCTCGGCCGGCGATGACGCGGTCGGCGTGCGCGACCGGGCGCTGCTGGAGGTCCTGTATGCCACCGGCGCACGGATATCGGAGGCCGTGGGCCTGGTCGTGGACGACCTCGACGCGGACTCGGGGTGCCTGCGTCTGCTCGGCAAGGGGCGCAAGGAACGAGTCGTGCCCATGGGCCAGTACGCCTGGAGCGCTCTGGAGTCCTACCTGGTGCGGGGGCGCCCCGAGCTGGCCGCCCGGGGCAGGGGGGCGCCGCAGGTCTTCCTCAACACCCTGGGCAGGCCGCTGTCGCGCCAGTCCGCCTGGGCCGTCCTTCAGCGCGCCGCCGAGCACGCCGGCCTGACCGGTGGAGACGGCGCCGAGGCCGAGGAACGGCATATCTCGCCGCACACCCTGCGCCACTCCTTCGCAACACACCTGCTCGCCGGAGGCGCCGACGTCCGCGTGGTCCAGGAGATGCTCGGCCACGCCTCGGTGACGACCACCCAGATCTACACGAAGGTCACTGTTGACCACCTCCGGGAGGTCTACGCCACCAGTCATCCGCGCGCCCGCGGCTGACGCGGGCGCGGGCAGGCGCATCGCGGAGCATGAACACGACATGGCTATAGACGCGCCTACCGCAGCCCGTGAGCGGTTATCGACTAGGCTGCCAATGTGAGTGAGTCCAACCAGTCCGGCCTGATCGACCTGAACTCCTCCACGGACGAGCCCGAGGAGAGGGTCTTCCCTGACCCCGCCCCACTGGAGTCACATGGTCCCGCGCGCGTCATCTCCATGTGCAACCAGAAGGGCGGTGTCGGGAAGACAACCACCACCATCAACCTCGGAGCGGCCCTGGCCGAGTACGGGCGCAAGGTCCTCATTGTCGATTTCGATCCGCAGGGCGCCGCCAGCGCGGGCCTGGGCGTCAACGCCCACGAGCTGGATTCCACCATATACAGCCTGCTGGTCGCCGCCAGCCCGGACGTGCGCCCGGTGATCCACCCCACGACCGCCGAGGGCCTCGATATCGTCCCGGCCAATATCGACCTGTCCGCAGCCGAGGTCCAGCTGGTCAACGAGGTCGCCCGCGAGCAGGCCCTGACCAGGGTTCTCCGCCCGGTGCTGGATGACTACGACGCCATCCTGGTGGACTGTCAGCCCTCTCTGGGGCTGCTGACCATCAATGCCCTGACCGCCTCTCACGGCGTCATCATCCCGTTGGAGACCGAGTTCTTCGCCCTGCGCGGCGTCGCCCTGCTGGTGGAGACCGTCGATCGGGTCCGCGACCGTCTCAACCCCCGCCTGCAGATCGACGGCATCCTGGCCACCATGGTCGACCACCGCACCCTGCACTCCCGGGAGGTCCTGGAGCGCCTTGACGACGCCTTCGGCGAGCAGCTCTACAGCACGCAGATCCGCAGGACCATCAAGTTCCCCGACGCCACCGTCGCCAATGAGCCGATCACCAGCTACGCCCCGACCCACCCCGGCGCCGAGGCCTACCGTCGGCTCGCCCGGGAGGTTATCGCCCGCGGCAATGTCGCCTGAGGCGGCCCCTGCGACCCCCGCGGCCCCCCTTACGGCGCCGACGGGCGGCGAGGAGGATACGACGGCGCGCCTCCCCGGCTTCTCCGTCAGCCTGCCCCAGTTCGAGGGCCCCTTCGACCTGCTCCTGGCGCTCATCGCGCGCCGCCGCCTGGACGTCACCGAGCTCGCCCTGGCGGAGGTCACCGACGAGTTCATCGCCCACATGCGCGCCGACTGGGACCTGGGGCGCGCCAGCGAGTTCCTCGTCGTCGCCTCCACCCTGCTCGCCCTCAAGGCCCACCGCCTTCTGCCGCACGATCCCGACGACGAGGAGGAGGACCTGGAGCTCCTCGAGGCCCAGGACCTCCTGTTCGCCCGTCTCCTGCAGTACCGCGCCTACAAGCAGGCCTCACGCTGGCTGGCCGACATGGCCGCCACCGCCTCGCGCAGCCACCCCCGCGTCGTGGGCCTGGCCCCCGAGCTCGCCGCGCTGCTGCCCCGGCTCGTGGCCACCGTCGACGCCGCCGAGCTCGCCCGCCTGGCGGTGCGGGCCTTCACCCGGCCCGCGGATCCCGGCGTCCAGACCGTCCACCTGCACGAGCGGGTGGCCGTCGGAGAGCAGCTGAACCTGATCGCGCTGCGCCTGCGGCGGCACGGCACCCTGACCTTCGGTCGCCTCATCGCCGACGCCGAGCACACCGCCGTCGTCGTCGCCCGCTTTCTGTCCCTGCTCATCCTGCACCGCCAGGGCGGCGTGGACCTCGACCAGGGCGAGCCGATGGGGGAGATCACCGTGACGTGGTGCGGCGGCGAGGGGGACCTGGCGGGCATCATTTCCCCGGACGTCGAGGAGGAGTTCGGATGAGCCAGAGCCCGCCCGCCCGCCAGGGGGAGTTGAGCGCCGTGCCCGGGGACCGCCTGCGGTCCGCGGCCGAGGCGGTGCTCGTCGTCGCCGACGAGCCGGTCACCACGGCGGCGCTGTCCGAGGTGCTCGGGCTGGGGGAGGCCGCCACCGAGGCGCTCCTGGAGTCCCTGGCCGCCGAGTACGCCGGCCGCGGCGACGCCGGGCGCCCCCGCGGCTTCGTGCTGCGCCGCGCCGCCGGGGGGTGGAGGCTCGCCTCGGCGCCGGAGTTCTCCGACCTCGTCGAGCGCTTCGTCGTCGGCGGGGCGACGGCCCGCCTGTCCCAGGCGGCCCTGGAGACCCTCGCCGTCGTCGCCTACCGCCAGCCAGTTACCCGCGGGCGCATCGCCGCGATCCGCGGCGTCAACGTCGACGGCGTCGTGCGCACCCTGCACGCGCGCGGCCTCATCGAGGAGACCGGCACCGAGCCCAGCGGCGCGATCCTGTACCGCACGACCGCCGAGTTCCTGGAGTACCTGGGCCTGGACTCCCTGGAGGACCTGCCGCCCCTGGCCCCCTACCTGCCTGACACCACGGCCCTGGACGACATCGAGGACGAGATGAGTGAGAGGAACCACCGATGAGCGGCGAGCTCGACCTGACCGGTCAGGAGTTCTACGACGAGGACGACCTGGAGGAGCTGGGCGAGACCGCGGACCCCGACCAGCTGGCCGCCTTCGACGCGGAGGCGCTGGGCGAGGACGAGGCGGCCGAGCTCCTCGCCGCCCGCCGCCGCGCCGCCCGCGGCGGGGCCGATGACCCGCACGTCGCTGACGGCGAGCGCCTCCAGAAGGTCCTGGCCCACGCCGGCGTCGCCTCCCGACGCGCCTGCGAGGCGCTCATCGCCTCGGGACGGGTCAGCGTGGACGGGGTGACCGTGACCGGGCCCGGCGTGAGGGTCGATCCCGCGGCGCAGGAGATCCGGGTCGACGGCGCCCGCGTCCTGACCGACCCCGACGTCATCACCGTCATGCTGCACAAGCCGGCCGGGGTGGTCACCACCATGGAGGACCCGGAGGGCCGCCCCACCGTCGCCGAGCTCGGGGCCCGGTGGGTGGCCGAGCACGCCGACGAGCTCGACAGCCCCGGCTCCGTCCGCCTCGTGCACGTGGGGCGCCTGGACACCGAGACCGAGGGGCTGCTGCTGCTGTCCAACGACGGCGAGCTCGCGCACCGCCTCATGCACCCCAGCTATGAGATCGCCAAGACCTATGTGGCGATTGTCGAGGGGAGGGCTGAGCAGTGGGTGTCGCGCAAGCTCAGGCGAGGCATCGAGCTGGACGACGGCGAGGCCCGGGCGGACCGCGTCACGATCAAGGACTCCGGACCGCGCGGCTCGATCGTCGAGATCACGCTGCACTCCGGCCGGAACCGCATTGTGCGGCGCATGCTGGCCGCGGTCGACCACCCGGTGACGCGCCTGGTCCGCACCAGGCTGGGTCCATTGACGCTCGGGTCCCTGAGCCCCGGGAAGATGCGGCGGCTCACCGGCGACGAGGTGGCGGCCCTGCAGAACGAGGTCGGGCTGTGAACGACTCCGTCGCTCCGGCGTTCGCCACCCGAGGGCCGGTGCTCGTCGTGGGAACAGGCCTCCTGGGCACCTCGCTCGCCCTGGCCCTGACTGCCGCCGGCATCCAGGTGCAGCTCTCCGACACCTCGCCCACGTCCCTGGCTCTGGCCCGCGACATGGGGGCCGGGCGGGTGCGCGCCGGCGGCGACGCCGAGCCGCGCATGATCGTGGTCGCCACGCCCCCCGACGTCGTCGCGAGCGTCGTGGTACGCGAGCTGGACGCGCACCCGGGCGCCGTGGTCACCGACGTCGCCTCCGTCAAGGACCGCGTCGCCGCAGAGGTCCGCGCCCGCGGGGGCGAGGGCGCCCGCCGCTACGTCGGTTCCCACCCCATGGCGGGCCGCGAGCGCTCCGGGGCCGCAGCCGCGGACTCCGACCTGTTCGCCGGCCGGCCCTGGGTGGTCGTGGGGGAGGGGGCCGACCCGGAGGCGGTGCTCCGGGTCCGCAACCTCGCCGTCGACGTCGGCGCCACCCCGGTGGCCATGGGCGCCGCCGAGCACGACGCCGCGGTCGCGGCCGTCTCGCATGTCCCTCAGCTGCTCAGCTCGCTGCTGGCCGCACGGCTGGAGGACCTGCCCGAGTCGGCCCTGGCGCTGGCGGGTCAGGGACTGCGCGACACCACCCGTATCGCCGCCTCCGACCCGCGCCTGTGGTCGGCGATCGTGGTCGGCAACGCCGGGCCGGTGGCCGAGCTGCTGCGCGCCGTGCGCGACGACCTCGACATTCTCATCACTGGCGTCGGCCCCGCTGCGCTGCCGCCCGACTCGCCCGAGTACGCCGCCCCCGGCGGCGCGGAGACGATCGCCCCGGGAGCGGTGGGCGCCGTCACCGACGTCATGAGTCGCGGCAACACCGGGCGGGCCCGCATTCCCGGCAAGCACGGGGGCGCGCCGCGCCGCTACGCCGTGGTCCAGGTCCTCGTGCCGGACTCCGCCGGCGAGCTCGGGAGACTCTTCTCCGACGTGGGGGCGGCCGGGGTCAATATCGAGGACTTCTCCCTGGAGCACTCCGCCGGGCAGAGCGCCGGCCTCGCCATGCTCTCCGTGCTGCCCGCGGCGGCCCAGGGCCTCCAGGAGGCGCTGGACGCGAGGGGCTGGCGGGTCGTCGTCGGCTAGGACTCCGCTCCGGTTCCCCGCCTCCTCTTCTCGACGTGCGACTTCAAGAACGACAGGCCGACTGCTATCAGCAAGAACGCTGTGGCCGGATTGTGCGGCAGATCGAGGAAGAGACCTCCCACTGCGAGGCAGAGGCCCAGGACTCCGAATACAATGATCGACCAGCGCAGGATCTTCATCGCGGCCACTATCATTCTCCTTCGATTCCCGTCTTTGTCCATGGGGTGAGGTGGCCAATGCTCCAGTGGTCCGAGAAAAAAGTCTGGAGATGCCATCTCAATCTGGTGTCATTCCTCTTTGTCTCTTTTTTCAAGATGTTCTCTGAGCAGAAACAGGCTGCCGCCCACCAGTAGGCAGAAGGTCAGGATTCCAGCCAGGTTCCAATCGAGTATCCAGATCCCCAGGGCGAGGCAGAGGCTCAAGACTGCCAGCGCCCGAGTGATCCAGCGCAGGAAGCTCATCGCGGCCAGCACCAGGTCGCTCCTCTTTGTTGAGTTCTCGTTCAGGTGAAACCATGCTAACCGGCGCCCGTCCTCAAAGCAACCTCTACAGGAGATCGTCGGCGGCTGCTGCGACGTGCATTCAACGCCTATCGTCGGTCTTGCCAAAGACGTGTACACAAAGTATGTGCCAGGAGAGGGCGGTCCTGTCAGCGTCGAGTAAGGCGCACGTCTTGCTGCGGGCTCGCGGCGGCAACGCCGTCCGGAGTGATATATGAACGCCCGCGATGGCGCGGGATAATACCGGGAGCGGCCGTCCTGCGCCTGCCGGTCGATATTTTGGGGAAAGCGGTTCGGCGGGCGCCGGCGGCCGGGGCGAGGGCGCCGCGGCCCTCCCGCCGTGCGCGATCTCATGGCGGTCGCGCACCGAGGAGGCGCGCCGCCTGTGGGACCCTTGGACGGGTTCATCGAGATCTGGAGGAGCACATGGGAGTCGTCGTCGCCATCGACGGGCCGAGCGGATCAGGCAAGTCCACCGTCTCCAGGCGCGTCGCCTCCAGGCTCGGCCTGGCCTATCTCGACACCGGCGCCATGTACCGGGCGGCCGCCTGGTGGTGCGAGCACGAGGGCGTGGACCTTGATGACTCGGGCGCCGTGGCGCGCGCGGTCGAGGCCATGCCCCTCGCTATGGGCATGGACCCCGAAGCGCCCGGCGTCGTGTGCGACGGCGAGGACATCGCCACCGCCATCCGCGACCCCCACATCGCCACCATCGTCTCCAGGGTCGCCACCAACCTCGAGGTCCGCGCCGAGCTCGCCCGGCTCCAGCGAGAGCTCATCCGCGCCGAGGCCGCCGGGGGGCCCAGCACCTTCTCCGGCGGCGCCGGCGTCGTGGCCGAGGGCCGCGACATCACCACCGTCATCGCGCCCGACGCGGACGTCCGCCTGCTCGTCACCGCCAGCGAGGAGGCTCGGCTCGCCCGCCGCGCCGCCGACCTGGAGGCCGCCGGCAAGAGCGTCGACGCCGCCGCCCTGCGCGACCAGGTGGTCCGCCGTGACCGGGACGACGCCACCGTCTCCCAGTTCCTCACCGCCCCGGAGGGCGTCACCCTCGTGGACACCTCCGACATGGACCTGCCCGAGACCGTCGAGCACGTCACCTCCCTGGTCAAGGCGTCCCTCGACCGGGCCGCCGAGCGCGACCGCCAGGACATCCTGCGGGCCGAGGCGCTGCGCCAGGGCCTGGCCGACTACGAGCTCGACGAGGAGGACCTCGCCCTGCTGGGCGGTCAGGACGCCCCGGCCGACGGCTCCGGCCCGGAGGCCGGACTGCCCGTCCTGGCCGTCGTCGGAAGGCCCAACGTCGGCAAGTCGACCCTGGTCAATCGCGTCCTGGGGCGCCGGGCGGCCGTGGTCCAGGACGTCCCCGGCGTGACCCGCGACCGCGTCTCCTACCCGGCGGAGTGGGCCGGGCGCCACTTCACCATTGTGGACACCGGCGGCTGGGAGGTCGACGTCGCAGGGCTGGAGGCCGCCGTCGCCACCCAGGCCGAGGTCGCCGTCGAGATGTCCGACGCCGTGCTGCTCGTCGTCGACGCCCAGGTCGGCATCACCGAGACCGACGCGCGCATCGTGCGCGTGCTGCGCAGGTCGGGCAGGCCCGTCGTGCTGGCCGCCAACAAGGTGGACTCACCGGCCCAGGAGGGAGACGCCGCCGCCCTGTGGAGCCTGGGGCTCGGCGAGCCCTACGCGGTCTCCGCCCTGCACGGGCGCGGCAGCGGCGAGGTCCTGGACGCCGCCATGGCGGTCCTGCCCGAGGTCTCCGCCGTCGCCGGACCGGGGCCCGACGACGACCTGCACCGCATCGCCCTGGTGGGTCGGCCGAACGTCGGCAAGTCCTCCCTGCTCAACGCCATCGCCAGGGCCACCCGCGTGGTGGTCAACGAGGTGGCGGGCACCACCCGTGACCCGGTCGATGAGGTCCTCGAGCTCGACGGGCGCCAGTGGGTCTTCGTGGACACCGCCGGGATCCGCCGTCGTGTGAGGCAGGCCCGCGGCGCCGACTACTACGCGGTCCTGCGCACCCAGGGCGCCATCGAGAAGGCCGAGGTCGCCGTCGTCCTCCTGGACGCCTCCGAACCGGTCACCGACCAGGACGTGCGCGTCATCCAGCAAGCGGTCGACGCCGGGAGGGCCCTCGTGCTGGTCAACAACAAGTGGGACCTGGTCGGCGAGGAGCGCCGCAGGATGCTCGCCCGGGAGGCCGAGCGCGACCTGGCCCACGTGGCCTGGGCGCCGCACATCAACCTGTCGGCGCGCACCGGCTGGCACACCAACCGGCTCGTGCGGGCCCTGGACGCCGCACTCGAGGGATGGACGACGCGCATCCCGACCGGTCGTCTCAACGCCTTCCTCGGGGGGCTGCAGTCCGCGACCCCGCACCCGCTGCGCGGCGGCAAGCAGCCCCGGATCCTGTTCGCCACCCAGGTGCAGACCGCGCCGCCGCGCATTGTCATCTTCTCCACCGGATTCCTGGAGGCCGGGTACCGCCGCTTCATTGAGCGGCGCCTGCGCGAGGAGTTCGGGTTCATCGGCACGCCCATCCAGATCGGGGTGCGTGTGCGCGAGAAGCGCAAACGGCGCTGAGAGGGGACCGGGCGGCTTGTGCCTTTGCGTCATCGTGCGAGAATCACGCGCATGTCCCGCCTCATCGATGTCCATGCCCACTATGTTCCGGACTTCTACCATCAGGCGCTTATCGACTCGGGCAACAGCACTCCCGACGGCTCGCCCGTCCCCGCATGGGACGAAGAGACGCACCTGGCGCGCCTGGGGGAGTTGCGGCTGGACGCGGCGGTCCTGTCCTTGTCCAGCCCCGGGGTGAGCGGTCTGCCCGATCCGGCGGCAATGGCGCGGCGCGTCAATGAGCGCGGTCATGAGATCGCGCGCAGGCACCCCGAGGCCTTCGCCTATCTCGCCTGCCTCCCGCTTCCCGACGTTCCCGCGTCCTGTGCCGAGGCCGCCCGGGCGCTCACCGACGGTGGTGCCGCGGGAATCGGCCTTCTGACCAGCTACGACGGGACCTATCTGGGCGCCCCCGAGCTCGAGCCGCTGCTCGAGACCCTTGATGCCCACGCGGCGACGGTCGTCATCCACCCGACCTCGCCCCGGGGCGCCGAGCACCTGACCTGCGGAAGACCGAGCCCCGTCATCGAGTATCTCTTCGAGACCACCCGCACCGTCACCGACCTCCTCCTCGCCGGCGCGGTGGCCCGCCACCCGCGCATCCGGTGGGTCGTGCTCCACAACGGCGCCGCGATCCCGTCCGTGATCGACCGCGTCGCCATGTTCGCCGAGGTGATCCTCGGGGCCGAGACGGAGCCGCTGGCGCAGCTGCGCTCCATGTTCTTCGAAATAGGCTCCTCCACGCCCTTCCCCCGGGCCGCGCGGAGCATCGCCGATCTGGTCGGGGTCGGGCAGCTGGTCCTGGGCACCGATACCCCCTACGCCCCGCCACGGGTCGTCACCGAGAGCATCTCGCGGATTCTTGCCGGAGAGCTGGACCAGGTGGTGGACATCGGGCGCATCGCATCGACCACCGCCTCGCTCTTCCCGACCCTGGCCTGAGGGCCGTCAGCCGGCCATCCATCACACGGGAAAGAAGGGAGAGCAACAGTGAGCCGCCCAGACACCAGCCGGCTGCCCGCCGCCCAGACGGCCATGCCGCACCGGGCCGTGGACCCGGTCATGCTGTTCTTCGACCTCGTCTATGTCTTCCTCATCACCGAGCTCAACGGCGTGCTGCGCGCCGAGGAGGGATGGCGGGGAATCGTCCACTGCGCCGTCCTGCTCGCCCTCGTCTACTGGCAGTGGGTACTGGTGACCGTGCAGTCGAGCATCCGCGACGCCTCCACGAGCCGCCACCGCTTCGTCATTATGCTGCTTATGCTCATCGCCATGGTCAGCGCGGTGGCGCTGCCCCGGGCCTTCGGGGACCGGGCGCTCCTGTTCGCCGTCACCTGCTGGACGTCCCGCCTGGTCATCACCTTCCTGCTGGCCCGCAGCGGGAGCAGCCGCGCCTTCCGCATGGACCTGACCTCCAGCCTCATCCAGGGCCCGCTCCTTCTCGGCGGGGCCGCCCTGGGAGGCGCCGGGCAGCTGGCGCTGTGGAGCCTGGCCGCGCTGTCGGAGATCACCGCGCCCTTCCTGCACAGCCGGACCATGCGCGCCCAGCGCTACGACGTCGGCAACGTGGTCGAGCGATTCAGCCTCCTCATTATCGTGGCGCTGGGGGAGACGATCGTCTCGATCATCACCCCTCAGGCCGATCTCGAGCGCCTGTCCTGGACCGGCCTGGGCGGGCTCGTCGCCGCCTTCGTCCTCGTGGGCGGGCTGTGGTGGGCCTACTTCCACCACAGCCTCGACCTCATGGAGCATTACATCGGCCGGGCGCGCGTCCCCTTCTTCGCAGTGCGCACCCTCCTGGCCTACGGCCACCTCGCCCTTGCGGCCGGGCTCATCGCCCTGGCGGCCGGACTCCATCACGTGATGGAGGAGCCGAACCACCGCGTCCCGATGGAGGCGATTGTCCTGCTGTGCGGAGGCGTCGTCGTCTTCCTCGCCATGTTCGCCGTCGTGCGCCTGCGCAACGCCCGGCGGATCTACCGGTCCCGGGTCGTGGCGTGCCTGCTGTGCCTGGCCCTGATCCCGGCGGGAACCCGCATGAGCGGGCTGCTCCTGGTCGCCCTTCTCGCGGCCGTCGCCGTGGCCGAGTGCGCCTGGGAGACCCTCTCCCCGCGCAGCGCGGGCGTGCCCGGGCACGAGGAGCTCGCGCACCTGGCGGCGACCGTCTGAGCGAGCACTACCGGCGTCGTGCCACCGTCTGCCAGGAGCCGGCGAGCCTGGGGCTGTAGCGCGTGCCGTCGCCCTGGCACCGGCCGGGGCGGCTCGCCTACTCCGGCTTGGGGGATGGCGAGTGCCCCGTCGTCCTCACCCGCGACGGCGCAGGCGCTCCGCTTGCCCTGCACGCCAGCCTCGGCGTCGTCGGATTCCCCTCCTGCTGGACGGTTGACGACTGAACGCGAGCAGACACGGGACCTCGGCCCGGGGCACGAAGGCGCACTCCCCCTACACTGATCTCATGCTGAAGCCCGTTGACGCCACCACCACCCCCGCCTGGAAACAGCTCACCGAACTCCACAAGAACCTTGACCCCGACCTGCGCGCCTGGTTCGCCGAGGACCCCGGCCGCGCCGAACGCTACTCCTACGAGGTGGGCGACCTCTTCGTCGACCTGTCCAAGAACTTCCTCACCGACGAGGTGCGCGACACCCTGGCCCGGCTGGCCGAGGCCGTCGACGTCCCGGGCCGCCGCGACGCCATGTTCGCCGGCGAGCACATCAACATCACCGAGGACCGCGCCGTCCTCCACACCGCGCTGCGCCGCCCCGTGTGGGACTCCCTGACCGTGGACGGCCAGGACGTTGTCGTTGACGTCCACGACGTCCTGGAGAAGATCTACGCCTTCGCCCGGCGCGTGCGCTCAGGGGAGTGGACCGGCGTCACCGGCAAGCCCGTCAAGACGGTCGTCAACATCGGCATCGGCGGCTCCGACCTGGGACCGGTCATGGTCTACGAGGCCCTGCGCCCCTACGTCCAGGACGGCCTGGAGTGCCGCTTCATCTCCAACATCGACCCCACCGACTGCGCCGAGAAGGTGGGCGACCTCGATCCCGAGACCACCCTGTTCATTATCGCCTCCAAGACCTTCACCACCCTGGAGACCCTCACCAACGCCCGCATGGCCCGCGCCTGGCTCCTGGACGCGCTGGAGCAGCGGGGCATTAGCACCCAGGGCGCCGTCGCCAGGCACTTCGCGGCCGTGTCCACCGCCCTGGACAAGGTGGCCGAGTTCGGCATCGACCCCGCCAACGCCTTCGGCTTCTGGAGCTGGGTGGGCGGACGCTACTCGGTGGACTCCGCCGTGGGCACCATCCTGGCCGTGGCGATCGGACCGGAGAACTTCGCCGACTTCCTGGGCGGCTTCCACACCGTGGACGAGCACTTCGCCACCAGGCCCCCGGCCGAGAACGTGCCCATGCTCATGGGCCTGCTCAACGTCTGGTACGTCAACTTCTACCACGCCGCTTCCCACGCCGTCCTGCCCTACGCCCAGTACCTGCACCGCTTCGCCGCCTACCTCCAGCAGCTGACCATGGAGTCCAACGGCAAGTCGGTGCGCTGGGACGGCAGCCCCGTGACCACCGCCACCGGCGAGATCTTCTGGGGCGAGCCCGGCACCAACGGCCAGCACGCCTTCTACCAGCTCATCCACCAGGGCACCCGGCTCATCCCCGCCGACTTCATCGCCGTGGCGAACCCCGCCCACCCGACCAAGGACGGGAAGACGGACGTCCACGAGCTCTTCCTGTCCAACTACCTGGCGCAGACGGCCGCCCTCGCCTTCGGCAAGACCGCCGAGGAGGTGCGCGCCGAGGGCACGCCCGAGGCGATCGTCCCGGCGCGCGTCTTCGCCGGCAACAGGCCGACGACGTCGATCCTGGCTCCCGCTCTCACGCCGTCGGTGGTGGGCCAGCTCATCGCCCTGTACGAGCACATCACCTTCACCGAGGGCATCGTGTGGGGCATTGACTCCTTCGACCAGTGGGGCGTGGAGCTCGGCAAGAAGCTCGCTCTTCAGATCGCCCCCGCCGTCCAGGGAGACGCCGCCGCTCTGGAGGCCCAGGACGCCTCCACCCAGCAGTTGATCCGCCGCTACCGGGAGCTGCGGCACTGAGCGCAGGATCCGGTCGGGCCGCCGCGGGCTCTTCCGGCGGGGCCGTCCCTTCCGGCCTCGGGCCGGAGGAGCCGATCATCGTTGCCGGGCGCCTGCGGCCGCTGCCGGCGGCGCAGAGGCGCCGCTACTGCCGTAACATGCTCGTCCCCGAGGTGGGCGTGGTCGGGCAGCAGCGCATACGGGCGGCCCGCGTCCTGATCGCGGGCGCGGGGGCGCTCGGCTCCCCCGCGGCCCTCTACCTGGCGGCCGCAGGGGTCGGGCGCCTCGGCATTGTCGACGACGACGTCGTGGCCGTCTCCAACCTGCAGCGCCAGGTCCTCCACACGACGCCGGGAGTTGGCCGGGCGAAGGCGGAGTCGGCACGGCGCGCCGTCGAGGCCCTCAACCCCGACGTCGAGGTCATTGCGCGCCGGGCGGCACTGACGAGCGCGAACGCGCTGGAGCTGCTGGCCGGGTGGGATGTCGTCGTCGACGGGACGGACAACTTCCCGACGCGCTACCTGCTCAACGACGCCTGCGTCATGCTCGGCATCCCGCTCGTGCACGGGGCCGTGTTCCGCTCCGACGGGCAGGTGGCCGTCTTCGACGCCCGGCGAGGCCCGTGCTACCGCTGCCTTCACCCGACGCCGCCCGAGCCGGGGGCGGTGCCCTCGTGCGCCGAGGGCGGGGTGCTGGGGGTCGTGCCGGGGATCATTGGGACCATGCAGGCCGCCGAGGCGCTCAAGCTCATTGTCGGAGGCGCCCGGCCCCTCATCGGCCGCATGGTGCTGCTCAACGCCTGGACGGGGCGGGGCGGCGAGCTGCCGATCGCCAAGAACCCGGCCTGCCCCGTGTGCGGGGCCGAGCCCACCATCACCGGGCTCATCGACTACGAGGCCTTCTGCGGTGTCCGGCCGCCGGGGGATACTGCTGGCGGAAGCGCCGACGAGCTGGAAGGACGCACCATGAACGAGATCACCGCCACCGAGCTGCGCGCGCGGATCGCCGCGGGCCAGGCGCCCGGGAGCACGTACACGCTGCTGGACGTGCGCGAGCCCAGCGAGGTCGCGATCGACGCCATTGAGGGCTCCCTGCGGATCCCGCTGGGGGAGGTCGTGGAGCGCATGGGCGAGCTGGATCCGGGCCGGGAGACGGTCGTCCACTGCGCCGCCGGAGTGCGCTCGGCGCGGGCCATCGAGGCGCTGACGGCGGCCGGCTACACGGGAGTGCTCACCAACCTCGACGGCGGCATGAAGGCCTGGAACGAGAGCGCCTGAGCCGTGGGCGGCCTCGGGGCCCGTCGGAGCGGGCGGTGAGTGGCGTCACCGCCCGCAGATTTCGAGACCGGGGGACTCATGGGCTAGAGTTCTACTCGTTCCGAGCGGTGCCGGGCCGCGAGGTGACGGGCTGTGGCGCAGCTTGGTAGCGCACTTGACTGGGGGTCAAGGGGTCGTGGGTTCAAATCCCGCCAGCCCGACCAAACACTCGACACTCAAACCCACGTCCTGAGAGACCTCAGGCGTGGGTTTTTGGGTTGAAAACGGCTTGTTCTGGACTGTTTTTGGTGGTTTGAAGCCGCGAGGTCGGCTCGGCGCCTGCGTGGCGGGGCTGGTGTTTGCGACCTCGTGACCCCCTGCGACCTGGCGATTCCATGGTGCCTGCAGGGTCTGTGCTGCGCCTGGCGGCTGTGGCGTGTGGGGCGGGTTGCTGGCTGTGGTGGCAGGGGCTGCTGCCTGGTCTGCCTTCAGGCCGTCGGCCGGCTGGGGCGCTGTCGCTGTTGTCCCGGGCCGGCTGTGCTGGATGGCTCCGGTCGTGCTGGCGATAGCCTCATCAGTGCTGTGTGGGTTCTGGTCCTCGTCTGGTTCCTGCGGGTCCGTGGTGAGAGGCTTCATACTCTCCTCGCCCTCGGGCAAGGTCTGCTCGCTATCCGTCTGGCTCTCGTCCCAGCCCAGGATCCTGTTGAAGGGTGGCGGTGGTGGTGAACTGTCCGAGACACGCCCGGTAGTCCAGTTCAGCTGTGCCCCAACGAGTTACGTGTCTTAGGTAATATTCACCAATTTTTCCTCAACTTGTTATATTATTTTATATATGACGGCAGCAGAGTTATCTAGAAGACAGCAGATTATCCGCACTGTGATCGGATCGCAAGAGCTTGAAGGCATGCCCATGGACGTTCGTATGAGGCAAGTCCTTGAGGCGTTTGCTCAAGGAAAGATTTCTGTTGACGATTTGCTGGAGTTAGTGCGTCGGTGTACCGAGGGCACTGGTCATAGCAACCCAACTGTCCGAAATAGAGGTAGCGTATAATAAGAGCATGTCTGACCACGCCTCACCCTCCAACTCTCAACCCGATCCTCGTCGCAGGCTGATCCGTAACTCCACGGCTGAGTTCCTGATCTTCACGGCGCAGGACGGGAGCGGCAGCATTGAGGCGCGGTACGAGGACGAGACGGTCTGGTTGACGCAGAAGCTGATGGCTGAGTTGTTCGACGTCGATGTGCGCACCGTCAGCGAGCACCTGGGCAACGTTTTTTCCTCCGGCGAGCTGGAGCGGCAGGCAACTATCCGGAGATTCCGGATAGTTCGAACCGAGGGCACCCGGCAGGTGACGCGCAGCATCGACCACTACAACCTCGATGCCATCATCTCGGTTGGTTACCGGGTCAACTCGGTGCGGGCCACTCAGTTCCGCCAATGGGCCACTCAGGTGCTGCGCGACTTTGCCATCCGGGGCTACGTCATCGACCGGGCGCGCATGGAGAACGGCAGCTTCCTGGGCCAAGACTACTTCGAGCGCCTGCTGGAGGAGATCCGCGAGATCCGCCTGTCCGAGCGGCGCTTCTACCAGAAGGTCACCGACATCTACGCCACCAGCATCGACTACAACCGTGACGCCCCGACGACCAGGCGCTTCTTCGCCACCGTCCAGAACAAGCTGCACTACGCCGTCCACGGCCAGACCGCTGCCGAACTCATCCGCTCCCGGGCTGACGCCGATCAACCCCACATGGGCCTGACCACCTGGGCGAGTAGTCCGGACGGCAAGATCCTGCCCAGCGATGTCATCATCGGCAAGAACTACCTCACTCGCGCCGAGCTGGAGGACCTGGGCAGGCTGGTCAACGCCTTCCTCGACCTGGCCGAATCCCGGGCCCGCCGCCACATCCCCATGACCATGCAGGACTGGGCCGACCGCTTGGACGCCTTCCTCGACCTCGACGACCGCCAGATCCTTGAGGGCACCGGGCGCATCTCCAAATCCCAGGCCGACGACCACGCCCTGAGCGAGTTCCAGAAATATCGCATCACCCAAGACCGCCTCTATACCAGCGACTTTGACCGGCTGGAGGGTGAGGCTGGGGTGGTGGAGTAGGATCTATGGCTGGAATTAAACAAAATGACATTCTGGGGCGGCTGCTGCGAGATTCCTGGTTGGTGTTTGCGGAGCATCTCGTATAAGATTGCTTCATGCAGATCGACATGACGGACGAGGAACGGGACATCCTCATCAGGTGGAAGAAGCGTTCGGACACCTACAGGCTGGTGAGAATGAAGGCGGAGGCGATTGTGTACGTGCCCGTGGTGTCGGCCTGGATACTGTCGCGGAGATGGTCGAGCGGGCCGAGGGGACGGTACGTGAGTGGCTGTCGCAGTGGCGGCAGGCCAGGCTGAGCCCCGGTGGTAACCGGTCACGCCGTGGACGAGAACACGGCAAAGCTCGAGCGGGCGCAGAAGGGGGAGCTGGAGGAGATTCTTGGTAAACCGCCGTCGGAGGCAGGCGTCAAGGCCGGCTTCTGGGACGTCCCGGCCCTTAAGGACGTCGTGTCCATCAAGTTCGGGGTCGAGTACAGGTCCGAGTCCTCCTGACCTGCTGCTCATGCGCTTTCTGGACATGAGCCTCTGCTCCCCGACCCGTTCGTGGGGTGCCGCGACGAGAAGGTCATCACCAGGCTGATGGCCGAGATCCGGGACCAGGTCAACGATCTGCTGGAGGATGGCTGGGAGGTCTGCACCGTCGCCGAGGTCCGCGTGGAGCACGAGGCCGAGACGAGGTGGATGTGGCTTCCCAAGGGGAAGGGAACAAAGTTGTACGTGGACCGTAAGAAGGCGAGCCGGTTATTCTTCGGGGCATCGGGACTGACGACCAAGAAGATGAGGATCTACCCGATCCAGGGAAACCAGAACGCCGAGCAGACCCGCCCTCATGATGGGTCGCCTGGCGCGCGAGACCGATGAGGGGAAGAAGATTGCGGTGGTCCTGGACAACGCCAGGTTCCACCACGTCAAGGCCTTGAATAATCTTTATGCCCCCGGTCGGGCTCTGGAGCGCATCACACCCATCTACATGCCCCCTACGCCCCCGACCTTGGGTCCCACAGAACACGTCTGGAACGCCGCCAAAGCCGACATCGCCAATGGACTGCCGGGCGTGTTTCGGACAGCCCGCCCCGAGAGCGCCCGCCGCCTGGTGCGGGCGCTTGGGGAGTATGTGGGGGAGTGGTGAGAGGCGGATATCAGTTCGAAAGTCAGGCAATCTTTAAGGACAGGCCTGCCGTTATGCTGTAGTGTCTGGTGTACTCTTCTCTACCGGTCGGTACGAGGCGTGAGATTTTGACCTGGCGTAGCGTCCAACGTGGTGAGTTCTTCCTTGAGTTTCAATCTGAGGGTGTTGGTTATGGGGTAGTTCTCTATCTTGGTGAGGATGGATTGCCTTGTTTCTCCTTTTTTATACAGTTCTCGTACAACGGCGGCAACCACCTTCTTCAGCCCGTATTTCGAAACAGTGTTAGCGATTATTCCAATGATCCCCAAGGTTATTAATCCGCCTATCATCCCAGCCGGTCCAATGGCCACCAAGGCGGTCGTTGTCGCTGCGGCTCCTGTCAAACCGGTTGCTCCTGATGCAACGACGAAGATCAGACCAGGCACACCTAGGGCGGCTATTTTTTAAGCGACCCAGTCGAGCGGGATGAACTTTTGGAATTTCGGAGAACTGGACCGAGTCATAGAATGTGTCACTTTCTAACATCGATATGTTGATGATATGGGAGGGGCGAGTGCTTGAGGGGTGCTGGTTTGTTGGGAGGGTTGAAACGCTCTAATAATACCACCCGTTCCTGACGATGCATTCGAGCAGCCCAAAATCTTCTTCGTCCCACCGCATCCTCGCTCTCAAAACAG
>ERZ773099.1279-NODE-1279-length-18894-cov-15.485429_pt1 | contig 18894 bp, 19 predicted proteins | sample MGYA00511120_ERZ773099 | MGnify/ENA primary metagenome ERZ773099 (study PRJEB29015, sample SAMEA2738012) | human oral metagenome | biome: human oral; feature: human-associated habitat; material: dental | place: China | collected 2104 ...
TCATCGGCTTCGCGGGTGGCCGGCTCGCGGGGGCGGACTTCGAGGTTCTGGATGTCGTCGTGTCCGCCGATCATCGGCGTGGGCACGTTGCGTCTCGTCTCGTCGCCCGCATCGCCTACGACGGCCAGGCCTTTGGTGCCTCCACCATCTCGCTTGAGGTCGACGAGCATAACGCCGCAGGTCAGGCCCTATACGGCTCACTCGGTTTTGTCAAGGTGGGAGAAAGGCCCGGTTACTTTGGCCCAGATGCCAAAGGCAAGTCCCACACCGCGCTCATCCTGCAGGCAAAGCTGCCACTTCAGGCTGACGCTAAACTCATGGCGCAGCTGCCCGAGCCCTCAGCCTCGATTCGCCCATGGCCTATAGTGCCGGCCCCTCGTAACGCCGCCTCGCGGCAGAAGATCGAGGCTGCCGGTGGCCTGGTGCTCGCCATAGAGTCATCCTGCGACGAGACCGCGATGGCCGTCATCGACTCGCGGGGCACCATCTGTGCGAACGTAGTCGCTACCTCGGTCGACTTCCATGCGCGCTTTGGTGGCGTCGTACCCGAGATTGCGTCCCGCAAGCACGTCGAGGCCATCGTCGGCGTCTTCGAGGAGGTCATGGCCCAGGCGGGACGACACTTTGGCTGCGACACGCTGGCGGCCTCTGACCTCTCGTGCGTGGGCGTCACTGCAGGTCCGGGTCTCGTTGGTGCGCTCGTCGTGGGCATCGCCTTTGCCAAGGGACTCTGTGCGGCCACAGGCTTGCCGTTTACAGCGGTCAACCACCTTGAAGGCCACCTGCTCGCCAATCTCTTCGAGACACCCGACCTCAGGCCGCCCTTCGTGGCGAGCCTGGTCTCTGGTGGCAACACGATGCTTGTGCATGTGCGCGCCTGGGGCGACTATCAGATCCTTGGCGCCACCATCGATGACGCGGTGGGCGAGGCCTTTGACAAGGTTGCCAAGGCGCTGGGCCTCGGCTACCCGGGGGGTCCCGTGATCAGCAGGCTCGCGGCGCGGGGCAACAGGAAGGCTATTCACTTCCCCCGTGCGATGATGCACAGCAACGACTACCGCTTTTCCCTGAGTGGACTCAAGACAGCGGTCATCACCTACATAGAGGGTGAGGGCAGGGCTGGCCGCGCCATCAACCTGCCTGATCTTGCGGCTTCCTTCGAGGCGGCGGTCATTGACGTGCAGGTTGCGAAGGCTGTCGCCGCTGTGGAGGAGACGGGCGTCTCTGACTTTTGCATCGGCGGGGGAGTTGCCGCAAACCCAGAGCTCAGAGCCGAATACAAGAGGGAGTTCGGGCGGCGAGGCGTACGCGTGACCGTGCCTCCCATGGTTGTCTGCGGGGACAACGCCGCCATGATGGCCTTGGCGGCCCTACGCAACTGGAGGGCGGGCGTGCTCTCTTCGCTCACCCAGGACGCAGAGCCCAACGCCAAGCTTGGCTGCTGGTCGTCAGGAGAACCACCCATCATTGGTCCCGGTTGGCCCGAGAAGCCCTCGTGACGAGGGCACGAGCCGCATCAGCCAGACGGCATCACGCATCGGACACCGGCCTGTAGCACCCTGCGCTATCGGCAGTTGCCTGCTGCAGTGGCGTGGACCGCTGTATCGAAGGTGCATAGTGAAGCCTGACGGGATGTTCACGATGGCATAGGTGCATCAGCTTGTGCCTGACGTCCATCGGCGCTAACCTGCTGCTCCTGTTCGCCTGACCCTACTGTTGCCTTACCATGACGTCAAGGCCCTTTTCAACCTCCGCACGCCATTCCTTGAAGGACGTGCAGGTCTTCAGTGGCTGCGTATTATTATCAGATTCTTTCGATCCATAGGGAGTAACTGTATACTTCTGAGCACCGTTTACGTTGATACTGCACCAATACACTAAATCAGCGCTTCCGTCTGTAAGTCTGAGTATGACGCAATCTGTGCCGTTACAGCGGGGTCCAGATGCTTCAATTTGATCGAGGACTCCATTCACTGAGCTAACCATTTCCTTTATGGAGCTTACATCTCTTGTGGACTCGCTAGACTGATGCTGCGGGTCTTGGTTCTCGTACTTCATGCTATGGGCGATCTGGTACTTTGAGCCTGTTCCCGGAACGTTTGCTACCAGAAATATGGTGTACGCACCTGCCTGAGGTTCCGACTGATGGGCTATCGTTGGACCTCCATTCCAATGTGTATGAGCGAGTGATCCGGTATAGAGATACCCAAAGACAGCTATCAGAATGGCCACTAGGAAGATAATAAGTTTCCTTCCGTCAATGGTTATCATGCTTGCTGTTCTCCTTTCGCGTTCTGCTACGTTCTCAAGCTTTTGATTTTCAGTCTTACTCTATGTTCCGTCCTCGTCTGCCACGAGTGGTGCTTTTGGTTGTATGAGAAGTGCGGGATCCTTGACCCGATGAGGTGGCGGTCGGACAACACGATGCGCGCTCGCATTTGGCTAGCATCATCCGGCACCCTCTCCATGCAGCCATAGCTTGTAGACGTTATCGTGCATGGGGTACCGCATGCGGCGGGCTCCCGTGTTAATGTTGAATGTCTTTAGATCCCAAAACTCTAGAGTGCGGAAAGCATCTTCTTGGAGCAGCGCCCATACAGGTCAATCCAGTATTGGGCCGTATCGGTGTTCCAAGAACCCTTGCTGTTGTTCATATCGTTTACTCGTTCGGTCATCTCAAGCTCCTGTTGCATGAGGTCGCTGTAGTCCGAGATCATTTCGGCCTGATCTGATGCATCAGCAGACTTGTACTTTTTCATGAACTCGACATACCGATCAACGAAGACCTCATATTCCTCCCCAAATGCCCTAACGTCTGGATCTACCTTGTCGATATCGTATAGCTTCCCGTCCTTATTGGGTTTTTTGCTGTTTTGCTTGGGATCCTGTGGTGCGCTATTTTGCGTGTTGGTTTGGGTGTCCGTGGGTGGATTGGTGGGCGTGCTTGTGGGTGCACTTGTAGTAGTGGAGGGTGGGGTGTTTTGCGAGGTTGTTTGAGATGGGGCGTTAGTGGAGCTTCCACCATAAAGATCGCTCAACTTAGACGGGCGATTGCCACAGCCGGTGAGTGAGCATAATAGGGTGACTGTTGCGAGTGTTATGACAAATCTTCTCTCCACGTCGTTCTCCTTACATAATTTGAGTCATCTTTTTAAACGCATAGCTATTATCTGAAAAAATAAAATGAGAGAGAGAGAGAGATTTTCTGTGAGTGGTCTGAATTTCTAGACTAACGGTAAGCTGATAACAGGACGTTGACTACACTCACGCTGTTGATAGCCGTGGTGAGGTCAAGCCTCATGGCCATGCCCATGGGAACAGATGCCCCTACCCAAGCTCCACGCTTGCCGGGTCGAGGAGGAAGTCATACAGCCCCAGCATGAGCACGCCCGTCTTTCCGTAGTGGCGCTCGATGGGCCTGCCGACAACGATGACCTTCTTGAACGAGTCGTCGATCTTGTCGAGCGGGCGCTGCTCCTGGGCGAGCTTCTCGGCATCGGGGATGTCGTAGGCGGACTGCACGTAGATGCGCTCGCTTCCTCTATTGCACACGAAGTCGACCTCCAGCTGCCTGCGCCTGGCCTTTCCATCCCCATCACGCTCACTTACCTGCACCATGCCCACATCCACCACATAGCCACGATCGCGCAGCTCGTTATATATGGCGTTTTCCATGAGGTGCGTCTGCTCTACCTGGCGAAAGCCCAGTCTTGCGTTGCGTAGGCCGAGGTCAGTGAAGTAGTACTTGTGCGGCGTGCCTATGTAGTGCCTGCCTCGTACGTCATAGCGCTTCGCACGCTCGAGGAGAAACGCGTCAGGGAAGTACCCGATGTAGCTCGAGACGGTCTCAGGGTCTATGGTCATGCCTGTGACGCTCTTGAAGGTCTTGGATGTCTTTGAGGGACTCGTGAGCGAGCCGACCGTCGAAGCCATCACGTCCAGCAGCTCCTCAAGGGCTCGAGTGTTACGCACCCTCTCGCGCTCGACGATGTCGCTGACGTATATCTCAGAGAAGAGGCGCGTGAGGTAATCGGCCTTGTCCCTTGGGTCATCCATGAGGGTGACCGCCGGCAGCCCCCCATAGCTGATGTAGCTCTGCCATCCGCGCTCCTCGCCCCCATCGTAGGCGGACATGAACTCCGAAAACGACAGGGGGGGCCAAGCGGATCTCATCTCCTCTGCCGCGAAACTCCGTCACGACGTCCTTCGATAGGAGCCTCGCGTTGCTGTCCGTTACATAGACGTCAACATTGTCCTAGGTGACAAGTTCGATCAGGATCTCTTCGAAGTGACCCAGGAGCTGTACCTCATCGAGAAGGACGCAGTGGTACCCGTCGCCGGCGATGGCTGCGTTCACGTGTGGATAGAAGAGCTTGGGGTCACGGTATCTCCGGTTGCCATAGTGATCGAATGCCATCTCGAATATCTGGGCCTCAGCGACGCCATGTGAGAGAAGATATTCTTTAAATAAATTGAATACAAGATACGACTTGCTACATCGGCGTACGCCCGTTACGACCTTCACTCTGTCGGTATGCATCATGCGCACGAGCCGGTCGAGGTAGCTTGGGTGCCTGAACAGCTTCTGCATACGATCACATCCTAATCGATAGCATTGCATCAGATGCAAAGATTACGACTATGATAGTAGGAGCCCATGCTTGGCTTGGAGAGAGGGACTCACAATCGGCCGCTTAGTCTCTTACCCTCTTGGCATCAGACGCCGGGGCGTTCAGGCGCCAAAGCGTCGACACGGGCGCCTTACGCGCGCGACAGGCAGCTTTTGAGCTCGTCCACCAGCAGCCGGATGTCGTCCATGGCGGCCTCCGGCTTGGTGTGCAGGTCTGAGTAGAGCTGCTGGATGTTGCGCTTGAAGTCACGAGGCAGGACCTTGGCCTCCTTGAGCGCGGTGGCGAGCATGCGCTTCTCGCCGGGGTGGGTCAGCCCGTTCATCGCGAAGACGATGTCGAAGTACGACTCCATGAAGGCTGCGGTCCGGTGCCCCACGCTTACCTGGTCATCCCTCTTGATCGCCTTCTGTATCTGCCGGTCATAGGACGGGAGGTTTCCCGTCAGCAGGCGCAGGTTTCGGTCGATGATATTCTGTCTCAGCTCGTGCGGGTAGGGCACGGTATACCTCTTTTGCAGCTGGCGCAGGCGGCCGTCTTGGTCGTACAGGACCCTGCAGCGGATGAGGTTGTGCCAGTTGCAGGTCGTGTACCCGTTGGACGGGTGGTGCAGGTCAACGACGGCGCGGATGCCCTCGGCAAAGGCGTCCAGGTTCCGGTAAACGATATCGATGTCGATACCGTCCCTCATGGTGCAGTCATCCTCTGGCTCCCAGAAGCGGTTGTCGATCTCCATGTATTGGCAGTGCCGTGTCAGCAGCTGACGCCTTGCCGATATCTGTGGCATTGGGTTGCAGTAGACGTATAGGTCATAGTCGGAACGCTCGTCGTGACTGTCGCTTGCCCTGGAACCGCCCAAGGCAAGCGCCTCCACCTCGTCCAGATTGGCAAGGTCCCTCCACAGCTCCTCGAATTGCATGTGTGGCAACGCTCCTCCCTGAAACCGTGGGGAAAACCGTGTGGTCGCCCCAGACCTGGATGCGGGACTAGGATACCATGGGCCGCAGCGAGAAGATACTGGACAAAACGGCGCAGATGGGAGAGGCGCATGGACAGAGTCCTGATCATAGACGACGACAGGGAGCTCTGCGCCCTGGTGCAAAGGGCACTGGTCGCGGCGGGGGTGGACGCCGACTGCTGTCATTCGGGCCAATCCGGCCTTTTGCACATGGAGGGCAGAGACTATCAGCTCGTGATCCTCGACGTTATGATGCCGGGCTTTGACGGGTTCGACACCCTGGAGAAGATCCGCGCGAGAAGCTGTGTCCCTGTGCTGATGCTGACGGCAAAGGGAGACGGCGCCTCCAAGGTCAGGGGACTGCGTGCCGGAGCTGATGACTACCTGCCCAAGCCCTTCGACCTAGAGGAGCTTTCGGCCCGCGTCCTCGCCCTGATCCGTCGCTACACCTGCCTCAATCGTGGACTGGGGGGCGGCGAGTCGCCGATTCGCTTCTCGGGCCTCTCCATCGATCCCGGCGCGCGTGTCGTCCAGACGGCGGGCGGCCCCATCGAGCTTCCCCCGAAGGAATTCGACCTGCTGCTGCTTCTCGCAAGAAATCAGGGAAGGGTCCTGACCAAGCAGCGAATATACGAGGAGGTCTGGGGTGAGCCATACGCCTACGACGACAGCACCATCATGGCCATCGTCAGCCGCCTGAGGAAGAAGATCGAGCCTGACCAGAGTCACCCCTCCTATATCCAGACCGTGAGAGGCGTCGGCTACCGCTTTAGCAGGGAGGCATGACCACAGATGGGGGTCATCGAAGGCTGTGTCGTCGTCCTGTCCGTGGCGTGCGCCGCCGGTGCCATCGCCTTAACCCTTCGCGTCAAGAGCCAGCTGGCTGCCGCCGTGCGCATTCTGGAAGACATGAGGGGCACAAGCGGCAACCGTCGCATCCTTGCGGCGCCCGGACAGCTGACGGCCCCGCTCATGTACGAGGTAAACGAGGTCATCGAGGGGTACGAGGCACAACTCGTGGAGCTTCGCAAGTCTAAGGAGGCGAGCCACCGTCTTATGACCAGCCTGTCCCACGACGTGAGGACGCCCTTGACGACCCTGATCGGCTACCTGGACGCAGTCCATGCGGGCATCGTCTCCAACGGAGAGGCGCAAACGTACGTGGAGACGGCCCGGCAAAAGGCGCACGATCTCAAGGACCGCATCGACGCCCTCTTCGACTGGTCCAGGCTCAGCTCGGGAGAGCTGACGCTGCAGATGGGGCCGGTCGATGTGGTGGGACTCACCTTAGAGGCCGTCGCCGACTGGGTGCCCCTCTGGGAGGAGCAAGACATAGCCTACGAGCTGGACATGCCCAACCATGCGATCGTCGCGACTCTTGACCGGGAGGGCTACGTGCGCATCCTCAACAACCTCATCCAGAACGCCGTGTCCCATGGCCGGGCCAACAAGATCAGGATCTCGGTGTCGGAACAGGACCAGTTTCTGCGGCTCTCTGTCGCGGATGACGGCGTGGGCATAGCCGAGAGGGACCTCGAGCACGTCTTCGATCGGCTCTACCGCTGCGACGAGGGACGCGGCGGGAGGGGTAGCGGCCTTGGCCTAGCCATCGTCAGACAGCTTGCGACGATGATGGGCGGGGTCGCCTCCGCCACAAGCGCTCTTGGGAAGGGTGCCACCTTCACCCTGTCCTTTCCGTGCGCGCACCAAAGCGGAGGCGGAGATCAGCTCGGTGTGGGGAGTCCGAAAATGCAAGCTTAATGCAAGGGTGAGGCAAGGGTGGGGCAAGGTGGCGGGCGGACAATGTCAGGAAAGGAGGATGCCAACATGTCGGATTGCATCATAGAGACAAAAGACCTTACAAAGCGCTACGGGACGCAGGCGAGCGTGGCGAACTTGAACATTCACGTAAGAAGAGGGCGCATCTATGGTCTGCTGGGGAGAAACGGTGCGGGCAAGACGACCACGATGAGGATGATGCTGGGGTTGACACGTCCCACGTCTGGTGAGGTGAGGGTGTTCGACCTGCCGCTAGAGGGCAACAAGCGGCAGATCCTTTCTCGGGTCGGTAGCCTCATCGAGGAGCCTGGCTTCTACCCGAACCTGACGGGAACGGAGAACCTCCGTATCTTCGCGACGCTGCGGGGCATCCCCAACGCGCACGCGATAGAGGACGCCCTGGGTCTTGTCGGCCTGCTCCACAATGACAAGAAGCTGTTCTCCCAATACTCCCTCGGCATGAAGCAGCGGCTCGCCATCGCCCTGGCCGTGATGCACGATCCTGAGCTCTTGATCTTGGATGAGCCGACCAACGGGCTCGACCCCATAGGGATAGCCGAGATCCGCTCCTACATTCGCAGCCTCTGCGACGAGCGCGGCAAGACCATCCTGCTCTCCAGTCACATCATCTCCGAGGTCGCACTCCTCGCGGATGACATTGGCATCATCGACCAGGGCACGCTGCTCGAGGAGCAGAGCCTTGCGGACCTTGAGCAAGCCAGTGGAAAGAACGTCCACTTCGTCGTCTCGGATGCCGCTCAGGCGGCCAGGATCTTGGAGGAGGCCTTCGGTGAAGAGCGCTTCTCCGTGGAGGATGACCACAGCCTCAGGCTCTACAACCTCGATCTGCCCGTGGCTGCCGTCGTGTCTGCGTATGTGCGAGGGGGCTTGGAGGTCTGCGAGGCCCACACCTGCGAAGAGAGTCTTGAGGATCACTTCAAGCGCATAACTCGAGGTGAGGGAGTTGCTTAGGCTCGTGGGATGTGAGCTCCTCAAGCTCAGGCGCCTGGCGTTTCCGAAGGCCATCCTGGCGCTGCTCTGCCTGTTTCCGATCGTTCTGGCGGCGTACGCCTCTCGCCGGGACGGAGACTTCGACGCGCTCTTTCGACTTGTGTTCCTCTACGGCTACCTGCTTCTCTTGCCCTGTGCGCTTGGAATTGTCGGAACCCTGCTTCTCTCGGCGGAGCGTGACAACGATACCCTCAAGAACCTGTTGTCCATCCCCGTCTCAAAAGGTCAGCTGCTCTTTGCGAAGCTCTGCGTTTTGCTTGCCCTGGCAGTCGCATATGCTGCGGCCATGTTTCTCGCGACTCTGGCAGGCGGCCTGGCCGTCGGCGCCCTTCCTGAAAACGTTCCAGTCTATATGGGATCAGGTCTCATGCTCGGGATGATGGCCCTGCTCGATATCCTCCCGCTCGTCGCCGTGTTCCTCCTCGCTCACTGCAACAAGGTGGCCTGCGTCGTTGCAAGCCTCGTCTATGCGATCGCGGGGATCCTCATCGTCAACGCCTTTGCCGCTGGGATAGCCACCTCCAATCCGGTCGCGGCCTGCCTGCCTCGGGTCATCGAGTTTCGCTGGTATCTTGGCAGCTTCGCACCCTCGGGAATGCCCGCGTCGCTGGCGGCTCGCGTCCTGCCGACGTCTGTGGCACTTTTCGCGTTGGCGGGTGGCGGCGCGGCCTTTTCCGTTGTCTCCTTCGTGCTATACGGAAGGGAGGAGTGCTAGATGAGCCTGCGAGGACTGCTTTGCTGTGAGGTGACCAAGACAAAGCGGGATAACATCCTGCTTGCTGGGCTGGCCGCCGTTCTGCTGTCGGTAGGATATTCGACCTTCCAGATGTACCTGGGCATGAGCGTAGGGGAGAGGATGTACTTCGACCTCTTGAGCTACGTGGTGGTGTTCAACAACACGACGCTCGTGCTCCCGGCGACACTCGCCCTCGTTGGAGGGCATATGATCGACCGAGAGTACGGCGCGGGCACGTTGAAGTCGATTCTGACGATTCCGGTGCCCTTTCAGAGGCTTCTCGTCGCAAAGTTACTGGCAGGGGGACTTGTATCGCTCCTGTTTGGGGTCACGAGCTTCACGCTCACGCTTGCGTCTGGCACGCTTCTCCTGCGGCTCGATGGCGTCACGGTGGATGGCATATGCCTGGCCTGCTGGCAGATCTGCGGCATGTCGCTGCTGTGCTACCTTGCCGTCACGCCCGTGATCGTCCTGGCGACAAGGAGGCGCGGGCTGTACACCGTAGGTGCCGGTGTCGCGTTCCTACTGAGCCTGACCTGCCTGTTCGTCGGGAGCTCAAGCGTCTCGGACGTGTTTCCCATCACGGCGGGCTACGCGCTGGTGGGGTACGCGGCCGCGAGCGAGACCGCCGCCCCGCTCACATCCCTCGCTGTCTTTGCGGGCGTCCTTGCCATCACCGCTGCGCTCGTGCGGCACTCTCCGTCATATGACTCCCTCGTCGCGACGAGCGCGAAGGCGAAGGGAAGAGCTTCCAGGAAGGCCAAGATTGGTCGGAGGGGTTCTGTCTGCGAGCTGGGACCGCGACCTTGAGTCGTCACAAGATGAGGACCGAAGACCGTGGCCTGGCTACATTGCGCGATGCCTCGCTGCCCAAGCTCATGTCTGGCGAGATTGATATTTCTGATGTCGAACTTACGGGCGAAACGGGAGAGCAGGCCGCTCCACTATCCAAGGGAGTCCACATCAAGGAGGAAGTCGATCAACCCCATCGTCACGATTCCGTCATCATCTTGACGGGTGCGGATATCGTCATGTGTAATAACAAACTTCCTGAATGAATCGCGCAGCTTGCGCAGTGGGCGGTACTCCTGCTCGAGCTTTTCCGTTGTGGGCATCGCAAAGGCCGACTGGATGTACACCTGGTCGCTCCCGCGTCGCGCGATGAAGTCGATCTCTAGCCGTTTTTGGTGACGCTTGCCGTCATCGCCCATCTCGGTAACAGGGACAACGCCCACGTCCACAAGCCAACCCCTGCACATCAGCTCGTTGTAGATCACGTTCTCCATAATATGGTTCTCGTCCTGCTGACGCATGCCGAGCCACGCATTGCGAAGCCCCACATCCTCGAAGTAGTACTTCTTCGGGCTTGAAATGTAACGTCTCCCCTTTACGTCGAATTGCTCCGCCTCCTGTATCAAGAACGCGTCCTTGAGGTGATCTATATAGGACTTGATTGTCTTGTCAGTGACGGCTACCCTAGCAGTACTCTTGAAGGTATTCTGTATAGCGCGAAGGCTTGTGAGGGATCCGTCTGCCGAGGCCAAGATGCTGATGAGCGCCTCAAGCGGCTCTTCGTGGCGGATGTCGTTGCGCTCGCAAATGTCTCGAAGGTAAACGGTGTCAAACAGCCCTCGCAGATATTCGATGCGTTCCTCGTCTGCGGTCATGGATGCCACAAGCGGCAGGCCGCCAAACGTATAGTAGTCCTGCCAGGCCTTGCGTTCCGGCCCACCGCACGCAGACAGATATTCCGCAAATGAGAGCGGACGCAGATGGATCTGGTCGCCTCTACCACGAAATTCCGTGATCACATCGGTGGAGAGGAACTTTGAGTTCGACCCTGTTACATAGACGTCCACCCCAGAGATGTGCATGATGCCCATGGTCACGTCTTCGAAGTCGTCGACTCGTTGAATTTCGTCAAGGATGACATAGTAAGGCCCATCATCAAAGATGCGACTCTTGACGTAGGCGTACAGCTCCTCAGCATCCCTTAGCTTTCGGTTGGCGAAATCCTCTAGGTCTATGGTTATGATGCGTCTTGCTGGAACGCCTTCCTCCCGGAGCAACTGCGTGAAGAGGTTCCTGAGCAGATAGGACTTCCCACACCTACGGATTCCCGTCACGATCTTGATCAGCCCATTTCCTCTTTTTGCGTTAAGCGTCGAAAGATAGATGTCCCTTGCAATCTGCATAGCACTCCGCATTAACTCAACATGTAGACCTATTGCGGAGTATTATACCCAAGATGCTGTCATCGCCAAGAGCAGGCCTGGTCACCCACAATTGCGGAGGGAGCTGGGACTCCCTGCACGCCGCACGGGCGGGGGGTCTCGACGTCCTGTCGACCGTCGACGAAGCAAGGTCCGCCTCTTGACGCGGACAGCCTCTACAAGAGCCTTCGCTCCGACAAAGCTAGCGGCGGGGGCGAGAAGGATAGCCCGGCGAGACGAGCGGCGCGGGCGCATGGCCCAAGGTATCCGTAATTCCCGGCTAGATTTCTAACCACGCCGGAGCTCACACCAAAAATCAGGGAAGTGGCAGGTAGAGTGTCCCATCTGGTTGACCTTCGGATACCTGTCTGGCACGATGTGGTAAGAATATTCTTACCACATTGGGAGGCTGCCATGTTCGTGAGCTACTCGAGGAAGGGCGACAGGACCTACGCGAGGCTCGTGACCTCGAGGAGGGTCGACGGCAAGGTGGTCAAGGAGACGAGCAACCTCGGGCGGGTGGTCGATCGCGAGGGGCACGTCTTCCGGAGCCGCGAGCGAGGGACCTTCACCTTCGACCCCAGGACCGGCGAGTTCGGGCCCGCGCCGTCGGGCGGGTGGCCACGGCCCGCGGAGAGGCTCGTGCTCGACTTCGGCGACGCGTGGGCGCTCGACTCGCTGGCGTCGTCGGAGGGCCTGTGGCCGGCCCTCGACGCCGCGTCGCCGGCGGACTCCGACGAGCTCAGGTGCTTGTGCCTGCACTACGCGCTCGCGCCCTCGCAGCCGAACTGCCTCGCGGGGTGCTGGTGGGAGGGCAGCTGGGCGCGCGTCGCCTACCCCTCGGCCCGCCTCGCGTCGCAGCGCGTGAGCGAGCTGCTGAGGCGCGTCGGCGACGAGGCGGCGCAGAGGAGGTTCTTCGACGCCTACCTGGCGTGGGTGGCGGGGATGGCCGACGGCTCGGCGAGGGTGTCTGTGGACTCGACGGGGCTGCCCAACTCCTCGCGCATGCCGCTCACGGCGATATCCAACCACAACGGCGAGGTCAGCGAGGAGTGCAGGCTCACCTACGTGCTCGAGCAGTCGACGGGGCTGCCGGTGTACCTGCGGGTGGCCGCCGGCAACGTCGTCGACGTCACCACGCTCGAGCGCACGTTCGCGGAGCTCGAGGTCGCGGGCCTGCCCGCGTCGTGGGCGGTGCTCGACGCGGGCTACTGGTCCGCGGGCAACGTGCGCGCCATGGAGTCCGCCGGGATCAAGTTCCTCACCAGGCTGAGGCCCAACGTGAGGCCCTACAAGAGGGTCGTCGCAGAGCGCCTGGGGGGCATCCGCAAGGCCCGCAACCTCGTCGCCCACGGAGGCCGCTACGTCTACGTCGACAGGTCCGAGGCCGAGCTCGCCCCGGGCGTGCGCGGGTGGCTCTACCTGTGCGTGGACATGCAGACGCGCGGCCAGGAGCAGCGCAGGCTCTACGTGCGCGCCGGCAGGAGGGGGCTCACGCCCGAGCAGGTCCACGGGAGGATGGAGCGGATGGGCGTCTTCGTGCTCGCCTCGACCGCCGACATGGCCGCCCCCGACGTGCTCGACGCCTACCATGCCCGCCAGCGCATCGAGCAGGTCTTCGACGTGGGAAAGAACTACGCGTCCCTCCTGCCGGTGCGCGTGCACTCCGAGGAGGCGCTGAGGGGCCACCTGCTGCTCACCTTCTGCGCCACGGCGCTCCTCTGCAGGCTGCAGTCCAGAATGCCCGCCAAGGCGGCGCCCATGCCGCAGGCGCTGGCCGCCGCCCGCAACCAGAAGTGCAAGGTGTACGGCTCGAAGGTCATCACCTGCGAGCCCACGTCCGCCGCGAACGAGCTCTACAGGGCCGTCGGAGCCGCCTGCCCGGTAGAGATCCCGCTTCCTTGTGGTAAGAAATAGAGCCGGGAATTACGGTTTACTTGACTGCTAGAAACTCTATAAACGGATCAGCACACCGAACGAGGTTGCCCTGAGATATTGGTACAGGCGTGGTCAGAGAATTAGTCGGAAATTACAGCTTATCAAACGTAGAGACATCGAGTAACGATAAGATGGTTGAGAAAAGCTATTTAACTGAGAGTTGTTTGGAGGTTGATATGGCAAAAAGTGCTCAGCAGATTGAGGAGTCCTTAGCAAAGATGCAGAGGCTTGGACGAAGACTGAGTCTAATTTTTACTGTCTTATTTGCATTGGCCTGCATCAGTCTGTGTGTGGTTACGACGATTGTGTTCACCATGATTTCCAGGGGAGCACTTCATGACCCCTCTTGTACGGTATCCATTATCGTCCCGCCTATGTATCTCGTGATCTGTGGGGTCGGAGCAATGACCTTAAGGGGTATTGGCCAAGATATGGCGAGGGGAGAGTCACCTTTTACGGTTTCGCACTCCCGTCAGATTAGCGTGCTTGGCTGGCTGCTGGTTGCCGTTACTGTAATAGAGATTATCGTGTCTCCCGGTTTCGTGTCCCTTGTAATCGGACCGTTTTCTTTCATCAGCGCTCCCCATGTCATGTTTGAAGAACTGACGATTCCTCTGGACTTAGGATCGATTCTTGGAGCTGTTGCATGTTTTTCCATCTCCGCAATATGGAGCTATGGAGCACTGCTTCAAACTCAAGCAGAGGATTTGGTGTAGGAGGACAAAACGTGGATTTTCTCATCGTTGAACTTGAAAGCCTCCTGTATCAGAGGGGGAAAACGAGCGCGGACATTATTCGAGCGACCGGACACACTCCGGCTAATGTCTCCAAAATAAAAAATGGAAAAATCAAGGCAATTCGGCTGAAAACATTGCTAGATATCTGTCTGGAGCTTGATTGCCAGCCCGGAGATTTAATCAAGAGAGTAAATGAGTGCGAGCTAGAGAAACTTGCAACGCAACGAGCAAAAGACGCTGTGAATCAAGTAATCTCAGGGAAGGGTTCAACTATTACTAGGCCAACCAGAGTACATGTTGTAGATCTAAATGACGAGTAAATCCCTCTTGCGAAAAGTTGGCACCTTCGTGACCTGCACCTACTCTGAGCTGGCATTCTGTCCATAGCACTCCCTGTGGGACAGCGAAGCCGGGATGGGCATCGCCCGGTCGGGCGTCATCGACACCTTCTCCGGGCGGTCTGCCGGCGAGCTCACGATCACCGAGAAGGGGTTGGACCAGCCGTCGGCCCAGTCACGATCGAGACCCCTGAGGTCCGCTGACCTGTGCGCAACGCCCTTGGGTGCGAGCCTGCCGGCAGGCGCGGGGCGGAGTTCCCCATGCCGTAGGCGGGCGTCGGCCCCGCCCCATGCGCCCTCCGCAGGCGTCCCGGCACCGTGGCCTGCCGGGCCTCCCGAGCCCGGGCGCGGACCATGAGGTCCCCCCGCCCGGGTCATCGCTGTCCCACGGCTATGCATGCAGGTCATGTCCCCGGAACGGGCGCCCATGCCAGCCCTGCCGTCGGCCCGTCCCGGCCGCCGGCACACCCTCCCGTCGGTCCGACGAGGGGTGAGCCACCCACCGGCCAGAGACTCCGTCTTCCCGATCCGTGCGAACTCGTGGCTGGGAAGGCTCGGCCACTACCCCGGCTGGTTCCTATGGGACGAGCAGACGAGGAGGTCGGACGCCGACAGGGCGGACACCCTGCCGGGCCAGGCGGGGGGCACGGCCACACGCAGCTTGCACTCACGAGGGAGCCACAATCCCTCTAGCCCTACTGAGAGGAGAAGCTGGCCATGTCAACGGTGGTCTAACAGAGAGTTGGGCAAGGCAACTTTAGGAAGCACAACAATATCATAATTCGATCATATCCTCAGGTTGGAGGTATGACAGGGCATCAATTCACTCTCGTTCCGTGCCCCTTAACAGGGGCTTCATCAGCACTCCCTCTGAGGGTTGATATATCAATATTACAAAGTTGAAGAAAGAATATCTTGAAACAAACTAGTTATTGAATTATGATAATCCTATCCTAAAAATTTCAAATAGAGGAAGTGGGAAATGACCTGGGCAATGAATTTAGTGGCGGAGGCTATTCCACGTGCGACAATCGCTTCATCATTGCGCACAGTGCTTTTCCGACAAGATTCTTAGTCCGGTTCTGCGCTATTCGTTTCTAACCGCAGAGTTCTTTTTTCTGGAAAAGGATGTAGAGCAAGAAGGGAGGGACAAATGCAATGGATCAACAGGCCATCCGCAGACATCAATCCATTGTGCAATAACTGCTGGATTTATGCGCATGGTGGCTGTTCTAGCAGATGCCCATGGCAGGCGTGCTCCATTCGCTTTTAGGCGATGAGTACACCGTACGGTGTACACATGTTGTGGGCATACTTTAATCTTGCAGTCAGCAAAGGGGCGATGCGGAAGCGGAGTTAGTGTATAAGGTGTTTGAGGCCAACGCGGACACCTTCTGTGTCTTAGGAGCTCCAACGCATCGCCCTCCTTTTAGGAATCTAAGAAGGAGGGTATTGGTGAGTGAGGTCATCGTACACCTGCACAATATATCAAAAAAGTATGGACAACATGTAGCTCTTGAGTCTGTGAGCTTGGATATGGAATATGGCAAGATATATGGTCTTATTGGCGAGAATGGTGCAGGGAAAAGCACGCTCATTCGTATTATCAATGGCCTCACAAAACCGACTTCAGGCCACGTCTCACTCTTTGGGGCTACAGATCAGAGGAGCATTCGCCGATTCCGATCACGCATTGGATACATGCCAGATACTAATGTATCATACCCAAATCTCAATGCACGCGACAACCTGATTGTTCGCTGTATAGAGTGGGAGATCCCACAGAGGGGAACCGTTGACAACCTCTTGCAGCTCATTGGGTTAGCCAACACGGGAAGAAAGCGTGTAAGCAGTTTTTCAATGGGCATGAGGCGCCGCCTTGATTTTGGCATTGCGTTGCTCGGCAATCCTGAACTTCTCATTCTTGATGAGCCAACGAACGGGCTTGATCCTATGGGCATAGTGGAAGTAAGAAAGTTGTTGTTAAATCTTAACAAACGCTCGGGTAAAACCATACTAGTCTCCAGCCATAACCTTGAAGTACTCCATAAATTAGTTACTAACTTCGCTTTTATTAGCCATGGCCACCTTCTAAGAACCATGACCACCGCTGAGTTGAGTGCAGAGTGCCAGAAGGATCTGGTGCTTCGGGTAGATGAACCCGACCATGCACTGGCTGTGTTAAGGCAGAGCTCCGGCTCTTTTCTGGCAGAAAAGATCGATAATGGCTTGCTGCGTCTTGCGAACTACCGCGAGGAATCGGTAGATATTTTTAACATCCTTGCCTCAGCTAGCATTAAGGTGAACGAGTTTTTCGTCGAGCAGCAAAGTCTTGAAGATTACTATGCGCGTCTAGTCACCCGTCAAGGAGATAACCAATGAGAGGGCATCTCCTTGCATTGCTTTACAGCGAGAGTATGCGGCTGCTAAAAAGTTCAGCGTGCTACGCGGTTGTGTTCGTTGCCTTAGCTCTTGCCCTGATGACAGCCCTTTCGTCTCCGGATGAATGTAATGCCCTCCTATTCATGGTTGCGGGAGATGACCCCAGTCGCATAGGCGGGGCAATTGGCTTTATCGGCAACCTCATTGACTCGGGAAATGTCGTAGGATCGGCAGTGCGTACTTCGCTTGTGTTTACCATTGTGTGGATTTTTGTGGTAATTATCTATTCAGTATTCGTTACAGCCCAGGATTACACAGCAGCGAGCTACGCCGTTTCAAAAGCGCGCGGACTGTCCGAGATGAGCATGGTCGCAGCTAAATTCATCGTGCATAGTGTCTTCTGTTGCTTGCTATACCTCATATCCTGTTTCATCGCTTTCGTGTGTAAGACCTTTCAATATGGTATAGCTCTTTCGTTTGAAGGGATAAGGAATTTTGCATATCCTGCTGTTCTTAGCGCCATCGTACTTGCGACGATATTCGCAGAAACAGCTGCGTTGTACCAGCTGGTACGTCGTGTATACTTAACAGCCGTCGTAGCCGTCACCCTCTCGTTGTTTATACTCATGTGGTTTCCCAGTTCATATAGTGGTGACATGAGTTCCGTAAGCCCAATACTTTATCTGTTTCCCGTATTTTATCTTATGAATATCTGTGCGCTTTGCATCCAAAGTGTCGGGATAGGTACCATTGCAACGTATGCTGCCCTAACCTGTGCGATTACTCTATTTACTTCTACCGGCGCACTGAAGTGGAGGGAGGTGTTCTAATGGGTTTTGCCCCTGTGCTTCGCTCTGAGTTCTTTCGTGCTCGCCGTATGCGTATCAGCTTAGTCCTAAGCTATCTATATCTCGGTATTGCGCTTCTCTACGTATTCGCGGGTTCGGGAGCATGGGTCTCAGCTGGCGATGAGGGTGTCTTTGCCGGTTTTTCAGCCGATCCGTCCTACCTTGAACTTCTTAACCTTAGATGCGGTGTTGCCGAATGCCTTGTTTCAGCAGCGTTGGCACATACGGTCCTCTTACCCATTACGGTTGTCCTCATTGTCGGAATGTTCTTTAATGCACCAAGGGAAGACGCCGTAACCTTCATCTCTCACGCGCATGGAATTGGGGACGGTACATTCTTCCTTGCAAGGACTCTTGTATGCTCCACCTATCTTGCGATAACCTATACATTTTTCAGTTCTCTAATACTCGGAACTCATGTTCTTCTAGATTCCCCGGCCGATGACTCCTTTGTCTCGCTCTTCTTGCAGAGGATTATACTGTCCAACCTGCTGAATACAAGCTTTGTCGTATTGTGCTCCATGACATTCGTCGCTTTTCATGTAAGGGCGCTGACATCGGGCGGCTTGCTTGTCCTGACCTACGCTGGTCTTATAGTAGCAATGTCATCTCCCAATACAGACATTCCTGTACACATGGCCTACTGGATACAACTATGCGGAGTTCCCGCCAGTGATTGTGCATCCCACACAGTCATGTTTTCATTGATAAGCATAATGCTGTGCGCGCTTGTGACGAGCGTCTGTCTTTGGTTTCGACGAGAGTATCGTTAACTTGCAGGAACAATGAAATCCTTTGACGCTTTTAAAAGTTGTGTCTATTTAAACAATAAATAACTTTGACGTCGTCGAGGTCGGGCCCCCGACCTCGCCTGGTCGCTGACAGGAGCGATGCGTGAGAGGCTCGCCCACCACTTCCCGGCGCGCTGGCGCGAGGCGTGCGCGCTTGCGGTCGTGCGCGCGGTGCGCGAGCCGGCCCCCGGGAGGGGCGCCGCCCACCTCGAGGACAGCGCGCTCGCCGAGGCGCCCGTCCGCCCGTCGCTCACGCCCTCGTCCGTGTCGTCCCTGCCCGGGGACCTGGGGAGGAACCGGTCCGCCACCTGCTCCCACGTGCGCGAGTCGCTTGCCGCCGACGGCTGTCCCTGCTCTTCGACGGCCACAGGATACTCTCCGCCTCGAGAGGCTCCGACCTCGCCGGGCACGCCTTTGACTCCAAGGCGCGCTTCCGCCCGCAACTCAACCTCATATACGCGTTCTCGGCGGGTGTTTTGGTTCAATAAGAACTGCGCAGAAATCGCATTGATTTTTGAGCAACGTACTCATCGAT